>Ga0208979_100157_pt1 | contig 104330 bp, 105 predicted proteins | sample HotLakConsUCCSLE_FD_184738 | JGI IMG/M metagenome (GOLD analysis project Ga0208979, IMG submission 184738) | Hypersaline microbial mat communities from Hot Lake, Washington, USA - Hot Lake Consortium UCC-SLE (SPAdes) | ecosystem: Environmental > Aquatic > Non-marine Saline and Alkaline >... | reverse complement strand
CGATCACGCGAAGCCCATCTTGGCCAGCGGCTCCGGCCGCGCGAACAGGTCGGACATATGGGTGCAGGCGATCTCGATGACCCAGCTCGACCCTCTTGCAGGCCAGGGGCCGTCCACATATGGGTTCCGGGCCCGCTTCGCGACCCGGAATGTCAGGGGATTCGCAGGCCCTCACCCCTCATCGTCGCGCGCGGGCTCCTCGCCCTCCTGCCGTCCGCGGAAGCCCGTGGCCAGCACGAAAAGCTCGGCGGAATCCGGCCGGCTCGCAGCCGGCTTGACGTGGCGGACCTGGGCGAAGTCTCGCTTGAGGTCCGCGAGCAGCGTGTGCTCGGTGCCGCCGCGCAGCACCTTGCACAGGAAGACGCCGCCCGGCGCCAGCACCTCGCGGGCGAATTCCACGCCGGCCTCGGCGAGGCCCATGATGCGCAGGTGGTCGGTCTTCTTGTGGCCGGTGGCGTTGGCCGCCATGTCCGACATCACCACGTCCGCCTCCGCGCCGAGCAGCGCCTTCAGCTGCCCCGGGGCCTCTTCGTTCAGAAAATCGAGCTTGATGAAGCTCGCTCCGGGCATCGGATCGACCTCGAGCAGATCGATCCCCACGATCGTGGCCCGGTCGGAGCGCTCGAGCCCGATCCGGCGCGCCGCCACCTGAGACCAGCCGCCGGGCGCCGCGCCGAGATCGACGATGCGCTGGCCGGGCTTGAGAAACTTGTACTTCTCGTCGATCTCGAGCAGCTTGAACGCCGCGCGCGAGCGGAAGCCCTCCGCCTTGGCGCGGGCCACGTAGGGATCGTTGAGCTGGCGCTCGAGCCAGCGCTGCGACGAGGTCGTGCGTCCGCGCGCGGACTTGACGCGGACCTTCATCGCGCGCGGGTCGGTCGTCTTCTTCTTGTCGGTCACTGTTCGTGGGTCACTTTCGCCCGGGCTCTCTCGGCCGCGCGGGATGGCGGCGCGTCACCGTCTGCGGCGGCGCCAGACGCCGTCCTCGCGCATCAGGTTCATCAGGATGCCCTCGCGCAGCCCTCGATCGGCGATGCGCAGGCGCGGCGAGGGGAAGGCGCGGCGGATCGCCTCCAGGATGGCGCAGCCGGCGAGCACGAGGTCCGCCCGGTCGCGGCCGATGCAGGGATGCGTCGCGCGCTCGGAATAATTCAGCGTGACGAGCTGATCGATGACGTCGTCGAGCTCGTGATCGGCCATCCACAGCCCGTCGACGCGACGGCGGTCGTAGCGCGGCAGGTCGAGGAAGATGCCGCCGAGCGTCGTCACCGTGCCCGACGTGCCGAGCAGGTGGAAGCCTGGCGCGACGCTCGCCGCGCTCGCCGCCAGCTGAAACGGCTCGAGCAGGTTCGCGACCTCGTCGACCATGGCCTCGAAGCTCTCGCGCGTGACCGTGACGCCGCCGTGGCGCTCGGCCACGGTGACGACGCCGACCGGCAGCGAGTCCCAGGCGCGGATGCGCTTGCAGGGGTCCGCCATCGGGCTCTTCGCCCGGCCGTCGAGCCAGGCGATCTCGGTCGAGCCGCCGCCGATGTCGAAGATCACGACGGAATGCGCGTCCGGGTCGGCGAGCGCGGCGCAGCCGGTGACCGCGAGATAGGCCTCGGTGCGGCGGTCGACGATCTCGAGATCGAGGCCGATCTCGTCCTGGACCCGCTCGACGAAGGTCACGCCGTTGCGCGCCGACCGGCAGGCCTCGGTCGCGATCAGGCGTGCCCGGTGCACGCCCTTGTGGTACATCTTGTCGCGGCAGATCCGCAGCGCGTCGATCGTGCGCTCGATGGCGAGCGCGTTGAGCTGCTCGCTCGCGGCGAGACCCTCGCCCAGACGAACGATTCGCGAAAAGGCGTCCACGACGCGAAAGCCGTGCCGCGACGGCTCGGCGATCAGCAGGCGGCAATTGTTCGTGCCGAGATCGAGCGCGGCATAGGCCGAGCCGTGCGGACCCTGCCCGCGCGGCGACGCGGTCGACGCGGCCCGAGCCGGCGGCCCGGCGAGGCCGTGCCCCGCCGCGGCGGCGGTGGTCAGGGAACGAGGCGCCTTATCGGCGTTGGCGTCCTTGACCGTGAGCGAATCTCCGACATTGACCAGCAAGGTCCATCTTCCGTTTGCGGCGGCACCCCGAGGGGCTCGCCTGGCGACTTGTGGATAATGTAAGCGCCCGCCCCCCGGTGTGCCAAGGGCGTATTCGGACCTACCCGCCACGGGGGCCGTTCGCGGATGCCGTGGCCGCGGTCACGCCGCCGGCTTCTGGCCGACCTGCTGGGGGGCCGTGCGGGCGACCGGACGCAGCAGGCTCTTCACCTGCAGGTAGGGCCGGGGCCGGTTGATCACCTCGTCGAGCCGCGACCAGAGCACCTTGGGAGAGAACGGCTTGGCGATGATCTCGTTGACCCCGAGCGAGACGGCGCGGTCGACGATGTAGCGGCGCGGCTTCGACATCATCACGATGATCGGCACGGTGGGCGCCGGCGAGGTCGTGGGCGTGCGGGTGAGGCGGATGAACTCCTCGCCGGAGAGGATGGCGAGATCCCAGTCCAGGATGACGAGGTCGGGCTTCGATTCGGACAGGACGCCGAGCGCCTCCGCACCGTCGGGCGCCTCGAGCACGCGCTTGATGCCGACGCGCGTGAGCATGTCGCGCAGGATGCGGCGCACGTAGAGGCTCTCGTCGACGACGAGCGCGGCGAGGTCTGGAAAGGCGGGTGTCGCGATCATGCTTTCGAGGACGTATCCGGGATCACGCGGATTTTGGGGCGACAACCTTTTCAGCTTCGCTAACGTTGACGAACATCCCCGGCCGAGTCGCGGCCTCTCGCGACATCGCCCGGGGCTCGGGGAGGTGACCATGCGTTTTCGCACGACGATCCGCGCGCTCGCGACCGCGGCCTTTTTCGCGGGAATGGCGGCACCCGTCGCCCTGGTTCCGGCGCAGGCGGCGGACGCCGAGCGCGGCCGGGTCATCGCCGAGCGCTGGTGCGCGTCCTGCCACCTCGTCTCGCCGCAGCAGGAGAAGGCCATGGACGGCGTGCCGAGCTTCCAGGAGATCGCCGAGCGCGGCGCGCTCGGGGGCGAGACGCTCCAGGCCTTCCTGATGAGCCCCCACCCGGCAATGCCGGACATGGCGCTGACGCGCGGCGAGATCGAGGATCTGGCGCGCTATATCGACGGGTTGGCGCAGTGACGTTTCGCTCGTGCGGAGCGGCGTGGGGCCTGCGGCTCAGCCGTTCGGCGCGACGAAGACGCCGGGGCGCGCGATCGTGCGCGCGGCGGCGATGCGCTGGCGGGCCGCGCCGAGCGTGAAGCGGCGCATCCGCGCCCGATCGTGCGCGGCACGCATCTCCGCGGCGTGGAGCGGCCCTCGGCGAGCCGGCCCGAGCGCCTCCCGCAGGACCCGCAGGTCCTCGGCGTCGGCATGACAGGCGTCGTCCAAGGCGGGCACGGCGTTCGCTCCTCGCTGCATGGGAACCCCACTCGATCCGCGCTGGCTTGCGCGGGGCCGATCACGAAATGTTACCACCTCGTTAACGTACAACGCATCCGCTGGTTCCCCGATTCGTATTTGAACGCCCCGGCCGGCGCGACGGTTCAGGAACCATCTGCCGTTTTCGTCGGTTCGAACCGGCGTTCGGTTCACGCGAGAACGATGAATTCATGAGCTCGGAGCCCCAACGACCCGGCGCGCCCTCGCCGCTGCCGGACGCGCCGCCACCGCCTGCGCGGGGCGTCGCCAGGCGCGCGCTCCTCCTCGTCAACGAGGGCAGCCGCCGCGCGCCCGAGCTCATGGAGACGGCGGTCGCCAAGCTCCGGGCCTACGAGGGTCTCGAGATCGTGCTCGAGGATTGCCGCGATCCCGACCGGCTCTCGGGGATCATCGTGGCGCATCGCGAGACGGTCGACATGGTGATCCTCGGCGGCGGCGACGGCACGATGAACGCCGCCGCGCGCGGGTTGATCGAGACCGGGCTGCCCCTCGGCATCCTGCCGCTCGGCACCGCCAACGATCTCGCCCGGACGCTGGGCGTGCCCGAGGACCTCGACGCGGCCGCCGATCTCATCCTCGCCGGGCGCACGCGCCGGATCGACTGTGGCGAGGTGAACGGCCGGCCCTTCTTCAACGTCGCCTCGATCGGAATCTCCGCCGATCTCGCCAAGGCCTTGACGCGCGACCTCAAGCGGCGCTTCGGCCGGCTCGGCTACGCGCTCGCCGCGGCGCAGGTGATGTGGCGCGCGCGGCCCTTCCGCGCGACGATCGAGGGCGCCCAGGAGACCGCGCGGGTGCTGACCTTCCAGGTCGCCGTCGGGAACGGGCGCTTCTACGGGGGCGGCATGGCCGTCGACGAGCACGCCACGATCGACGACGCGACGCTGCATCTCTACTCGCTCGAGATGCACCGCCCGTGGGAGCTGTTCCTGATCGCGGGCGCCTTCCGCTCCGGCCGGCACGGGACCTTCCGCGACGTGCGCACCCGCGCCGCCGCGAGCTTCACCGTGACGACGCGCAAGCCGCGCTCGGTCAACGCCGACGGCGAGCTGATCACGAAGACGCCGGCGCGCTTCCGCGTGCTGCCCGGTGCGGTGACGGTGTTCGTGCCCGAGACCGGGCCGGGCCTCGTCGGCCCGACCCGAGCGCCGAACACCGAGTCGGCCTGAGCCTCAGCGCGAGCCGGCCCGCGCCATCGGCACGACGTTGTGGCCCGTGCCGTCCGTCTCGAAGAACTTGCGGATGTTGCGGGCCGCCTGTCGGATGCGCTGCTCGTTCTCGACGAGCGCGATTCGCACGTAGTCGTCGCCATGCTCGCCGAAGCCGACGCCCGGCGCGACCGCGACCTCGGCCTTCTCGACGAGGAGCTTCGAGAACTCGAGCGAGCCGAGATGGCGGTAGCGCTCGGGGATCGGCGCCCAGGCGAACATCGAGGCGTTGGGCGCCGGAACGGGGAAGCCCGCCTTGCCGAAGCTCTCGACCAGCACGTCGCGGCGCTTGTGGTAGATCCCGCGCGCCTCGACGATGCACTCGTCCGGCCCGTTCAGCGCCGCCGTCGCCGCGACCTGCACCGGCGTGAAGGCGCCGTAGTCGAGGTAGGACTTCACCCGCGCCAGCGCCGCGAGCAGGCGCTCGTTGCCCACCGCGAAGCCGATGCGCCAGCCCGCCATGGAGAACGTCTTCGACATCGAGGTGAACTCGACGGCGACGTCGATCGCGCCCGGAACCTCGAGCAGCGACGGCGGCGGCGCGCCGTCGAAATAGATCTCGGCATAGGCGAGGTCGGAGAGGAGGATCAGCTCGTGCTTCTTGGCGAAGGCGACGAGCTCCTTGTAGAAGTCGAGCGAGGCCGTATAGCCCGTCGGGTTCGACGGATAGCAGACCACGAGCGCGATCGGCTTGGGGATCGAGTGGATGACCGCCCGCTCCAGCGCCGCGAAGAAGGCGTCGTCGGCCGTCGCCGGCACGGAGCGGATCGCGCCGCCCGCCATCAGGAAGCCGAAGGCGTGGATCGGGTAGCTCGGGTTGGGCACGAGCACCACGTCGCCCGGCGCGGTGATGGCCTGCGCCATGTTGGCGAAGCCCTCCTTCGAGCCGAGCGTGGCCACCACCTGCGTCTCGGGGTTCAGCTTCACGCCGAAGCGCCGCTCGTAGTAGCCCGCCTGCGCGCGGCGCAGGCCATTGATGCCCTTGGAGGCGGAATAGCGGTCGGTGCGCGGCTTGCCGGCGGTCTCGACGAGCTTCGCCACGATGTGCGGCGGCGCCGGCAGGTCCGGGTTGCCCATGCCGAGATCGACGATGTCGGCGCCCTTGGCGCGGGCGGCGGCCTTGATCCGGTTCACGGCTTCGAAGACGTAGGGCGGCAGGCGCTTGATGCGGTGAAAGTCGGTCATGGCGATCGTCCGAGAAGGCTGGGAGGGCCGGTTGCCGGGAAGCATGTAGCACGCCCGGGTTCACCGGGCATTAATCAAAGAGACGCGAGCGACGGCGGGTCGCGCCCTCAGGGCCGCAGCGGCGGCGAGAGCTCTCGCTCGACGGCAAGCGGCGGCGGGACGGCGACCGGCTCGGGCGCGGGACCGATGGCGAGGCGGCGTGCGCTCTCGCCGCGCGCCAAGGCGCCGTCGCGGGTCTCCTCCAGCTCGGCCCGGAGCGCGGAGACCTCCTCGGCGGTCTTGACCGGCGTGTCGCGCTCCGGGGTGAGCGCGATGGGGACGTAGCCTGTCGGCGCGCTCGCGCGGCTCTGCGCCACGAAGTCCGGCGCCGGCGCAGGAGCGGCGCCGGCGCCGACCCCGACGAAGACGTCGCGGACGGGGTTGAGGTCTCCGGCGCATCCCCCCACCGTCAGGACGCCGAGGCCGATGCCGGCTCCCGCGAGGACCGTCACGAAATTGCGCGTCTTCTGTGTCATCTCGGCTCCGCGGCGCGATCCCGGGCATCGGGCGTATTCCGGTCTAGCGGGAAGCATATCGCACCGCGTAACGTGTCGAAAGGACGGCGGGACCGATACGCCAACGGCGCCGTCCGAAAGGGGAGCGTTCGTGAGCGACAACAGAAGGTCCGAGGGACCCCGCACCACGCCGACTGATCAGCCGATGCCGGACTTCGAGGCCATGTCCCGCAACATGGCTCTGCTGGTCGAGGAATACGGCAAGGCCACAGCCGCCTACCTGAAGCCCCTCGAGGAGCGACGGGCCAAGACCGGCATGGCCGACGAGATGTCGGACATGGTCAAGACGCTCGTGCACGTCACGGAGCGCTGGCTGATCGATCCGCAGAAGGCGATCGAGGCGCAGGCGCGGCTCGGCCTCACCTTCTTCGACGTCTGGTCCTCGTCGCTGAGGCGCATGCAGGGCGAGGACGTCGCCCCCGCCACCGCGCCCGAGCCGAAGGATTCGCGCTTCGCCGACGCCGAGTGGAGCGACAACGCCTATTTCGACTTCCTCAAGCAGGCCTATCTCGCCACCTCGCGCTGGGCCGAGAGCATGGTCGAGGAGGCGGAGGGCATCGACGACGCGACGCGCCAGAAGGCGCGCTTCTACGTGCGCCAGATGTCGAGCGCGCTCTCGCCCTCGAACTTCCTCACCACCAACCCGGAGCTGATTCGCGAGACCCTGCGCGAGAGCGGCGCCAACCTCGTGCGCGGCATGCACATGCTCGCCGAGGACATCGAGGCGGGCGACGGCGAGCTGAAGATCCGCCAGTCCGACCCGTCGCGCTTCAAGGTCGGCGAGAACCTGGCCACGACGCCGGGCAAGGTGATCTTCCGCAACGAGCTGGTCGAGCTGCTGCAATACGCGCCCACCACCGAGACGGTGCTGCGCCGTCCGCTCCTGATCGTGCCGCCGTGGATCAACAAGTTCTACATCCTCGACCTCAACGAGCAGAAGAGCTTCATCCGCTGGGCCGTCTCGCAGGGCCTGACGGTGTTCTGCATCTCCTGGGTGAACCCGGACGCCCGGCTCGCGGAGAAGAGCTTCGAGCACTACATGCGCGAGGGCGTCTTCGCCGCGCTCGACGCCATCGAGCAGGCGACCGGCGAGAAGAAGGTCACGGCCATCGGCTACTGCGTCGGCGGCACGCTGCTGTCGACGGCGCTCGGCTACATGGCGGCGACGAAGGACGACCGGATCGACAGCGCGACGCTGTTCACCACCCAGGTCGACTTCACCCACGCCGGCGACCTCAAGGTCTTCGCCGACGAGGCGGGCATCCGCGCCATCGAGGACACGATGAAGGCGCGCGGCTATCTCGAGGGCTCGCGCATGGCGTCCGCCTTCAACATGCTGCGGCCCAACGACCTGATCTGGCCCTACATCATCAACGTCTACCTCAAGGGCCAGGCCCCCTTCCCCTTCGACCTCCTGTACTGGAACTCCGATTCGACCCGCATGCCTGCGGCGAACCACTCGTTCTACCTGCGCAACTGCTATCTCGAGAACAACCTGAGCCAGGGCAAGGTCGAGATCGGTGGCAAGAAGATCGACCTGAAGAAGGTGACGATCCCGATCTTCAACCTCGCCACCAAGGAGGACCACATCGCCCCGGCGCTGTCGGTCTTCGAGGGCTGCTCGGCTTTCGGCGGCAACGTCGAGTACGTGATGGCGGGCTCCGGCCACATCGCCGGCGTCGTCAACCCGCCCTCCAAGCCCAAGTACCAGTATTGGACCGGGCCCAAGCCCGATGGCGCGTTCGCGGACTGGGTGGCGAGCGCCGAGGAGCATCCCGGCACCTGGTGGCCCTATTGGGTCTCCTGGATCGAGGCCCAGGCCCCCGAGCGCGTCCCCGCCCGCACGCCCGGCGACGGGAAGCTGGAGCCGCTGTGCGACGCGCCGGGGACGTACGTGCTGGAGAAGAGCTGAGGGGCCTAGGTCAGCCGCGTTTCTTCAGGAGGACGTGGATTGCGAAGGCTCGGCGAGCGGCGCGCGGTGCACCAGCAAAGCCGTCGATGGCTTCTTCGGCCTGGATGATGAGCTCGGATGCTTCCTCTACTGCAAAACGAGCGACCGGGTCGTAATCCGCCTCGTGGCGCCGTTCCTGCAAGTGGGCGAACACCGAAGCGAATGCGATCACGTCTGGCGCAAAGCTGTGTGCAGACGCTTGCAGGCAGGCCTTTTTCGCGAACCCGTGTTCCAAGGACCGGTAGACCTGCGCCCAAGCCGTCCGATCGTCGCCCCGCACCGGCCCCGCGAGAAGATCGGCGCATTGGCGTGCGAGCGTGTGGAATACGGCGTAGTATGCCGTGCTCACTGCCCGTGAAAGGTCCGCCTGCGTCGGATTGCGGCTCGTGAGACGTCGAGCGGTCTCTATGAGGCTGCTCAACGGCGCGCCCCAAGGAGTGCCTGTCCCTCTCGAAACCTATGGCGCACATATGGAAACCGGGTCTCTCCCAGCTCGCGCAAACGCCTGTGAAGCGAAACTTGCGCCTCGATCGTCGCGCGGGAATCGACCGGCTCGAGCGAAAGGTCGTAGAGCGCATCGACGAAGAGGGCCGGTTCGCCATCATGGTCCGGCCCGGCGCTGATCTTCGCCTCGCGAAACCCGAAGCGGCCTACGGCGGCGCGCAGCACCTCGTCCGCCGCGCGTGCGAGGGCGGGATCGATCGGCCTCTGGTCGAGGATGTCCATGTCGTTCACTTCCGAAGGCGCTGCGCGCCCGTGCACTGTCTGGACGATACGCTCCTACCTCTTGCACGTGCAGTCAACAGCGTCCTGCGTGCAACGGACCGCCATCTCACGGCCCGCTTGCCATCCGCCGGCGAACGCGCCATCTGAATGCCCCGCCCCCCTCCCCCGGAGCCCGCCTTGAGCGACCCCGCCGCGCTCGCCGCCCTCGCCCTGTCCGCCTTCACCTCCGCGACGCTGCTGCCCGGCACGTCGGAGGCGGCGCTCGTCGGCGTGCTGGCGCTCGACCAGGCGGGGCTTTGGGCGGCGATCGGCGTCGCCACCGTCGCCAACGTGGCGGGCTCGACTGTGAACTGGGGCGTCGGCCGCTTCCTGGAGCGCTTCCGCTCAAACCCGCGCTTCCCGGTCTCGCCGGCGCGCTGGGAGAAGACCGAGGCCTCCTACCGCCGCTGGGGCGTGCTTTCGCTGCTCCTGTCCTGGACGCCGATCGTCGGCGACCCGCTCACCGTCGTCGCGGGCGCCATGCGCACGCCGCTCCTCGTGTTCCTGCCGCTCGTGACGCTGGCGAAGGGCCTGCGATACGTGGCCGTCGGCGGGATCGCGGCGGGGCTGTTCTGAGCCCGGCGACGGCTTCGCGCATCCCTGCGCATGGCGTGTGCGCGCCGTCTCCGCTAATCCTTCTCCGACCGAGAGCATCCCAGAGGCCGCCATGACCTTCGTCTTCCCCGCCCCCGAGGCCCCCGCGATCCCCGTGGCGGGGTCGAGCGCGCTGTTTCCCGTGCGCAGGGTCTATTGCGTCGGGCGCAACTACGCCGCCCATGCCCGCGAGATGGGCGGCGACCCGGACCGCGAGCCTCCGTTCTTCTTCATGAAGCCCGCCGACGCCCTCCAGGCGGTGCCGGCGGACGCGCTCGCCGAGCACGCCTATCCGCAGATGACGGACAACTACCATTTCGAGATCGAGCTCGTCGCCGCCCTCTCCCGCGGCGGGCGGGACGTCGCGGTCGAGGAGGCGCTCGAGCTGGTCTTCGGCTATGCGGTGGGCCTCGACATGACCCGGCGCGACCTGCAGGACGAGGCGAAGGCGCTGCGTCGCCCCTGGGCGCTCGCCAAGGGCGCGGACTTCTCCGGCCCCGTCGGCCCGCTCCACCCGGCGAGCCAGGTGGGGCATCCGGCGTCGGGCGAGATCGTGCTGGAGGTCGACGGCGCCGTACGGCAGAAGGGCGACCTCGCCGACATGATCTGGTCGGTGGCCGAGCAGGTCTCCTACCTGTCACGCTACAACGAGCTGTTCGCCGGCGACGTGATCTTCACGGGCACCCCCGACGGCGTCGGGGCGGTGAGCCGGGGGCAGACGATGCGCGCGCGCATCGCCGGGCTCGGCGGGATCGCGTTGACGGTGGTGTGAGGAGTCCGCCCATGACCCCCGAGAAGCTCGCCGCCCTGCGCGCCCGCTACGCCGAGGCCAAGGGCGGGGACATCTTCGACCCCGCCTTCAAGGCGGTGGCCGAGACGCAGTTCCGCGGCACGGACAAGCGGCGCTGGCCGTTCTCGGACGTGCCGACGCTGCTCGACGCGCCCTACCGCGCCGACGCCGCCGAGGCGGGCTTTGCCGATCTCGACGTCGCCCTCGTGGGCGTGCCGATGGATCTGGGCGTGACGAACCGCAACGGCACCCGCTTCGGCCCGCGGGCCCTGCGCGCCATCGAGCGGATCGGCCCCTACGAGCACGTGCTCAAGGCGCTGCCCACCTACGAGCTGCGCGTCGCCGACATCGGCGACGTGCCCTTCGAGACCCGCTTCTCGCTCGCGCAATGCCACGCCGACATCGAGGCCTACTACCGCCGCATCGTCGCCGCGGGCGTTCGCCCGCTGTCGGTCGGCGGCGACCACTCGATCTCGCTCCCGATCCTGAAGGCGGTGGGCGCCGGGCGGCCGGTGGGCATGATCCACATCGACGCCCACGCCGACACGTCCGGCGAGTACGAGGGCTCGAAGTTCCACCATGGCGGCCCCTTCCGGCAGGCGGTGCTCGACGGCGTGCTCGATCCCGAGCGCACGATCCAGATCGGCATCCGCGGCTCGGCCGACTGGCTCTGGGAGTTCTCCACCGAGAGCGGGATGACCATGATCCACGCCGAGGAGGTCGATACGCTCGGCATCCCCGCGATCGTCGAGACGGCCCGCGGGATCGTGGGGGACGGGCCGACCTATCTGTCCTTCGACATCGATTCGATCGACCCCGCCTTCGCGCCGGGAACGGGCACGCCCGAGGTCGGCGGGCTCACGCCGCGCGAGGTGCTCGCGCTGATGCGCGGGCTGGTCGGGCTCGACATCGTGGCCGGCGACGTGGTCGAGGTCGCGCCGCAATACGACGCGACGACGAACACGGCGCACGTCGCGGCTCAGATGCTGCTCGAGATTCTGGCGCTGATGAGCCGTGCGCCGTCGCTGCAGCGTTGACCCGGCGCGTGCAACCGGCTTCATTCGCACCCTGAGCGGCCCGAGGGGGCCCGCGGCGCCTCGGCTCGGGGCGCCGTCCGAACAAGACAGGGATCTCAGCATGACATTCTTGAAGACGATCGGCCTCGCCGTCGCGGTGTCCGCCATGGCGCTCGGCGCCGCCTCCGCGCAGGAGAAGGTCACCATCGCCACCGAGGGTGCCTACGCCCCGTGGAACTTCTCGAACCCCGACGGCACCCTCGACGGCTTCGAGATCGAGCTCGCCCGCGACCTCTGCGAGCGCATGGAAGCCGATTGCGAGATCATCGCGCAGGACTGGAACGGCATCATCCCCGGCCTGACCGCCGGGCGCTACGACGCCATCATGGCCGGCATGTCGATCACCGAGGAGCGCCAGCAGGTGATCTCCTTCGCCGGCCCCTACACGCTCTCGCCGAACGGCCTCCTCGTGCCGAACGGGTCCGACCTCGCCGACATGCCCGGCACGGGTGATCGCTACAACCTCGGCACCAACACCGAGGCCGCCATGGCCGCGCTGGAGGAGATCAAGCCGCTGCTCGAGGGCAAGGCCATCGGCGTCCAGGGCTCGACGACTCACGCCAACTTCGCGCGCGAGCATCTCGCCGACGTCGCAGAGATCCGCGAGTACGGCACGACCGAGCAGCACGATCTCGACCTGCAGGCGGGCCGCATCGACGCGGTGCTCGCCGACGCGCCGACCCTGCAGGCGACGATGCAGAAGCCGGAGTTCCAGGGCGAGTTCTCGATGGTCGGCCCCGGCTTCACCGGCGGCATTCTCGGCAGCGGCGTCGGCGTCGGCCTGCGCCAGGAGGACGAGGAGCTGCGCACGAAGTTCGACGAGGCGATCCGGGCGGCCGCCGCCGACGGCACCATCCAGCGTCTCTCCGAGAAGTGGTTCGGCACCGACCTGACCCCCGCCATGTGATCGCGGGTCGTCACCGACGCATGGGGACGGCGGGGCCGCGAGGCTCCGCCGTCTCGCGTTTCCGGCCGTAAAAAGAGGCATCTGCCTCCCTCGACGCGCAAAAGAAATGCTTGCCAGCATCGCTCCCCTGCCTGTTAGTTAAGCAGCAACGGACGTGGACAACGTCCGCACAGACGATCCGCGGGAAAGCGGATCCCTCCAGAGGGGAACGGATACATGTCGAGATTGAAGGCCCTGGGGCTCGGTCTCGTGGGCGCCGCTCTTGCGCTCGGTTCGGCGACGGCGCCCGCGGCGGCGCAGTGGGAGACGGTCCGCATCGCCACGGAGGGCGCCTACGCCCCGTGGAACTTCTCGAACCCCGACGGGACGCTCGCCGGCTTCGAGATCGATCTCGCCAACGCGCTGTGCGCGCACATGGAGGTCGAGTGCGAGATCGTCGTGCAGGATTGGGCCGGCATCATCCCCGCGCTCCAGGCCGGCAAGTACGACGCCATCATGGCCGGCATGAACATCACCGACCAGCGCATGGAGGTGATCGCCTTCTCGCGCTCCTACGCGGGCACGCCGCACGGCTTCGGCGCGATGGCGGATTCGCCGCTCGCGGCGCTGGAGACCGGCGCCGAGCCGCTCTCCCTCGACACCGACCCCGATGCGGTCGCCGCCCTCGTGGAGGCCTGGAAGCCGGTGCTCGAAGGCAAGGTCATCGGCGTGCAGGGCTCGACCACGAACGCGAACTTCCTGCAGGAATACCTCGCGGACGTGATCGAGATCCGCGAGTACGGCACCACCGAGCAGCACGACCTCGACCTCACGGCGGGGCGGCTCGACGGCATCTTCGCCGCGCATTCCGCGCTGACCGCGACGATGCAGAAGCCGGAATTCACCGACATGAAGATCGTCGGCACGGGCCTCTCGGGCGGCGTTCTGGGCCGCGGCGTGGCCGTGGGCCTGCGCCAGGAGAACACCGACCTGCGCGACATGTTCACCGCGGCGATCCAGGCCGCGCTCGACGACGGGACGATCTCCGAGCTCGCAGTGAAGTGGTTCGGCGTCGACGTGACGCCGGCGAACTGAACGCCAACGGACGCCCGCGCGCCCCTGCGGCGCCGGGGCGCGACGGGATGAGATGACGCCAATCGGGTTCTTCGAGATCGTCGGGTTCGGCGAGCGCGGCTGGGGCAGCGCGCTCCTCCTCGCGGCGGGCGTGACGCTCGCGGTCGCGATATGCGGCTTTCTCGTCGGCTCGGTGCTGGGTGCAGTCGCCGCGGCCGCGAAGCTGTCCGGCTCGCGGATCGCCGCGGCCGTGGGAGACTTCTACACCACGGTCCTGCGCGGCATCCCCGACCTGCTCGTCATCTACCTGTTCTACTTCGGCGGATCGCTCGCGCTCACCAACGTCGGCCGCATGCTGGGCTACGACGGCTTCCTCGGCCTGCCGATCTTCATCACGGGGGCGCTGGCGATCGGCGTCGTCAACGGCGCCTACCAGGCCGAGGTCTTCCGCGGCGCGTATCTCTCGCTGTCGAAGGGCGAGCTCGAGGCCGCCCGGTCGGTCGGCATGAGCCGCCGGCTGATGTTTCGGCGGATCGTGGTCCCGCAGGTGATGCGCTACGCCATTCCCGGGCTCGGCAACGTCTGGCAGCTGGCGCTGAAGGAATCGGCGCTCATCTCGGTCATCGGCCTCGTCGAACTGCTGCGCCAGGCCCAGATCGGCGCGGGCTCCACGCGCCAGCCGTTCTACTTCTTCCTCGCCGCGGCGATCCTGTATCTGGCGCTCACCACGGTCTCGACCTTCGCCTTCCAGAAGGCCGAGAACCGCGCCATGCGCGGCGTCCGGAGGGCGAGCTGATGGATATCGCCTTCATGGGGAGGACCTTCCTGACGCTGATCGAGGGCGTCCCGCTGCTGCTCGAGCTCGCCGGAATATCGTTGGCCGCCGGCGCGGCCTTCGCGCTTCTGCTCGCGACGATGCGGCTGTCGGGCGTCGCGGTGCTCGATTGGACGGCACAGGCCTACATCTTCGTCTTTCGCGGCACGCCGCTCCTCGTGCAGATCTTCCTGATCTACTACGGGCTCGGCCAGTTCCGCCCGGCGCTGCAGGACATCGGCATCTGGTGGTTCTTCCGCGAGCCGTTCTACTGCGCCGTCTTCGCGCTCACCCTCAACACCGCGGCCTATTCCGCCGAGATCATCCGCGGCGGCCTGCTGTCCGTGCCGCACGGGCAGATCGAGGCCGCCAAGGCCTGTGGCATGTCGCGGCTCATGCGCTTCCGGCGCATCACGATGCCGATCGCCATCCGCCAGGCCCTGCCCGCCTACGGCAACGAGATCATCCTGATGGTCAAGGCGACCTCGCTCGCCTCGGTGATCACGCTGATGGAGGTGACCGGCCTCGCCCATCGCCTGATCGCGCAGAGCTTCCGCGCGGTGGAGGTGTTCGTCGTGGCGGGCGCGATCTACCTGTTCATCAACTTCGTCGTCACCCGGGCGATCCTGTATTTCGAATGGCGGCTCTCGCCGCACCTGCGTCGCCCCCCGACCGCGGAGGCTCCGATGAAGCCGGCGCCGGCGCACGCGCGCGGGGCATGACATGAGCGAGCGAAGCATGACCCGCGCCGAGACCGGAGCCGAGACCCTTCCAGTGACGGACGTCGCCGTCCGCGTCCGAGACCTGCGCAAGAGCTTCGGCGCGCTCGAGGTCCTCAAGGGCGTCTCGCTGGAGGCGCGCGAGGGCGACGTGATCTCGATCCTCGGCGCCTCCGGCTCCGGCAAGTCGACCATGCTGCGCTGCATCAACATGCTGGAAGTGCCCGATTCCGGCGAGATCACCATCGGCGGCGAGACCATGGCCCTGAAGAAGACCCGCCGCGGCATGCAGCCGGCGGATGCCCGCCAGGTCGACCGTATCCGCTCCGAGGTTGCGATGGTGTTCCAGAGCTTCAACCTCTGGTCCCACATGACCATCCTCGAGAACGTGATCGAGGCCCCGATCCACGTGCAGAAGCGCCCCCGGCAGGAGGCGCTCGACGAGGGCATGGCGCTGCTCGAGAAGGTCGGCATCGCCGACAAGGCCAAGCACTACCCCTCCCACCTCTCCGGCGGCCAGCAGCAGCGCGCCGCCATCGCCCGCGCGCTCGCCATGCGCCCGCGGGTGATGCTGTTCGACGAGCCGACCTCCGCGCTGGATCCCGAGCTCGTCGGCGAGGTCCTGCGCGTCATGCGCTCCCTCGCGGAGGAGGGCCGCACCATGCTCGTCGTCACCCACGAGATGGGCTTCGCGAAGGACGTCTCGAACCGCGTCATGTTCCTCCACCAGGGCGTCGTCGAATGCGAGGGCGCGCCGCAGGGCATGTTCGCGAACCCGGAGAGCGACCGCTTCCGCCAGTTCATCTCCTCGCATCGGTGAAGCGCTCCCGGTCGCGCTTCGCTTTCGCGATCAGCCAAGCGATCCCGAGGATCGCCGCCGAGACGATCAGCCAGGCCGCCCCGACGGCGAACAAGCCGAGATCGCGCACCGTGTCGAAGAACCAGGCGATCCAGGCGATCTGGTCGGGGTCGCGCGCGGCGAGGTCGGCGCGGTTCACCGCGAAGGTGCCGAACAGGTCGATGACGCCATAGCCGACGAGCGCCGCCAGCGACCAGACCGCGACGAGTATCCAAGCGATCACCCAAACGCCCCGCGCCATGCTCCCGCCTCTTTCCGCTGTTGAAACCCGCGCGCTCCGTCAACGGCAGACGGAGCCATTCGATCCCGCGCGCCCGTGCGGGTCGGCGAAGACGGCCGGCAAGGCCGCCGATCTCCTTCCCCCGGGGGCGTTCCATCTCGAAGGACGCCGTGTCGATCATGCGTACCGCGTTTCTCGCCCGCGCCCAGCGCGCGCTCGCTCTCTCCTTGTGCCTCCTGGCGGCGCCGAGCGCAGCTCTCGCCACCGACGATCTCGCCAACGTCTACGCCACGATCAAGCCGCCCGAGGACTCCGCCGCGGCGGAGCCCGCGCAAGCCGACGCTGAAGCGGAGCCCGCGCAGGCCGCCGCGCCCGTCCCGATGCCCACGGGCGACAACGGCCTCGCCAACGTCTACGCGACGCTCAAGCCCGCGGAGCGGCTCGACGATGATCTCGACGAGGACGCGGGCGGCGGCCAGGCCCGCCACGAGCTCGACGTCGAGACGACCGGCTCGGTGTCCGGCGCCCTGCCCCGCACGCTCGGCGGCTTCGCCGCGAAGGTCGAGGCCGGCGCCATCTGGGTGCGCGCCAGCGCGCCGACCCGTTGCCTCCCGGGCGACCTGACGGGTGTCGTCGCGCAGGTGGCCGAGCGCTTCGGAGAGGTGCGGGTCATGTCCACCCACCGCAGCAAGCGGCACAATCGCCGCGCGGGAGGCGCGCCGCGCTCGATGCACCTCTCCTGCCGCGCCATCGACTTCCGCGTCGCCGCCCGCGGCCGCGAGGTGATGGCCTTCCTGCGCGACCATCCCGCCGTCGGCGGTCTGAAGATGTACCGCTCGGGGCTGATCCACATCGACGACGGCGAGCCGCGGTCCTGGTGATCCTCGCGTGCTCGTGAGATGGAAGAATGCCGCGGCCGCGCTAAGACCTTGCCGATGCGTCTCCTCGTCCGGTCCCTCCTCCGTCTCGTTCTCTCGGCCCTCGCCCTCGTCGTCCTTCTCTTCGCCCTGCCGCTCGGCACGCACGCCGCCTGGTGGATGTCGCGCGACCCGATGCCGGCGCGCTGGAGCGCGGCCGACTGGTCGAGCGCGGGGCTGCTCCCCGCGGACGCGCGCGACGCGCCTGAAGCGATCGTGCGGGTCTACGCCGCGCGCACCGGGCGCTGGCGCGGGATCTTCGCCCACCACACCTGGATCGTGATCAAGGAGGCGGGCGCCCCCGCCTACACGCGCTTCGACAAGGTGGGCTGGGGCTCGCCGATCCGCGTGAACGGCTGGGCGGCGGACGGGCGCTGGTACTCGAACCCGCCGCAGACGGTGCTCGCGCTCGACGGCGCGGCCGCCGAGACGGCGATCCCCGCTCTGCGCGCGGCGGTGGAGGCCTACCCGTTCGACGGCGTCAGGGACTACCGCGCCTGGCCCGGCCCGAACTCGAACACCTTCGTCGCCTTCGTGCTGGAGCATGCGGGGGCGCGCCGCCCGGAGCTCGCCGTCGCGCTGCCGCCCACGGCTCTCGGCAAGGACTGGACGCCGGAACCGCTGCTCGTCGGGGTCTCGGCGAGCGGCACGGGGCTGCGCGTCGGCTCGTCGGGCTATGCCGGCGTGACGATCGGCTGGGTCGAGGGCGTGGAGATCAACCTCTTCGGCTTCGTCGCGGGGCTCGACCTGCGCCGACCGGCGCTGAAGCTGCCCGGCTGGGGGCGCATCGGCATGCCGCTCGGCTGAACGCCGATCACTGGAACGCAGGCCTCCACCCCGCCGCCGCCGCCTCACGCTCGTCGCAGAACCAGCGCTCGCCCCGGCTCTCGTCGATGCGGGTGCGCTGCCAATCCGGGCTCGCGGGCGTGTGGTAGATGCGCTCGCCGCTGCGGCTGATGTTGCCCTTGATCACGCATCCACGTGGGCTGGCGGCTGTGACCTCGACGTCGAGACCGCCACCCTGGCGGTGCTCCCAGGGCGGAACGGACGCGCCGGCGAAGACGCCGAGCCTCTCGCGCCGGGCGGCGCGCTCCGCCTCGACGTAGCGCTCGCTGTAGCGGCGATAGGCGTAGGCGAGGCCCTCCCGCACGAGCACGTGGTTGAGGTCCATGCGCCCGAGCCGGCAGATCGCGACGACGCGCTCGTACCGGTCGCGGTCGCGCTCCTCGCAGGCGAGGCGCTCGCCCTGCGCGAGCCGCTCCAGCCGGCGCGTGGCCACCGCCCCGCAATCGAAATCGCGCCCGCGCGCGTCGCGACAGGTCTGCCCCGCCTCGGGCGCGTCGATGCCGAAGAGCCGGATGCGTACGGCGTTCGAGCCGCGGCCGAACTCGAGCGTATCGCCGTCGACGACGCGGGCGATCCCGGTATGGACGTCCCCCGGCGCTGCAGCGGCTGGAACAACCCAGAGGGAGAGGGCGGCGAGGAAGCAGGCAATGAGCGGGCGCATGCCCGCGAGATGAGCCGAGTCGCGGCAATTTTACAACTTGCAAATGAACTCCTGGTGCGACCCCAGCGCGAACCCGAGTCCGACAGGCGCGTGCGCCGTCACCGCAAGCGCGCCCCGCTCCGCGCGTCGAACAGGTACAGCCGCGCCGGGTCGAGCCGCACGTCGACCTTGGCGCCCCGGCGCGGGGCCAGCACGCCCTTGGTCTCGACGACGAGCCGCTCGCCGCCGGGCGCGTCGCAATAGACGTAGGAGACGCCGCCGAGGTTCTCGACGATGTCGACGGTCAGCGCGTCCCCCTCGACGAGCGCGAGGTCCTGCGGGCGCAGGCCCGCGGTCACCGGGCCCGAAACTGCGATTGCGGTCGCGACGCTGCGCCCCAGCGCGGGAAGCGTCACGTCCCCCTCCCCGGCCCGGCCCTCCACGAAGTTCATCGCCGGCGAGCCGATGAAGCCCGCGACGAAGCGGTTGTCCGGGTTCTCGTAGAGGGACAGCGGCGAGCCGACCTGCTCGATCCGGCCGGCGCGCAGCACCACGATCTTGTCGGCGAGCGTCATCGCCTCGACCTGGTCGTGGGTCACGTAGATCATCGTCGCGCCCATCGACTTGTGCAGGTGCGCGATCTCCACGCGCATCTCGACCCGCAGCTCCGCATCGAGGTTCGACAACGGCTCGTCGAACAGGAACACCTTCGGATCGCGCACGATGGCGCGCCCGATGGCGACGCGTTGGCGCTGGCCGCCCGACAGCGCCTTCGGCTTGCGGTCGAGATAGGGCTCGAGCCGCAGGATGCGGGCGGCCTCCGCCACGCGGCGCGCGACCTCCGCGCGCGGATGGCCGGTCATCTTCAGGCCGAAGCCCATGTTCTCGGCCACCGTCATGTGCGGGTAGAGCGCGTAGGTCTGGAACACCATGGCGACGCCGCGCTCGGACGGGTCGGCCCGCGTCACGTCCTCGCCGGCGATGACGATGGTCCCGTCCGTCGTCTCCTCGAGGCCCGCGATCATGCGCAGGAGGGTGGACTTGCCGCAGCCGGAGGGGCCGACGAAGACGCAGAACTCGCCCTCGGCGATCTCGAGGTCGACGCCGTGGATCACCTGCGTCTCGCCGTAGCGCTTGAGCACCTTCTCGAGGGTCACGCCGGTCATCGCATCAGGCTCCTGTGGCGGGTGGCCGGCTCGCGCCGGGGAAGGTGAAGGCCGCCGCCTCGCGGGCGATGGCCGCCGCCGTCGCCCGCAATTGCGGGGCGAAGGCCTCGAGATCGGCGAGCGCGTGGCGCAGGGTCGACGACGTGACCGACATCGCCCCGAGCGGGCGCCCGGCCGCATCGAGGATCGGCACCGCGACGCAGATGATCTGCGGCTCGTGCTCCTCGCGGTCGAAGGCGATCCCCGTGCGGCGTATCTCCGCGAGCTCGCCGCGCAGGCCCTCGGCGCTCGTGTACGTGCGCGGCATGTGCCGGAACCAGCTCTGCTGGGCGAGCGCCCGGTCGAGCGCAGGCGCGTCGAGGAAGGCCAGAATTGCCTTGCCGACGCCGGTGCAATAGGCCGGGCCGATCTTGCCCGCGTCCGAGAACATGGGTATCGGGCGCTGGGCGTTGCGCTTGTCGATGTAGAGCACCTGGCCATTGTCGAGCTTGGCGAGGTGGACGGTCTCGCCGATCGTCCGCGAGAGCCGGTCGAGATGCGGGCGCGCCAGCGGGGCCAGCGTCGTCTGCTGCCAGGCGGCGTGCGCGAGCCGGATCAGCCGCGAGCCGAGGGAGTAGGCGTGGCTCGCCTCGTCGTAGGCGAGCATGCGCTGGCTCACCAGCGTCTGGAGCAGGCGATAGAGCGTCGCCTTCGGCAGATCGCCCTCCTGCAGCAGCTCCGCGAAGCGCACGGGGCGGCCGTAGGCGGCCACCTCGTCGAGCAGCGCCAGCGCCTTCCCGACCGTTCCGTCGGCGGGCTTGTCCATCCCTCGGTTACTCCTCCCGCGGCGCAGCGTGCCTGCGATGCGCTCTCGTGGTTGACAAGCCTAGCGAGGGAAGGCATCGTTTTCAATAATCAAAACAAGGTTTCATTAGTTGGAACCGATGAGGGAGTGATCCGTCGATGGCATCCATCACCAAGACCACGCTCGCCGCGCTGGCCGCCGCCACCATTCTGGCGGGCTTCCCCGGCCATGCCTCCGCGCAGCAGGACCCGCTCACCGGCGAGCTGCGCATCTTCCTCGACACGTCGAACCCCGCGCCGCGGGCGACGATGGAGGAGATGATCGCCCGCTTCCAGGCGATGCATCCGGACCTCGAGATCGAGACGACGATCATCGACCGCGAGGCCTACAAGACCCAGATCCGCAACTTCCTCACCGCCGACGCGCCCGACGTCGCCGCGTGGTACGCCGGCAACCGCATGCTCCCCTACGTGGAGGCGGGCCTGTTCGAGGACGTGTCGGACCTCTGGGAGGGCGATCTCAGCGAGAACCTCGCCTCCACCAAGTCGGCGATGACGATCGACGGCAAGCAATGGGGTGTGCCCTACACTTACTACCAGTGGGGCGTTTACTACCGCGAGGACATTTTCGCGCAGCACGGCATCGATGTCCCCGAGACCTGGGAGGCCTTCAAGGCCGCCTGCGCCACGCTGCTCGAGAACGACGTCAAGTGCGTCACCATCGGGACGAAGTTCCTCTGGACCGCCGCCGGCTGGTTCGACTACATGAACCTGCGCACCAACGGCTACGAATTCCACATGGATCTCACCGCGGGGCGCGTGCCGTGGACCGACGAGCGCGTGCGGGCGACCTTCGCCAACTGGCGCGAGCTCATCGACATGGGCGCCTACATCGACAACCACACCTCCTATTCGTGGCAGGAGGCGCTGCCCTTCATGGTCCAGGGCGACGCGGCCATGTACCTGATGGGCAACTTCGCCGTGGCGCCGCTGCGCGAGGCCGGCCTCTCCGACGACCAGCTCGGCTTCTTCCAGTTCCCGGCGATCGACCCTGCGATCCCGATGGCCGAGGACGCGCCGACCGATACGTTCCACATCCCCGCCCAGGCGCAGAACAAGGACGCCGCGCGCGCCTTCCTGCGCTTCGTCGTCGACGCCGAGAACCAGACGATCATCAACGAGCAGCTCGGCCAGCTGCCGGTCCACAAGGATTCGAGCGTGCCGGACGACGAGTTCCTGCAGGCCGGCTTCACGATGCTCTCCGAGGCGGCGGGGCTCGCGCAATTCTTCGACCGCGACGCCCCGGCCGAGATGGCGAAGGCCGGCATGGAAGGCTTCCAGGAGTTCATGGTCCGCCCGGACAACCTGGACGCCATCCTCACCCGGCTCGAGCGCGTGCGCCAGCGCGTCTACTGAGGCGAGGTCCCGACGGAGCCGAGGTGGGACCGCGACGCGCGCCCGCCTCGGTTCCGCGTCGCTTCGCCGTCGAGGAGAGATGCGATGGTCGCCGTCGCGACGCCCCCGCGAGCCGCGCAGCGCAAGGCGAAGGCGCCCACCGCCTTCGGCGGCTGGTGGCGGCGCAACCAGCTGCGGCTCGCACCGTGGCTCTTCCTCGCGCCCGGCGCGGCGTTGTTCCTGCTCTACGTGATCTTTCCCATCGTCCAGTCCTTCCAGATCTCGCTCTACGAGTGGGACGGCCTCGGGGAGGCCGAGTTCGTCGGCCTGCGGAACTACGACGAGCTGCGCTACGACGACGCCTTCTACACCTCTCTGAAGAACAACGTCCTCTGGCTGATCCTCTACATGCTCGCGATCCCCGCCGGCCTGTTCATCGCGCTGTTCCTGAACCAGACCGTCCGCGGCATCCGGATCTACAAGTCGCTGTTCTTCTTCCCCTTCGTGATCAGCCAGGTCGTCGTCGGCCTCGTCTTCGCGTGGTTCTACGATCCGACCTTCGGGCTGTTCAACGAGATCCTCGGCGTCTTCGGGCTCGGGCCCATCGCGGTGCTGGGCGACCCGGACACCGTCACCTACGGCATCATCGCCGCCGGGCTGTGGCCGCAGACGGCCTATTGCATGATCCTCTATCTCACCGGCCTCAACGCCGTCGATCCCGAGCAGATCGAGGCCGGGCGGCTCGACGGGGCCAAGGGCTGGCGGATGCTCTGGTACGTGGTCCTGCCGCAGCTGCGGCCCGCGACCTTCATCGCCTTCGTCGTGACCATCATCGGCGCGCTGCGCTCCTTCGACCTGATCTCGGTAATGACGGCCGGCGGCCCCTTCGGCGAGAGCCGGGTGCTGGCCTACTACATGTTCGAGGTGGCGCTGTCCGAATACGGCTTCCGCATGGGCTACGGGGCGGCGATCGCGGTCGTTCTGTTCGCGATCATGATGATCTACATCGCCTTCTTCCTCTCCAAGATGTACCGCGACGAGAGGGGGACGTGATGCGCGCAAGCCTTCGCGCGCGCGTCGCCGCGATCTGCGAACGCCTCCCCGGTGCCGAAGCGTCGGACCCCTGGGGCGGCGGCCACGAGGCCTGGAAGGTGGGCGGCAAGATGTTCGCCTGCTTCGGGTCGATGACGCCGGGCGTCGCCGTGAAGTGCGCCGACGTCGAGACCGCGCAGATGCTGATGGAGGCGGGGGTGGGCGCGCGGGCGCCGTACTTCCATCGGTCCTGGCTGCTCCTTCCGGAGGACGCGGCGGACGACGAGCTCGCGCACCGCGTCACCATCTCCTACGACCTCGTGCGCGCCAAGCTGCCGAAGCGGCTCGTCGCCGCCCTACCCGCGCGAGAGGGCGGCTGACATGTTCCCCACTCCCGTCCAGAAGGCATCGCCCGCCACGCGCATCGCCTACCAGGCGCTGCTCCCCGTCGCCCTCGTGCTGTGGCTCCTGCCGCTGATCGCGGTGGCGATCTTCTCGATCCGCCCCGATGCGGACTTCGCGAGAGCGAACTACTGGGGCTGGCCGTCCTCGTTCAATCTGCTGGAGAACTACGGCGCGGTGTTCTTCGCCTCCGACATGCCGCGCTACCTGCTCAACTCGGTGCTGATCACGGTGCCCACCGTGATCGGCGCGGTGGCGCTGTCGTGCATGACCGGCTTCGCGCTCGGCGTGTACAGGTTCCGCGCCAACCTCGCCGTGTTCTTCCTGTTCGTGGCCGGCAACTTCGTGCCCTTCCAGATCCTGATGGTGCCGGTGCGCGAGCTCACCCTCGATCTCGGGCTCTACGACACCAAGACCGGCCTCGTGCTCTTCCACGTCGCGTTCCAGGCGGGATTCTGCACCTTGTTCATGAGGAACTTCATCCGCGCCCTGCCGCGCGAGCTGATCGAGGCCGCGCGGGTGGAGGGCGTCTCCGAGATCCGGATCTTCTGGTACGTGGTGCTGCCCCTGATGCGGCCCGCGATCGCGGCGCTCTCGGTGCTGATCTTCACCTTCATCTGGAACGACTATTTCTGGGCGATCGTGCTCACCCAGGGCCCCGACACCCAGCCCGTGACGGCGGGGATCACGGCCTTCAACTCGCAGTACCGCGCCGCCTACCACCTGATGAGCGCCGGCTCGATCGTGGCGGCGCTGCCGCCGGTGCTGATGTTCTTCCTGATGCAGCGCCATTTCATCGCGGGGCTGACGCTCGGAGCGGTCAAATGAGGCATGTCTGGCGTCTCGACACGCCCGCGCAGACGCTGCTGCTGGCGAGCCGAGAGGGCGCCCTGCCGGAGGTCGCCCATTGGGGCGCGCCGTTGCCCGTCGGCGAGGACTGCGCCGCGCTCGCCGCCGCCCTCCTGCCGCGCGAGGTCACCGGCGGCATGCCCGACCTGCGCCCGCCGCTCACCGTCTGCCCGCTCCCCGGGGACGGGACCTCGGGCGCGCTCGGGGCCGATCTCGGCGCGGCCTCGCCGGCGCTCGCCTTCGAGGAGGCGTCCTACGAGGAAGGCCGGCGGCTGTCGGCGACGTTCGCCGGCGACGGCTATCGCTACACGCTGACCGTCGAGGCCGACACGGAGACGGACGTGCTCGTCCTGACCGCCCGCCTGCAGGGGCGGGGCATCCGCGCGCTCGCCGCGCCGGGCCTGCCGGGTCCCGCGACCGGCGCGGCGGCGACGACCTTCTCCGGTCGCTGGATCGGCGAGTTCCGGCGCCGGGACCTCCCCTGGGACGCCGGCCCCCACGTCGTCACGGTGCGCGAGGGCCGCACCTCGCACGAGGCCTATCCCGGCCTCCTCATGCCTGCGGGCCCGCTGGGTCACGAGGAGGGCGAGGTCTTCGCCCTCACGCTCGGCCAGTCCACCGGGCATCGCCTCGTCGTCGAGGCGCTGCCCGACGGGCGGCGCCACGCGCTCATCGGCCCGATGCTGGATCCCGCCGGCGCCGGCGACGTCACCGCCGGGCCGCTCTACGCGACCCGCTCGGCGCGGGGCGCGAACGGCGTCGTCAACGCCTTCCACCGCCATCTGCGCCGCCGCGTGGTGCGCTTTCCCGATCCGGCCCGCCCGCGGCCGGTGCACTACAATTGCTGGGAGGCGGTGTATTTCCGCCACGATGTCGCGGAGATCAAGGAGATCGCGACCCGCGCGGCCACACTCGGCGCCGAGCGTTTCGTCCTCGACGACGGCTGGTTCGGCCGGCGCGACGACGACACGACGAGCCTCGGCGACTGGCAGGTCGACGGGCGCAAGTACCCCGAGGGGCTCGAACCGCTGATCGGCCACGTGCGCGCGCTCGGCATGACGTTCGGCCTCTGGGTCGAGCCGGAGATGGCGAGCCCCGATTCGGACCTCGCCCGCGCGCATCCGGACTGGATCCTCGGCCCGCCGGGGCAGCCGCTCGCGCGCCACCAGCTCGTTCTCGACGTCGCCCGCGCGGATGTGCGCGACCACCTCTTCGCGGCGCTCGACAAGCTGCTCGCCGCGCAGGAGATCGACTATCTCAAGTGGGACCACAACCGCGCCCTCCCCGGCCCGGACCACCGCCAGGCGGACGGCTTCCACGCGCTGCTGGAGCGGCTTCGCGCCGCCCATCCCATGGTCGAGATCGAGAGCTGCGCCTCCGGCGGCGGACGGCTCGACTGGGGGGCGCTGGCGCGCACGCAGCGCGTCTGGCTGTCGGACTCGAACGACGCGCTGGAGCGCCTGCGCATCCAGCACGAAGCGCTGCCGTTCCTGATCCCGGAGGTCACCGGCAGCCATGTCGGGCCGCGTACCTGCCACACGTCCGGGCGCACGCTGCCGATGGCGCTTCGCGCCTGGACGGCGGCCCAGCGCCATTTCGGCTTCGAGATGGACCCGCGCGAGCTCGACCCCGACGAGGCCGAGACGCTCGCGCGCGTCGCTTGCTGGTGGAAGGACCGGCGCGATTGGCTGATGCCGGCGCGCCGCCTGCGCCTCGACGTCGAGGACGCCGCCCGGCTCGCGGAACTCGCGATCGCGCCGGACGGGTCTCGCTTCGCGCTGTGGGTCGCGCAGATCGCGGCGCCTGCGCATATCCTACCCGCGCGTCTGCGCCTCGCGGGCCTGGAGCCGGCGGCGTCCTATCGGGTATGGCTCGCGAACCCGGAGGCGGTCTCGCCCCTGTCGCGCGGGACGCACGCGCTCAAGGACGGCGGGAGCCTCGTCCTCTCGGGCGCGGCGCTGGCGGGCGCCGGCCTCGCCCCGCCGCTGCAGGGGCCCGAGAGCGTCCTCGTCCTCGAAGGAGAACGTCTGCCATGACCGAGCCGACGGCCATCCATCCCGACCTCGCCGGCGCGTCGGTGTTCATCACCGGCGGCGGTTCGGGAATCGGCGCGGCCCTCACCGAAGGCTTCCTGCGCCAGGGCGCGAGGGTCGCCTTCGTGCAGCGCTCCGACGCGACCGCGTTCTGCGACACGATGGAGCGCGAGACCGGCGCGCGCCCGCTGTTCATCGCGTGCGACATAACCGATGTCCCCGCACTCGAGGCGGCGATCGCGCGGGCGGCAGAGGCGCACGGCCCCCCGACGGTGCTCGTCGGCAACGCGGCGAACGACGTGCGCCATACGACGCTCGGCATGAGCGTCGAGGACTGGGACCGCAACCAGGCGATCAACCTGCGCGCCTATTTCTTCGCGGCGAAGGCGGTGGTCCCGGGCATGCGTACGGCCGGCGGCGGCGCGATCGTGAACGTGTCGTCGATCAGCTACATGATGGGGAGCGCGGGCTATCCCGCCTACGTGACGGCGAACGCAGGCATCACCGGCATGACCCGGGCCCTGGCGCGGGAGTTCGGCCCCGACCGGATCCGCGTCAACGCCCTGATGCCCGGCTGGGTGCTCACCGAGAAGCAGCAGCGCCTGTGGGCGACGCCCGCCGACCTGACGGCGCATCTCGACAAGCAGTGCCTGAAGGAGCATCTGGCTCCGCAGGATATCGTGGGCGGATGCTTGTTTCTGTCCTCGCAGGCGAGCCGGATGATGACGGGCCAGGCGCTCGTGATCGACGGCGGAGTGGTGGTGACCGGATGAGTGCCGAGACGGACGTGAAGAGCGACGCCAAGAGCGACGCCAAGAGCAATGCCAAGAGCGACGCCAAGAGCACTGGCAAGCGCGAGGCGAAGAGCGAGGCCAAGCGCGCGAAGAAGGCCGAAGGCAAGCGCAGCGCGAAGCCGCCCAAGGGCAAGCGCGCAAAGAAGGCCGCGCGCGTCGCGAGCCCGGCGCCCGCGCCGGAGCGCCCTTCGGCCGAGTGGATCGCGGTGGACTGGGGCACGACCTATCTGCGCGCCTGGGCAATGCGTGGCGAGACCCCGGTCGGCGAGGTCCGCTCCGATGCGGGCATGAACGCGCTCGAGACCCGAGAGGACTTCGAAGGCGCCCTGTTCGAGGCCATCGCCGCCTGGCTTCCCGCCGACGAGGCGGCGCGCCTCGACGTCGTGGCCTGCGGCATGGTCGGCGCGCGCCAGGGCTGGCGCGAGGCGCCCTACCTGCGCACGCCCACCGTCCCGCGCGGGGAGACGCGCTCGGTGCCGACGAGCCGCCCCGGCGTGGTGGTCGAGATCCTGCCCGGCATCGCCCAGGACGACCCGCCGGACGTGATCCGCGGCGAGGAGACCCAGATCGCCGGGCTGCTCGCGCGCGAGCCGGATTTCGAGGGCGTCGTCTGCCTGCCGGGCACGCACACCAAGTGGGTGCGCGTCGCCCAGGGGCGGATCGTGGGCTTCCGCACGGCGATGACGGGCGAAATCTTCGCGCTCCTCTCCCAGCGCTCCGTGCTGCGCCACGACATCGACGCGGACTGGGACGAAGGCATCTTCGCCGCCGCGGTCGCCGAGGCCGAGGCGGATCCCGCCCATGCGCCGCTGGCGCTGTTCTCGGTGCGCGCGCGCAACCTGCTGCAGGGCGCGATCCTCGGCGAATGCCGGGCGCGGCTCTCGGGCGCGCTGATCGGCGCGGAGCTCGCCGCGCTGGCCGAGTTCCGCCAGGCGGCCGCCGTGCGCATCGTCGGCGCGCCGGGAATCGCGGCGAACTACGCCAAGGCGCTCGGCGTCGTCGGCCAGGGCGCGATCCTGCACGACGGCGCGGACCTCACGCTCGCGGGCCTCGCCGCCGCGCGGCGGGAGCTGGCGCCGTGAGCCGGGCGCTGATCGCCATCCTGCGCGGGATCGAGCCCGCCGACGCCGCGCCGGTCGCGCGCGCGCTGGTCGAGGCCGGCGTGACGCGCATCGAGGTGCCGCTGAACTCGCCCTCCCCGCTCGACTCGATCACCGCGATGGTCGCCGCCGTCGGCGACGTGGCCGAGCTCGGCGCCGGCACGGTGCTGACGACGCGCGACGTCGCCGCCGCGGCCGAGACCGGCGCGCGCTTCGTCGTATCGCCGAACACCGATGTCGCCGTGATCCGTGAGACCAGGCGGCTCGGCATGGGGAGCTTTCCCGGCGCCTTCACGCCGACGGAGTGCCTCGCGGCGCTCGCCGCCGGCGCGGACGCGCTGAAGATCTTCCCGGCCTCGATGATGGGACCGTCGGGCCTGAAGGCGCTGCGCGCGGTGCTCCCCGCCGGCACGATCGTTTACGCTGTCGGGGGCGCGGACGCCGACGGCTTTCCCGCCTGGATCGCTGCTGGCGCCGACGGCTTCGGCCTGGGCGGCGCCCTCTACCGCCCCGGCGACGGCGCCGAGGTGGTCGGTGAGCGCGCGCGCACGATCGTGGCGGCGTACGATGCGGCCGTGGCGGCCGCAGGCGGCTGACCGGAGCACTCAGAATGCCCACCCCTCGGCTCGGCGTCTGCTACTACCCCGAACACTGGCCCGAGGCCGTCTGGGCGCAGGATGCGCGGCGCATGCGGGCGGCGGGGATCTCGCTCGTGCGGATCGGCGAGTTCGCCTGGAGCCGGCTCGAGCCCATTCCGGGAGACCTGCGTTTCGACTGGCTCGACCGGGCGATCGCGACGCTGGGAGAGGCCGGGCTCGGCGTCGTGCTCGGCACGCCGACCGCGACGCCGCCGCGCTGGATGCTCGACCGCCACCCGGACATGCTCGCCGTCGACGCGCAGGGGCGGCCGCGCAAGTTCGGCTCGCGCCGGCACTATTGCTTCGCCCACCAGGGCTACCGCGCCGAGGCCGCGCGGATCGCCGCGCTGCTCGGTGCGCGCTACGGCGCCAACCCGCACGTCGTCGCCTGGCAGATCGACAACGAGTATGGCTGCCACGACACGGTGGTGAGCTATTCCCCCGCCGCGGCCGCGGGCTTCCGCCGCTGGCTCGCGGAGCGGCACGGCTCGATCGAGGCCTTGAACGAGGCCTGGGGCACCGTCTTCTGGTCGATGGAGTACCGCGCCTTCGAGGAGATCGACCCGCCGAACCTCACCGTCACCGAGCCCGCCCCGGCGCACGTCCTCGACTACCGGCGGTATCTCTCCGACGCGGTCGTGGCCTTCAACCGGGCGCAGGTCGCGGCGCTGCGGGCGCACACGGGCGCGCCGCTGATCCACAACTACATGGGCCGCATCGTCTCCTTCGATCATTTCGCGGTCGGGCGCGACCTCGAAATCGCCTCGTGGGACTCGTATCCGCTGGGCTTCCTGGAGGACCGCTCCGACCAGGGCGACACCTGGAAGCGGCGCTTCGCGCGCCAGGGCGACCCGGACTTCCAGGCCTTCCACCACGATCTCTATCGGGCAGTGGGCCGGGGCCGCTGGTGGGTGATGGAGCAGCAGCCCGGCCCGGTGAACTGGGCCCCGCACAATCCCGCTCCCCTGCCCGGCATGGTGCGGCTGTGGACCTGGGAGGCGATCGCCCACGGGGCGGAGGCGGTGTGCTACTTCCGCTGGCGCCAGGCGCCCTTCGCGCAGGAGCAGATGCACGCGGGCCTGCTGCGCCCCGACAGCGCTCCCGCGCCCGGCCTCGCGCAGGCCGCCGAGGTCGCCGCCGAACTCGGCGAGCTGCCCGAGACGGACGCCGCGCCGGTGGGGCTCGTCTTCGACTACGAGGCCGCCTGGGCCTGGGAGGCGGAGCGCCAGGGCGCGGAATGCGACTATTTCCGATGCGTCTTCGATGTCTACCGGGCGCTGCGGCGCGCGGGACTCTCGGTCGACATCGTGCCGCCCGACACGGCCGATCTCTCCCCCTGGCGGCTCGTCCTCGCGCCCGGCCTGATGATCTGGCCGCCCGCCCTGCGCGCCGCGCTCGCGGCCTACGAGGGCGTCGCGCTCGCAGGCCCGCGCACCGGGGCGAAGACGGCGGGCTTCGCCATCCCCACGGCCCTGCCGCCCGAGGTTCCCGGCGTGGCCAGCGTCGTCGCGCGCATCGAGACGCTGCGGGAGGATTGTCCGGTCCCCCTCGCGCAGGGCGGCGCCTTCCGGTTCTGGCGGGAATTCGTGGAGGGCGACGCGCCGACGCTCGAGCACTGCGCCGACGGCGCGCCGGCCCTCGTCGGAACCGACCGCCGCGCCTACCTCGCCGGCTGGCCCGACGACGCGGCGCTCGACCGGATCGTGAGGCGATTCGCTCAGACCGCTGAGCTCGAGACGCTTTCGCTCCCCGACGGCCTGCGCGTGCGCGACCGCGGAACGATGCGCGTCGTCACCAACTACGCGCCGGAGCCGACGACGCTCGACGGCGTCGTGCCGGGGTTCAGCGGAACGCTGGCGTCGGCGGGGGTGGCGTGGAGCTTTCGAGCCGGGTGAAACGACGTGCTCCGCCGCGGGCGCTCTACGCCGCCCGCGCCCGCCGGGCGTTGGGGAAGCGCTGGAGGAAGCGGGGCTCCTTCTCGGCGGCGATGCGCACGAGGAAGTCCACGCCCTCGTCGTGGTCCGTGCGTTCGAAGATCTCCGCCTGCTCGTAGAGCCAATGCACGCCCGCGCCGTCCGCCGGGTCGAGCGTGAGCGCGTAGGTGCTGCGGCCGCGCGCGATCCGATCCTCGACGACACGCAGGAGCTCGTCGATACCCTCCCCCGTCACCGCCGAGACGAGCGCCGGCCGCTCGGCCGGGTCCATGCGCGCGATGACCGTCTCGAGCCGGGCGCGCTCGTTCGCGTCGATCAGGTCCGCCTTGTTCCAGACCTCGATGAGGCGCCCGCGATCCTCGGGATCGATGTCGAGCTCGCGCAGGACGCGCTCCACGTCCTCGGCCTGCGCCTCGGTCTCCCCGTGGGAAACGTCGCGCACGTGCAGCAGCACGTCGGCCTCGATGACGTCCTCGAGCGTGGCGCGGAACGCGGCGACGAGCATGGTCGGCAGGTCGGAGATGAAGCCCACCGTGTCCGACAGGATCGCCTTCTCGCCGTGGGGCAGCGCGATGGCGCGCGACGTCGGATCGAGGGTGGCGAAGAGCATGTTCTCCGCCATGACCTCGGCCCGCGTCATGCGGTTGAACAGCGTCGACTTGCCGGCGTTCGTGTAGCCGACGAGCGCGATGATCGGGTAAGGCACGCGCCGGCGCGAGGTGCGGTGGAGCGAGCGGGTGCGGGTGACGGTCTCGAGATCGCGCTCGATGCGCGTCATCCGCTCCTGGATCTGCCGGCGGTCCGCTTCGATCTGGGTCTCGCCCGGGCCGCCGAGGAAGCCGTAGCCGCCGCGCTGGCGCTCGAGATGGGTCCAGGAGCGCACGAGGCGGCTCTTCTGGTAGTTCAGATGCGCGAGCTCGACCTGCAGCGTGCCCTCCCGCGTACGGGCACGCCGGCCGAAGATCTCGAGGATCAGCCCCGTGCGATCGATGACCTTGGCGCCCCAGGCCTTCTCGAGGTTGCGCTGCTGCACGGGCGAGAGCGCGCAGTCCATCACCACGAGCTTGGCGTCGTGGCCGGCGAGCACGCCGCCGATCTCCTCGACCTTGCCCTTGCCAAGATAGGTCGCCGGCCGCAGCGTGGCGAGCGGCGTGACCATGGCCTCGACGACATGCAGGTCGATGGCGGCGGCGAGGCCGACGGCCTCCTCCAGACGGGCCTCGACGGCGCGCGGGTTGACGTACGCGCCCTCCCCGTCCCCGCCTTGCCGGCGGCGCGTCGGGTAGGGCCCGAGAACGACCGTCCTCGTTCCCGAGGCGACCTCCTTCTCGGGCTCGGCCAGCCGCTGGAGCCTCTCCTCGATGGGCGGCGTCGGCTCGCTCACGGATCAGCCTTTCTCGCCGCCCTCGTCACCCTGATCGAACAGCTGGATCGGCTGACCCGGCATGATCGTGGAGATCGCGTGCTTGTACACGAGCTGTGAATGTCCATCGCGGCGCAGGAGGACGCAGAAATTGTCGAACCACGTTACAACGCCTTGGAGCTTCACGCCGTTCACCAGGAAGATGGTCAAGGGGACCTTGTTCTTCCGCACGTGATTGAGAAAGGTGTCCTGCAGATTTTGCGCGCGCTCGCCCGCCATGAGTTTGCCTCGCCACCCTGCCGCCGCCGGTCTTGGCAGTCAGGTGCCAATGGAGCTTAGATCGGTCGCCCGACGAGCGACCCTGAACCGGCCTTCGCATTACAGATGGGAGGCCGCCCCAAGGCAAGACCCCTCGACCGAGTCCGCCACGCATTTTTCGCCGAGCATCGATGCTCACGCGTTGACGCCGAGCGATTTCAGCTTGCGGTGCAGGGCCGAGCGCTCCATGCCGATGAACTCCGCTGTGCGCGAGATATTGCCGGAAAATCGCGCGATTTGCGCCATCAGGTACTCGCGTTCGAAGATTTCGCGCGCCTCGCGCAACGGCAGGCTCATCAGCTTCTCGCCTCCGGCCCCGCTCGGCGTCGCCGGAACGAGGGCGCCGACCTCGGCGGGAAGCATGTCGGCGGTGATCTCGACCTCCGGATCGCCGCTGGCGAGAATCATCAGACGTTCGACATTGTTGCGCAATTGCCTCACGTTTCCGGGCCAGTCATGCGACTGGAGGACGGCAAGCGCGTCCGATCCGATGCGTCGCGGCGACAGGCCGGTGGCGCGGGAGATCTGCTCCATGAAGAACGCGATCAGCTCGGGGACGTCCTCGCGGCGCTCCGACAGCGACGGAACCCGGATCGGCACGACGCTGAGGCGGTGGAACAGGTCCTCGCGCAGGCGGCCGGAGGCGATCTCGGTGCGAAGGTCGCGGCTCGACGAGGAGACGATCCGCACGTCGACATGCACGCGGGTCGAGCCGCCGACGCGCTGGAAGTTCTGCTCGACGAGGACGCGCAGGATGCGCGCCTGAGTCTCGCGCGGGAAGTCGGCGATCTCGTCGATGTAGAGCGTGCCCCCGTGCGCCTCTTCCAGCGCGCCGACGCGCCGGTCGCGGCTCTCGCCCGACTCGACCCCGAAGAGCTCGGCTTCCATCGTGTCGGGCGTGATCGTGGCCGCGTTGATCACGACGAAGGGACCGTTCGACCGCGTCGAGGTGCCGTGCAGCGTCCGCGCCACGAGCTCCTTGCCGGAGCCCGGCGCGCCGGTGACGAGGACGCGCGCGTTGGTCGGCGCGACGCGCTCGACCGTCTGGCGCAGCTGGTTCATCGCGGCGGACCGGCCGCAGATCCGGCTCGCCTCGGCGGAGCGGGCGCGCAGCTCGCGCACCTCCCGCTTCAGGCGCGAGGCCTCGAGCGCCCGCTCGGCGACGAGGCAGAGCCGATCCGCCTTGAACGGCTTCTCGATGAAGTCGTAGGCGCCGAGTTTGATCGCCGAGACCGCGGTCTCGATGTTGCCGTGGCCCGAGATCATGACGACCGGCAGCTCGGGGTGGCTCGCCTTGACCTGCTCCAACACCTGCAGCCCGTCGAGGCGCGAGCCCTGCAGCCAGATGTCGAGGAAGACGAGGTGCGGGCGCCGGCTCTCGATCGCGGAGAGCGCGTCGTCGGAGCCGCCCGCCGTCCGGCAGCGGTGGCCCTCGTCCTCCAGGATGCCCGCGACCAGCTCGCGGATGTCGGCCTCGTCGTCGACGATGAGAATATCGGCGCTCATGGAGATGTCGCCCCTGAGGTTTGCGCCTCGGCGGCGCGGTTGTCGTGCTCGCCCGCGTTCGCGCCGGAAGCGGCGCCGGGCGTCTCTGGTCGGATCTCGGGTCGGATCTCGGGTCGGACCTCGGCCGGGAACCAGAGGCGGACCCAGGCGCCCCGGCCCGTCGGGTTGTCGCGGAGCTCGACGCCGCCCCCGTGCTCCTCGAAGATCTTCGCCACGATGGGGAGGCCGAGTCCCGTCCCCTTCTCGCGGGTCGTCATGTAGGGCTCGAGCAGCCGCTGCCGGTTCTCGACAGGGAAGCCGCGGCCGGTGTCGACGACGTCGATGGCGACGATCCCGTCCTCGCGACGCACGTCGACGGCGATGCGCTTCTCGCGCTCGGGCTCTTCGGGCGCCTCGGCGATGGATTCCGCGGCGTTCTTGAGGATGTTCGCCAGCGCCTGCGACACGAGCCGCCGATCGAACCGCGCGCTCAGCGGCTCCTCCGGCAGCTCGTCGACGAAGGCGATATCGGGATGGGCGATGCGCATCATGAAGACCGTCTGGCGCACCACGTCCGTGAGGTCCTCGTCGTTCGCGATCGTAGGCTTGGGCATGCGCGCGAAGGAGGAGAACTCGTCGACCATGCGCTTGATGTCGTCGACCTGCCGCACGATCGTGTCGGTGCACTGGTCGAACACGGCGCGGTCCTCGGTGATCACCTTGCCGTACTTGCGCCGGATGCGCTCGGCAGAGAGCTGGATCGGGGTGAGCGGGTTCTTGATCTCGTGGGCGATACGCCGCGCGACGTCCGCCCAGGCGGAGGTGCGCTGGGCCGTGACGAGGTCGGTGATGTCGTCGAGGGTGACGACGAAGCCCTTCTCGTCGCCGCGCGCCTGCTCGCTCGTGACGCGCACGTCGACGGTGCGTTCGCGCCCGTTGCGCTGGATCGCGATCTGCTGCTGCGTGAGCCGGGTGCGCGTCGCCCGCGCGGTCTCGACGAGCGCGCCGAGCTCCGGCAGCGCGACCGCCGCCGGGCGCCCGACCACGTCCTGCTCGCAGACGCCGAACAAGCGCTCGGCCGACGGGTTCATGATCGTCACCGCGCCGTGCGCATCCAGACCCACGACGCCGGCCGACACGCCCGAGAGCACGGCCTCGGTGAAGCGCCGGCGCCGATCGATCAGGTCGCTCGCCGCCGTGAGGCCGTCGTGCTGGCGGCGCAGCTCCGCGGTCATGGCGTTGAAGGTCTGGCCCAGGAAGGCGAGATCGCCCTCCGCCCGGCGCACGGGCACCTGGACGTAGAAATTGCCCTCCGCCACTTGCTGCGTCGCGCGGATCAGCCGCCGGATCGGCGAGAGCAGCCTGTCCGCCGAGCCGAGCCCGAACCAGATCGCGGAGAGGAGGATGATCAGCGTGATCACCGCGAGCATCGAGGCGAAGGCGACCTGGATGCCCGAGCTGAGCTGCTCGAGCAGCCGGTAATACGCCATCCCGGCTTCGGCCTCTTCCGGGAAGTCGAGCGCGCGGCGATCGACGAAGCGGGTGACGACGAGGATGCGCCCGTCGTGGTCCTGCAGCTTCAGGATGGAGCGCAGGACCGTGTCCTCGCGCGGCACCAGGCAGAGCGCGTCCTCGACCTCGGCGTCGGCGAGGTCGCGCGGCCCGGGCATCTCCAGGCCCGGGATCGGCACGTTGACGATTTCCTCGACCACCGTCCCGTTCGGCTCGACCATCATGGCCACGGGAAACCCGAGGAAGATCGCGCGCGAGCGCATGAACTCGCGAAACAGCACGGGGTCGGCGTCGTAGAGCACCTTGGCGCGGTCGAGGTCCGCGGCCATCAGGGTCGTCTCGCGCGCCAGCGTACGGCACTGCAGCTCCCGGTACTCGTGCGCGATCTCCACCGTGTTCTCGAGCAGCGTGCCGACCCAGCCCGAGAACCACGGCTCGAGCCCCCGCGCCAGCGCGATCGAGGCGACGATCGCGACGACGACCACCGGCACGGTGGCTATGCCGCTGAACAGGGCGACGAAGCGCAGGTGCAGCCGCGCGCCCGCCGCGCCCGCCCGCCGCGCTCGCAGCAGCCGCTTGGCCTGGATCGCCATGATCACCGCGAGCGCCAGGATGAAGCCCAGGTTGACGACGAGGGCGTTGACCGTGACCGACTGCGTCGGCTCGATCGGGGTCAGTCCCGACAGGACCAGGAACGAGACCAGCGCCGAGATCAGCGCGGCCGGCACGACGACGAGGCCGAGCCATCCCGGACCCGTCGCGGCGATTTCCTCGTCCGCGCTCGCCTTGACCCGTGTGTCCTTCACGACAGCCTCGCCGGCGGGGCGCGCGCGCCCCGATTCGTCCGCAAACACTGATGCGTTCACACAACAGTGTGGCGAAACTAATACACCGATCGGCGAGAGGCCAGAGGGGTCGTGCGCCGTTTCAGCGCGTCGTGCGGATGACCGGGAGATCGAGGTCCCGGACCTTCTTGCGCAGAGTGTTGCGGTTGAGCCCGAGCAGCTCTGCCGCGCGGATCTGGTTGCCGCGGGTGGCGGTGAGCGCCGCCGCGATCAGCGGTCCTTCGACCTCGCGCAGGATGCGGTGGTAGAGGCCCGGAGGCGGCAACGTCTCGCGGAAGTTGGAGAAGTAGCGCGTCAGGTGCCGCTCCACCGAGCCGGACAGCGTCTCGGGCGCCTCGCCGGTATCCGCTCCGTTGTGCGGCGACGACTCGATCGGCCGCACGTCGAGCTCGCCCTCGATGATCGGCGCGGTGATCGTGTCCTGCGGATAGAGGGCGGCGAGGCGTCGGATCAGGTTCTCGAGCTCGCGCACGTTGCCGGGCCAGCGATAGCGCTTGAGCCGGTCCATCGCCTCCGAATCGATCTGTTTGCGGGCGAGGCCCTCCTTCTCGATCTGCCCGAAGAAGTGCCGCGCCAGGTCGGCGATGTCCTCCGCGCGCTCGCGCAGGGGCGGCAGCCGCAGGGGCACGACGTTGAGGCGGAAGAACAGGTCCTCGCGGAAGAGGCCTTGCTGGATCGAGATGCGCAGGTCCTTGTTGGTGGCCGCCACGATGCGCACGTTGGTCTTGATCGGCGTGCGCCCGCCCACCGTCGTGTACTCGCCCTGCTGGAGCACGCGCAGGAGCCGCGTCTGGGCCTCCATGGGCATGTCGCCGATCTCGTCGAGGAACAGCGTGCCGCCCTCGGCCTGCTCGAACCGCCCGGCGGAGCGCTGGGTCGCGCCCGTGAAGGCGCCCTTCTCGTGTCCGAAGAGCTCGCTCTCGATCAGGTCGCGCGGGATCGCGGCCATGTTCACGGCGACGAACGGGCCGGAGCGGCGCTTGCCGTAGTCGTGCAGCGCGCGGGCGACGAGCTCCTTGCCGGTGCCGCTCTCGCCCGTGATCATCACGGTCAGGTCGGTCGGCATCAGCCGTGCGAGCGCGCGGTAGATCTCCTGCATCGCCGGCGAGCGGCCGACGAGCGGGATGTCTCCCTCCTCCCCCTCCGAGGACGACACCGGTCCGCGCGGCCGCGACAGCGCCCGGCCGACGACGGCGACGAGCTCCTTCAGGTCGAAGGGCTTGGGCAGGTACTCGTAGGCGCCGCGCTCGGAGGCCTTGATCGCGGTCATGAACGTGTTCTGCGCGCTCATCACGATGATCGGCAGCTCCGGCCGCAGCCGCTTGATCCGCGGCAGGAGGTCGAAGGCGTTCTCGTCGGGCATCACCACGTCGGTGATGATGATGTCCCCGTCCCCCTGCGCCACCCAGCGCCACAACGTCGCGGCGTTCGAGGTCGACCGCACCTCGTAGCCGGCTCTCGATAGGGCTTGGTTCAGCACGGTCCGGATCGCGGCGTCGTCGTCGGCGAGGAGGATGTGTCCGCTGGGCATGTTCGGCACTCTCGGGGGATCTTCGGTTACGCGTTACGCTCCACGCCCGTCCTCGGCGCTGTGCATCGGCAGAAGCATGCGGAACGTGGTCTTGCGGGGAGCGGGATCGCATTCGACGATCCCGCCGTGGTCGCCCACGATCTTCGCCACCAATGCAAGTCCGAGGCCAGAGCCGTTGGCTTTCGTGGTGACGAACGGGTCGAACAGGTCGGAGACGAGCTCCTGCGGGATGCCCGGTCCATTGTCCCGGATGGCGATCTCGATCGGCAGGCTGACGCGCTCGGCGGAGCCCGGGATCTGCAGGCGGATGCCCGTCCGGAAGGCGGTCGACAGCACGATCTCGCCCTCGAGCGCGTCCGGACCGATGGCCTCGGCCGCGTTCTTGACGAGGTTGAGCACCACCTGGATCAGCTGGTCGCGACTGGCGAAGACGTGCGGGATCGACGGATCGTAGTTCTCGACGATGCGCAGATGGCGGGCGAAGCCCGTCTGGGCGAGGCGCTTGACGTGGTCGAGCACGCTGTGGACGTTCACCGGCGCACGCTCGACCGGCCGCTGCTCGCCGAACAGCTCGACGCGCTCGACGAGCTTCACGATCCGGTCGGCCTCGTCGCAGATCAGCCGGGTGAGGAGCCTGTCTTCGTCGCCGGCGGACTGCTCGAGCAGCTGCGCCGCGCCGCGGATGCCCGAGAGCGGGTTCTTGATCTCGTGCGCCAGCATGGCCCCGAGCGCGGTGACCGAGCGCGCCGCGGTGCGGTGCGTGAGCTGCCGGTTCATCTTGTCGGCGATGGTCCGCTCCTGGATCATCAGCACCACGATGGAGGGGTCCTCCGCGAGCGGCGAGGCGAACACGTCGACGATCCGCTCCATGCCGAGCCGCGGCCCGCCGACGTCGACGCGGTATTCGCTCACCGACACGCCGCGGCGGCGCACTTCCTCGATCAGGCTGAGAACCGGCGAACCGAAGGGAATGAAGTCGCTGAGCTTCTGGCGCCGCAGCAGACGCTGGCTCGCCTCCAGGAACGATTCCGCCGCGGCGTTGGCGTTGAGGATCACGTGGTCCGGCCCCACGGTGAGGACCGGCAGCGGCAGGGCGTTCATCACCGCGTCGGTGGTGGGGGTCTTCATGCGGCGTCTCGGAGCGGGTGGGCGTGGATCGCCTCGATCAGGCGGACGACCTCGGCGGGGTCCTCGCTCGTGACGAGGCGCTCGCGCTCTGCGGCCGGCAGCGCATGGCCGTCGGCGCGAGCGTGGTCGGCGAAGGCGGCGAGGTGCTTGCGCGCGTGGCGCACGGCCATGGCGCGGCCGTAGAGCGCGAGCAGCCCCTCGTAATGGGCGATCATGGCCGCGGCCTTCGCCTGCGGGCTCGGCGCCACCGGCGCGAGCCCGGCGAGCCGCGCGCCGATGTCGGCGACGAGCCAGGGCCGGCCGAGCGCCGCGCGCCCGATCATCACCGCGTCCGCGCCCGAGCGGGCGAGGCAGGCGCGCGCGTCCTCGATCGTGGCGATGTCGCCGTTGGCGACGAGCGGCAGCGTGGTCGCGTCGCGCACGGCGCGGATCGCGTCCCAGTCCGCGACGCCCTTGTAGAACTGCTGGCGGGTGCGCCCGTGAACGGTGATCGCCTGCGCGCCCGCGGCCTGTGCCCGGCGCGCGAGCTCCGGCGCGTTGCGCGAGGCGTCGTCCCAGCCGAGCCGCATCTTCACCGTGACCGGGATCGAGACCGCCGCCACCGTGGCCTCGATCAGGCACGTCGCATGGTCGAGGTCGCGCATCAGCGCCGATCCCGCCCAGCCGCCGGTGACGCGCTTGGCCGGGCAGCCCATGTTGATGTCGACGATGGCCGCGCCGCCGGCCTCGGCGAGGCGGGCGCCCTCCGCCATCCAGCGCGCGTCGCAGCCGGCGAGCTGGACGACGTGGGGCTCGACCCCCTCCCCCTCGGCGCGCAGCCGCGTCTCCTCGCAGCCCTTCACGAACTCGTCGGAGGCGACCATCTCGGAGACGACGAGGCCCGCGCCGAAGCCGGCCGCGATCCGGCGCATGTGGACGTCGGTGACGCCCGACATGGGCGCGAGCACGGAGCGGCGCGCGATCGCGACCGCGCCGATGCGCCAGGCGGCGTCGGGAGCGGCGGGAGTCGGCGGGGGTGGACTCTGCTGCATCGTCATTATGCCCAACAATTAGCCAAGCCTGCGAAATTGGCAAGTGCGCGTGAAAGCGTTCCGGAGCGAATGGCGCCGTTTGCCTCGCGCGGCGGCATTCTCTATCACCACGAACGTGACAGCCTGATCGAGGAACGAGCGTGGCCACGACGCCCCTCATCGCCGCCCTGATCGTCGCCGCGGGCCGCGGTTCGCGCGCCGGAGCCGGCGATCCCAAGCAATATCGCCTCGTCGGCGGGACGACCGTGCTCGGCCGCGTGCTGAGCCTGTTCGGCGCGCATGAGACGATCGACCGCATCCTTGTCGTCACCCATCCCGACGACCAGGGCTTCTACGCCCGGGTGTCGGCGGCGCTCGAGCCGGCGGCGCGGGAGAAGCTGATCGCGCCGGTGTCCGGCGGCGCCACGCGCCAGGCCTCCGTCGCCGCGGGCCTCGAGCGCCTCGCCGAGATCGGAGCCCCGGACCTCGTGCTGGTCCACGACGCCGCCCGGCCGTTCCTGACGCCCGGGCTGATCGACCGCGCCGTCGCGGCCGCACGCGAAACCGGCGCGGCGATCCCCGGCGTCGCGGTGGTCGACACGATCAAGCGCATCGACGACGCCGGCCGGGTGCTGGAGACCCCGCCGCGCGCGTCCCTGAGGGCCGTGCAGACGCCGCAGGCGTTCCGCTTCGCCACCCTCAGGGAGGCGCATCGCGCCGCGCGCGCCGCCGGGCGGGACGACTTCACGGACGACGGCGCGTTGATGGAGTGGGCCGGAACGCCGGTCCTGGTCTTTCCGGGCGAGGAGGGCAACATCAAGCTCACCCGTCCGACCGATTTCGCCGCCACGCGCGAAGGAGAAGCCGGCATGATCACGCGGCTCGGCACCGGTTTCGACGTCCACGCCTTCGCCGCGGGGGACCACGTCTGGCTCGGCGGCGTGCGTATTCCCCACGATCGAGGAGTTCTCGCGCATTCCGACGGCGACGTGGTGCTCCACGCACTCACCGACGCGCTGCTCGGCGCGCTGGCGGAGGGCGACATCGGCACGCATTTCCCGCCCTCCGACCCGAAGTGGAAGAGCGCCTCTTCCGACCGCTTCCTCGCCTTCGCGGCCGAGCGGGTGCGGGCGCGCGGCGGCGTCATCGACCTCCTCGACGCGACGATCCTGGCGGAGACCCCCAAGGTCGGCCCGCATCGCGAGGCGATGCGCGAGGCGATCGCGCGCGCCGCCGACATCCCCATGAGCCGGGTCTCGATCAAGGCGACGACGACCGAAAAGCTCGGCTTCACCGGCCGGCGCGAGGGTATCGCGGCCCAGGCCGCGGCCACGATCCGGCTACCGGAGCACGAGGCGTGATCTTTCCCGACGAGATGCGCGCCCGCGCGCAGGACCTGCTCGACGCCTACCAGGCGGCGGGCCTCACCATCGTCACGGCGGAGAGTTGCACCGGCGGGTTGATCGCCGCGCTCCTCACCGACATCCCCGGCTCGTCGAAGACAGTGGAGCGCGGCTTCGTCACCTACTCGAACGAAGCGAAGATCGAGTGCCTCGGCGTGCCGCCGGAGACGATCGCCGCACATGGCGCGGTGAGCGAGGAGACGGCGCGGGCCATGGCGGAGGGCGCACTCCGCGCCTCGCGGGCGGACATCGGGGTCTCGGTGACGGGCGTCGCCGGCCCCGGCGGCGGCTCGGCGGAGAAGCCGGTGGGCCTCGTCCACCTCGCCTGCGCGCGGCGGAGCGGGTCCGTGCGGCATCTGGAGATGCGCTACGGCGATCTGGGGCGCTCGATGGTGCGGCTTCGGACGGTGGCGGACGCGCTGGGGCTCTTGGAGGAGGCGCTGCGGCCCTGACGGCCCCGCCCGAACTCCCCTCTCCCTGGTGGCTAGACGATGCACACATCTCCCGCGGCCGCAGGTCTCCTACGGATCCTCGCGAGCCACGATGTCCTTCCCCTACAGGGAAGGAAAGCCGCTGGGAGGCGTCGCTCCCCCGGCCTCACTCGTAGATCGCGTCCGCCCGTTCCTCGAAGGCCTCGGAGAACTTGCGGAAGGCGCGGTCGAACATGGCGCCCATCAGCATGCCCAGCGTGAAGCTCTTGAACTCGTAGTTGATGAAGAACTCGACGTCGCAGCCGCCGTCGGCCGCCGGCTTGAAGGTCCAGCGGTTCTCCATGTAGCGGAACGGGCCGTTGACGTATTCGACGTCGATGCGCATGCGCGGACGGTCGAGCGTGACGCGGCTCGTGAAGCTCTCGCGGATCTTCTTGTAGCCCACCGCCATGTCGGCGACGAGCGTCTCCACGCCCTCGCCGCTCTGCACCTTGCGGCGGACCTTCAGGTCCTCGCAGAGCGGCAGGAACTTCGGATAGTTCTCGACGTCGGCGACGAGGTCGAACATCCTCGCCGGCGAGTGCTTGACGCGACGGGTGGTGCGGAAGGAGGGCATGCGGGCCGGATGGGGTCAGCGACCGAGCTTCGCGAGGCGGGCGGCCTTCAGCCGGGCGAAATCGTCCCCGGCATGATAGGACGAGCGCGTCAGCGGTGACGCGGACGTGAGCAGAAAGCCTTTCGCGTAGGCAGTCGTCTCGTAGGCCTTGAACTCGTCGGGCGTCACGTAGCGGATCACGGGGTGGTGCTTGCGGGTGGGCTGGAGGTACTGGCCGATCGTCAGGAAGTCGACGTCCGCCGAGCGCAGGTCGTCCATCAGCTGGAGCACCTCGTTGCGCTCCTCCCCGAGCCCGACCATGATGCCGGACTTGGTGAAGATCGTCGGGTCGAGCTCCTTCACCTGCTGGAGCAGCCGGATCGAGTGGAAGTAGCGCGCGCCGGGGCGCACCTTCAGGTACTTGGACGGGACGGTCTCGAGATTGTGGTTGAACACGTCCGGCCGCGCCGCGACCACGACCTCGAGCGCCCCCGGCTTCCTCAGGAAGTCCGGGGTGAGGATCTCGATCGTGGTCTTCGGCGAGCGGGTGCGGATCGCCTGGATCACGTCGGCGAAGTGCCGCGCGCCGCCGTCGGCGAGGTCGTCGCGGTCGACCGAGGTGATCACGACGTGCTCGAGCCCGAGCTTCGCGACCGCGATGGCCACGTTCTCGGGCTCCTGGGCGTCGAGCGCTTCGGGCATGCCGGTCTTCACGTTGCAGAAGGCGCAGGCGCGGGTGCACGTGTCGCCCATGATCATGAAGGTGGCGTGCTTCTTCTCCCAGCACTCGCCCACGTTCGGGCAGCCCGCCTCCTCGCAGACCGTGACGAGCTTGTTCTCCTTCACGATCCGCTTCGTCTCCGCCCATCCGGCAGAGCCGGGCGCCTTGACACGAATCCAGTCCGGCTTGCGCTGGAGCGGCTGGTCGGGCCGATGCGCCTTCTCCGGATGGCGGGGGCGGGTGTCCTTGGCGAGGAGATCGAGAACGACGGTCATGCGGCTCCGGTCCGGCTCATCCGCGCGTCACGCGCTGTTCGTGTGTCGCACTGATCTAGGGCTTCGCGCGCAAAGACGCAAATCCCACGCGGCACCGGACCGCAGCCGTCGAACGCAGGGCAGACCCGCTCAGCGTGCGCGGCGCCCCTTGATCAGCCCCAGGATCCAGAGGAACACGATGGCGCCGATCGTCGCGACCACGATCGAGGCGAGATTGAAGCCCTGAGAATAGGAGAAGCCGAGCAGCGAGGCGATGAAGCCGCCGACGAAGGCGCCGATGATGCCGACGATGAGATTCGTCAGCAGGCCGTGATCCCGGCCGGTGATCTTCTCGGCTATGAAGCCGGCGATGATGCCGACGACGATCCAGGCGATGATGGACATGGGGGTGGGCTCTCCAAAATGCGCAGCGAGTCTGCACGAACGCAACGCGAATGGAAGCTGAGCGTTCCGCGGTGCGCTAGCCGCGAGCCGCCTGCGCCTCGAAGAAGCGCCGCGCCGCCTCCTCTGCGGGCGGCAGCGCCGCGCGCGCCTGCTGCAGCTCGAAGCGCGCCGCGTCCATTTCCCAGCGCAGGTCGGCGATCCTGTCGCGCATCTCGTCGAGCCGGTCGCGTTTCTCGTCGGCCGACAGGCCGCCGTCCTCGCGCACCTCGTCCATGCGCCGACGCAACCGCTCCCGCTCGCTCTCGCCGTTGCGCAGGGTGGACTCGGCCGCGGCGACGCGCCGTTCGGCGGCGCCGAGGCGGGAGCCGACCTCCCGTCCCTCCAGGAAACGGCCGGCGACGCTCGCCGGGCACAAGCCGTGGTAGGGCTTGCTCTCCCGCGCCGTGGCGAAGCCGTTCTGCGGGGTGCAGTAGAGCAGCACGCCCGTGTCCCAGCCCGCGCGATAGGCCTCCGGGTCGGGCACGATGCTGAAGTTGGCGCAGGTGCGCGCGTGGCTCTCGAGCCGCGACGGAGCGTGCCCTTCAGCGCCGTCGCGCTGGCCGATGCTCGCCCAGTCTTCGGCCCGGCACTCGTCGCGCGTGATCGTCGCGCAGGCGGAGAGGCCCACGCCGAGGGCAACCAGGGCCGGCAGCGCGAGCGCCAGCGTCGTCGATCTCAAGGTCTCGTCTCCCGAGCGTACCCCTGGGACGATATTCGCAAACCTCCGCGCGGGGCGCAAGCGGCGCCACCGCGATCGGGCGGCGCAATCGGGTCGCGCCCGCCCGCGGTCCCGGTCACGGTCTCCCCTCCTTGCATGGAGGCCGCGCCTGTGACGCTGCAGACCCTGATCGCCCTCGTCGTCTTCCTCTTCCCCCTCGCCTACAGCCCCGGGCCGGGCAACGGCTTCTTCGCCGCGCTCGGCGCGACCGGGGGCCTGCGCGCGGCCGCGCCCGCGCTCGCGGGGTATCACGTCGCGACCTTCGTGGTGACGGCCCTCATCGGCGCGGGCGTGGGCCTCGCGCTCCTCACCGACCCGAGGGTCGCGGCGATCCTGAAGGTCGTGGGCGCGGCCTACGTGCTCTGGCTCGGGGTCGTCTTCCTGCGCGAGGCCCTGCGGAGCGACGCCGCCGGCGACGGGCCGCGGCGCGAGATGCGCGCGCGCTTCGCGGACGGGGCGGCGATCCTCGTCCTCAACCCCAAGGCCTATTTCATCATCGGGCTGATGTTCACGCAGTTCCTCGCCCCCGGCGCCGACGGGCTCGCGGCGGTTTTGTGGATCACCCTCGTGTTCACGCTGAACAACCTCGTCGCATTCGTCGCCTGGACGCTCGCCGGGGTCGCGATCGCGAGGCTCTTCGCCGGGGCGGGCGCGGGTCGCGCGGTCAACGGCGTCTTCGCGGCCTGCCTGTTCGGCGTCGCGGGCTGGATGCTGCTGGGGTGAGCGGCGCTCTCACGGCAGCTCGATCGTCATCCCGTCGTAGGCCGGCTCGACGCCCGCCGGCAGCCGCGCGGCGAGCGCGTTGTAGTCGAGATCGGTGTGGAGGTTCGTGAGGATCGCCCGACGCGGGCGCACCCGCTCGATCAGGGCGAGCGCGTCCGAGACGCTGTAGTGGGAGGGGTGCGGCGTGTCGCGCAGGGCGTCGATGACGAGCGTGTCGAGCCCGCCCAGCATCGCCTCCGCCTCGGGCGGCATGTAGCTCACGTCCGGTGCATAGGCGAGATCGCCGAAGCGGAAGCCGAGCGCGTCCTGCGGTCCGTGCCGCATCCGGAACGCACGCGCTTCGATCGCGCCGCCGGGGCCTTCGACGACGATGGGCTCGGGGTCGCGGATGCGCTTCTCGTCGAGGATCGGCGGATAGTCGCTGCCGTCGGGCGTCTTGAAGCAATAGCCGAAGCGGTCGCTGAGCGAGGCGGAGGTCTGCGCGTCGCACCAGACCGGGATGCGCGCGCGCATGTGGATCACGATCGGGCGCAGGTCGTCGATGCCGTGGGTGTGATCGGCGTGATCGTGCGTGTAAAGCACGCCGTGCAAGTCCCTGATGTCGTTGTCGATCAGCTGCATCCGCAGGTCCGGCCCGGTGTCGACGAGCAGGCTCGTGACCCCGCCCGCCCCCCGGCGCGCGACGTGGAGCGCGCAGCGCCGGCGCTGGTTCCTCGGCTCGGCCGGATCGCACTTGCCCCAGCCGGTGCCGGGTCGCGGAACGCCGCCGGAGGAGGCGCAGCCGAGGATCGTCGCCACCAGCGTCATCGGGCGCCCTCCCCGGTCGCGACGCCGTCGAGCGCGGCCGCCTTGCGGAACAGCCGGTAGAAATTCGCCGTCGTCGCCTCGGCGAGGGCCGCCGGCGCCATCCCCAGCGTGTCGGCGAGCGACGCGGCGGTCATCGCCACGTAGGCGGGCTCGTTCGGCTTGCCGCGCTTGGGCTGCGGGGCGAGATAGGGCGCGTCGGTCTCGACCAGGATGCGCTCCAGGGGAACCCAGCGGGCTATCGCACGCAGCTCGTCCGAGCGCTTGAAGGTGACGATGCCCGAGAAGGAGACGTAGAGCCCCAGATCGACGCCCACCCGGGCGAGCGCCGGCCCGGACGAGAAGCAGTGCAGCACGGCGTCGAACCGCCCCCGCCCCATCTCCTCGGTCAGGATCGCGATCATCTCGTCGTCGGCGTCCCGCGCGTGGATGACGAGCGGCAGCCCGCTCTCTCGGGCGGCTGCGATATGGGCGCGAAACACCGTGCGCTGCACGTCGCGCGGGCTCTTGTCGTAGTGGTAGTCGAGCCCCGCCTCGCCGATCGCGATGCAGCGCGGGTGGCGCGCGAGGTCGACGAGCGTCTGCGGCGAGACGTCCGGCTCCCCGCCCGCGTTGTGGGGATGCGTGCCGATCGTGCAGAAGATCCGCGCGTCGCGCTCCGCGAGCGCCCGGTAGGTCTCGACCTTCGCCACGAAGGTCGAGATCGTCACCAGGCGGCCCACGCCGGCGGCCGCGGCGCGCGCGAGAACGCCGTCGAGGTCGTCGCCGAGGCCCGGAAAGTCGAGGTGGCAATGGCTGTCGATCAGCATCCCGCGCGCCGCCTCACTCCGCGTCGGCCTCGGGCGCGACATAGCGCGGGAAGATCGGCGCAGGCGGCGGAAGGGTTGCGCCGGGGACGAGCCGGCCGCCCTCCCCCACGTCGGCGAGCATGCGCTTCTCTTCCGGAACGCCGAGCAGGTCCAGCAGCTTTCCCGCCGCCGTCGGCATCGCGGGCTCGGCCGCGATGCCGACGGCGCGCAGCACCTCGATCGTCGTCCAGAGCACCGTCTCCATCCGCGCCGGATCGGTCTTGCGCAGCGCCCACGGCTCCTGGGAGGCGAAATAGCGGTTCGCATCGCCGACCACGGCCCAGATGTCGGCGAGCATCGCGTGGATCGCGAAGCGCTCCATCGCCGCGCGGCCCTTCTCCGGCAGCGCATCCGCGGCGGCGAGGATCTCGCGATCGGCGTCCGTGAGCGCGCCGCGGGCCGGCACCTTGCCCTCGCAGTTCTTCACGATCATCGACAGCGAGCGCTGGGCGAGGTTGCCCAGGTCGTTGGCGAGATCGGCGTTGATGCGGTTGGCGATCCCTTCCGGCGAATAGCTGCCGTCCTGCCCGAAGGGCACTTCCCGCAGGAAGAAGTAGCGGATCTGGTCGACGCCGTAGGTGTCTGCGAGGTTGAACGGGTCGACGACGTTGCCGACCGATTTCGACATCTTCTCGCCCTTCACCAGCAGGAAGCCGTGACCGAACACGCGCCTGGGCAGCTCCACCCCTGCCGACATCAGGAAGGCCGGCCAGAACACCGCATGGAAGCGGGTGATGTCCTTGCCGATGACGTGCAGGTCGGCGGGCCAGTACTTCGCCCGCGGCGCGTCCGGATCGGGGAAGCCCGTGCCGGAGAGGTAGTTCGTCAGCGCGTCGATCCAGACGTACATGACGTGATCGGGGTCGTCCGGCACCGGCACGCCCCAGTCGAAGGTCGTGCGCGAGATCGACAGGTCCTCCAGCCCACGCTTGACGAAGGCCACGATCTCGTTCTTCCGGCTCACCGGCCCGATGAAGTCCGGGTTCTCCTCGTAGAGGGCCAGCAGCCTGTCCTGGTAGGCGGAGAGGCGGAAGAAGTAGCTCTTCTCGTCGATCCACTGCACGGGGGACCCCGTGGGCGCGAGGCGCGTGCCGTCGGGCTGCGTCGTCAGCTCGTCCTCGTCGAAATAGGCCTCGTCGCGGACCGAGTACCAGCCGGAATACGCGCCGAGATAGATGTCGCCCTTGGCCTTCATGCGCCGCCACAGCTCCTGGACGGAGGCGTAGTGGTCCGCGTCCGTGGTGCGGATGAAGCGGTCGAAGGAGCACGACAGGCGCCGGCCCATCTCCTCGAACTTGCCGGCCATGGCGTCGACATAGGCGCGCGGCGTCGTGCCGGCCTTGGCCGCCGTCTGCTGGATCTTCAGCCCGTGCTCGTCGGTGCCCGTCATGAAGAAGACGTCGCGCCCGTCGAGGCGCATGAAGCGGGCGATGGCGTCAGCGGCCACGACCTCGTAGGCGTGGCCGATATGCGGCTCGCCGTTCGGATAGGAGATCGCCGTCGTGATGTAGAACGGCTTCTTGTCGGCCATCGTCGATCCCTCGCGCGGACAGGCGCGCGCCGCGCCTCGCCCGGGATTATCTCGTCGCGCGGACCGCCTCGGCAAGATCCCCGAACAGGGAAAGGACCAGTGGACGCCGATCGAGGTTGTAGGTGTCGGCATCGATGGCGGCGCGCGCGGACTTCTCACACACCTCGACGAGCGGTGCAAGGCGACGCGCGCCCTCCCCGGCCCTGGCCTCGAGCGCCGACGCGGTCCAGCGCTCCACGGTCTCCAGCGTGATCTCGAAATCCTGCTCGGCGCCTCGGCGCGCGAGCCTGTCGGCGAGGGCGGCGACCTTGCGCAGGTCGAGCGCGGGCAGGCTCGCGAGCAGCCCCTGCACGGTCTCGACCGTGCGGGCGCGATCGGGATCGAGGAGCTCGATCGCGCGCCGGGCCGAGCCGTCGGCGGCGCCGATCGCGGTGGCGAGGTCGCCAGCCGGCGCGTCGCACAGCGGCTCGGGGAGCGAGCGGATCACCCGCTCCAGGTTCGGCGGCTCGAGCGGGCGCAGGATGAGCTTTCGGCAGCGCGAGCGGATCGTCGGCAGGACGCGCTGGGGCGCGTGCGCGAGGATCAGGAACAGCGAGCGCGGCGGGGGCTCCTCCACCATCTTCAGGAGCGCGTTGGCCGAGGCCGGGATCAGGTCGTCGGCGGCGTCGACGATGCAGACGCGGTAGCCCGCGTCGATGGCGGTGGAGCCGAAGAGCTGCAGAGCCCGGCGCACCTCGTCGACGGGGATCGTCGTCGAGGCCGCCTTCTTGTCGGTCGCCGGCAACCGGCGCAGCACCATCAGCCCGGGATGGGACAGAGCCGCCACCTGCCGCGCGGCGCGGGAGTCTGGCGCGACTGCGAGGCTTTGGGGCGGCGGCTCGCCGGACGCGGGCGGGCGCCCGCCCCGCTCGAGCACGAACTTCGCCACGCGGTAGGCGAGCGTCGCCTTGCCGATCCCCTGCGGCCCGCCGATCAGCCAGGCGTGATGCAGCCGCCCGGCGCCATAGGCCTCCAGGAAGCCGCGCTCGGCCTCTTCGTGGCCGAACAGCACGTCGCGCTCGCGCGGATGCGGCGCGCCTGGCAGGCGATCGGGCTCGAGCGGCGGGGTCTTGTCAGCCATGCGTCGCGAGGCCCTCGGCAGCTCTCGTTGGGGAAGCCGCGGCGTCGCGCGGCGCCGGGAGCCGCGGCAGGACGGCGGCCACGACGCGGGCCGCGACCGCGTCGACGGCCCCCGACGCGTCGACCAGGACGCAGCGCTCCGGCTCGCGCGCGGCGATGGACTGGAAGGCGTCGCGCAGGGTTTCGTGGAAGGCGTGCGCCTCGCCCTCGTAGCGGTCGGCCGCCGCCCCTTCGCGCCGGGAGGCGGCGCGCAAGAGCGCCGTCGCGACGGGCAGATCGAGGATCAGGGTCAGGTCGGGGCGGGTGTCGCCGACGGCCCAGCGCTCGAGCGCCTCGATCAGCGCCGTGGGCACCGCGCCCAGCGCCCCCTGGTAGGCGCGGGTGGAATCGCTGAAACGGTCGCAGAGCACGATCGCGCCGCGCGCCAGCGCGGGGCGGATCGTCGCCGCGACGTGGTCCTGGCGGGCGCGCGCGAACAGGAGCGCCTCGGCGAAGGGGCCGAGCGCCTTGGCCTCGCCCGAGAGGATGGTCTTTCGCAGGGCCTCCGCGTGCGGCGACCCGCCGGGCTCGCGGGTGGTCACGACCTCGAAGCCCTCCGCGCGCAGCCGCTCGGCGAGGCGCGCGACCTGGGTGGACTTGCCGGTCCCCTCGCCGCCTTCGAAGGTGATGAAGCGCGCGCCCGTCGCGCCGGCGCTCGCGCTCACGACGCGTCCGGGGCGTCGGCGGGATCGCCGAAGATGGCGCGTCGGATCGCCCCGGCGCCGAGCTCCCAGAGCCCGTCGAAGGCGCGCCGCGACACCGGCCCGCGCTCCACGCTCTGCGCCGTCTCGAGCGGCGTCTCCAGCGCGATCTCGTCGCCGCGCAGGACGCGCAGGACGCCGACGCGCACGCCGGCCCCCACCGGCGGCATCAGCGGGCCGTCGTAGACGATGCGGGCCGAGAGCCGCTGGTCCGAGCCGCGCGGCGTCAGGATCTCGACCGGTCGCGGCGAGGCGAGCGCCACGTAGGGGGTCGCCCCGCCGAAGACCTGCGCCTCGCCGATGGTCTCGCCCGCCTCGAACAGGCGGCGGCGGTCGAAGGCGCGAAAACCCCATTCGAGCAGCTTGCGCGCCTCGTTGGAGCGTGCGGCGGCGGTCTCGAGCCCGTTCACGACGACGACGAGCCGCTGCCCGTCCTGCACCGCCGAACCCACGAGGCCGTAGCCGGACTGGCTGAGGAAGCCGGTCTTCACCCCGTCCGCGCCGATGCTCATCTCGAGCAAGGGGTTCCGGTTGCGCTGGGTGATGCCGTTCCAGGTGAAGCTCTCCTGGCCGAAGATCGCGTAGATTTCGGGCGCGGTCTCGATCAGGTGCAGGGTGAGCAGCGCGAGCTCGCGCGCCGTCGTCACCTGCTCGGGATCGTGATAGCCCGTCGCATTGCGCCATTCCGAGCGCGTGAGGCCGAGCTCGCGCGCATGGCGCGTCATCATCCGCGCGAAGCCCTGCTCGGAGCCGGCGATCCCCTCGGCCGCGGCGATCGACGCGTCGTTGCCGGAATGGACGATGATGCCCCAGAGCAGGTCCCGCAGGCCGATCGTGCTGCCGATCTCGGCGAACATGGTGGAGCCGCCCGAGGGCGCGCCGCCCGTGCGCCAGGCGTTCTCGGAGACGACGAAGGCGTCGTCCAAATCGAGCCGGCCCTGGCGCATCTCCTCGGCGATGACCTCGGCCGTCATGATCTTGGCCATCGAGGCGGGGACCATCAGCTCGTCCGCGTTCTTCGAGAACAGCACCGTTCCGGTCGTCTGGTCGACGAGGATCGCCTGCTCGGCCACGGTGGTGAACTGCGCCGCGGCAGGCCTCACGGCGGCCGGCAGAAGAACGACGATCCCCACGGCGACACAGAGAATTGCGCGCAGCGCTTCGCGCGCGGTGCGAACGATGCCGGACACGGTTCGTACTCCCTCGCGGCATTGTTTTCAGACAAGAGACGGGCGCGCACTGTGCGCGACGCGGGCCGCGAAATCAATCGCGGCGCGCGTCGAGACTCGCGACCGAGGGAGACGGCTCCGGGCCGCCGGCGCCCTCAGCGGCGCAGCGATGCGGCGGCCTGCGCCTGGACCGCGCCGAAGGGGCCCGTGCGCGTGAAGCCCTGCGCCGGCAGGTCCGGCTCGGCGAAGAAGATGCCGACGAGCTGGACGGGCTCGGCGACCCGGCTCGCGGGCGCGGCGCCACGCAGCGACGGACCCGGCTGCGCGACCGCCACCGGACCGGCGGGCGACGGGGCCGACTGCAGGCTCGCCATCACCGCGGCGGGCCGCTCCGGCGGAACGGGCAGCGTGGTCGGCGGCGGTGCGCTGGCGAAGGCGAGCGTCGGCGCGACCGGGCGGTCGGCGGCCGCGAGAGGCTGGCGATCGACCTGCGGGACGCCCCCGGCGGAGGCGACCATGATCGAGGTCGCGCCTTCGATCGGCATCTCGGCGAGCCGGCCGTCGGTGCGCAGGGTCGCCATCAGGATGCGGTCGTCGCTGCCCTCGGTCGAGGCGGGCCCGATGTAGTCGACCCGCACCCGCGCCACGCCGGCGTTCTTGAAGGCGAGCGCCTCGGCGGTCGCCCGCGACACGTCGATGACGCGGTTGCCGTGGAACGGCCCGCGATCGTTGACGCGCACGATGACGGAATGATCGTTCGTGAGGTTCGTGACCCGCGCATAGCTCGGCAGCGGCATCGTGGTGTGCGCGGCGGACATCGCGAAGCGGTCGAAGATCTCGCCGTTGGCGGTCTTGCGGCCGTGGAAGCGCGCGCCGTACCACGAGGCGAGGCCCTCGCTGGAATAATCGGGATCGTGGCGCGGCACGTAGGTCCGCCCGGCGATCGTGTAGGGACGCCCCACGTGCTGGCGCCCGCCGCCCTTCGGCACCGCCTCGTCCTCGGCGACGACGCGCGCGCTGGCCGAGACGCCGAGGCTGGGATCGACGCGGGCGGTCTGCGATCCGCACGCCGCGAGCGTGAGCGCCAGAGCCCCGACGGCGCTCGCCTGGGCCATCCGCCGCCCGAAGGGCGCACGCGCCGTGAGAGCCGTATGCTTGACCATGAACTCGCCCCGTTTCTCTCCCGCCGCCCCAGACGGGGATGCGGCTGCGCCGGCTCCGCGCGACTCGGGACGACCCCGATCTCGCGCTGCGGGCACGATTTCGGCGGACTATGCCCGAAATGCGGCGGGCAAGACAAGGTCTCGCCCCATTTCGACACGCCCGCCCGATGTTCCGCGCAAATCCCGGGCTTGTTCCGCGCCTGTTCTCCAGGACGATATCGCGAAATCCGCGACCTGTCGCATTCGGGCAACGCCCTCCCCTCCGTTGCCTCACCCGGCTGAAGGATTCGTTACGCGCCGCCGCCCCCGCGCGACTCGTGCTTTTCACGCGCCCGCACACGCGCTAGACAGACGCGATGGAAGGGTGGCCGAGTGGTTTAAGGCAGCGGTCTTGAAAACCGCCGTGGGGGCGACTCCACCGTGGGTTCGAATCCCACCCCTTCCGCCATTGGCGGCACATTGTCCGCTTATCTTTCGCTTCGGGCCATCAGCTCTCGCTTCGGCCTGTCCTCGGCGCCGCGGCGAGACCGAGGAACACCATCATCGCCCGGTTCAGGCGGACCACGTCCTCGTCGTCCAAGCGCCCGATCCGCTCGCCGACCTTGGACTTCGCAACCGTGGTGATCTTGTCCACCACCAACCGGGATGGGGAACGAAGCCCAATGCGCTCGTTCGGTTCGACGGCGAGGCGAAACAGCGGGGCGTCGGTCGTGTCGGTGGTAAAGGCGCAGATGGTGATGGAGTCCGTCATGTCGAAACTATCATCCTGGACGATGACGACGGGACGCGGCTTGCCCGCGTAGTCCCTGCCGCCCGCCAGATATCGCCGCGCTTCACATGAGTCTCAATCCTCGGCCCAGTCGGACACGGCGTCGATGAACGCCTGATCGCCGACGGCCTGCGGGCTGGCGGCGACCGCCAGCGACTGGCGATGCGCAGCCGCGCGGAAGGCTGGGGACCGCACGTCGGGCATCCAGATCCGGATCGCGCGCAGGCCCTGCTCGTGCAGGCGTGCACGGTGCTCCTGCACCTTCACGCGGGACGTCTTCACCCGGGACGCCTTCGAGATTCCTGCGGCAGCCATGGCGAGGCCTCCATCGTCGTTACGGGCACCCTACCGCGATTGCGGCGCGCCCGCCGGTGTTTTCAGAGCGAGACTGCCCGTCCTGCGCATTGGCGACGAGAAGAGCTCTCGAACCGCGCACCCCTCCGCCCCCTCCCCGGAACCCGCCGCTGCGCGCGTTGCGAGGCTCCCGCCAAAGATGCGCAGCGCCGCGCGCTATTCGGTCGTGCGCATCGCAAACCCTACGACAGCGCCACGCGGATCGCCATTCGGAATTGAGATTCGCCTTGCAATGCTCACGCGAATCACGGAACTATCGGCAATAAGCTTCACAGGGGGAGACGGGGTATGAACTATCTGGCACGGGCCCAGGCGATGGGTCAGGACACTGACGCGCTGGCGCGGGGCGAGACGATCACCAGCGAAGTCACGGTCGATTCGATCAGCCAGTTTCGTGAGCTCTTCGCGGGCCAGGCGACGGACGACCAGCGCCGCGCCTACATGCAGAACCGCCCCGCGCCGGACACGGTCCATCCGAACATGCATCTCCTGATGGATCACGTCTTCGGCGAGGAGCCGCTCTCGGACGCGGTGCAGCAGCTGGCGGACCAGGTGTTCCCGGTGACGGTGCTGGTCACCTCCGGCGCCACCGTGACCATCGACACGGATCAGGTCATCGGCCCCAACGCCCAGTCCTATGCGATCAACGCGGGCACGCTCGTGTTCGACGGCGGGTCTCTGACGATCAATTCCACCGTCAGCGCGATCACGGCGGACAACCTGGTGATCACGCCCAACCCCAGCCATCCGTCGTCGCACAGCTACCATCTCGGCATCGTCGGCAACCCGGGCGCCCAGGGGACGACCGGTACGCCGGGCGCCCCGACGAGCGGCACGGGCGCGACCGGCACGGCCGGCGGCGATCCCGTGTGGGGCACCTGCACCTCCAGCGGGATCGGCGGCACCGGGGGCCCGGGCGCCGCCGGCACGACCGGCGGCCCGGGCGGAACGGGCAATTCCGGCCTGCCCAGCATGACCTCGAACATCGTCATCTCGGCGTTCGACCCGTCGAACGTGAACCCCTTCGTCCTGCTCAGCTATTCGGGCGCTGGCGGCAAGGGTGGCACCGGCGGCGCGGGCGGCCAGGGCCAGACCGGCGGCACCGGCGGCACCGGGTGCAACTCCGGCTGCGAGGGCAGCAACGGCGGCGTGGGCGGCGTCGGCGGGCCCGGCGGGCCCGGAGGGCCCGGAGGGCCGGGCGGACCTGCCGCGAGCGGGTATCCGATCGCGATCAGCTTCCCGTCCGCCTCCAAGACCATGCTGTCCAGCAGCTCCACCAGCGTGGACGGCGGCCCGGGCGGCGACGGCGGCGCGGGCGGGCCCGGCGGGAGCGGAGGCAGCGGCGGCGGCGGCGGCAAGCACAGCAACCAGGGTGCGAAGGGCGGAACCGGCGCCACCGGCGCGACCGGCGCGACCGGTACGCCCAGCACCGTCGCGGGCGCGGGCGCCGCGATCTCGGTCACCTACACCAGCTGAACGACGCGTCCGTGGGAGCGACCGCGCCGTGGGCGGAGCGTCCGCAGGGACACGAAGCCCTGCTGCCGCCTCCGCTCCGGCTCGAGGCGGCGCCGGCCGGCCCGGCCGGCCTGCCTTGGGGCGTCAGCCTCGTTCGGCTCGACGGGCCGGACGAGGCGCGCGCCTTCCTCGGTCCCCGCGATCCGGGCGAGCGGGCGCGGCGCAGCGCCGTCTTCGGCCGGCCGCGGGCCTATCGCCTCCGATCCCGGCTGCACCTGGGCATGCACGACCGGATGGAGGAATACATGCTGGCCGACGGCCGAGTGCACGAGGGCGACGCCGCGGGCCATGCCCGCGCGTTTCCCTTGCACATGAAATCGGTCCGCCTGCCGTCGCTGCGCCTCGAGGCCGGCGCACGCGTCGACCTCACCTGCACGGCGGCGGACTGGCCCGACCTTCCCGCCACCGAGGAACGCTATCTGCGGGTGGAGATCGGGCGGCTGGAAGCCGGGCCGGGGGCATGCCTCGCCTGGTCGGGCAACGTGGCCTGCGTGTGGCTGGGCGCGATCGAGGGGTTGGGCGGCGTCTGCGCCCGCGAGCCCTTCACCATCCGCATCCGGGGAACCGATCACTTCGCCCACAGCGCCGCGCGCGTGCTCGGCGCGACGGACGGAGCCGCGGGGGCGCCGGGGCGCGCGGGAGAGGACGGGCGGATGACAGTACAGCGAGGCATGCCGTTCGGCCCGCGTCCCGATCCGGCCCTGCCGGCCGGGGCGCGGCACGGGACGCCGGGCGAGCCCGGCGGCGCGGGCGAGCCGGGCACGGCGGGACGCAACGGCGGCATGGCGATGATCGCCGGGATAGAGATCGGCCGTCTGTCGGGGCTCTCCCCGGGCGCGCTGCGGCTCGACGTACAGGCCCAGCCGGGTGAACCGGGCGGCGCCGGCGGACCCGGCGGCGCGGGCGGCCCGGGCGGCGACGGCGCGGCCGGGTGGCCACATCCCGTCGACGCGCGCAGCGCGGGAGACGGCGGCCCCGGCGGTCCGGGCGGTCCGGGAGGACGAGGTGGCGCCGGCGGGCGCGGCGGGCTCGTGTCGCACGTCTTCGTATCCGCGCCGGAGGGATGGACGGACCGCGTGCGGATCGACGCGCGCCCCGCCCCGGGAGGCCTCGGCGGCCTGGGCGGCGCGGGCGGTTCCGGCGGCGCCGGCGGTGCGGGCGGACCCGGGGCGACGCATCTCCTGCGCGGCGTCGATCCGGACGGCGCGCAGGGCGCGCCCGGTCCCCGCGGCCCCGATGGCGCACCCGGCCCGCAGGGGCGCGCGGGCGATCCGCCGCCGGTCTGGCTGTTCTGCCGGCCCGACGGGGGATGACGCGTCCATCACCAGCTTTCGACACCCGGGCCCCGCGCGGTTCCCGCGACGAGCTCGACGACGCCATACCGGACGGGGAGACGACCTGTGAGCAATAGCAACGCCTTCACCAGCAACTTCTTCACCGCGCGCGAGAGCGCGCAGCTGACCAACGGCCAGAACGTGCCCTTCGGCGAGACGCTGATCACCTACCAGGTCCAGCGGTTCCGCGACGTCTCGAACCTGAGCAGCGAGAGGGCCTACCTGGTGACGATGATGCAGCGCGTCATCGTGCCCAACCCCACGCTCTACCAGCCGGGCCCGTCGAGCAGCACCTCCTACCTGAACTATCCGGCCATCCTGCAGAACGAGGTCGCGCTCTCGGCCTCGAACAACCCCAAGATCCTGCTGCGCAACATCTTCCCGCGCACGCTGAACGCACAGGTCTCCACCTCGCAATCGGAGAACAACGGCTCGGAATCCGCCAAGAGCGTTCAGAACACCACGGGCTCGAACCAGAGCACGGTCAACTCCTACGGCGTCTCGCTCTCGCTCGGCTTCAGCGGCACGTCGCCGCTCGGCTCGCTCACCACGCAGAGCGGGCAGTCGTTCTCCAGCGGCACGATGCAGTCCTCGACCACCGGCAACACCAGCACGACCACCCAGAACACCGGCGCCTCGCAGTCCATGAGCATCAAGGACTGGAGCTCGTTCGGCATCCTCGACGCCGCCGCGGTCAATCCGAGCTGGCTGTTCGGGCAGGCCTATCCCTGGGACGTGCTGCAGTACAACCAGGCCGGTTCGGGAGGCTCGATCAACCTGCCGAGCTTCGTGGTGGCCGACCTCTACGACAACGGCCTGGTGCTGCCGCCGAGCCAACTGTCGCAGTTCGGGATCGACTTCACCATGACGGCGAACTGGCTGCTGCTCTATACCGGGCCGATCACCGAGGACGAGACGCTGCAGTTCACCCACACGATCACCAGCTACACCGCCTCGCACATGGCCTCGGGCGGCACGATCAACGCGACGCTGCAGAGCAAGTCGCAGGCGGCCACATGCACGGTGCAGCCGCCGGCGCTGTCGCTCAGCAAGTACGGGCTGGCGCCGCTCAGCGCGACCGGCGTGACCGCCGGCAGCGCCATCGGCTTCTCCGCCGCCGACTGGACCATCCCGCCCACCAGCGCTCGCGGCGCCTGCAAGGTGGTCTCACCGGGCGATACGCTGCAGGTCGACGCGGTCGGCTTCGATGCGACGATGACAAGCGATTTCTCCACCGCGACCACGGTCACGCTCACCTTCAAGGTCGCCGACTACAACCTCGCCTACACGCTGGCGCTGATGCATTGGCTCGGGTCCGGCAGCGGGCCGGTGAACGTGAGCTGGGACGTCAACGGCAAGGGGTCGGGCGTCGTCTCCGTGGAGGCGGAGAAGGGCGAGGGCGCACAGGGCAACACCGCCGTCATCGCGATGCGCAACACCGACTTCTCCGACATCGGCTTCCACGACTTCCTCGTCATCGGCACCAACACCGTGACCCTGACGATCACGCCGCAGGGGACCGGCGCGGCGAGCTACACGCTGCACGCCATCGGGCTCGGGCTGGACTGATGCCACACGGACTCGGCGGCTCCAAGAAGGCGGCGAAGACGGGCGCGAAGAGCCTCGCGCCCAAGGGGCCGGTGGGCATCACGAAGCCGCCGATCCGTCGGCTGGCGCGCAGCTATACGATGACCCGCACGCAGGCATACGGCTTCGTCCGGACCGTCGGGACCAATGTCGCGATCAAGCCCGATCTCAAGGCCGAGCTGCCGAAGTTCACCTTCGTCAAGGCCCAGAGGCTGAGCTTCCTCGATCGCTCCGTCGAGGACGAGACCGGAAAGCTGGTCAAGTCCGAAACGTTCGGCAGCCGCTACCGCAGCACCTGGGGCGCCCAGGACGAGCTCCTGTCCACCGCCAGCGTGCGCAACCTCATCAACGGGCTGTTGAACGGCCGGACGCGCACGCAGATCCCGAAAGAGGAGTGGGAGCTGTTCCGGACGCTCGTCGACTGTCTCTCGGCGTTGCGCATCCCAACGAAGTACTCCGGCTTCTCGACCGCGAAGGAGGTCATGCAGCACCCCACCGAGAAGGGCGAAGGCTTCTTCTCCAAGGAGGCGGTCTTCGGGCCGCACGGCACCTACGACTCGGCGCGGGTGAAGTATGTCGGCGACGCGGTGAGGCTCAGCCAGGCCAACGGCGCGTCCGCCGTCGAGCAGCTGCGCGCCGCCGCACGCGCCGCGATCGAGTTCTCGCTGAACTACTTCACCGCGCCGATCACCGCCTCCAACGTCCAGCCCTTCTCGACGAAGAAGGGCGTCTCGCACGACGACGAGTCCCTGCTGGACCAGATCTCCGCCCGCGAGAGCATCAAGGATCTGTATGTCGCTTTCGGCGGCGACCTGCGCGCTCTCGAACCCCCGCCCGGGGAAGACGAGGTCGAGGAGACGCCCGAGCAGAGCCTGTCGCGGGTCTGGCAGCGCGACCTGCCGATCACCACCGCGGACCCCTTCCCCTTCGCCCCGCCCAGCCCGCGACGCGAGCGGCGCAAGTCCGACAAGACGCAGGCGGAGCCCAAGTCCAGCGTCAAGCTGTCCAGCGGCGGCGCGGTCAACGCCACCGGCTTCGGCGCCTCGCTGTTCTCGGCGCCGTCGACCCAGGCGTCCTCGTCGAGCACCACCTCCGCCTTCGGCGTGACCTCCTCCTCGAGTGGAAAGACGCAGGCGCCGACGAAATCGAAGATGCAGGCGCTCGGGCAGGGCCCGGTGATCGTCGGCATGGTGCGCATCCCGCCCCTGGTCCTGCCCGTCCCGCCGCCGACGGCGACGAAGTCGCGGTCCCTTCTGGACGACGTGCTGACCGGAATTTCCGTCGGTGCGAGCAGCGTGAGGAAGCGCTCCCGTTCGGCGGAGGACGAGCTCGAGCCGCCCTCCCGGTACAAGCGCGTGCGCGGCGAGGATCTGCAAGAGAGCCTGCAGGAGGATATGGAGGAGTATCTCGGCGAGAGCCCGGTCGACCTCGGCGACGCCTTCGGGATCGACGACCTGGAGCCGCTCTTCCCCTCGCTGGAGCCGAGCGCCCCGGCCTGGGAGGACGAGGACCTCATGCAGGATCTCACGCAGGATCTCTTCCTCCCGAGCGCGCCGCTCGAGGAAGACGAGGACCTCATGCAGGACGTCATCGAGCCGAGCGCGCCGCCCTTTGAGTACGACGACCCGATGGCGGAATTCCTAGGATCGGACGGCTTCGCGCCGGAGAACGAGGAGTATCTGCAGTCCGTCTTCGAGCCCAGCGCTCCGCCGCTGGAGGACGCAGACCTGCTCGAGGCCATGTTCCCCTCCGTCCCGACGACGCCGCTGTCCACCGACGCAGCGATGACCGACACGGAGTCGTTGCTCGCGCAGATGCCGCCGGTGCCGACCCACACCCCGGCGTGGGACGAGTTCACCTCGGTCGAGGAGAGCGCGATGAAGATGGTGAACCCGGTCGGCGACGCCACCGGAGAGATGATGGGCGAAAGCCTGATGTCCGCGGGGACCGCTGGGGTGGATGCCGGGTTGGCCGCGACGGAAGAGGTCGGCGCCACGGTCTCCGACGCCGCGCTGCTTCTCCTCGCCTGACGGGGCCTCGGCGCCGCCCCAGCTGCTCTTCGCGGCGGAGATGCCCTGCATCCTCCTGTTCGCGCTCGACTGATTTCGTCACGAGCTCAGTCGTGAGCCTCGTCCTGGGCTCCGGCGGGCGTGAAGCGCGCGACGAAGCGCTGGCGTGCGCCGACGTACCAGGTGCGCACCGCGGTGAGCGTGCGCCCCGCGCGCCAGGTGCGTCGCTCGACGACGAGCAGTGCCGCCCCCTCCGGGACGCCGAGGCGCTCGGCGAGGCGCGCGTCGGCGACGTCGGCGAGGATCGTGTTCTCCGCCTCCTGCCAGGGCACGCGCCGCAGGAGCCACGAGCCCGGCGCGTCGCGGCCGAAATCCGCCGTCGCCGCTTCGGGAACGGCATCGAGCGGGATCACGCGCTCCTCGTAGGCGATCGGCGCGCCCCCGGCGCTGTGCCGCGCGCTGAGCCAGAGCACGACGGCGCCCGCCGGGAGCCCGAGCGCCGCCCGCTCCGCGGCGGTGGCGCGGCGGCGCACCCGCTCCAGCAGCTCGTAGCCGTAGTCGTCGCCGCTGCCGCGGACCTGCGCGCCGATGTCGGGGATCTCGAGCGCCGCCGAGCGCAGCGGCGGCCGCCGCACGAAGCTGCCCGCACGGCGGCGGCGCTCGATGAAGCCCGCCTCGACCAGAGCGGCGAGCGCGCCGTTGACGGTCATGCGCGCGCAGCCGTACTGCGCCATAAGCTCGCGCTCGACCGGCAGGCGATGGCCCGGCGGCCATTCGCCCGAGAGGATGCGCCGCTCGATCTCGGTGCGGATGCGCGCCTTCAGCGAAGCCGGCACAGGTGCGGGAGACGGCGCGTCCACGCGTCAGGCCAGCGCGGCGAGGCGGGCGAGGCGTGCGGCGTAGCGCGCCCCGACGCGGTCGCGCGCCCGATGACGCCCGGCCGCGACCAGCCGCTCGCCGCCCACCCACACGTCCCGCACCGCCGCGCGGCCGAGGCAGAACATCGCCGTGTCGATGATCCGGTCGCCGGTCGCGCCGGCGAGGTCGGGATGATCGAGGTCGAGCGTCACGAAGTCCGCGCGCAGGCCCGGCGCGAGCGCGCCGATGCGCAGCCCCAGCGCCTGCGCCCCGCCGGCGAGCGCCCCCTCCCAGAGCCGCCGACCGGTCGAGCGCCCCGCCTCCCCCGCGAGCACGTTGCGCGCGCGCCGCGTCAAGCGCTGGCCGTACTCGAGCTGGCGCAGCTCGCCGAACGCGCTGATCTCGACGTTCGAATCCGTCCCCACTCCGAAGCGCCCGCCCGCACCGAGCACCTCGGCTGCGGGAAACACGCCGTCGCCGAGATTGGCCTCGGTGATCGGGCACAGGCCCGCGACCGCGCCGGAGGCGGCGAGCCGGGCCTGCTCGGCGGCGTCGAGATGGGTCGCGTGAATCAGGCACCAGCGCGCGTCGACCGGCGCGTTGTCGAGGAGCCACGCGACCGGGCGCGCGCCCGACCAGGCGAGGCAGTCCTCGACCTCCTTCACCTGCTCGGCGACGTGGATGTGCACCGGCCCCTCGGGATTGGCGGCGAGAAGCTCGGCCAAGCTCTCGGGCGTGGTGGCGCGCAGGGAGTGGGGCGCGATGCCGAGCCGCGCGTTCGGCAGCGCCGCGATGGCGGGGCGCACGCCCTCGACGATGCGCATCAGGCCCTCGACGTCGTCGACGAAACGGCGCTGGCCGTGCTCCGGCGGCGCGGCGCCGAAGCCGCCTTGAGCGTAGTGCACCGGGAGCAGGCTCAGCCCGATCCCGACCTCGTCCGCCGCGGCGACGATACGATGGGCGAGCTCGGCGCGGTCGGCGTAGGGGCGACCCTCGGGGTCGTGGTGGAGGTAATGGAATTCCGCCACGGAGGTGAAGCCGCCCTCCAGCATCTCCACGAACGCGTAGGCGGCGATCGCCTCGACGTCGTCGGGGTCGAGGCTGCCGAGGAAGGCGTACATCACCTTGCGCCAGGTCCAGAAGCTGTCGTCGGTGGGGCCGCGCGTCTCGGAGAGCCCGGCCATCGCCCGCTGGAAGGTGTGCGAATGCAGGTTGGGCAGGCCCGGCAACGCGGCGCCCGGGACGCGCTCGCGGCCTCTCGGGTCGACCCCGGCATGCACCGAACGGATCGTCCCGTCCACCACGTCGACACCGACGTCGCGGGCCCAGCCGTCTGGCGTGAGGGCGTGATCGAAGACGAGCGCACGCATCGGTCGGTCCTTTCATATCGGCTCGCCGCGCCGCTGGACAGGGGCGAACGGCGCTGCTTATGTATAGACATTACGGACTCGGCGGCCGAGCGCAAGCGGATGCGGCGCACGGCCGGAAAGTCGTTCGGTGTCAAGCCGTTGACGGAGGGAGCGCGCAGCATGCCGCAGGAGCTGTCGGGTCGCGTCGACACGCTGGTGACGCACGCGCGCCTCGCCACCCTCGCCGGCGACGGGCTCGGGCTCGAAGGGCTCGGCCTCGTCGAGGACGGCGCGATCGCGGTGCGCGGCGGGCGTATCGTCCACGCCGGCCCGCGCGACAGCCTCCCCGCCGGCCTCGCCGCCGACCGCGTCCTGTCCTGCGAGGGCCGGCTCGTCACGCCGGGCCTCGTCGATTGCCACACCCACATCGTCCACGGCGGGCACCGCGCCCGCGAATTTGAGATGCGGCTCGAGGGCGCGAGCTACGAGGAGATCGCGCGCGCCGGCGGCGGCATCGTCTCCACGGTCGCGGCGACGCGCGCGGCGAGCGAGGACGACCTGGTGGCCCAGGCCCTGCCACGGCTCGACGCGCTGCTGGCCGAGGGCGTCACCACGATCGAGATCAAGTCCGGCTACGGGCTCGAGCGCGAGAGCGAGCTGCGCATGCTGCGCGCCGCCCGCAGGCTCGGGGGCCAGCGCGACGTGCGGGTGGTCACGAGCTTCCTCGGCGCCCACGCCCTTCCGGCCGAGGCGGCGGGCGATCGCGCGGGCTACCTGCACGCCCTGTGCGAGGACATGCTGCCCGCCGCCGCCGCGGAGGGCCTCGTCGACGCGGTGGACGGCTTCTGCGAGGGCATCGCCTTCTCGCCCGACGAGATCGCCCGGGTCTTCGACCGCGCCGCCGCGCTCGGCCTGCCGGTGAAGCTGCACGCCGACCAGCTCTCGAACCTCGGCGGCGCGGCGCTGGCGGCCCGCCACGGCGCGCTCTCGGCGGATCACATCGAATACACCGACGAGGCCGGCTGCGCGGCGATGGCGGCGGCGGGCACCGTGGCGGTGCTCCTGCCCGGCGCCTTCTACACGCTGCGGGAGAAACAATCGCCGCCGGTCGCGGCCTTGCGGGCGCACCGCGTGCCGATCGCGCTAGCGACCGACTGCAACCCCGGTTCCTCACCGCTCACCTCGCTGCTTCTCGCCATGAACATGGGCGCGACCCTGTTCCGCCTCACCGTCCCCGAATGCCTCGCGGGGGTCACCCGCGAGGCGGCGCGCGCGCTGGGGCTCGACGGCGAGATCGGCACGCTGGAGCCGGGCAAGGACTGCGACCTCGCGATCTGGGACGTCGAGACCCCCGCCGAGCTGGTCTACCGGATCGGCTTCAACCCGCTCCACGCCCGCGTGCGTGGTGGCGTCTTCCCGGAGGGGCTCCTCCATGCCTGAGGCCGTAACCATCGTCGCCGGCGACACGGGGCTCGAGGGCTGGCGCGCGATCTACCGCGGCGCGGACGCGCGGCTCGCCTCGGGCTGGGAGCCCGCCGTCGAGGCCGGGGCGCGCACGGTCGCCGCCATCGTGGCGAAGGGCGAGCCGGTCTACGGCATCAATACGGGCTTCGGGAAGCTCGCGAGCGTGCGCATCGGCGCCGAGAACCTGGCGCGCCTCCAGCGCAATCTCGTCCTCTCCCACGCTGCCGGCACGGGCGACCCCCTCCCCGATCCGGTCGTGCGGCTCGTGATGGCGTTGAAGCTCGCGAACCTCGCGCAGGGGCGCTCGGGCGTGCGGGTCGAGACCCTGCGGCTCCTGGAAGCCTGTCTCGCGCGGGGCGTTCTCCCCGTCGTGCCGGGCCAGGGCTCCGTCGGCGCGTCGGGCGACCTCGCGCCGCTCGCGCATCTCGCCTGCGCGCTGATCGGCGAGGGCGAGGTGCGCGTCGCCGGCGAGACGCTGCCCGCCGCCGAGGGGCTCGCGCGCGTCGGCCTCGCGCCGGTCGCGCTCGAGGCCAAGGAGGGGCTCGCGCTCTTGAACGGCACCCAGGTCTCGACGGCGCTCGCGCTCGCGGGCCTGTTCGAGGCCGAGCGGGTGTTTCGCGCAGGCCTCGTCACCGGCGCGCTCTCCACCGACGCCGCCATGGGCTCCGACGGACCGTTCGACCCGCGCATCCACGCCGTGCGCCGCCACCGCGGACAGATCGCGGCCGCCGCCGCGCTCGCCGCGCTGATGGCGGGCTCCGCCATCCGCGCCTCGCATCGCGAGGGCGACGAGCGGGTGCAGGACCCCTATTGCCTGCGCTGCCAGCCGCAGGTGATGGGCGCCTGCCTCGACCTGCTGCGCCAGGCCGCGACCACGCTCGAGATCGAGGCGAACGGCGTCTCGGACAACCCGCTCGTCTTCTCCGAGGCGGGCCACCCCGAGGAAGGCGACGTGATCTCCGGCGGCAATTTCCACGCCGAGCCCGTCGCCTTCGCCGCCGACATGATCGCGATGGCGCTCTGCGAGATCGGTTCCATCGCCGAACGGCGGATCGCCATGCTGATCGACCCCGCGCTCTCGCGGCTTCCCGCCTTCCTGGCCGAGGATCCGGGGCTGAACTCGGGCTTCATGATCCCGCAGGTGACGGCCGCCGCGCTCGTCTCCGAGAACAAGCAACGCGCCATGCCCGCGAGCGTCGACTCGATTCCCACCTCCGCCAACCAGGAGGACCACGTCTCGATGGCCACCCACGGCGCGCGCCGGCTCCTCGCCATGGCGCGCAATACCGCCGGCGTGATCGGGATCGAGTGGCTCGTGGCCGCGCAGGGCTGCGACTTCCACGCGCCGCTGACGTCCAGCCCGGCGCTGGAGGCCGCGCGCGCCCGGCTGAGGGCGGTCGCCCCGCGCCTGCGCGAGGACCGGCGCCTCGCCCCCGACATCGCCGCCGCGACGGCCCTCGTCGTCTCCGGCGCGGCCGAGGAGGCTGCGGCGTCGGTCGATCCCCCGATCGCGCTGCCCGGCGTGGCAGGGCCGCACAGCGAAGGGAGGCACGCATGAACCGTCTCGACAATTCCCGGACCGTCCGCGCCCCGCGCGGGAGCGATCTCTCGGCCCGCTCCTGGCTGACCGAGGCGCCGCTGCGCATGCTGATGAACAACCTCGATCCGGACGTCGCCGAGCGGCCGGAGGAGCTCGTCGTCTACGGCGGCATCGGGCGCGCGGCGCGCGACTGGGACGCCTTCGACCGGATCGTCGCCACCCTGAAGCGGCTCGGCGACGACGAGACGCTGCTCGTCCAGTCCGGCAAGCCGGTGGGCGTCTTCCGCACCCATGCCGACGCGCCGCGCGTGCTCATCGCCAACTCGAACCTCGTGCCCGCCTACGCCACCTGGGAGCACTTCCACGAGCTCGATCGCGTCGGCCTGATGATGTACGGCCAGATGACGGCTGGCTCGTGGATCTACATCGGCACGCAGGGCATCGTGCAGGGCACCTACGAGACCTTCGCCGAGGTCGGCCGCCAGCATTACGGCGGCGATCTCGCCGGGCGCTGGATCCTCACCGCCGGGCTCGGCGGCATGGGCGGCGCCCAGCCGCTGGCGGCGACGATGGCGGGCGCGTCCTGCCTCGCGGTGGAGTGCCAGCCGAGTCGCATCGAGTTCCGCCTGCGCACGGGCTATCTCGACGAGGCGGCGGACGATCTCGAGGACGCGCTGGCGCGCATCGAGCGCGCCTGCGCCGAGCGCCGCGCGATCTCGGTGGGCGTGGTCGGCAATGCCGCCGAGGTCTTCCCCGAGCTCGTGCGCCGCGGCGTGCGGCCCGACGCCGTCACCGACCAGACCTCGGCCCACGACCCGTTGAACGGCTACCTCCCCAAGGGCTGGAGCCTCGACGAGTGGGCACGTCGGCGAGAGAGCGATCCCGCCGGCACGGCCAAGGCCGCCAAGCAGTCGATGGTCGAGCACGTCGCGGCGATGCTGGCTTGGCACCGCATGGGCGTGCCGACGCTCGACTACGGCAACAACATCCGCCAGATGGCCAAGGACGAGGGCCTCGCCGACGCCTTCGATTTCCCCGGCTTCGTGCCCGCCTACATCCGCCCGCTGTTCTGCCGCGGGGTGGGCCCCTTCCGCTGGTGCGCGCTCTCGGGCGACCCGGAGGACATCTATCGCACCGACGCCAAGGTGAAGGAGCTGATCCCCGACGACCCGCACCTGCACACCTGGCTCGACATGGCCCGCGAGAGGATCTCCTTCCAGGGCCTGCCGGCGCGGATCTGCTGGGTGGGGCTCGGCGACCGCCACCGGCTGGGGCTCGCCTTCAACGAGATGGTGGCGTCGGGCGAGCTGAAGGCCCCCATCGTGATCGGCCGCGACCACCTCGATTCCGGCTCCGTCGCCTCGCCCAACCGCGAGACCGAGGCGATGAAGGACGGCTCGGACGCGGTCTCCGACTGGCCGCTGCTCAACGCGCTCCTCAACACCGCGTCCGGCGCGACCTGGGTGTCGCTGCACCACGGCGGTGGGGTGGGCATGGGCTACTCGCAGCATTCGGGCATGGTGATCGTCGCCGACGGCACCGACGCCGCGGCGAAGCGCCTCGCGCGCGTGCTGTGGAACGACCCCGGCACCGGCGTGATGCGCCACGCCGACGCCGGCTACGACATCGCCATCGATTGCGCCCGCGAACGGGGGCTCGACCTGCCCTCGCTCGGGGCGTGAGCGATGGCGCGTGGGGAAGACTGCCGAAGCCACGGCAGCGGAACGAAGACGCCTTTCAGTGAACGAGAAACGGGAGACGGGAACATGAAGAGACGCGATTTCCTCAAGAGCGCCGGCCTCGCCGCCGCTGCCGGCGCCGCCACGACGGGCCTCGCCGCGCCGGCGATCGCCCAGGGCGTGCGCCAATGGAACATGGTCACGGCCTGGCCGAAGAACCTGCCCGGCCCGGGCGTCGCCGCCCAGATGCTGGCCGATCGCATCCAGGCGCTCTCCGGCGGGCGCATCGAGGTGCGCCTCTACGCGGCGGGCGAGCTCGTGCCGGGCCGCGGCGTGTTCGACGCCGTCTCGGAGGGCACGGCGCAGCTCTACCACGCGGTGCCGGCCTACTGGGGCTCGAAGTCCCGCGGCATCGAGCTGTTCGGCTCCCAGCCCTTCGGGCTGACGGCGGACGAGCAGATCGGATGGATGGTGCATGGCGGCGGCCAGGCGCTGTACGACGAGATGTACGCCCGCTTCGGCCTGAAACCCTTCCTGTGCGGCAATTCCGGGCCGCAATTCGCCGGCTGGTTCCGCACCGAGATCAACTCGATCGACGACCTCAAGGGCCTGCGATACCGCACCACCGGGCTCGCCTCGGCCATGGCCTCGCGCATCGGCATGGCGGTGCAGGCGATGAGCGGGCCGGAGATGTTCCAGGCGCTGCAGGCCGGCACGCTCGACGCGGGCGAGTTCATCGGCCCCTGGTCGGATTCGGCGCTGGGCATGTACCAGGTCGCGAAGAACTACTACTGGCCCGGCGTCGGCGAGCCCTCCTCGGCGGAGGAATGCGGCATCAACGCCGCCGCCTACGAGGAGCTGCCGGACGACCTGAAGCAGGCCGTCGCCTATGCCTGCGAGTCGCTCTACAACCCGGTCCTGACCGAGTACACGACCAAGCACGCCATGGCGCTCAAGGAGCTCGTCGAGGAGAAGGACGTCGTCGTGCGCCAGCTGCCGCAGGACGTGATGGTCGCCATGGGCAACGCCGCCGGCGAGGTGATCTCGGAGCTGCGCCAGGACGACGACGAGCTCGTGCGCCGCATCGTCGAGAGCTTCCTCGCGTACCGGAACCTGATGGCGGAGTACAAGACCTACTCCGACAACGGCCAGATGAACGCCCGCGCGCTGGACTACAGCTACCCGAGCTGACCGGCCCGCGCCGCCTCCCCGCTTCGCGCGCGGGAGGCGGCGCCCTTCCCTCGTCGCTCCACCGCAGGGTGATCGCAGATGATCCAGGACCGGCTCGTCGACAACGCGAGCGGGCGCCGCTTCGTGTCCCCCCTCCCCGGCGGCCCGTCGATGCACGCCTCTACCGCGGCCGCGACGTTCCATCGGATGGTCGCGAGCCACGATGTCCTTCCCTGTAGGGGAAGGTGGATCGCCGCGCAGCGGCGAGACGGATGGGGCACGCCGAAGGCGTGTTCGGCGAAGCCGAAGCGGGCGGCAGCGGGCGTGCCGGAGACCCACCGCCCGTCCCCGTCCCCGTTTCCGCTTCGCGGAACGCGTCGCTTCGCTCCGCGCCCCATCCGTCTCGGCTTCGCCGAGCCACCTTCCCCTACAGGGAAGGAGAGGCGCGCCGGCCCGTTCGCGCAGACCTTACGACGGCGCGGGAAGATGTCGCCCTCGGCGCAGACATCGCGCACGGTGGATGCGTGCGGCCGGCCCGGTTTCCCACGGAGCGCGCGATGACCGACGCCCCGCCCCGCCGTTCGGCCCTCGCCGCGATCGTGCACGGGCTCGAGCGCGTCAACGCCGCCATCGGGCGGGCGGTGAGCCTGCTCGTGCTGGCGATGGTGCTCTTGCAATTCACCGTCGTTCTGCTGCGCTATCTGTTCGGCTTCAGCCACATGATGCTCCAGGAAGGGGTGCTCTACATGCACGCGTTCCTGTTCATGCTCGCCGCCGGCTACACGCTGCTGATCGACGGCCACGTGCGGGTCGACGTGTTCTACGGCCGGCTCGGCCCACGCGGAAAGGCCTGGATCGATCTCTGCGGCGGCCTCGTCCTGCTGATGCCCCCGCTCGTCGTTCTGGCCTATTACTCATGGCCCAGCGTGCGCAACTCCTGGGCAGTTCTCGAGGGGGCGATCTCGGTCGGCGGCATCCCCGCCTCGTTCCTCCTGAAATCGCTGGTGCCGGCCTTCTGCGTCGTCGTCGGGCTCCAAGGAGTCGCCTTGATCCTGCGCGCGGGCCATCTCGCGCTGACCGGCGCGGCCCTGCCCGAGCGAACGCCCACGAAGGTGCGCCCGTGATCGCCGAGAACCTCGACCTCGTCATGTTCGCCGCGCTCTGCGGCGCGATCCTGATCGGCTTTCCCGTGGCCTTCACGCTCGCGGGCGTAGCCGTTCTCTTCGCCTATCTGGGCTTCACGCTCGGCGTGTTCGACCTCGGCCTGATGCGCGCGCTCTCGCAGCGCATCTTCGGCATCATCACCAACCAGACCCTCATCGCCATCCCGCTCTTCGTTGCGATGGGTGTCATCCTGGAGAAGTCGAAGCTCGCCGAGGACCTCCTCGTCGAGATGGGGCGGCTGTTCGGGGGCGTGCGCGGCGGGCTCGGCGTCTCGGTGATGACGGTGGGCGCGCTCCTCGCCGCCTCCACCGGCATCGTCGGCGCGACCGTCGTCGCCATGGCGATGATCGCGCTGCCCGCCATGCTCGCCAACCGCTACGACCACGCCTTCTCGGCGGGCACGGTCTGCACCGCGGGCACTCTCGGGCAGATCATCCCGCCCTCGACCATGCTGATCATCCTCTCCGAGGTGATGTCCTCCGCCTACCAGCAGGCGCAGTTCCGGCAAGGCAAGTTCTCGGTCGAGACGATCAGCGTCGGCGAGACCTTCGCCGCCGCGCTCGTCCCCGGCCTGATGCTGTTTCTGCTCTACCTCGGCTACATCCTCATCCGCGCGCAGCTCCAGCCGAAGGTCGCGCCGGCGATGACCCGTGCCGCCGACGCGCCCTTCGACCTCGTGCGGTTCGCAACCGTGCTGCTGATGCCGATCGCGCTCATCGTCGCCGTGCTCGGCTCGATCCTCGGCGGCGTCGCGACCCCGACGGAAGCGGCCGCCGTGGGCGCGGTGGGCGCGCTGCTGCTCGCCGCGATCCGGCTGTCGAAGCCCGGCGAGCGGGCGCCCTACTACGTCAGCATCGCGGCGATCGTCGCCATCGTCGTGCTGGCCACGACGACCACGATCCGCCCCCAGCGCTCTGACGCCACCGCCTTCGACCTCGCGCTCGCGGGCTTCGCCGCCCTGCTCTGCCTCGCGGCGCTGTGGGGCGTTCTCTCCGCCGTGCGCCGCCTCGCCCGCGCGGGCGTCACCCGCGACATCGCCATGGGCGCCACCTCGGTCACGGCGATGATCTTCGCCACCCTCATCGGGGCTACGATCTTCACCCTCGTCTTCCGCGGCCTGGGCGGAGACCTGCGGGTGGAGGGCCTGCTCGAGGCCATGCCCGGCGGGCCCACGGCCGCCCTCCTGTTCACGATGGGCGTGATCTTCCTGCTCGGCTTCTTCCTCGACTTCGTCGAGATCTCCGTGATCATCCTGCCGATCGTCGCCCCGGCGCTGCTGGTGATGGGCTTCGACCCGATCTGGCTCTCGGTCCTGATCGCGATCAACCTGCAGACCTCGTTCCTCACGCCGCCCTTCGGCTTCTCGCTGTTCTACCTGCGCGGGGCGGCGCCGCCGGAGATCACGACGGGCGACATCTATCGCGGTGTCGTGCCCTATATCGGCCTCCAGGCGCTCGGGGTCGCCATCGTCTGGGTCTTCCCGTCGATCGCGACGGCCCTCCCCGACCTGCTGTTCTGACGTTTCGCCGTCAGCGCGAGGCCGCCTCCAGCCGCAGCCGCGCCGCGACCGCGCGGTCGAGATCGACGTGGATCACGCCGTTGCGATAGGCCGCGACACCGCCGACGTTCGGCCGGCCGCGCAGCCAGCGCACGACGCCTGCCGCATTCGCCTCGACCCGGAAATCGACGGCCTCGCAATCCGTGTGGAAGCGGTGGCGCGCGCTGCCGGCATAGTGATTTCCGGTATTGAGGATCTCCGTCGAGACGAGCGTCACGGTGCCGAAGGTGCGGGCGACGTCGGCGAGGATCTCGCGCAGGGGCTCGGGCAGGCAGCCGGTCGGCGTCGAACCGTCCGCAGCCATCGTCACGCCGGACAGTGCGTCGCCCTGGACGACCGCGCGCAGGAGAGCCGCCAGCGTCCGGGTGGGCGCCCGGGCGGGCGTCTCGTCTACGCTCACGCTCGCGGCCGGCGGCGGCGCCTCCGACTCGGAGCGAGGCTCCGGCAGGGGCAGGCCCTCCGGGCGCGCGGGTGGCAGCGCGTTCGCGATGAGCGCGGTCTCCTCCGCAGCGTCCCCCTCCTCCGGCGCATCCGGCTCGGTGACGACGCCGTCCGGCTCGGTCGTCGGCCAGAGCGAGACGTCGCCGGCGAGCGGGGGCGGCGCCTCCAGCCGCGCGACGAGCGGCAGACGCGGGGGGCGCAGGGCGAAGCGCTCCGGCACGGCCGCCCGGGGCAGCGAGGCGTAGGTCACGGGCGCGCTCGCCGCCGGGGCGGGAAACATGGCCGAGGGCGCCTGCGCCAGCAGCGCCTCGAGATCGGGAACGGGCTCTCGCGCAGGCTCCCGCGCGGGCACGACGTCCGGCCGCTCCGCGATGTCCTCCGGGAGCGCGGCGGCACCGGCGTCGTCCACGTCCGTGGGAAGCGTGATGCGGGTGGTCGCGACCCGCCGGATCGGAAGATCGATCACCTCCGCCAGGGTCGGCGCGTCGGCGTTGGTCGGCGCGTCGGGTTCCAGCTGCGCCAGCACGAGCTGCCCCTGCGAGATAGCCGCCTCGGCGCTGTCGAGATCCCATTGGGGCACGGACGAGCCCGCCGACGCGGACAGGCGGGCCGGCGCCTCGGGAGCGTACGAGATCCAGATCGAGCCCGCCACCGCGAGGCCTGCCGTGCAGGCGAGCGCGCCGACCACGAGCGGCGCTCGGCGGGTCGAGAGACGAGCCCTCGCCGCGGCCCGAAACGCTGCCTGTCTCCAGTGGACGCGATCCATCGCGCTCTCCCGGGAGGTACGCCCCTGCGGCGGCTCGAGCCGTCTTCGTTGTGCCGTCTTGGTTCTGCCGTCTCGGGCGAGAGCCTGCCCGAGCATCGTGGCTCAATCTGGGCCGGGTTCCTCGAATGCGATTCGTCCCCCGGGCCCCTACTCGGCGCAGGTCCACGTCAGCGCAGGTCGAAGCGGACGGGCACCGTCACGGTCGTCGGACCCGCGGGCGGGGCCGGCAGCGGGGAGGCGCGGCGGACCATGGCGAGGGCCGCCTCGTCGAGGTCCGGCGAGCCGCTCGAGCGCGCGACGCGCACCGTCGTCACCCCGCCCGAAGCATCGAGCCCGAAGGCGAGCTGGACGACGCCCTCGATCCGGCGGGCACGCGCCGAGGCGGGGTAGCGCTTGTGGCGCTCGAGCCGTGCGAGAAGTTGCGCCTGCCAGCGCGCCTCGGCAGCCGGGCTCGGGACGGCGGGGCGGGCGGTCTCGGGCGCGGCGGCGCGCTCGCGGCGCTGCGGCGTCGGGCGCGCGGCGGCCGCAGCCGAGTCGAACGCATCGCGGCCGGGGCTGCCGACCGTCGCGGGAGCCTGCGCGGCGCGCTCGCGACGCGGCCGCGGCAGATCCCCGGGGCGGCTCGGCGGAAGCACGACGGGCGGCGCGACGTCCGGCGGCGCCGCATCGGCGACGAGCGGGGGGCGCGTCTCCGGCTCGGGAATCGGCGCGGGCTCCGGCGCCGGCTCGGGAATCGGCGCGGGCTCCGGCGCCGGTTCGACCGCAGGCGCGCCGTCGCCCGCCATCGCCTCCGGCGCGGGCGCATCGTCGGGGGGAGCCGGCGGTTCCGGGGCCGCGGGCAGGAGCGCGATCTCGACGGCGAGCGCGCCGGCGACATCGGCCTCGGGGATCGGCGGCGGCGCGAGCGGCCCCAACGCGAGGCCGAGCGCCGCATGCGCGCCGGCGGCCAGGCCCGCCGCGACGAGCCAGGCCGCGAGCCGCAGTCCCGGCTTGGGCGCGTCGCTCACGGCGCCGCCGCGGCCGGGCTCGCGTCCGGCGTCTCGAGCCCCACCAGCGCCACGCGCAGGTAGCCCGCGCCGCGCAGCGCGTCGAGGAGCCCCATCAACGCGCCGTAGGGCAGGCCCTCGTCCGCGCGCAGGAAGATCCGCGCCTCCCGGTCTCCGCCGCTCGCCGCCTCGAGCGCCGCCGCCAATCCGTCGGGCGCGATCTGCGCCTCCCCGAGGAAGAGCACGCGGTCCGCGTCGAGGGTGAGCACGATCGGCTCGGCCGGTGCGGGCAGGGCCGTCGCCGTCGAGGCCGGCAGGTCGACGGGCACCGACACGGTCGCGAGCGGAGCCGCGATCATGAAGACGATCAGCAGGACGAGCACGACGTCGATGAAGGGCGTGACGTTGATCTCCGCGAGCTCCTCCGCCGTTTCCTCGTCGCTGTCGTGGTGCGTCGCGAACGCCATCGCCGCCTCCTATTGCGCCGCGAGGCGCAGGCGCGGCTCGGCCCCCGCAGGCGCGGCGTCGAGGTCGCGGCTGAGGAGCCGCGCGAGAAGCGCCGAGAGGTCGCCGAGCGCGCCGCGATAGCCCGCGAGGCCGCGGGCGAAGAGGTTGTAGAGCACGGCCGCCGGGATCGCCGCGACGAGGCCGATGCCGGTGGCGAGCAGCGCCTCCGCGATGCCGGGCGCGACGACCGCGAGGTTCGTGGTCTGCGCCTCCGCGATGCCGACGAAGGCGTTCATGATCCCCCACACCGTGCCGAACAGGCCGAGGAACGGCGCCGCCGACGCCGTCACGGCGAGCAGGCCGATTCCGGCCGAGAGCCGGCGCGAGGCGGCCTTCTCGATGCGCGCCATGCGGATCGCCGCGCGCTCACGGAGGCCGGCGGGATCGCGGCGCGGCCCGAGCGCCTCGCTCTCCCGCCACTCCTCCGCCAACGCCCGCACCAGCCTCGCCGGTGCGCCGCGGCGCCCGGCGAAGGCGCGCTGCGCCTCCTCGAGGGAGGTCGCGTCTGCGAGGAGACGCAGCGCCCGACGGGCGCGCATCGTCGCGCCCGCCAGCTCGAGGCCCTTCACGAGCGCGATCGTCCAGACCAGGACGGACGCCGCGACGAGGCCGATCATCACCACCTTCACGACGACGTCGGCCGCGAGGAACATGCCCCAGGGCGACAGATCGGCCGCCGCCGCCGCGGCGGTCGCGGGCGCGAGCGCGGTCTCGAGCGGGCTCATGACGAGGCGAGCCTTTCGCGCAGGGCCTCGAAAGCCGCGAGCTGGGCAGCCTCGAGCTCCCGGTCCGGTCCCCGGCGCACGAAGATCTTGAACATCGCGTCGCCGGCCCGGTCGAAGAACTGCACCGAGCAGGAGCGCCGGCCGTGGAACAGGCGGTCGACGCAGGCGATCGCCCCGCAGGCGTCCGCCCGGATGTGCCCGCCGATCGGGCTGTCGCCGTGGATGTTGAAATAGCCGCGCCCCGTGGTTCCGGGCGGCAGGCGCCCGACGACCTCCAGCACGACGCTGGACGTGTGCATCAGGAAGAGCACCTCCCCCCAGGTCGTCATCGCGGCCCAGATCTCGCCGAACCGCGCGCCCGGGACGAAGAGGCGCTCCTCTGCCGGCAGCGCCTCCACCACCGTCTGTAACGGCGCGCCGTGGGCGGCGGCTACCGTCTCGAGCACGCCGTCCGGCTTCTCGGCGAGGCGCGCACGGATGGCCTCGACGAGATCGGGCTCGGACTGTGTCGGCTGGAGCGCCGGCATCACGCCACCTTCGCCGCCGGCGCGACGCCCTGTAACGGCGCGCCGTGGGCGGCGGCTACCGTCTCGAGCACGCCGTCCGGCTTCTCGGCGAGGCGCGCACGGATGGCCTCGACGAGATCGGGCTCGGACTGTGTCGGCTGGAGCGCCGGCATCACGCCACCTTCGCCGCCGGCGCGACGCCCTCTCCGAGCACGCTCTCGAAGCCTTCGAACTCGGGATGGCCGAGGTAGAGCCCCTTGTTCCCCCCCGCGTTGCGGTGCGCCTCGCGGAACTGCTCGGAGCGTGTCCACGCCTCGAAGCTCGCCCGGTCGGTCCAGACCGTGTGCGAGGCGTAGAGCGTGTGGTCCTCCCGCTCGGGACCCTTCAGCAGGTGGAAGGCGACGAAGCCCGCCATCTCGTCGAGCCGCGTGCGGCGGCTCGACCAGACGGTCTCGAAATCGTGGTTGCGGCCGAGTGCGACCTTGAAGCGGTTCATGGCGACGAACATGGTGCGTCTCTCCTGTTTCGATGGCTGCGGCCGAGTGGCCCGTTCAGTGCCCGAGCCGGGCCTGGAAGCCGATCTTGGCGACGAAGCCGGGGCTGTCGGCGCCGTCGCGGAACCGGCGGTAGCGGACGTCGCCGACGTTCTCGAGCGTCACGTAGGCGCGCGCGTCGGGGGTGATGTCGTAGGAGCCGTAGAGGTCGACGAGCGTATGGGCCTCGCTCGCGAGGCTCACGGACGCGACGGGGAGGCGATCCTGCGCGGCGGCGAAGGTGACCCGCCCGCCGAGCGTCAGGCGCTCGTCGAGCAAGCGCAGTCCCGCGCCGACGGCGAGCGTGTCCGGATAGACCGAGGCCAGCGGCTCGCCGGTGGTGCGGTTGTCGCCGCGGGTGATGCCACCCGCGAGGCTCGCGAACCAGGTCCGCGCATCGTAGGCGATGTCGACCTCCGCGCCGGTCAGGCGGGCGCGTGAGATATTGTCGTAGCGGAACGTCGCATCGGCGCAGGCCCTGGGAACCGGCGAGCCGCACGGCGCTCCGGGGTCGGAGTAGATGCTCTCGATGTAGTCCTCGACGTCGTTGCGGAAGACGGAGATCTTGCCCCGCAGCTGGTCGCCGTCCCGGAGGACGTCGTCGTACGAGAGGTTCACGCCGGCCTCGAGCGTCTTGCCGACTTCCGGGCGCAGGGTCGGGTTCGGCAGGAACGTGAAGGCGGCGGGGAAGGGGTGGACGCCCGCGATCAGCGTCTCCGTTACCGACGGCGCGCGGTAGCCCTCCGCGTAGGTCCCGTAGAGCTGCAGGCCCTCGAGCGGCCGCAGGCCGAGCGTGATCTTGGGCGAGACGCGCTGCCCGTTGGAGGAGACGCGGCCTCCGGCGAGCTCGTACGCGTCGAAGCGCACCGCTCCGATCAGGTCGAATACGCGCCACGAGGCCCGGCTCTGGACGAAGCCGCCCCAGACCGTGCGCTCGCCCGACGGCGTGAACTGGTCGGCCGCGCCGAACGGGTCCGAGGTCTCGACCTCGTCGCGGAAGCCGTCGACGCCGTAGGTCAGCGCGAACGCGACCGGGCCGGCGTCGAAGCGCGACGTGTTGTGCGCGTCGAAGCCGATCGTGTGGATGTCGAACGTGCGCGGATTCCCGATCTGGGCGCGCGTACCGCTCATCCGGACCTGATCGGTCTCGGTCGTGGTGGACCAGGCGGAGACGTCGAGGTCGATCCACGGGTTCGACGGGTCGGCCCAGGCCCATCGCGCGACGTAGGTCTCCGTCGCCACCTCGTTGGAGCGCCGCGGCTCCAAGGCGGTGCCGAGGCCGTTGGTGAAGTCGAAGCGCTGGATCTGCGCCGAGAGCTCGATCTCGTGGAACGGCGCGGGCGTGAGCACCACCTTGCCGATCCCCGACACCACCTCCTGGCCGCTGTCGGCCACCGGCGCGCCGTCTCCGTTCTCGTAGGCGTCGAGCTTGCGCAGGCTGATGCCGGCGAGCGCCGCGAACGCCTCCGTTGGGCGCATCGCCGCTATGCCGGAACCGAGGAGGCCGTCCTGGCGTCCGAGCACCCCGGTCGAATCGAACGTCAGCGCGACCCGCTCGCCCGGCGCGAGGACGTCGTCGGGGTCGACCGTCTGGAACGACACGACGCCGCCGATCGCGCCCGAGCCGTAGATGTTGGCGACGGGGCCGCGGGTGACGTCGACGAGGCGAACGAAGGCCGGATCGAGGAAGAACGCGCCGTCCGCATTGTGGCCCGAGCGCTGGAAGTTCTGCCGCGCGCCGTCCACCGTCACCGCCACGCGGCCGAAATCCTGGAGGCCGCGGATGTTCACCGCGGTCGCCGGATCGTTGGCGTTCTCCTGGGTCGCGACGTTGGGCAGCCGGTTCAGCACCGTGCCGATCCGCTGCGCCGCCTGGCGCCGGATCTCCTCGCGGGTCACCACGCTCGCGCCGGCCAGCGCGTCGACGGCGCGGGTCTCGTCGCGCGTCGCGGTCACCGTGATCGCGTCGAGGGAAATCGCGTCCTGGGCATGCGCGGCCCCCAGGCTCGCCGCGACCGCAGCGAGCGACACCGCTCCGAGAAACATCTTACGCATCGCCATCCATCCTGAAGCATCGGGTTCGATCTCGGTGGCTGGCGTGCCGGTGCGGATGCCGTGTCCGCTCGGGCTGGCTGGCTTCTGCGTCCACGTCTCCAGCGAACGCTTGACGGGATTTATTCAGCTCTTAAAAGATCGTCAATCGAAAACTTGCTCATGTCCTCTTTTGATCGATTTCAAAGAGGATCTACATGACAACGACACGAAAGTCCGAAGTAGATGAGTTCCAATGAAGGGCAGAATACGCCGGCGCAGACGGCGGGGCTCCGCGTCCCCGTGGTCGACGTGCGCGATCTCGTCGGGGACGGCCGCGAGGCCCTGATCCGCCACAACGGCGAGTACTACCGGCTGCGCATCACCGCCGCCGGCAAGCTGATCCTGACCAAGTGAGCCCCGAGAAGGACCGTCCCATGCCGCGTCTCCTCACCATCGCCGCCGCCTTCGCAGGCGCCCTCGCGGCGGCCCTGCCCTCCGCGGTCGCCGCCGACGAACGCCTCGTCTCGGCGGGCGGCGTCGTCACCGAGATTCTCTATGCGCTCGGCGCGCAGAGCCGGATCGTCGGCGTCGATACGACGAGCCTCCATCCGCCGGAGGCGCTGGCGGAGCATCCCGACGTCGGCTACGTCCGCGCCCTGTCCGCGGAGGGCGTGCTCTCGCTCGCGCCCGACCGCGTCATCGCGACGGACGCCGCCGGCCCGCCCGACGCGCTCGCGCTGATCCGCAGCGCCGGCGTGCCCGTCGAAATCGTCGGCGAGGAGCCGAGCGAGGCCGGCGTTCTCGCGCGGATCAGGACGATCGGCGGCCTCGTCGGCGCGCAGGCGCGGGCCGAGGCTCTCGCCTCCGAGGTCGAGGCCGGCTTCGCGGACCTCGCCGCGGCGCGCACCGGGCTCGACCGGCCGGTGCGCGTCCTCTTCGTGCTCTCGCTCCAGAACGGGCGCGCGATGGTCGGCGGCGACGGCACCTCCGCCGACGCGATCATCCGCCTCGCCGGCGGGATCAACGCCGCCGAGGGGATCGAGGGCTACAAGCCGGTGACCGACGAGGCGATCGTCGCGGCCGCGCCGGACGTGGTGCTCGCCATCGGGCGCGGCGACCACGCGCTCTCGCCGGACGACGTCTTCGCCCTCCCCGCCTTCGCGACGACGCCCGCCGCCGCCGATCGCCGGCTCGTGACGATGGACGGGCTCGCCCTCCTGGGTTTCGGGCCGCGCACGCCGGAGACCGCGCGTGCGCTCATGGACGCGCTCCACCCGGCACGCGAGGCGCGCGCCGAGGCGGCGCGATGAGTGCCATTTCCGCCGCGCCGGGCTCCGCACACCGGGCGCTCGGAGCCCGGCGTCGGCGCGCACGCGTCGGCCTCGCGGCGCTCGGCGCCCTCCTCGTGCTCGTCTCGATCGCGGCGCTGGGCGCGGGCGCGGTGCCGATCCCGCCGGAACGGATTCTCGCGATCCTCTGGGAAGCGGCCACGGTCGGCGGTTCCGAGGGGCGCGAGGCGCTCGTCGTGCTCGGGATCAGGCTGCCCCGCCTGCTGACGGGGCTCCTCGTCGGCGCGGCGCTGGCGGTGTCGGGCGCGCTGATGCAGGGGCTCTTCCGCAACCCCCTCGCCGACCCCGGCCTCGTCGGCGTCTCGTCGGGCGCGGGCCTCGCGGCGGGAATCACCATCGTGCTCGGCGAGCGCCTCGCGCCGGCCGCGCTCGGGATCGACCCGTTCGCGCTTCTGCCGGTCGGCGCCTTCCTGGGCGGGCTCGCGACGACGTTCCTGCTCTACGCCATTTCCACGCGCGGCGGCCGCACCTCGATCGCGACCATGCTCCTCGCCGGCATCGCGCTCGGCGCGCTGGCCGGCGCCCTGAGCGGCTTCCTCGCCTACCTGAGCGACGACCAGCAGCTGCGCGACCTCACGTTCTGGTCCCTCGGGTCGCTCGGCGGCGCGACCTGGAGCAAGCTCGCGGTGATCGCGCCGATCCTCGCCGGCGTCCTCGTCGCGACGCCGATCCTGGCGCGGGCGCTGAACGCGCTCTCGCTGGGAGAGGCCGGGGCCTATCATCTCGGCGTCCCGGTCGAGCGGGCGAAGACGGCGATCGTGGTTCTCGTCGCGGCGGCGGTGGGGGCGAGCGTGGCGGCGGCCGGGGTGATCGGCTTCGTCGGCATCGTGGTGCCGCACCTGCTGCGCCTCGCGATCGGGCCGGACCACCGCGCGCTCCTGCCCGCCTGCGCGCTCCTCGGCGGAGCGCTGCTCGTCGCCGCCGACATCCTCGCGCGCACCATCGTCGCTCCGGCCGAGCTTCCGATCGGCATCGTCACGGCGGCGATCGGCGCGCCGTTCTTCCTCTGGCTCCTGCTGCGCAGGCGAGCGCTCGTCGCATGACCCCTCCCCTGCCCGCCCTCGCCGCCGACGCCGTCGCCTTCGCCGCCGGCGGGCACACGCTCGTCCACCCGGTCTACCTCACCGTGGCGGCCGGCGAGCTCGTCGCCGTCGTCGGGCCGAACGGCGCGGGCAAGTCGACGCTCCTGAAGCTGCTCTCCGGCGAGCTCGCACCGAGCGCCGGGCGCGTCCTCTACGACGGCCGTGACCTGCGCGCCTGGCCGGCCTGGCGGCTCGCCGCCAAGCGGGCGGTGATGGCGCAGTCCGATTCGCTCGCGTTTCCCTTCACCGTCGCCGAGCTCGTCGGGATCGGCGTCGACGGCGCCGGCGGCGCGGCCCGGGGCGCGAGCCGCGACGCGCGGATCGCCGACGCCCTCGCGCGGGCCGACGTGCTCCATCTCGCCGAGCGCGACGTGCAGACGCTCTCGGGCGGCGAGCGGCAACGCGCGCAGTTCGCCCGGGCGCTGGCCCAGCTCTCGGCGGGGCGCGGCGCCGATCCCGGCGCGCAGATCGCGTTTCTCGACGAGCCCGTCGCGAGCCTCGACCTCGAGCACCAGCTCGCCCTCATGGAGGCGGCGCGCGCGCTCGCAGAGGACGGCCTCGCCGTCGTCGTCGTGCTGCACGACCTCAACCTCGCCGCGCTGTACGCCGACCGGCTCCTGGCCCTGCGCGAGGGGCGGCTCGTGGCGCAGGGCGCGCCGGAGGCGGTCCTCGACGACGCCTTCCTGCGCCGGGTCTTCGGCGTACCGCTGACCGTCCGGCGCCGCGACGGGAACGGCGCGCCCTTCGTCCTGCCCGAGCGGCCGGCGCATGTTCGCGCGGCGGCGAGCGAGCGATGAGGGTTGGTGGTGCGGGCACGGCTCGAACCTGCAACCAAATCGTTATGAGCGGCCTGATTTCTGGACTTGCAGGGCTTCAACCCAGTCTGCGGCATGACCCGCAATCCCTGTGGGCCCGACCGAACGTCGGGGGGATCGTCGGCCGGATCGGCGGTCGCCGTCGCCACGGGGATGGCGGCACTCGATCTCGGCTCCGACCTGTGCCGGGCGATCCGCTGGCCGGCCCATTGCTGCGGCGTGTTCGGGTTCGAGCCTAGCTCGAGCTTTGCCGCGCTCACGGGCTCGGCCCTCCCGCGTCCGCCTGCCAGGCCGTTGCGAGTGGCAATCCGGCCTGACGATCCGGGATGCCACACGGAGCTCGCGGTCCGGCGGGCCGCGGCGTGCATTCGTCGCCCGCGGGTGAACCGTCGCGCGGCCGCGCGCGACCAAGTGCTGCCGGATCGACCGGCGACGCACGCGAAGAGAGCATCATGATCCGTCACGGCTTCAGCCTGTCCGCCGCACGCGCCGAGACGCGGCCGCTGCACGGCTCCTTCGGGCTCGCGGTCGGCAGCCTCGCCGCCGGGGTCCTGTGCCTCCTCCTCGCTGCTTTCGCGGCGTGAGCGCCCACTCGGCGCCGCGCCTCCATTCGGCCGCCAGCGTGGCGGCCCAGGAGATCCTCCGATGAAGACCAAGTCCCTTCTGCTCGACGACGATCTCGTCGGGCTCGTCGTCTCCCCCTCGGACGACCTCGCGCGCGAGACGAGCCCGACGGCGTCCCCGACCCGGCTCGCGACCATGCCACGCGTCGAGACGGCTCCCACCGGGAAGGCCGCACCCGTCCTCGCGGCAGGCGCGCCCGGCGGCGACGCCGACGGTGGGCCGCAGCCGATCGGACGAGCCGGTTCGCTCGTCGGCGATCGGGGGCCGATGGGCGGCCCGGTGCAGGTCGTGCCCATCACCGGCACGGCTTTCGACGACGTCCTGACCGTGACGGCGGCCACGGCGCCGGCCAACTGGAGCAATGGCGTCTACGGCCTCGCGGGCGGCGACGTGATCGTCCGGGACCGAACCGGCGATGACGTCGTCGACGGCAACGACGATGTCTTCATCTACGGCGGCGCCGGCTTCGATACGGTCGACTACTCCCAGGCAACGGGCCGCGTGGTGGTCGACCTCCTCTTCGGGACCGCCCAGGAGCTGGCGCCGGTGTGGGCGCCCCCGGGCTCGCTGGTGCGGGGCGTGGACTACCTGAACTCCATCGAGGCCGTCATCGGCAGCGACCACGACGACATCGTGGCCGGCAACGGTCTCGCGAACACGCTGGGTCGGCACGTCGGCTGGCTGCCGCAGGATCCGAGCCTTCTCGAAGGCACCGTCGCGCAGACGATCTCTCGCTTCGACCCGCAGGCGCGCCCCGAGGCGATCGTCGCCGCCGCCCGCGTCGCGGACGTGCACGAGCTCGTCCTGCACCTGCCGCAGGGCTACGAGACGCGTGTCGGCGACGGCGGCGCGGCGCTCTCCGGCGGGCAGCGCCAGCGCCTGGCCCTCGCCCGCGCCCTCTACGGCGAGCCCTTCCTCGTCGTGCTCGACGAGCCCAATTCCAGCCTCGACGCGGAGGGCGAGGCCGCGCTGGCGCGCGCCGTCGCCGGCGTGCGGGCGCGCGGCGGGATCGTGGTGATCATCGCCCACGGCGCCTCGGCGCTCGCCGGCGTCGACACGCTGGCCGCCATGGTCGGCGGGCGCATCGCCGCCTACGGCCCCAAGCCCGACGTGCTCGCCCGCATCGCGCCCCGGCGCCGCGCGCCCCGCCCGAGCCTCGAGGTCGTCACCGAGGCCGCCCGCTGAACGCTTCGCGAGAGGACACCGACATGACCCGCACACGACGCCCTTCCCTCGCCCTGCGCGGCCCGGTTCTCGTCGGCCTCGCGGCGATCGCCCTCACGCTCGGCGGGCTCGGCGGTTAGCGGGCAGGTCGCGCAGCTCGAGGAGCGCGTGCGCCAATCCGAGGAGGAGCGCGCGGGCCTCCTCGTGCAGGCGCAGGCCAAGGCCTGTGAGGCGGCCCTCGTCGTCGGCGAGCTCGAGACGGTGCGCGCCCTGCACGAGAAGGAGCTCGTCCCCACGAGCCGGCTCACCGCGCTCGGGCGCGACCTGACGCGTCTCTAGGGCGACCGCGGCCGCCTGCTCGCGGCGGTGGCGCAGGTCGGCGGACGCATCGCCGAGACCCGGCTGCAGATACTCGGCCTCGACCAGGCCCGCCGCAGCGAGGCGGCCGACGAGATCCGCGCCATAGAAGGCGAGATCGCCGGGCTGCTCGAGCGGCGCGTCGCGGCGCGCGCCACCCTCGATCGCATCGACATCCGCGCGCCGGCGAGCGGCATCGTCCACGCGCTCGCGGTGCGCAGCGTCGGCGCGGTCGTCGCGCCCGGCGCGACGCTGCTCGAGATCGTGCCCGACGACGGGCCGCTGGCGGTGGAGGTGACGATCGCGCCGCAGGACATCGACCAGCTGCGGCCCGGGCAGACCGCCTTCCTGCGCTTCTCCGCCTTCGACCAGCGCACCACGCCCGAGGTCGAGGGCGTGCTCGAGCGGGTTTCGCCCGACCTCGTCCTCGGCGACGGCGCACCGCACTACGTCGCCCGCGTCGGGCTCGCGCCCGGCGAGGCCTCGCGTCTCGGCGCCCGCGCGCTGGTGCCCGGCATGCCGGTGGAGGTCTTCCTGCGCACGAGCAATCGCACCCTCCTCTCCCACGTCGCCAAGCCGATGGGCGATCACCTCGCCCGCGCGTTCAGGCAGGACTGAGGTGCGGGTGGAGGTGGCGGCGCCCCGGCCACGTCGGCCGCGACGTCATGCAGGACGACCCGCATCGAACCGCCATGCGAGCCGGCCCGGCGAGCCGAAAGCGTTTATGCTCGAAGAAACCGCGCCGCCGTCGCGCTCCCCAGGGGGCGGGACGCCGCCGGCGGAAACCTTTTGTCTGAAGAGCTTTTGTGACCGCCAGCCGCATCGGGTCACGCACGAGGTCATGCGGGGTCGAGATCCATCATGGCCGTAAGCCGCCCGAAGCGATCAAGCGGCAGTGATGAGGTGGAGGTCTTATCGGTCGCTGATCGCCTTCCAAAACTACTCTGGTCGCCTCTCAGGCGAGGGTGCCCTCTGGCAGGCGCGAACTCGCGGCCGCGATCTGCCCGGCGGTCGCGAACCAGATCCGCTCTCGATCGTGCGCCACGTGCGCGAGCGCTGCCCGCAGGCGGCGCAGACGATAGGGCTGGCCGACAATGTAGGGGTGCAGCGCGATGCCCATCACGAGGCCCGGCCCCTCTGCGGCCTGCTCCAGCATCTCGTTGAAATTATCGACGATCATGTCGGCGAAGGCGTCGGCGCCGTCCTTGCGGGCGACGATGGACGGGATGTCGTTGAGTTCCTGCGGATATGGGACAGCGAGGAGCGGGCCCGCGCGGGTGTGCATCCACACCGGCGAGTCGTCCATGCACCAGTTGAGCGTGTAGCGGAAGCCCGCCTCGACGAGGAGATCGGGCGTGGTGCGGCTCTCGGCGATCCAGGGGCTGAGCCAGCCGCGTGGCGCGACCCCGCCGCAGGCGCGCGCCAGCGCCGCGGTGGCTTCCGCGATCAGGGCGCGTTCGTCGGTCTCCGAGAATACGCTCTGTCGCTCGGAATTGGTTCGGCCATGACCGACGATCTCGTCCCCGCGCCTCAGATGGGCCTCGATCAGCGAAGGCGCGTAGTCGACCATCGCGCTGTTGACGATCACGCTCGCGGGGAGCGCGAGGCGGTCGAGCGTCTCGAGCAGGCGCCAGGCGCCGACGCGGTTGCCGTAATCGCGCCAGGCGTAATTGAGTACATCCGGCTGCGGGCCGCCCGGCGCGAGCTCCGCGCCGAGCCCTTCGCCGAAGGCGAAATGCTCGAGATTCACTCCGAGATAGACCGCCAGCCGCGCCCCGTTCGGCCAGGTGAACGGCGCCCGGCCGACGATGGGGCTGTACGCGTAACGACCGTGATGGGGCAGCATGATTGCTTCCTTATGCGCGTGGATATACTCAAATAAATCGACGGATTTGAAGTTTATATTTGTATTCGCCATTCGCGTTGGCGTATTCTCATCGCCGGAGGCCCGCGTGGACGGGTCGGATCCCGGAAGAGGAGACAAGGCCGATGCGCACCGTCCGGCTCGAAGAGATGAACACCAAGAGCTTTCTCGCGTCGGGCTACGATACGGCGATCGTGCCGATCGGCGCCTGCGAGAGCCACGGCGACCACATGCCCTTCGGCACCGACGGGCTGACCTCCCATGCGCTCGCGGTGAAGATCGCCGAGACCTGCGCACGCACCTTCGTCCTGCCGGCCAATTATCTCGGCATGAGCGATCATTACCGCCACAAGCCGCTCTGCATCTCGCTGTCGAACGACACGCAGGTCCGCGTTCTCGAGGACGTGCTCGCCTCCCTGCGTCGCTTCGACATTCGCAAGGTGCTGATCCTCAACGGGCACGACGGCAACATTCCCTGCGCCGAGATCGCGGCGCGAAACGTCAAGGTGCGCCACCCGGACATGTCCCTTGCGGTGTTCGACTGGTGGGTGATCCTCCAGCAGATGCTGCCCAAGGACACGTTCGAGGTCTGGTCCGGCTGGGGCCACGCGGGTGAGGTCGAGACGTCGATCGGGCTCGCCCTGTTCCCCGAGCTGATGGACATGAGCGAGGCGCGCGGGCAGATTCCCACCCGGCTCGACCCCTTCGTCAAGGAGATATGGACCTTCGACGAGATCACCGGCGAGGGCGCGTCGGGCGCAGCCCACAGGGGCACTCGCGAGAAGGGCGAGAAGATCGTCGAGGTCGTGGTCGACTACATGAGCGCCTACATGCGCCGCTTCGAGGCGGAGGGCCTCGTCTACGCGCCGGTCGACGCCACGGCCTACCCGCCGGGTTGAGGCGACGCGGGCGGCGGCCCTCATGCGTGGGCCCGCCGCCCGAGATACGCCTCCATCACGCGCGGATCGGCGGCGACATCGCGCGCAGCGCCGCTCGCGATCACCCGCCCGTTCTCCATCACGTAGGCCCGGGTCGCGACGGCGAGCGCCTGGGCTGCGAGTTGCTCGACGAGGAGGATTGCGAGCCCCCGCGCGTTCAGGTCGACGAGCACCGGAAACAGCATGTCGAGGATCTTCGGAGCGAGCCCCAGCGAGAGCTCGTCGATGACGAGGAGCTTCGGGCGCGATTGGAGGCCCCGCGCGATCGCGAGCATCTGCTGCTCGCCTCCCGACAGCGAGCCGGCGAGCTGGGCGCGGCGCTCGGCCAGGCGCGGGAAGAGCGTGTAGGCCTCCTCGAGCCCTTGCGCGAGGAGGCCCGCGTCTTTCGAGCGGACGTACGCGCCCAGCCGCAGATTGTCCTCGACGGTTTGATCGCCGAAAACCTGGCGACCCTCCGGCACCATCGCGAGGCCGCGCCGGACCATGGCGAAGGAGGGCTCGCCCGCGACGTCCTCGCCGGCGAGGCGCACGCGCCCCGACGCGGGGCGGACCACGCCCGAGACCGCCTTCATGGTGGACGACTTGCCGGCTCCGTTGGCGCCGATGACGGCGACGAACTCACCGGCCCCGACCGCGAGAGAGACGCTGCGAACGGCCTCGACGCGACCGTAGGCGACGGTGAGGTCCTCGACCTCGAGAAGTGCGGACGCCGCCGTCATGACGCGATCTCCTCCCGCGCGGGGGCGGGCGCGAGCGCGCCGGCGCCGAAATAGGCCTCGATCACGCGCGGATCGTCGCGGATCACGTCCGGCGGCCCGGAGGCGATGACCTCGCCGTAGTCGAGCACGGTGACGTGGTCGGAGACCGCCATGATCATGTCGACGTGGTGCTCCACCAGGACGATCGTGACGCCGATCCGCTTCAGGTCTCGGATGAGCGCGATCAGGTCCCCGATCTCCCCATGGGTGAGGCCGGCGGCGGGCTCGTCGAGCAGGATCACCTGCGGCGAGAGCGCCAGCGCGCGCGCGATCTCGAGCCGGCGCTGGTATCCGAAGGGAAGGTTCCTCGCCGCCTCGTCGGCATAGGCCGAGAGGCCGACGTAGTCGAGGAGCAGGCGGGCGCGCGCACGCATCGCCCGCTCCTCGCGGAAGAAGCCCGGCAGGCGCAGCACGGTGCCGAGAAAGCCCGTGCGGTAGCGCGTGTCGAGCCCGACGAGCACGTTCTCCTCGACGCTCATCTCGCCGAACAGCTCGGTGTTCTGGAAGGTGCGCGTGAGGCCCGCGCGCGCGATCCGGTCGCTGCGCGTGCCCCCGACATCCGCCCCCCCGACCCGGATGGCGCCGCTCGTCGGCTTGTAGAAGCCCGAGAGCGCGTTGAGCAGCGTGGTCTTGCCGGCGCCGTTGGGGCCGATCACGGCGTGCACGCTCGCACGCTCGACCGTGAGGCCCACCTCCGAGACCGCCGTGAGGCCGCCGAAGCGGATCGTCAGGTCTCGCGTCTCGACCGCGGGACCCGAGCCGGCGCCCTGCGCACCGAGCAGCGCGTCCGCCGCCTCCGAGCGCGCCGGCCAGGCGCCCGAGGCGCGCTCGATCGACGTCTCGCGGGAGAGGAGGCGCGCGCCCCAGTCGCGCAGCGTTCCCACGATCCCCTTCGGCAGGACGAAGATCACGAGGGCGAGCAGCGCACCGTAGGCGAAGGACTGCCACTTGCCGAACTCCTGGAGGACGTTCGGAATCCAGGTGAGCACGCCGGCGCCGACGATCGGGCCGAGCGTCGTGCCCGCTCCGCCGAGGATCACCATCAGAAGAAATCGGATCGAGTCGCCGAAGGAGAACGTGTCCGGGTTCACGTAGCGGTTGAGATAGGCGTAGAGCGCCCCGGCGATCCCGGCATAGACCGCCGAGATGGTGAAGGCGAGGACGCGCTTCATCGTGGGATCGATGCCGAGCGCGCGCGCCGCCGTCTCGGACTGCGCCACCGCCCTCATCGAACGGCCGTAGCGCGAGGCCATCACGTTGTGATGCAAGAGGAAGGCGACGAAGGTCGTCGCCGCGAAGAGGCCGTAGAGCCCTTCCGTCGACAGCGGACCCCAGCCGAGATCGACGCGCGGCACGTTGGAGATGCCGAGCGTGCCGCCGGTGACGTCACGCCATTCGATGGCGATGTTCTGGACGATGAGCCCGAACGCGATGGTGATCACGGCGAGATAGACGCCGCGCACCCGCACCGTGGGATAGGCCAGAAGCACGCCCGCGAGCGCCGTCACCGCGATCGCGGAGGCGAGCACGGGAAAGAAGCCGAGACCGTAGCGGGTCGAAAGCACCGCCGCCACATAGGCGCCGAGCGCGTAGATGCCCGCCTGGCCGAGCGAGACGAGCCCGGCGAGGCCGACCAGGATGTTGAGCCCCAGCGCGACGAGCGCGTAGATCAGGAACAGCATCAAGACGCGCAGCTGGAACGTGTTCGCCACGAGCTCGGGCGCGGCCGCGAGGCCGATCGCGAGGGCGAGCGCGACGAGCGGGAAGGCGTATGGCGAGAGACGCTTCATACCTTCTGCGTCTCCTTCTTGCCGAAAACGCCTTGCGGGAACGCGAGGAGCAGGAGGATCATCACGGTGAATCCGACGACCTCGCGCGCGGCGGTGGAGCCGAAGCCCTCGACGAAGCGTTCCAGCACGCCGTAGCCGAATCCGACCACGACGATGCCGCGGGCGTTCGAGATCCCGGCGATGATCGCGACGAGGAAGCCCTTGAGACCGAGCAGGATGCCCATGGTCGCGGACACCTGGATGATCGGCGCGACCAGGATGCCGACGAAGGCGCCGAGCCCGGCGGCGAAGCCGAAGGAGATCGCCGCGATGCGGCGCACGTCGATGCCCATCAGTCCCGCCGCGGTCGGGTTGAGCGCGACCGCGCGCATGGCGCGCCCCAGCATCGTGCGCTTGTAGAACGCGTCGAGCACGAACAGCAGGCCGACCGCGACGATGGGTATCAGGATCTCCTGCGGGTAGATGCCGGCGCCCAGGATCTGAATCGGCCGATCCATCAGCGGCGACGGCAGCGCGCGCGGGTCCGAGCCGAAGGTGATCGTCACGAAGGACTCGAGCATGAGGCCGATGGCGATCGTGGAGAGCATCCAGCCGATCGAGGACGGGCCGTGGTTCAGCGGCCTCACCGCGAAGCGCTCCAGGAACACGCCGAAGGCGGCGGCGACGAGGATCGCGAAGGGGATACCGAGGAGCAGAGGCACGCCCGACCACATCAGCACGACGGCGAGGACCGCGCCCAGCATGAGCGTGTCGCCGTGGGCGAAGTTCACCGCCCGCACCGCCGACCACATGACGTAGAAGCCGAGCGCGACCAGCGAATAGATCGCGCCGATCATCAGCCCCGAGAGGAAGTATTGTACATAGGCCGCCATCTGCCCGCCCGCCGATCGAGGATGGTACGGCCGGCGCGCAACCGAGGCGCGCGCCGGCCTGTCAGCTCACGCGTCGCTCAGTTGGAGGCGCCGTAGGGCGTCTGCTCGACCGGCAGGATGCGGCCCTCGTGCCAGGCGGTCCAGCGGTAGTTCTCCGGCAGGATCGCGTTGTGACGCTCCGGGGTGAACGCGGGCGCGTAGGCCTGCACCATGCCGTCGAACTCCACTTGGTAGAGCGCCTCGCGCACCGCCTTGCGATCGAAGCCGCCGGCGATGCGGATCGCCTCGGCGAGGATGTAGACCGCGTCGTAGGTGTTCGCCGCGCCCGAGCCGTGGCGGATTTCCTCGGGCGAGCCGAGGTCGTAGCGCTCCATGATGGACTCGAGCAGAGCCTGCTGGCGCGGCTCGAGATCGCCCATCCAGGAGAAGGTCTGGAGGACGATCATGCCGTCCGCCAGGGGGCCGGCGAGCTCGCCGAGCGTACCCGTGTTGCCCCAGGCGGAGACGACACGCGGACGGTAGTCGATGCGCTCCATCGAGCGCAGGATCTGGTTCGCCTCGAGGTCGCGCGAGTAGAGGATCACCGTGTCCGCGCCGGAATCGCGCAGGCGGATGAGCTGGGCGGTCATGTCCCGGTCCTCCCACTTGAAGGACTCGTAGCCGACGATCTCCGCGCCCTCGCTCGTCGCGCTCGCCTCGAGGTCCGGCACGGCGCCCTGGCCCCAGCCGGTGTCCTCGTACATGACGCCGATCTTGCCGCTCTCGCTGACCTCCTGGCTCTTGCGCACGAGGGCGAGCGCCTGCCACTGGTCGAACATCGAGACGCGGAAGACGAAGTTCGGGTCGCGATCGTTCTCGGTGATGCGCGAGCCCGCCGAGATTACGGCGATGTAGGGCATCTCGGCCTCGTGAACGGGCTCGACCACCGCGAGCGCGACGCCCGAATGCCAGCCGCCGAACATGGCGATGCAATTGTCGCTCTCGGCGATGCGGCGCGCGTTGTCGACGCCGCGCGGGGGTTGGCCGGCGTCGTCGTAGGTGACGAAGCTCAGCTCCTGGCCGAGCACGCCGCCGGCCGCGTTGATCTCGGCGATCGCCGTCTCGGCGCCCATGCGGATCGATTCGGCGGCCCAGGCGGTCGGGCCCGTGATGGGCAGCGAGGCGCCGATGCAGGACTCGGAGGCGGCGTGTGCGTGGGTCGCCGCGCCGAAGAGGCCGCCGGTGATGGCGCCGACGAGGGCGAGCCGCGCGAGCGCGGTTCCGAAGCGGAGGGAGACCATCTCGCAATTCTCCTGGATGTGGCGACGCGGCGCGTCGCATTCGCATCCGGGTCTTTGCAACGGCCGTGCCATCCGAAAAATCACGCAGGCGTCGCGATGCGTTCACAGCGGATCGACGACGCCGGCACGGCGCGCGGCCCTCTCGATGTGATACTGCATGTAGTAGGCGGCGCCGTCGGGGTCACCGAGGCTCAGGGCGCGAACGATCTTCTCGTGCTCCGCCAGCTCGTCCCACGCGGTCTCCTGGTTGGCGAAGGGAAGCCGCTGGCTTTCCGCGATTTCCTCGGACAAGGCGGCGTGCACCTCGAGGTAAGCCCGGTTTTCGGCCCGCTCGAAAACGAGCGCGTGAAAGGCCTCGTCGAGTTCCGAGGTGACCAGCAGGTCCCTCGCGACGACGGCCGCGCGCATGCGTGCGAGGTTCTCCGCGAGCGCGGCGGCGAAGGCCGCATCGGTCGCACGCGCGGCGCGGCGGGCGGCGTCGCCTTCGAGGAGGTGGCGCAGTTGATAGATCTCCGCGATGCCCGCACGGGCGCCGAAGCGCCACGTCGCGCCGCCCCCCCCACCCGAGCGGGGATCCTGAACGATCGTCCGACGCCCGTGCTCCACCTTGAGAAAGCCGAGCGTCTGGAGCGTCGAGATCGCCTCGCGCAAGCTCGGGCGGCTCACGCCGAGCATCTCCGCGAGTTCGCGCTGGGCAGGCAGTTCGGCGCCTGCGGGATAGTGCCCCTCCACGATCATGCGCTGGATGCGCACCACGATCTGGCGCGCCAGCCGCGGCTTGTGCGTCTCGTCACGATCACTCATCTGATCTGACCACTTTGCGGATCTTGCCCGCCAGATGGAGCGACACGGCAGACCGAGTCGCACAGTCCATATGCCCACGAATCGAGCAAGCTAACGCTTGCTTTGCAGGCAGTTGCGGACCGAGCGACGCGGCGACGCGACCGCGCGCCGAGATTGCTTGCAGACTGGTCCGATCTCATGCTGAATTCCCATCTGATCTTACCAGTGGAGCCGACCCGTGCACCCTCCGCGCACCGCGACGCCGACAGCCCTGCGGCTCGAGCCGATCGAGGCGCACAGCTTCGCTCCCTTCGGGACCCTCGTCCAGAGAGGCCCAGGCGTCGGCGTTTCCGTCAATTTGGGTGCCGCGACACGCCATGCGCTGGACGCCGCGCTGGAACACCACCCGGACGCGCGCCATACCCTCGCGATCTACCATCTCCACGCCGTCGCCGAGCCGGTCGTTCTGCGTGTGCTCGAGCGTCATCCGCAGAGTGCGCAGCTGTTCGTGCCGATGGGCGCGGCGCGCTACCTCGTCTGCGTCTGCCCAGCCGACGCGGCCGGCGAGCCGGACCTCGCGGGCCTGCGTGCCTTCGTGGCGGAGGCTGGGCAGGGTATCCTCTATCGCCGCGGCGTCTGGCACCACCCGCTCCTCTCGCTCGGCGAAGCCTGCGACCTCTTGATGGCGATGGGGGCGACGGGGACCGCGGCGGATTGCGAGACCCGCGACCTCGAGCCGCCGATCCCGATCGCGACCTGATCCCGCCTCTCAGCCGCCCGGCGGCCGCTTGCGGTCGATGACCCGGCCGCGGCCGGGAATCCCGAGCACACGGCCCTCCTCCATCACCACGTCGCCGCGGGCGATCGTCATCACCGGCCAGCCGGTGACCTCGAACCCCTCCCAGGGCGTATAGTCCGCCCCGTGGTGGAGGATGTCCTGGGTGATCGTCACCTTCCGGTTCGGGTCCCACAGCGCGATGTCGGCGTCGAAGCCGATCGCGATCGCGCCCTTGCCCGGGTAGAGGCCGTAGATCTTCGCGTGGTTCGTCGCGGTGAGCGCGACGAAGCGCTCGAGGCCGATCCGCCCCTTTGAGACCCCCTCCGAGAACAGGATCGGCAGGCGCGTCTCGATGCCCGGAATGCCGTTGGGCACCCAGCGGAAGGACGTGCGCGCCTTGGGGTTGAGCTTGCCTTCGCTGCTCTCGTAGCGGAAGGGGCAATGGTCGGAGGAGAAAACGTCGAAGACGCCCGAGCGGATGCCGTCCCAGATCGCCGCCTGGCTCTCCGCGTCGCGCGGGGGCGGGGAGCAGACGTACTTGGCCCCCGTCATCTCGCCCTGCGCGGCCTCCAGATCCGCGGCGGTGAGCGTGATGTATTGCGGGCATGTCTCCGCGTGGATGTTCATGCCGCGCGCGCGCGCCCAGCGGATCTGCTCGGTCGCCTCCCGGCCCGAGACGTGCACGATCATGATCGGCACGTCGACGAGCTCGGCGTGGCTGATGGCGCGATGCGTCGCCTCGCGCTCGACGATCTCCGGCCGAGACACCGCGTGGAAATACGGCGCGGTCCTGCCGGCCTGCTCCAGCCGCTCGGTCATGAACCGGATCGCGTCGTAGCCCTCCGCATGAACCATGACGAGGGCGCCCTCGCGCCGCGCGACCTCGAACGTGTCGAGGAGCTGGCGGTCGTTGAGCACCAGGTCGTCGTAGGTCATGAACACCTTGAAGGAGGTGTAGCCGTCGGCGATGAGCGCCGGCAGCTCCTGGCCGAGAACGGTCGGCGTCGGGTCCGAGACGATGAGGTGAATCGCCGTATCGATGACGCAGGCACCCTCGGCGAGCGCGCGGTAGTCCTCGACCGCGCGCCGCAGGCTCGCGCCCCGCGGCTGCAGCGCGAAGGGCATCACCAGCGTGTTGCCGCCGGCCGCCGCCGCCGCGGTCGCGCTGGCGAAGTCGTCGGCCATGACGATGCCGTCCCCGGACGGCTGGGCGATGTGGACGTGGCTGTCGATGCCGCCCGGAAGCACGAGGAGGCCCGTCGCATCGATCTCGCGCCGGCCGCCCTCCAGACGGTCCGCGATGGCGACGATGAGACCGTCGCGCACGGCGACATCCGCCACGAACGTGTCGGATGCGGTCGCGACGGTGCCGTTGCGGATAACGAGATCGAAGTCATTCATCGACTATGCTCCTCTGCCTCGCACCGCGCGGGCGAGCTGGGTGCCACTCGAAAGCCCATCCAGCCGCCGTCCACCATCGAAGCATGACCCGTGCCGAACGTCGCATCGACGGTCGCGACAAACAACGCCGCTCGCGCAACGTCGTTGGGACGTATGAAGCCCGGCATCGAAGGGTTACGCCCTCGGTAACGAGCGCGGTGACGCGGTCACAGTCCTTCTCGGTCGTCTCCAGACGCAGCTCGGAGTGGCGGCGGGCGGCCGCTTCGCTCACGATGACGGCGATGCCGTGGGCGCCGACAGCGCAAGAAGAATCGCGGCTCCCGTCGTTGCATTGTGCTCTTCGAGTCGCTCGGCCAGATCCAGTCGCGCGCGCGCGCGCAGCGCGGCCATGATCGCGTCGTGCTCGCGCAGCGACTGCTCCATGCGAACCTGATCGACGTTCACCAGGAGCCGGGCGCGCAGGATGTTCGTCTGCAGCCTCTTGTAGATATCGCAGATCAGCTCGTTCCTCGCCGCTGCCGCGAGATCTGCGTGGATCCGCTCGTTCAGGGCGGTGTAGCCCTGCGCATCGGCCCGCGCGCACGCGTCGTGCAGGGCCCGGTGCAGCGCGTCGAGCGCGGCGATCTCGGCGTCCGTGATGCGCCGCGCGGCGTGAAGGCCGATGAAGTGCTCGAGACCCCCCTTCGCCTCGAACACCTCGGCCAGCCGCGTCGGATCGAGCGGCACGACCACGGCGCCTCGGTTGGGAACGAGCTCGACGAAACCCTCGACGGCCAGCGCCTTCAGCGCCTCGCGCAGAGGGGTGCGCGACACGCCGAAGGCCGCGCAGAGCGCCCCCTCGGGCACCTTGGCGCCTTCGCGCAACGCGCCCGACACGATGCGTTCGCGAATGCCCGCGATGAGCTGCTCGTGCAGCGATCGCGGCGTGGCGCCCTCCGGCGCGTCGGCCGACGGCCTACGCATGGCCGTCCGCCGTGACGGCGAAGAGCCTGCCGTGCATCGCGAGCGGGCTCGGGTCAATCCCGGTCGCGACCATGCAGCCCCACAGCGTGACGGCGATGGAATCGAGCACCGGTACGTCGAGCTCGCGTTCGAGCTGCGCCGCGATCAGGGGGCCGCGCATGTTCGTGCAGACGATCGCGATCGCGTCCGGGCGCGCCCGCGCGACGCTTCGGCACATCCGCGCGACCTCGTCCTCCGTCACCCGGCCGAAGGCGAAATTCTCGGCGAGACCGCAATGCGCCTCGGCCACCACGTCGACGCCCGCCGCCGCGTAGTTCGCCACGATGCGCGCCTGCACGTCCGCCGTGTAGGGCGTGACGAGGCCGAGCCGCCGGACACCCAGCACCGCGATGAGCCGGTTGAGCGCGACGATGGTGCTGCTGGCCGGGATGCCGGTGCGCGCTGTGATCGCCGCGCACAGCCGCGCATCGGTCTCGAAGCCCCGCCAGCTCGCCGCGGTGCCGTTCCAGGCGATCACGTCCGGGCGCGCATCCGCCAGCAGGTCGGCGGCGGCGAGGATCGGGTCGAGCGCGAATTGCCGGTCGGCTTCGGCATCGAGCCCGATCTGGGTGACCCGGAACCGCCCGAAATGCGCCGTCGCGCGATCCGCCAACGGCGCGAGAAGGGCGGACGTCATCGGTTCGAGCACGCTGTTCGACGAGGGCGTGAGCATCCCGAAGCGTGTCGGCTCCTGATTGCGTAGAGTGGACAAATTTGCATTCATTTTGGACTCCAAAGCAGTAGCTGCACAGCATCTGTGCATCGTTTGATCACATTTGAAGCTCTCTGCCTAGCGCCTCTGCGCTCAGCTCGAGATCAAATGCCGTGCGGCATTCTCTCGCTATCTCTTTGTTATACGTGGATTTTTGCCACAAGTTCTCATCCGGCACAAGACTGATGCCGACGCCGCGCCGGTCCCGCGTCGCCAGCAGCGCGATGGCCGTTCCCTTGACATCGCACCACAGTTCCAATCATTTTTGCATGCAGAAATTAAAGGGGTCTGCATGTGTCCACTGGAGAAAAGCAGCCGTTGTACCGGCGCAGGCAGGACATTCTCGTGGGACTTGCCGCGCTGGTCGTGGCCGGCGGCATCGTTGCGCTGCTGCCCTCGCAGGTGGGAGGCGAATCCCTGAGCGCCATCGGCGACATGCGCTCGCCGGCCTTCTTTCCGGCGCTCGCGGCGCTCGTGATGGGCGCGCTGGGCGCGCTTCTGGCGCTGCGGGGGGCCGTCGCGGCGCGCCGGGCCGAAGACGCGACGTGCGCGTCGCCGACCGGTGACGGACGGCGCGCGGTCGCGGTCGCGGTTCTTCTGGTGGCGACCACGCTGGCGCTTCCGCACGCGGGCTTCGTCCCGACCGTCGTGTCGATGATGGCGGGTTTGTCCCTCGCGTTCGGCTATCGCCGACCGGTCGTGCTGGCGGCCCTTTGCCTCCTCATGCCGATCGCCATCTTCCTGATCTTCGAAGGGGCCCTTCGCGTGCTGCTGCCGCGGGGACCATTCTGATGCTCGAGCACCTCCTGTCCGGCTTCGGCCTCCTGCTCGACCCCACGATCATCGCGGTGGCGCTGATCGGACTCCTGTCGGGGATCGTGGTCGGCGCGCTGCCGGGCCTGACGGCGACCATGGCGATCGCGGTGCTCGCGCCATTCACCTTCTTCATGGAAACGATGATCGGCCTGCCCTTCCTGCTCGGGGCCTACAAGGGCGCGATCTACGCGGGCTCGATCCCCGCGATCCTGATCAACACGCCTGGGACGGCCGCGTCGGCCGCGACCGCGATGGACGGCAACGCCATGGCGCGGGCCGGCAAGGCGAAGCTCGCCCTCCAGATCAGCCTCGTCGCCTCCGTCATCGCCGACCTGATCGCGACGATCGTACTGATCGTCGTGGCGGCGCCGCTGGCTCAGATCGCGATCCGCTTCGGCGCGCCCGAATTCACGATGCTCTACGCCATCGCACTGACCATGGTCGCGGCCGTGTCGGGCGAGGACGTCCTCAAGGGGCTGATCGCCATGACGGTCGGCGTCGTGGTGGCGCTGGTGGGCCTCGATCCGATGTCGGGATACCAGCGCTTCACCTTCGGTGTGCCGGACCTGCTCGGCGGCGTCTCGCTGGTGCCGCTTCTCATCGGGATGTTCGCGATCAGCGAAATTCTCGTGCGAGCGGCGGACAGGTCCGGCGCGGCGGCCGATCCCGCGCTCGGAGGGCAGGACGGCGGACCGTCGCTGACGCTCGCCCGCTTGCGTCCGCTGATGCCGACGATCCTGCGGTCGACGGGCATCGGCACGGCGCTGGGCGCGCTCCCGGGCCTCGGCGCGGAGATCTCCTGCTGGATCTCCTACGGCATCGCGAAGCGCCGCTCGCGCACGCCCGAGCGGTTCGGGAAGGGCTCCGAGGAGGGCGTCGCGGCGGCCGAGGCGGGCAACAACGCCGTCTGTCCGGCGGCGCTGATCCCGATGACCGTCTTCGGCATCCCCGGAGACACGGTGACGGCGGTGCTCCTGGGCGCCTTCATGGCGCAGGGCCTGATGCCCGGGCCGCTCCTGTTCACGCGCGACCCCGAGACGATCTACGCGCTCTTCGCCTTCCTCATGGTGTCGAACGTCCTCCTGCTGCTGATCGGCTTCGCCGCGATCCGCTGGCTGCGGCGCATCGTGCTGATCCCCGAGGGGCTGCTCTATCCGGCCGTCGCGGCGCTCTGCTTCGCCGGGGCCTTCGCCGTGAACAACAGCGTCTTCGACATCCTCGTGATGATGATCGGCGGCCTCGCGGGCTTCGGCATGCGCCGGATCGCAATGCCGGTCGCGCCGCTCATCATCGGCCTTCTCCTCGCGCCGGGACTCGAGCAGTCGCTGCGCCAGTCGCTGACGATCTCGCGCGGATCGCTCGACATCTTCGTTTCGCGTCCCGGTGCGCTCGCGCTGGTGTGCGTTCTCGGCCTCGTGCTGGCCTTCATGGTCTGGCGCGGGGTCTCGCCCTTCCTCCCCAGAACGACCTTGCAAAGGAGACCCGACCCATGACCCACCAACGCCCTCTCGCCCTGAGCCTCGCCCTCGGCGCGGTCCTTCTGGGCACGACGCTCGCGGCGGCCCCGCTCGCCGCGCAGGACTTCCCCGACCAGCCGATCCGGTTCGTCACGCCCTATCCGCCGGGCGGGTCGCATTCGCTTCACGCGGGCATCATCACCACTGCCGCGGAGCCGCATTTCGGGCAGCTTCTCGTGTCGGTGATCCGCGCCGGCGGCGGCGGCGCGGTCGGCGCCACCGAGGTCGCGAACGCTCCCGCGGACGGCTACACGCTGCTGTTCGGCGATCCGACCATCAATTCTCTGCGACCCCAGGTCGAGGATCTACCCTACGAGGTCGACGACTTCGTGCCGGTGGCGCGGATCAACTACAGCCCCGCCATCTTCGTGGCGCGCGCCGACGGCCCGTTCACGACCATGGACGAGATGGTGGCCTATGCGCGAGAGAATCCCGGCGAGCTGGTCTACAGCTCCGACAACCTCAACGGCTGGACCTATACCGTCTTCGAGCTGCTGAAGGCGCGCGCGGACGCCGAGATGCAGGGCGTCGAGTTCGGCGGCGGCGGACCGGCCGTCGCGCAGCTTCTGGGCGGCAACACGATGGCCTATGCAGGCGACATCTCGGTCGTGGGTGAGCACATCGCCGCCGGAACGCTGGTTCCGCTGTGCGTCACCGACACCGTGCGCATCGCCGCGCTGCCGGACGTCGCGACCTGCCCCGAGGTCGGCTACGATGTCGTCTTCCAGTTCTGGCGCGGCGTCATGGCCCCCGCCGGAACCCCCGACGACGTGGTCGCGAAGCTGAGCGACAGCTTCGCCGCCCTGATGGAGGATCCCGGCTTCCTGCGCCTGATCGGCACGATCAACTCGACCATCGCCTTTGCCGATCACCAGGAGTTCGCCGAGCTCTGGGCCGCCGAGGTCGCGGCGATGGCCGATATCGCGGCCGCTCAGGCGCAATGAGACCCGACACGCCGCCGCCCGCGAAAGCGGGCGGCGGCCCCGTCCGACACGAGGCACCGATGCCCGATCTCCTCATCGCGAACGTGCTCGCGGCGCTGCCGGACAGCGCGCCTGGGCTCGACCGTCCCCGGCCGCGCCACGACATCGAGATCGCGGGCGACACGATCGCGGCGATCCGCCCCGCGACCGGCCTCGTGCCCGACCGGGCCGGGGTGATCGACGGCAGCCGGCTTCTGGCGGCGCCGGGCTTCGTCAACGGCCACCACCACAGCCATGAGAACTTCCAGAAGGGTCGCTACGAGGGCCTGCCGCTCGAGCTTTGGATGAACCTCGTGCGCCCGATGAAGCCGGTGGCCGTCACGCCGGAGCAGGTCTACCTGCGCACCATGATCGGCGCGATCCAGGCGCTGCGGTCGGGCACGACGACGATCGTGGACGACATGAACGTCCCCGGGCTCGACAGGGCCCTGCTCGACGCCGCCTTCCGCGCCTACGACGATATCGGAATCCGCGCCTACGTCGGCATGACCATGTTCGACCGGCCGTTCTTCCGCGGGATGCCCTTCGTCGACGAGACCTTTCCGCCCGATCTCCTGGCCGAGCTCGATGCGCTTGCGGTCACTCCGGCGGAAGCGATTCTCTCGCTCGCGGACGACCTCGCCCGCAGCCGCCACCCCGCGTCGAACCGCGTCGGGTACATCGCCGCCCCCTCGGCGCCGCAGCGCTGCACCGAAGGATTCCTGCGGTCGGTCCGTGCGCTGGCCGACCGGCACGACCTGCCCGTCATCATTCACGTGCACGAGACCCGCCTGCAGGTCGTGACGGGCCAGGTTCTGTACGGGTCGTCGATGTTCGCGTATCTGCACCGGATCGGTTTTCTCGCACCGAAGACGTCGATCATTCACGGCGTCTGGGTGTCGAAGGAGGATCTCGACCTCATCGCGGCCAGCGGTGCGAGCATACAGCACAACCCGAACTCCAACCTGAAGCTCGGAAGCGGGCTGGCTCCGCTGCGCGAGATGCTGCGCCGGGGCATCAACGTGTCGCTCGGCACGGATGGCTGCGGATCCATCGAATCGACGGACATGCTGCGCGTGCTGGCCAACACGGCCCTGCTGCAGACCCTGCGCGAGGGCGAGCATGAGGACTGGATCTCGTCCGAGGAGGCCTTCCGCGCAGCCACGCGCGGCGGTGCGGTCGCGCTGGGCCGCACGGACCTCGGGGAGCTCCGGGTCGGCGCGAAGGCCGACATCGCGCTCTACGACACCCGCTCGATCGCCCTCACCCCGCTGAATCGGCCGCTGCAGCAACTGGTTTTCGCGGAAACCGGGCAGGGGCTCGCGCATCTGATCGTCGACGGTGAGGCCGTGCTGCGCGACGGTCGTCTCACGCGGGTCGACGAACCGGCCCTGATCGACCGCATTCACGCCGCGGCCGAAGCGCTCGATCCCGCCATTCGCGCAGCAGAGGACTCCGTCCGCCGCATCCGTGCGCCCTACGAGGACATTTATCGGCGCTGCTGCGATACCTCGATCCCGGCGTCGACGCTACCCACCCGCCTACCGAAAATCGGGTGAGACCGGGCGGCGCACCGATACGCTCGCCGCAGGTGACGAAGCGCAACGGGAAGGAAAAGACTACTCGCAGGAATTCCGGATCGTACGTCCTGACGGCGAGACGCGGTGGTGCTCGGCACGGGGCTGCTTCTTCTACGATGAGGTAGCGCCTTCGGTCAGCCCCCCGGTCTCCACGTCGACGATCGTGACGCCGGTGAGCAGCGTCGTCTGTGCGCAGACGGGCGCGGAGATGGCGAGACAGGCCGCGAGGGCGGCGGCTATCGGCTTCATGGCTCGCCTACCCGGAGCACCAGCTTGCCGGAAACCTCGCCCGCCTCGACGCGGCGATGGGCCTCGCTCACCTGCGAGAGCGGCAGCACCTCGGCGACGACGGGGTCGAGCCGTCCCTCGGCCAGCATCTCGAGGAGCCGGGCCAGATCGGCGCGGAACCAGTCGGGGTGCGCCCGCCGCATCGCGCCGATGGAATAGAACGCGGTCGCGTGGCCGTTCGGCAGCCAGTCCCAGAGCTTCAGCTTCACGAAATCGAGCGGGATCGACCCGCCTCGGCCGAGAACCTCGTTCTGGAAGCCGAAGGCGACGAGCATGCCGCCCGGCTTCAGCGCGTGGAGCGAGCGCGACAGGCTCTCGCCGCCCAGCGGATCGAAGGCCACGTCGACGCCCTCCCCCACCGCGGCGCGCAACGCCGCTCGCGAGGCGTCGGCGTCCAGCGGCGTGCCGCCGAGGCCGCGGATCAGGTCGTGCTTCGTCGTGACATCGGTGCCGAAGGCGGCGATTCCGGCGTCGCGCGCCAGCTGCAGCATCGCCGTGCCGACGGCCCCGCCGGCGCCGTGGATCAGGAGGGTCTGGCCCGCGCGCATCTTCGCCACGCGGGTGAGCATCTGGTAGGGCGTCACCGCCGAGAGGATCATGCCGAGCGCATCCACGTCCGACACGCCCGCGGGCACCGGCGTGAGGCGGTCCTCCGGCAGGCAGAGATACTCGGAATAGGCGCCGATCGTGGTCAGGTCCGCCACCCGGTCGCCGGGGCGCAAGCGGCTCGCGCCGGGACCTGCCTCGTCGACGACGCCGACCATGTCGTAGCCGGGCGAGAAAGGCGGCGTCTCGGTCACGTCCGGATACATCCCCTTGCGGATCATGACGTCGGTGAAGGCGGCGCTCGTCACCAGGACACGGACACGGACCTCGCCCTCGCGGGGCTCGGGCAGGTCGGCGACGGTCTCAAGCTCGAGGGTCTCGAGGCCGCCGAACGCGTTCAGCCGGACACGCGTGTAGGGCATGGGGCTTCTCCTTCGGGTTTCGGGGACGGGTCGCGCGCCTCGGTGCGGCCGGCCGGCACGACCGCGGTGACGGCGCCTTCGCGGGCGAACATCGTCTCCCGGTTTCGCCAGACGACGACGGCGGTCACGCCGACGAGGATGACCGTGTCCCAGGGCTGCGCATCGGGCCAGAACGGGTTGACGAGCTGCCAGTGGAACAGCATCGGCCAGAGCAGGCTGCCGCGCGCCCGCTCGAAGAGCGGCGTGACCAGGACCGCGAGCGTCACGTTTCCGATGAAGAAGGGCAGGAAGCTCCAGTCCGCGTAGACGGTGCTCGACAGGAAGAAGGCCGGCAGGTGCCAGAATCCCCAGGTCGCTCCGACGAGAAAGCCCGCCCAGATCGGGGCCATGTGACGCTGGAGCAGGGGCTGCATGACCCCGCGCCAGCCGAGTTCCTCGATCGGGCCCAGCATCAACATCATGAAGAGGACGGCCACGACGGGGCCCACCCCCTCCGGCGGCAGCGGCGCCAGGATCGGCCCGCCCTTCATCAGGGAGCCCGCGGCGAAGACGAGCGGCAGGCCGACGAAGACGAATGCGGCCCAGCCCCACGAGCATCGCCACAGCAGGAGACGGGACAGGAAGGCACGCAGGCCGGACGCGCCGCAGTGGAAGGAGACGATCGCAACGGCCGCGATCGCCGGCGACCAGGTCGCCAGGAAGAAGGCCGGGTGGGATCCGTCGATCTCGCCGAGGAATGCGGCGGCGGTCGTCGGAGCGACGACGTAGAACCCGATTACGCCCCAGGTGACGGCGAAGGTCGCCGCGAGAAAGACGACGAGCGCCGGCGTCGGGACGTCGGCCTTTCGATTCGGCCCCTCGATCGTCGGCATCCGAAGCTCCGGGGGACAGTAGGGGTCCGGATCGGAGCGTGCGCTCCCGGGAGCCGGCTGTCGCTGACGTGGATCAACGCCGAAGCCGATCCGGCGTTTCTCGACCGAGTGGAACGCGGCCTGCCGCCGCCGACCTCGTCGTATTCGATCGCTCCGAGAGGATCCTCGATCATGGTCAGCCGCTCCCGTATGCGCCGCATCATCCGCGCCGCCGATGTGTCGGCCTCGCAAGCGACGGCCGGCGGCGTGTCGATACCGGCGGAATGCCAGGCCCATCGGCGCTGGGCGCCACCTCTCGACGCCTCGTGGGAGCGGATTTCAGCTTCGCACGGGAAAGGGGCCAGCTCAAAGCCGAGCGGCCGGCTTCGATCGTCGGAGAGCCGGCGTGAAGAGTCGTGCGATGAGCCCATGGCACGCTGCGAGGGCGTGGCGCTGCGACATAGACCGGAGATCCCGCGCGATCGCGGCATAATGGGCATGATCCACGGAACCGTCGCTACGGCGAGCGGTGGCGTCTCTCGTCTCGACCATGTCGCGCTCCTTCGTGTCGGGGTTGACGGTCGAAGGATGCCCCAAGGAGACTGGCGAGACTTGAAGAGTGTGTTCAGGGTATCTTGAGGTATTGTGGTTTTTTACGAGAGGCCGCCATGCGCCTGCGCTTCGCCGACGTCCTCCTGGATGCGGATCGCCGCGAGATCGTCAGGGCGGGCGCACGTCAGCCCGCGGAACCGCAGGTTTTCGACGTCCTGGTCCATCTCGCGACGCATCGCGATCGCGTCGTCGGAAAGGACGAACTCGTGGACGTGATCTGGCAGGGCCGGATCGTCTCCGATGCGACGCTGGCGAGCCGCATCAACGCCGCGAGGCGCGTCATCGGCGACAGCGGCGAGGCGCAGTTCCTGATCCGCACCTACCCGCGCCGAGGCTTCCGCTTCGTCGGAGACGTCGAGGTCGACAGTGAGGGGACTGCGAGCGCGGAGGCCGAGCCGCGTACGGCGGACTTCGGATCGGTTGAGCGCTGCCAGGAGGTTCGCTTCTGCCGGGCGCGCGACGGCACGCGCCTGGCGGTCGCCGTTTCCGGCGACGGTGAGCTGATGGTCAAGACCGCGAACTGGCTCACCCATGTCGAGTACGACTGGGAGAGCCCGGTCTGGGCTCCCCTCTACGCTCGCCTGAGCGAGCGCTTTCGGCTCCTGCGCTACGAAAGCCGCGGAAACGGGCTCTCCGAGCGCACGCTCGGGGCGAGCCTCGCCTTCGAGCACTTCGTCGGCGACCTGGAGGACGTCGTCGAAGCTTCCGCCGCGGAGCAGTTCACGCTGCTCGGCATGTCCCAGGGCGCAGCCGTCGCCATCGCCTACGCCGTGGCCCATCCCGAGCGGGTCCGCCGTCTCGTCCTCATCGGCGCCTACGCGCAAGGCCGGGAGCGGCGCGGCACGCCCGTCGACCACCAGCAGGCCGAGACGATCCTGATGATGATGCGAGCCGGCTGGGGCTCGCCGGGCTCGGCCTTCATGCAGGCCTTCAGCACCCTCTACCTGCCGAACGCCACCGCGGAGCAGGTCCACTGGTTCAGCGACCTCCAGAGGCGGACGACCTCTCCCGAGAACGCGGTCGCGCTCCGCCGCGCCTGCGACCGGATCGATGTCACCGATCTACTCGGACGCGTCGAAGCGCCGACGCTGGTCCTCCACGCGCGCGCGGACGGCGTCGTTCCCCACGAGCAGGGCATGATGATCGCCTCGGCGATCCCGAAGGCCCGTCTCGTGTCGCTCGACAGCGAAAACCACGTTCTCATGCCTGACGAACCCGCATGGGAGCGCGCCCTGCGCGAGATCGAGGAATTCTGCGGGCGTAAGCCGCGACCGTGAGGCCCGAAAAGAGCGGCTGGCGCATCAGGAGCGCGAACGTCTCGAACATGTTCTCCCCTCCTCCGCGATCCGGCCGAGCAGGGCCTGGGTGAGCCGCCCGGTGACGGCGATGCTCGCGGCGGTACCGAGCACGATCGCGACGTGCAGCCAGGCCGCAGAGAGGACGTCGAAGCTCGCCACCACGCCGATGGCGGCCGGGACGAAGAACGGCGGAAAGTACGGCGCTGCGGTGGCTCCACCTTCTCAGTCTCAGGAGTTGGAGCCTCCGGCAAACCCGGGGCGGTTCAATCCGTGGCGGGTGGCCTATCGGCTCGACGAGATACTCTTCCTCGTCGTGTGCGGCACGATCTGCGTATCCCTCCGGTGAGCGCCGCCTTGTGAACAGGGCGCCATGGGTGGAGCAGTACTGCTATCCGTACGGATATCCCTATGGCAGGCAGTATGGCTACGCAGCGCATCGAGGTGATCACCGGGTCCGG
>Ga0208979_100153_pt1 | contig 106321 bp, 96 predicted proteins | sample HotLakConsUCCSLE_FD_184738 | JGI IMG/M metagenome (GOLD analysis project Ga0208979, IMG submission 184738) | Hypersaline microbial mat communities from Hot Lake, Washington, USA - Hot Lake Consortium UCC-SLE (SPAdes) | ecosystem: Environmental > Aquatic > Non-marine Saline and Alkaline >... | reverse complement strand
TTCATTCTCCTGGCGTTTTTTAAGAGGCTGATTACCTCTCGCAAGGAGAATTTCCTACTATTGCGGCGCTCGGTCAAACCTTAGATAGTCTCCCCGGCAAAGCCGGGGGCTTACCTCTATTTAGTTAAATCTCAAAAAACGCAATCGCTACCTAAATCCTAGTATCTATCAGCATGCAGCAAGTCATTGTCACAGCCTTTGGCGGCGTTGAGACGCTACAGGTATGCTCCCTTAAAGCAGCTCAGCCGAGACCTCATGAAGTCGTCATTAATCTCACCAGCATTGGGATGAACCAGGCAGACCTGATGGCTCGCAAAGGAGAATACCGGATCAGTTCAGGAGAGCCGCCTTTTACACCGGGGATAGAAGGCGGCGGTGTGATTACCGCCGTGGGCGAGGCAGTGAGCGATCGCACCGTTGGGCAAAGAGTCATCCTGAGCATTCAGGCACCTGCAAGCATTGGCGCCCCCGAATACAAAGGAACCTACCGCTCCCAGTTTGTCGCCCCGGCAACTGAAACCATCCCAGTACCCGATGGCATTGACGAGGCACTCATCGGAGCACTTTGGCTGCCTTTTTTAACGGCTTGGGGCGCTTTGGTGTGGCAACAAAACATTCAGCCAGGGCAGATAGTCATGCTGCCAGCGGCGAGCAGTAGTGTAGCGATCGCAGCCAGCCAAATTGTCAAACAGCACGGCGGCATCACCATTGGCACCACTACCAGCCCAACCAAAGTCGAAGCCCTCCAGCGCCTCAATGCCGCCCAATACGATCACATCGTCGTCACATCCAATCGCTCACAGCCCTGGTGGAAAACCATCCGCAAAATAGCCAAAACACAGGGTCAAAACAACGGCATTGACATCATCTTTGATCCGGTTGCAGCCGGAGACTTTCTTCACCATGAAATTCGCTTGCTGGCCCAAGGCGGCACACTGTGGGTTTATGGACTCTTGGGCAGTCCCGGCAAGGTTGATGTTTCACCGCTCATTCGCAAAAATGCCACCATTCGCGGCTGGCTACTCAACCATATCTCCGGCACATCTGCGGAGCAAGAAGGCTACACACACATCTTAGAAAACATGGCAGTGGGTCGCTACCAAATGCCCATCGCAGCAATCTTCCCGCTCGATCAGGTGCAGGCTGCGCAAACCGCCATGGCCCAAGGCAAGCATATCGGCAAATACATTTTGAAGCCGTGACAAAGCCTTGGCCAATGACCGCACAAATACAACCATAAAAGTTGATTCAAGCATCATCAGAAACCCGGTTTTCATAGGCTTAAAAAATCATACAAAACATCTCATTGGCTGCTCTAAAAACAACTTTCAATCATCAAACTAAATTAATTTAAATATTTTCAAAAGCCTCATTGAATGAGTTAAATAAATTTCATCACAAGTTAGCTAGGCAGCCTTTTTTACTCAACAATAAAAGTTATTTAATTGGGAAATAAAACTGAAACCCCAGTTATTTTTTTAACCTGCTTAGCATTTTCCCTACGGAAGTTTTATCGAAAATTGAAATCAGCTATTTCGCTTAGACGATAGCAATTTTCCTTGATAATAGAGAACCACAGCTTGAAAATCTGCGCATATATACTCACTATATTTTGCTTGAAATCAATGTCTTCTCAGTACTTACCGCAGATCACAAGTTTTATCTATCAAGGCAAGTTGTTATCAATCTATTCACATAGGTATTCTTTCGCAAATTCGCTGTAGCGATGGAATATCAACCTTTCTTGCTTTGAATAAGGGAGGGGTTAAGCCCCCCTGTTTATTTATCAAATGAATTGTCTATATTCATTTAGGAAGTCAACATAAAATAACGCTGTTTAATCAATTTATTTTAATTAGTTAAAAGCATTATCGAATTAACTTCTGCGAGTTAACTTCTACAGGTTGACTTCTGTGGGAGCCATTGAAACTCATTCATCGCTCCGCGCAGCGCTACAGCCAAAGATTAAATCCAGTCAGTGAATTTAATGCTCTGCTAGCGCGCGCTACTTTTGCATAAGGGTGTTTTACTCATGTCACGGGATGCACTAATCGTCGGCATCAATCAATACCAGTCACTGCCGGGGCTCAACGCGCCCGCAGAGGATGCAGAAGCGGTAGCCGGTCGCCTGCAAACTCAAGGTGAGTTTAGAGTGCATCGGCTACCAGAGGTGATCAAAAAAGGTCGTCCAGCCGTCGGTAACCGCAACAAAGTCACTACTGCGCAACTTGAAGCTTCCCTCATTGAACTGTTTAAGCCAAAGGGTAAAAACATACCCACGACGGCCCTGTTCTATTTTTCAGGACATGGCCTGCAGCGTGAGGCAGGCGTTCAAGAAGGCTACTTAGCCACCAGCGACACCGACCCTAGCAAAGGCAATTTTGGGATTCCCCTGAACTGGCTACGCAGGCTGCTTCAGCAAAGCCCTGTGCGACAGCTAATCATTATTTTAGACTGCTGTCACAGCGGTGAACTCTTATCGTTTAATGAGGCAGACCCTGGCGCTCGGGCGGGTATAGACCGCCTGTTTATGGCCGCCTCCCGAGAGTACGAATCGGCTTATGAGTCGCTAGAAGGAAAGCACAGTGTTTTTACCAAAGCACTTTTGTCAGGGCTAGATCCTCATCATCAACCGGGTGGCAAGGTCAGTAACTATAGCCTCACTGAGCATATTAGCCAAAAACTACGGGGCGAGATTCAGCAGCCCCTGTTTGAAAGCTCCGGCAGTGAAATTGTCCTTACACGCGTCAGCGGGCTTCAGGCAGCTATTTCTAAAACGCCTATCAGCACGCTGGCTCGCATTAAAAAACTAACGTTTGGCTTTTGTCCTTATCGGGGCCTTTCACCTTTTGATGAAGCCCATGCCGACTATTTCTTTGGCCGCCAAAAACTGACCAATGAGCTGCTAAAAGTAGTCAAAGAAAGTGACTTTTGTGCATTGGTGGGCGCCTCTAGCAGTGGAAAAACCTCTCTGCTGCGAGCAGGCTTAATGCATCAACTGCACAAAGGCAGTCAGATTGAAGGGTCTGAACAGTGGACGCTCAAGCTTATTACCCCGACCCAGCATCCGCTCAAAAGCTTGGCCGCCGCCTTTAGCTCACCCAAGGCTGACGACATTCAACGGGCCGAGCAAATGCATCAGGCCGAAAGGTTTTTGATCGAAAGCAAAGGGAGCGGACTCTCTCAGCTGGTCAGGGCATGCCTTTTGAAGTCGGGAGAAACCTCTATTCCCAGCACATCTAAGCTGTGGCTCATCATTGATCAATTTGAAGAGCTGTTTACCCCAACAGACAAGGCGACCGTGATCGCCGAGCGACAGTTGTTTATCCGCTGCCTCACTGAAGCGCTTGAAGATCCTAGTACGCCGATTGGCATCGTCATTGGACTGCGCGCGAATGCTATGGACGGGCTGATTCCTTACGAAGCGCTTAAAACGTTGGTTGAAAAGCACACTGTCGTTGTGACGCCAATGAGTCATGAGCAGATTAAGGAAGTGATTACAAAGCCTGCTGAGAAAATGGATATTGAAATTGATCCTCGGCTGCTTCACTTTTTGACGTTGGATACAACAGGGGCACCTGGTGAACTGCCCTTGATTCAGCAGACGATGCTAGAACTGTGGCGAAGAAGAGATTCGAGCGATCGCGAAGGGATTAAGCCCAAGCTCACGCTAGAAGCCTACACTGACCTAGGCAGCGTGAGAGATGTGTTCAAAAAACAGGCTATGGCGGTTTATAGCAGCCTAGACGACGAGATGAAGCTAGCCGCTCGACGAATTTTCTTGGGCCTTTGCGAACTGGGCGAAGGCCGAGAAGACGACCGGCGAAAAGCTTACAGAAGTGAGCTAATTAACGAGAAGTTTCCTGCCGAATTGATTGACTGCACGCTAGACAAACTGGCTGCAGAAAGATTAGTGGTGGTTTCACAGGCGGCAATTTCTTCTAACTGCTGCTGCCCCGAAGAAGAACAGGGCATTGCAATGCCAACAGCCGTGTGGCAAACTCAGCGCGATGAGTCTTCACCACTGACAACTTGGTTCTTAAACAACGTTTCTAACAGTGCCCAACCCATGCTGGGGTCTCCGGTCACAATTGAAATCGTCCACAAGTCGCTGATCAATGAGTGGGACCTGTTGCGCACCTGGCTAGCCGAATCTCGCAGCGTTTTACGCCTGCAGCGGAAGCTAGAAAGCAGCGCTCAAGTATGGGCCCAGCGCAACAGACCAAGGGGCAATGAGTATCTGCTAGGCGGCACTCAGCTCCAAGAGACTATGGCCTTTTTACAGCTGCACAGAGACGAACTGTCAAATTTGGCACAAGAGTACATTGCAACAAGTCGTAAGGCGCAAAATTTCCTGCGGCTGCGAACGAGTATGCTCATTCCGCTAGCACTGATAGCAGGTATTGCGGCTCATTTTTTAAGCCGATGGGTCTTTCCGCCCGCCCCTCAAGTACCTGCTACTGAAATCCAGATACCAACGCCGACAGACAGCGAGTCAGCGCCTGTGCCTACCGGATCAGACACCGCTTCATTTGGCGCCGCTTCATCATTAGAAGAGGCGACTATAGACGGCGAGTATGTCATAGTGCCAGCAGGCAAAATGCCCTTGCCACATAACCCTGATGAACTTATTGAAGTATGGTGGATGCAACCGAAAGGAGAGCTAGTGCCCCACGCGATGCCTCCCCAGAAGCGGCTTGAACTTCAGTCTGTGAGCGTAGGAGGAGGGCGATAGGGATAGCGCCATCAGCACTGTCCGTATTCACCGATGAGCCATTGTCAGCTTTGAACCTCCTCTTTTCTACTGGCTCTTTTCTACTGGCCCTTTTCTACTGGCAAGATATAGCATCAGTCTTTATATTTAGTTTTTATAGAGTAGCGAGTTAGAGCAAAAGGGCTATAGCCTTGTGGCATAGTACGCCTGTATGATTTGAAGAGTAAGTAGCCTAGCGTAAAATAGAATGCAGATTCTTTCGGTCACGCTAAACAATTTTAAAACGCATAAAGACCGGCAGTTTGAGTTTCAGCCGGGGACGAATGCGATTTGCGGAGAGAATGGGGCGGGTAAAACCAGCATTTTAGAGGCGATCGCCTGGGTTTTATTCAACTATCAGGGTAGCTACAAAAAAGAAGACCTGATTCGCAACGGCACGAGTAGCGCCCAAGCTCGCGTTGCCTTTATCTCTAGCCGCGATGGACGTACCTATGAAGTACAGCGTTCTACCACGCAGGGCTATTTAATTTTTGACCCACAGCTCAACGAAAGGCTGCCCTTTACCCGCACTAAGGATGAGGTTTTACCCTGGTTAAGACAACACCTTGGGGTCTCTGTTGGCACTGATTTAGGTCAGCTTTTTGCCAATACCATCGGCATTCCCCAAGGAACCTTCACAGTTGACTTTTTATTGCCAACCGAAAAGAGAAAGCCAATATTTGATACGGTGCTTAAAGTCGAAGAGTACCGAGAGACATACAAGCAGAGCAATAGCTTAAGGAAATACAGCGAGGCTCAGTCACAACGGCTTAAAGACCTCATTGAGCAGTATGAAGAGTCTCTTCAGGATTGGGACCCCCTGCAAGCCAACTATCAGCAGCTTCAAAGTGAGATTACTCAAGGTGAGGGTTATTTAGCAGAGCTAGAGAAAAAAAGCCAGCAGCTAACTAAGCAACGACAATCGCTCAAAGAACAGGCTGATCAGGTTCAAAAAGCATTTTCCCAACACCAACAGATTATTGGCCAAATAGAAACGCAACAACAAAATCAGAAGCGGATTTTAGAGTCTTTGTCGATGGCACAAAAAGCAATCGATATTTGTCAGACGCAGAAACTAGCCTACGAGCAGTTTTTAGCAGCAGAATCCCAGATTAAAGCGCTGAGTCAGCGCAGTCAGCAGCGACAATCGCTGTTACAACAACAGCAAGAACAACAGGATAAACTCAGCAAAGAACAAGGCGACTTGGCCAGAATAGAAGCTCAACTAGAACAGTTTTCTGTAGCTGAAAAGGAGCTATTGTCTCTACAGTCAGAAGCCGAGATTCAGACTCGGTTAGAATCTGAGCAAACCATTCTTCAGAAGAAAGTTCAGGATTTTTCAAACATTCACTTTCAGCAACAGAATCTAACCGCGCAGCTAAAATCGACCAATGCAGACATCGCCAGAGTAGAAGCCGACCTCAAGCGATTGGCAGCGCTGCAACAAACCACGCAGAAAATTCCACAGTGGGAAGATCAACAGAATCGGCTGCAACAGCAGCTGAGCCGAATGGAAGCGGCTCAACAGTTTGAAGTAGAGATCAGAGCCTTAGCAGAGAAGGGCCAGTCGCAGCAGGATAGCTATCGCCAACGAGTCGCGGATACTTTGGAGCAGCTAAAAGGCTGGGTGAGCAGGTTTGATGACCTTAATGCCGATGAGATTATTCCGATTCGAGAAGCTCTGTTTCAAGGCGGGTTGCTCTCAAAAGAGACTTTAAAGCAGCTCAACAGTATCTTGGCTGACTTAAGCGAACAAACTGACCAAAACAGACTGAGACAGCAGCAGCGAGAACTGCAAGGTCAGTTACAAAAAGGCTATGCGCAAAAAGCAGAGTTAGCAGGGATTGACTCACAGCAAGCGAAGAAACAACAGCTTTTGCAACAGCAACAGACAATCCAGATCCGTTTGCATGATTTGAACCAGCAGCTTTCAGCAGAAAATGAGACGATTCAAGCCCTAAATGATCTCAATACGCAGATTCAGAAGCTAGATAATCCGAAGGGCAAGCAACTGCTGTTGCAAAAAAATCTTCAAAAGCGGGCGGCCGTACAGAAGCAGCACGAAGCGCTAGTGGCAGCGCAGGCAAAAGGGATAGAGCAGCGAACAGCGATCGCGCAGCAGCTCAAAACCTTTGATCAGCTCGACACCCAAATACAGGCGCAGCAACAGGTCAAACAAACCCATCAACCGGGTTATCTACTGTATTTGCAAAATCAGCAGGCAGCTGGGCAAATGGAGGCGATAGATCAAGAAGCTCAGACCATAGCCACTGCGCTATCGGCCCTGCAAACCCAGGGCGCTGAGCTAGAAGAACAGCTAGAGAAGCTCACGGCGTCCTTTGATCCAGAGGCCTTTGAAAAATTAGACGCTCAGTTTAGCGAAGTTAATTCTAAGGCCGATCAGCTGAGGGGAAGCTTGCCCCAACAGCGACAGCGGTTTGCAGAGCTGACGAGCCGAATAGATGCGCTGAAGGCAACGGCCCAAAAACGAGACGAAGCACAGGTGGAATTGAAGGGGCGCGATCGCATAAAACGCTTTATCAGCTATGCCCGCAAAGTGTATAAAGAAGCAGGGCCGCGAATTACCGAACGCTACGTACACAACATTTCAAGAGAAGCTGACCGTCTATTCCGCGAGCTGCTAGATCGGCAAAACGTCGCCCTCACTTGGAGTGCTGACTACGAAATTACCGTGCAAGAAGGTGCACACACGCGGCGGTTTATCAACCTATCGGGCGGCGAGCAAATGTGTGCAGCGCTAGCCGTACGCTTGGCCCTGTTAAAGGTGCTAGCAGATATTGATGTAGCCTTTTTCGATGAGCCCACAACCAATATGGACAAGCCTAGAAGGGCCAGTTTAGCAGAGGCGATCGCCCGGATTAAGTCATTCAATCAGCTGTTTGTCATCAGCCACGACGATACCTTTGAGCAGGTCACTGACACCGTAATTACCGTCACCCGCGATAGTTAATGCTTACATTTGTAGCCTGATTCATCAAGCCAAGAAAATATAATCGAGACTATAACAGCGTCTCCGGGCATTCTCTAGTAGCCAGTGTAGACGCATTTTTTTGCATTCATACGCTTGCTGTAATGCTAGCCGTCAAATTTTCGTCAATTTTGCAGCCAAGCTCTTTACAGCCACCCTGCGCGAGCTATTCCTGCGCCCTAGCAAAGCCTAAGCAAACTTATGAACACAACCTCTAGTGTGGCAAACACCCCTTTAGCCAATGGCTCTGCTGCGTCCGATGATGCGCCTAAAATAGAAGCCGTAGACGGTAGCGCCGCAAAACAATCGAGTGCGCCGCCAACTAACCAGGATGCTTTAAACACCAAAACGCTCAAGCAAATATTTCAGCTATCGCCAATTGGCATGACCATTTTGGACTTGAGCGGCAGCTTCTTGAGCGCCAACCAGAGTTTTTGTGAGGCGGTTGGCTATGGCGAATACGAACTCATTGGGCGATCGTTTAGTGAACTGACCCATCCCGAGGATGTATCGTTGCTAAAGTCCTTAGGCGATCAGCTGCTAGAGGGCGATCGGCAGCATTTTCAAATAGAAACACGCCACTGGAGTAAAGACGAAAAACCGCTGCATGTTGGCCTTACCGTCACAATGGTACGCGACGGACAGCAAAGGCCCATCTGCTTTTTGATTCAGGTGATTAATCTAACCGAGCAAAAATGGATGGAGGCCCAGCTCTCTCATCAGGCTTTCTATGACGAGCTCACTGGGCTCGCCAACCGGGCATTGTTTGTCAATCGTTTAGAGCAGGCGGTGATTAGGCTAGAGCGCAATGCCAGCAGTCAATGCGCGGTGCTATTTTTGGATTTGGATAGATTTAAGGTCATTAACGACAGCTTGGGCCACAGCATTGGCGATCAGCTGTTGACGGCTTTGGCGGGCCGGTTAGAAGCCTGCATTCGTCGTTGCGACACCCTCGCTCGGCTAGGAGGCGATGAGTTTTCTATTTTACTAGAAGAAATTGACGGCATTGAGGATGCGTTAGCGGTGTGCGATCGCGTTCATAACAGTCTTAAAACACCTTTTAAGCTAGGCAGCTACGAAGTGTTTGCCAACATCAGTATTGGCATAGTGTGCAGCAGCGCCGGCTATGAAAAATCTAGCGACTTACTGCGGAACGCAGACACTGCCCTATATAGGGCCAAGGCTCAAGGGGGCGCTTGCCACACCGTATTTGATCAAACAATGCATCAGCGCGCTGTAGCCCTGTGGCAAATGGCAACTCAGGCACAGTTTGCCGTACAGCGTAAAGAACTAAAGCTGCACTATCAGCCCATTATCAATGTTAAACATAACCAAGTAGTCGGCGTAGAAGCCCTAATTCGCTGGTATCACCCTCAGCATGGCATCATCTCTCCGGGCGAGTTTATCCCAGTGATGGAAGAAACCGGTGTGATCACCATGATTGGGCAATGGGTACTCAAAGAAGCCTGCATGCAAGTAGGCCAGTGGCAAAAGCAATTAGCCGATGACTGCATCATCAAGCTTAATGTGAATTTGTCGGCTCGTCAGCTCATGCAACATGATTTAGCGCAGCAGATTAAAGCGATCCTAGATGAAACTGGATTTCCGGCCGAAAATCTGCGCCTAGAGATTACGGAGACAGCAATCATGCATAACTCAGCCGAAGCTTGTGAAGTACTCAAAGAGCTTCGAGCGATCAGCGTGGAGCTGTGCATTGATGACTTTGGCATTGGCTATTCGTCGCTGAGCCGTCTACAGCAGCTACCCATCGATATTTTAAAGATCGATCGATCCTTTGTGCAAAACATTGGAGAGAACGGTGAAAACACGCACATTATTCGCACGATTATTGATTTGGCAACCCATTTAAGCATGGATATCGTAGCGGAAGGTGTAGAAACCAAAGCACAGCTAGACGGCTTACGAGCGCTAGGATGCTCGAACATACAGGGCTTTTACTTTGCCAAGCCGATGAAGCCAGAGAAGGCGCTGCAGTTCATCATTGAAACCAATCAACCAGCTAACTCAATGAACCAGATTCAATGAACCAGATTCAATAGACCCGATTAGATAGACCCGATTAGATAGACCCGATTAGATAGATCACATGAATAAGCAAATTAAAAGCGTTCGGAGCATTCACTCCAAACGCTTTTATATTCAAATAATTTGTATTCAAACTCTTATAGCTAAAAATAGCTGAAAAGTTATGCCATAGAAGCCGGTTCGCGATAAGTCGTCGCTTCAACACCACGAAGATCACGCTGACTAACGCTTTGAGCTGGACTAGGCTGGGCGGCGGCGGGCTGATTATCAAAGCCTGCTTGAGCGCCTAAAGCAAATGCAACAAGCCAGCCAACAATCAACAGACCAAAAACAATAGCCATGAGAGAATTCCTTATATCGAAATGAAATTGAATGTGAATGGCCCAGCCGTAGACTCATAAAACGGCGCATTGGCCTGTGTAAACAAATGTAACGAAGTTAATGGGCAAATGTCAACTAAAACGTCAATGAGCATAAATACTTCGCTATTGAATTATTTTAGTAGAAATAAGTATTTATGCTCAGTTTTTTGAGTTTGTTAGGATTGGTTTTTGTGACTTCTGTTATGGCTATAGCACTTTATTCTCAGTAATTTCAGCCGATGCAAAGGGCTTTTACTGCTCTATAAGTATTCTTTTCTTTATCTATAGATTTTTAGCAATTGTTCTTTATATTTTCTCCGTTCTAGGGGTTTAAGACGTTAGAACTCAAGCGGCTAAATTGAGCTGACGCAGGGCTTCTAGGCTATCGACGGCATAGTCGGCGTAAGCCTGCCAGGGAAATTGGCCCTGAGGATCGAGATAAACAGCAGCTACCTGGGCGTTGCGACCTGCAAGCAAATCAAACTTATGATCGCCAGTCATCACAGCATCAGCAGGGGTAGTTGACCAGGCGCTTAACAGCTTTAGGATGCCGTCTGGTTTGGGCTTGGGCGGGCAGCAACTGCGACCCAAAATATCGTCGGGATGAAAAAAATCAGCCAGACCGCAAGCAGCGAGCGTTTCGTGAGCCATGTCTTTGGTGTTGCGGGTCAAGATGCCGATGCGTTTGCCTTGGCTGCGTAGGTCGCTGAGTAAATCGTAGGCCCCCGGTTGAGGCGTGGCTTGGCGCGCAATCTCTCGCTCGATATCATCTAGCTGTCGCTGACGTTTGACGAGTTCATCAGGCGCTAACTTTTCTAGAGCTTCTAAGATGGGTTCATCGTCGGGCAAACCTAAGGCTCTGCTGATGGCGGGAAAGTCGTGAAGGCTTTCGGTTAGCGTGCCGTCCATGTCAAAAATCCAGCAGGTGCGGGTGTGAAGCATCTAAAAGGGCAGCTCAATGAATAGGTAATAGGTTCAGGATAATCTACGCGGAACGCCTGATAAGATTTGTATTACGCTCACCGATGAACTCACGAATCTGCGCGAAGAATTACCCCCTCAAAAATTACTATGACGACGATCAACGACAATTATCTCAAGCTCAAGGCAGGCTACCTGTTTCCCGAAATTGGCCGCCGGGTGAATGCCTATACCGAAGCAAATCCCAATGCGCCGGTCATTAAGCTGGGAATTGGCGATGTGACGGAGCCTCTGCCAGCGGCTTGCCGGGAGGCGATGATTACAGCGGTTCAGGAAATGGGCGATCGCGCCTCGTTTAGAGGATATGGCCCAGAGCAGGGCTATCTTTGGCTGAGAGAGGCGATCGCCCAGCACGACTTTCAGTCACGAGGCTGCGACATTGACGCCTCCGAAATATTCATATCCGACGGTTCTAAATGCGACTGTGGCAACATCCTTGATATTTTTGGCAGTGACAATAGCATTGCCGTCACCGATCCGGTGTATCCGGTGTATGTAGACACCAACGTCATGGCAGGTCACACCGGCGAGGCTGACGAAAGCGGCAAATATGAAGGCATTACCTACTTACCCATTAGCGCAGACAACAATTTTGCAGCGCAGGTTCCGGCTGACAAAGTTGACTTAATTTACCTGTGTTCGCCCAACAATCCCACGGGTGCAACCATGACAAAAGATCAGCTGATTGATTGGGTGAACTACGCAAAGGCGAACGGCTCAATCATTTTGTTTGATGCCGCTTACGAGTCTTTCATTACAGATGACTCCATACCGCATTCCATCTATGAAATTGAAGGTGCTAGAGACTGCGCCATTGAATTTCGATCTTTTTCTAAGAATGCGGGCTTTACTGGCACCCGCTGCGCCCTAACGGTGGTGCCTAAAACACTGACTGGCAAGGCACAAGACGGCTCTGATGTAGAAATTTGGCAGCTGTGGAATCGCCGCCAAGCGACTAAGTTCAACGGCGTTTCTTATGTTGTGCAAAGGGCCGCAGAAGCAGTGTATTCAGCTGCGGGCCAACAGCAAACCAAAGAACTGGTGAGCTTTTATATGGAGAATGCACGCATTATTCGAGAGCAACTGACTGCGGCTGGCATTCAGGTATACGGCGGGGAAAATGCTCCGTATGTATGGGTAAAAACGCCGGATGGCCTGACGAGCTGGGACTTTTTTGATAAGCTACTGAATACTTGCAACATTGTTGGAACACCGGGTTCGGGCTTTGGCGCTGCCGGAGAAGGTTACTTTCGCATCTCAGCATTTAACAGTCGTGACAATGTTGAAGAAGCGATGAAACGCATTACTGAAAAGTTTAAAGCGTAAAAGTTCAAGGCATCATTCAGCTAACCTGCCCAGGGGCGCAAGGCTTGCGTCCCGGTCAAGATATTTTCAGTGATTGAAAACAATTGATTGAAAACAACGGTGCTAAATATCGGGATAAAAGAGGCTGTTCCTGAGTGACCGGGAACGGCCTCTTGTGCGATCCAAAAACCAAACGAACACAACAAACACAACGAATACAATTAGCTGCCGGATAGCGCTAGCCTTCTCGGTTGAGTGCAGACAGTACTTTAGTGTGAATTTCGCCGTTACTGACCACAACGCCAACCGTTTCTAGCCGATCAGCTTTAGAAAAGTCTAGCTTTTCACCAAACATATCGGTCACACGTCCGCCAGCTTCTTCGACTACGATGACACCGGCAGCATGATCCCAAATTTTCTCTTGGTAGCCAGGGTATTTAGGCGAAGGCAGTCGTAGATAGAGCACAGCATTGCCTGACGCAACCACGCCATACTTCGCCTGAGAATCCATACGGATAGATTCGGTCGTGATGCCCGCTGCCTTAGCGATGAGCTGTTGTAAGGTTTGGTCGCCATGGGCCGACTCTACACTTTCAACAAAGCGAAAATTTTCGGTATCGGCGGAGCTTGTCACCTTAATGGGTTCAGGAGTGCCGTTATGGATAGCCTGCATAGTGGCCCCTTCACCGCGCACGGCCACAAATAAAATGCCCGTCGCGGGGCCGTCTTTTAGCGTCAGCGTGAGCGCCGGACAGGCCAACACACCTACTTTGACATCGCCTTCGGCCACCATTGCCAGCGCTACCGCATATTGATCCTTGCGCAAAAAGCCCTTGGTGCCATCAATCGGGTCAAGCGTCCAGTAGCGAGAAGCCACCGCGCCGTTGCCATGGTCAATCCAGCTCAGAACTGATTCAGGTGTGGCATCTGGCTCTACCTGTTTGACATAGTCTGTCACCTGCTGCAAACGCTCGGCCATTTTAGGGATCTTGAGCTGGGCGGCGTCTTCTTCGCCAACGACCGGATCATTGGGGAAAGCGTCGGCAAGTGCCTTACACACGACTGCCTGTGCGCCGAAGTCAGCGACGGTTACGGGGCTTTTGTCCTTTTTTTCGATGGCTTCAGGCACCATGGTTTGGCGCACTTGCTCACAAATGATGGCGGCAGCGGTGGCAGCTGCGATCGCGACTTTTTTCTCTTGCTCAAACGACATAAAAACTCCTGCTCAATGCAGATATCAATATAAATACTTGTAAATACTGGGCAAAGGCTGGAAATGCTGGGTAAATACTGACCTCATCCTTCCCGCTACAGACTACATCAACAGCATTGAATATCAAATGCTATGGATACTCAAATCTTCTTAGCTTTACAGAACTGTCCAATGGCTCCCGGAGACTCCAGAAATCGGGGCTAGGCATCTGGGGCTAGGCATCTGGGGCATCGTCAGCATCATCTGACTCAGAGAGTATGTCGTCCAGTCGATAAATCTTTGTCCAGTCGCGTGTACCCCAGTACTGGCAAGCAAACGAAGCGCTTCGACTAGCCTTTAATAGCGCTTCTTCAAAAGTATGGGTCAGGTAAAAATGGCAGAATGCACCATGAAAAATATCGCCTGCACCGAGTGTATCAACGGCTCGCACTTTGGGAATGTCAATTTCGCCACTGCCATTTGGCCCTTCATACAAAATGGGCGACGCACCCTGGGTAATCGCTATGCGCGACACGCCTAAGCCTTTGAGATAGTCAAATACAGCGACCGGGGTTGAGCATCCTGGTGGATGAAAGTTCGCTGAGGCCACCACCACATCTGCGTAGGGCAGCACTCGGTCAAAATTGGGCTTCCAACTGCCGCCGTCTACCACGACCAAAATATCTTTTGACCTGGCCCATTCAGCAATTTGAGCACTCACCGCCATCTGATGGCCGTCAATCAAAACAATGTCTACAGCGTCTAAAATATCGGGCGAGACCTGATTGGCTTGAGCCTGCATATCTACTGCGTTGCTTGCGACCACTGCGCGATCGCCCGTCGCACTCGTTACCATAATCGAAGAAACCGGCGGCGGCGAAATCCGTTCAGGTGCTAGGTCAGCTAAAATGACCCCTTGGCCTTGCAGGTCTTCACGCAGTAAGGCTGTTAATGGATGGGTGCCTATGATGGAGAGCAGGACGGCCTGATTGCCTTTAGAGGCGCCTAGCTGGGCAAAGGCGACGGCTGCGTTGGTGGCAGGCCCGCCCGATACTAGGAGGCTTTTGTGAGCGGTCACCTTTTCATTGGCAGCAGGCGATCGCGCCACCTGATACAAGCAGTCTAAAGTGGTCATACCCACAAAGAGCCCACGCTTACGTTCCATACAGCTTTACCTAGTCGCTTGCTACGGTAGGATTTCACTATCCAGCTTACTTATCCAGCTTACTTATCCAGCTTACTTGGCTATGCCCTGTGACAGCTTCTCCTTTATATATTGACCGCGAAAATAGCTCCGAAATCAATCCCGGTACGCTCTATCTAGTGGGTACACCCATCGGCAATTTAGAAGATATGACCTTTCGCGCGATTCGCCTTTTAAAAAGCGCTGATCTGATTGCCGCCGAAGATACTCGCCATACCGGCAAGCTGCTGCAATATTTTCAAATCACAACTCCGCAAATTAGCTATCACGATCACAACAGCCAGCAGCGTATTCCTCAGCTGATCGCAAAGCTACACAGTGGAGAAGCGATCGCCCTTGTCACCGACGCCGGAATGCCGGGAATCTCTGATCCGGGCTATGAACTGGTCTGCGCCTGTATAGCCAACCAAATTACGGTTGTGCCAGTTCCAGGGCCCTCGGCTGTGATTGCGGCGGTGGCCGCGGCTGGACTGCCGTGCGATCGCTTTGTTTTTGAGGGCTTTTTACCGGTAAAAGGCAAAGTCCGTCAGGGCCGTATCGACGCACTCAAAACAGAACCCCGCACGGTTGTCCTTTACGAGAGTCCTCACCGAATTGTCAAAACACTCACAGACTTACACGCAGCGCTTGGGCCAGATCGATCGGTGACGTTAGCACGGGAGTTAACCAAGCGCTATGAAGAGTTTTGGCGCGGAACCCTTAACGAAGCGCTGGAGCATTATGCAACCACTGCCCCTAAGGGAGAGTTTACAGTGGCGATCGCGCCTGCCCCTGAAACCCAAGCGACGCTGAGTGAAGCGGACATCATCACCGAACTGAAAGACCTGATTGCTCAAGGACTGTCTCGATCTGAGGCGAGCCGTGCGATCGCCCAGCGCACTGACCGCTCTAAACGCGATATCTATCAAATCTCACTCGAAATAGACATCTACAGCCTTCTCCAAGATAAAAGCATCGGTGATTTACCCTTGGATTAAACATTGCAACCTATGCTGAAACTTTTGCTGAAACTTTTGCTGAAACTTTCAAGCAACTACGGCATATGCCCTAACAGGAAACGTACCGAACTTTTTCACCTTCACAGGCACCGCATTAAACTTAAAAGCGGTATTTGGCAGCGATTCAAGATTACACATGTGCTCCACAATCGGAATATCTGCACGCAACAATATCGAATGAACAGGTCTTTCTCCAGTAGAGGTGCTATCAATATTGTACGAATCGATTCCCACCAGAATCGCGCCCGATTCTTTTAAGTACCTTGCCGCATCCGCAGTCAGGTAAGGATGGTCTTCAAAATACTGATCAGTGCGCCAGTGCTGTGCCCAGCCTGTATGCACTAACACAGCTTTGCCTTTGACATCAGCGCCCTCAAATAGCGCTGGGCCAATACTGGTTTGTCCTTCCGGCGCATGAAACACCCATCCATTTAAGTCCGCAATAGATTCTAGCGCCAGCTCCGATAAATCTTTACCATCCGCGTAGCGATGAAATGGAGAATCTAGATAGGTGCCGGTATTTGACGCCATTTCAATTTTGCCAATATGAAACGTCGTCCCTTCTGCATAAAGAGCCTTCGAGGCTTCGCGAGTCAAAAAGTCACAAATCAGCGGCGCTGGTATGCCCTTGTAGGTCACCATGCCATCTTCAACCGTATGGCTCAAATCAATTAGCTGTTTCATATTGGTTGCGTCGCCAGCAGGACAGCTATTAATTTACTACAGTTCGCTAGTTTTCTCTGCAAAGGAGTATGTTGCAAGTCCTCATGGAAAGCAATGACTTAAAGCCAGCAAATGTTGCAAGTATTGTGATACAAAAGTGCAAATACAAAAGCGCAGAAGCGCTCAGACTTTATTACTGGCTTTATCTCTTGTCGTACAAAGGTTTTAGACGACGTTACTGACCGCATCAAAGGGGTAAATTCCATAGATGCAAGAATGTTGTTTTATAAGCGAAAAATGAGAAAAGAGAGATTAGCGCCAAGGTAGCGATCGCGCTCGGAAAAAGGGTTACAAAAAGGGTTCTCAAAAAAGGTTTACAGAAAAGTTCAAGTCAGCCCAATTCTCTTCTGCCACAGCAATTCCAAATTCCAACTTAAGGACGGCCTGTGATGAACGGAAGCGAATATGTCGTAACCCCTATGGAATAAGAGTTTGGAAGACTTTTGATAGCCTGCTTAAAGTAGGCAAATCACCTGCTGTATCAGGAGTTAAGGTCATTACAGTTCTGACGTCATTGTGTAAGTTCAGACGCTGATTTTTTGAAATTAGGGAGGAGCTAGCTAATGTTTGACCGAGCCACAGAATCCAGATTAAATTTGAGCAGACTTAATTTCAACGGAAAATCAAGGGTTTCAGGTGTCTGTAACTTGGAATTTGGAATTGCTGCTTCTGCCACTAAGCTCCACGACAGATGAAAGTCTCGGCCCATAGATAGCCGCTAACAACAACGGCTAGAACACCTGGCTAAAAAACATAAAAAAGCAGGGCCGAAGCCCTGCTTGATGGTCAAATCTGTCAGAAGTTGACTTAAAGTCGCTCAAGAATAGCTTAAGCATTAATTCGCTCAAGCGTTAGCCTAAGGCAGCAGCACCGCCCACAACTTCCAGAATTTCTTGGGTAATCGCCGCCTGACGTGCTTTGTTATAAGAAAGCGTCAGTGTCTTCATCAGCTCTTGAGCATTCTCGCTAGCGCTGTTCATAGCCGTCATTCGAGAGGCCAACTCACTCGCTGCCGACTCCTGCATCGCTCTCAAAATTTGGTTATTGAGATACAAAGGCAGCAATGCATCCAGAATCTGAGAAGGACTTTGCTCAAATATCATATCCTTCGGAAACTCGCTGACGGCAGCTTCGGGTGCATCTTGCCGCTCTACAGTCATACGACCATCGCGGCTAGTGAGTCGGAAGATCTCATCGTCTTGAGCTTCTAGGCCCTGAGGGTCTAAAGGCAAAAGCGTTTGGGTAACCGGCTTGTTGCTAATCAGCGAAAGAAACTTGGTATACACCAGTTCTACTCTGTCTACAGATTCTGAAAGAAACAGCGAAAGCAGTTCATCAGAAATCGTCGCCGCTTCTTCAGCCGTCGGAATTTGCTCTAGGCCGCTATACTTAGCCGCGATCGGTGCGTTCCGTCTTTCAAAGTACTGAATCGCCTTACGGCCCACCAGTACATAGGTGTAGTCTACGCCTTCTGCTTTGAGCTGTTTGGCTCGTAGCTCGCCGTAGCGAATGACGTTAGTGTTGTAGCCACCACACAAACCGCGATCGCCCGCCACAATCAAAATCGCCACTTTCTCAGTGTCGCGCTGCTGTAGCAGCGGTAAGTCAGAGACATCCTCAAACTTCAAACGGCTTTGTAGACCATAGAGAACCTGAGCCAATCGGTCGGCAAAAGGCCGCGTCGCATTGACCTGAGCCTGCGCCCGACGCACCTTAGCAGCTGCGACTAGCCGCATCGCTTCAGTGATTTTTCGCGTATTTTTGACCGACTGAATGCGATCGCGAATGAGTTTTAAATTAGCCATAATCGTGTTTTGATAAGCCGCTGAGGAATCATACCCAGCGGCTTATTAAGCGTCTCCCTACGCTGCCAAGAATGCCTGCTTGCTTTCGTCGATTGCTTCTTCCAAAAGCTTAAGCGCTTCATCAGTCAGCTTTTGAGTGCTGTTGATTTCATCCACATAAGCTTTCTTGCTGGTGTTTAGATAAGCAATCAGCTCTTCAACATAGTCGGCGACTTTCTCAACTGCAATGTTGTCCAGCTTGCCGTTAATGCCCGCATAGATCACAGCCACCTGCTCAGGCAAAGAGCGAGGCGAATACTGCTTCTGCTTAAGGATCTCACGCAAACGCTGACCCCGTGCGAGCTGCGCTTGAGTGGCCGGATCCAAATCAGAAGCAAACTGCGCAAATGCTTGCAGCTCATCAAACTGAGCGAGTTCTAGCTTCACCTTACCGGCTACTTTCTTAATCGCCTTAGTTTGCGCCGCCGATCCAACTCGGGATACCGAGATACCTGCGTTAATAGCTGGTCGCAAACCCGAGTTAAACAAATCAGACGACAGGAAGATTTGACCATCGGTAATCGAAATTACGTTGGTTGGAATATAGGCCGATACGTCGCCTGCTTGGGTCTCAATAATGGGCAACGCAGTCATGCTGCCTTCACCCAATTCAGGACTGAGCTTAGCCGCGCGCTCTAGCAAACGAGAGTGGAGATAAAACACATCGCCAGGATATGCCTCACGACCGGGTGGACGTCTGAGCAGCAAGGACATTTGGCGATAGGCCTGAGCTTGCTTGGTCAAATCATCATAAATAATCAGAGTTGCTTTGCCTTTGTACATAAAGTACTCAGCAATCGAAGCGCCCGTATAAGGAGCCAGATACTGAAGCGCCGCAGGATCATTAGCATTGGCAGCGACTACAACGGTGTAAGCCATCGCACCTTTTTCTTCTAGCAGGCCAACGACTTGAGCCACAGAAGAAGCCTTTTGGCCAATCGCAACATACACACAGACCACGTCTTGGTCGGACTGGTTGAGAATGGTGTCGATGGCGATCGCAGTTTTCCCAGTCTGCCGGTCACCAATAATCAGCTCACGCTGACCTCGACCCACTGGAATCATTGCATCAATCGCCGTAATCCCAGTCTGCAACGGTTCATAAACCGACTTACGCCCAATAATGCCTGGCGCTGGAGATTCGATCAAACGAGTTTCGCTAGTGTTAATCTCACCTTTACCATCAATTGGCTCACCCAAGGTGTTCACCACACGGCCTAGCATGGCGTCGCCGACCGGCACAGAAGCAATCTTACCGGTAGATTTTACCGTTCCACCTTCTTGAATCTGACGACCAGTACCCATCAGTACTGCGCCCACGTTGTCTTCTTCTAGGTTGAGGGCAATACCTGCCGTACCATCTTCAAACTCTAGAAGCTCCCCAGCCATCGTATTGTCTAGGCCGTAAATGCGGGCAATCCCGTCACCTACTTGCAAAACAGTCCCGACACTATCGGCTTTTACGCTCTGGTCGTACTCTTCTATTTGCTTCTGAATAATGCTGCTAATTTCATCCGGTCTGATGCTTACCATTAGGAATCGCTCTACTAACTACCGATTTGTGTACAAGAAAGTTGAAAGAAAGGCCGCTTTTGGCCCAAGGAAAGTAAACGGCTAATACTCTAAAGCCACACTAAAAATAGACGGGCTAAGAGGCTCCAAGCTGCAAACCAATCCGCCGAAGCTGTCCGCGAATGCTGGCATCTAGCACCTGCGAACCAATTTGGATAATCACACCGCCGATCAAATCAGGATCCACTCGCGTCTCTAGCTCTACGGAGCGCGCTTCTGTCATGCGCTGCACTTTCTGCCGCACCGTCTCTTTTTGCTCGTCGCTCAGCTCAACCGCTGAGATTACTTCAGCGAGCACTGCTTGCTTTAGCTCACGCACTTTTGCCTGAAACTGCTGCAAAATAGGCTCTGCCAAATAAATTCGACCTCTATCGACCAGCAGCATCAGAAAGTTTTTCATCTGCTGGTTGGCACCATCCCCTAAAACCTGATTGAGCACACCCTTTTTCGCCTCACCGGACGTAATTGGATTCGCCAAAAACTCAGACAACTCATCCGAGGCTTTAAGCAAACTCAATAGCTCACCAGCGATGTTGCTCACCTCATCAACGGCATCTTTTGACTGAGCAATTGATAGAAGCGCCTGCGCGTAAGGAGCCGACACCTCTGAAGTAGCAGTGTTCATAATGTTCTAGCTCCCTAGCTGCGAAATGCTTTGATCAACCAACTTAGACTGAACGCCCTCATTCAGCGCATCGGGCAAGTTACCGCGAACCTTCTCAAGCGCTAAGGTTGCAACCCGCCTGCGCAAGTCCTGTATAACCTTTTCCTGCTGAGAGGATAAATCCGCCGCCGCTGAAGACTTCAGACGCTCAATATCCTTGGCCGACTGAGCCATCACGGCTTGACGAGCGTTCTCAGCGTTGGTTTGAGCCTCAGATCGAATTTGCTCGGCTTTCTTTTTAGCCATCTGCAAGTTTTGCTGCTGCTGCGCCAAAGAAGAAGCGGCCTCCTTTTGCCTAGCCTCAGCATCTGTAATCGCCTTTTCAATTGCTTCGCGGCGCTCTTTTAGCTTATCGCCCAAAAAGCTGCGACCAAAGTAAAAAAGGACACCAATAATAATGACCAAGTTGATCAAGTTGGTTTCAAGGATGTCGAAATTCAACCCGAACCCTTTCGTTTCAGAGGCTAGCAGCCCCAACGCTTCCGTTAACACTTTCGATACCTAATACTGCTTCTTCGTGTCTTGTTTTAAGCTGCTGAACCCAGCAGCTTTTTCATAATCTGATCGCTCAAGCTATCTACCTGACCTTCAAGCTGAGACATCGCCGCAGCTTTTTGCTCGTCAAGTTGCTTTTGCACCGCTTCACGTTCGGCAGTGGCTTCTTGCTGAGCCGCTGCCTGTTTTTCAGCCGCAATTTTCTGAGCCTCAGCCTGAGCTTGCTCGATTACAGTGCGAGCCTGCCTGCGAGTCTCTGCCAACGACTGTTCGTACTCAGACGCAAGCTTTTCAGCTTTGGCCAAACGTTCCTGAGCGTTACCTTTCGCTTCTCGAACGTAGGCATCGCGTTCATCAATGGCTGCGCCCAAAGGCTTATAAAAGATAGCGTTGAGTACCGCCATCAAAATCAAAAACTGAATCGCCATTAAAGGGAGAGTCGCGTCGAGATCAAATAAACCACCCGCTTCCTCTGTTGCTTCAACCGCTTCAACAGCTAGTAATGTCAGTCCCGTCCACATGGTTCTTCTCTTATAGTTCGCTTATGTCGCTTAGTACGGTGATGTCGCTAAACGTGTTTCGCTGATTGTTGATACCGCTGGGTTTGATAGAGTTTTAACTCAAACAAAGCCTTTCAAAACCTAGAATTTGCAACCTTCTAGATTTCTTATAGCTCAGGTTGAAGGGGGCTGAAGCGAGGCAACCGGAACTTAAACATAAGAACACAGTGCCTCGCAGCACATCAAAACCCTAAATCGGAGGAGACTTATGCGAATGGGTTAGCAAACAAGAGAACGAGTGCTACAACCAGACCGTAAATTGTCAACGCTTCCATAAATGCCAAGCTGAGCAACAGGGTGCCGCGAATTTTGCCTTCAGCTTCAGGCTGACGAGCAATACCTTCTACAGCCTGACCTGCTGCATTACCCTGACCAATACCAGGACCGATTGCCGCTAGGCCAACAGCCAAAGCAGCCGCGATTACAGATGCGCTAGCAATAGTAGGATTCATGATGTTTTTCCTTGTGATGTTTTACTAGAGTGTGATATGTCAAAGCCTCTCATTGAGATGCGAGGCTTTGTCGGCAGAGTGAGATTAATGAGAGTCTCTATCTCTCAAGACAATACGCGCGCTAACAAAATCGTAGTACGGATGTCGGGAAAGGTCTCGGTGATACAGGGGCCATCATCGACTGAAGCCCTGACGTCCCCTCTGATGGCCCTTTAATAATGGCCCTTTAATGACCTTCCATGGCTTCGCCAATATAGGCAGCAGCCAAAGTCGCGAAAATCAAAGCTTGAATTGCACTTGTAAAGAGGCCCAGCACCATAACCGGCAAAGGCACAAACAACGGAACCAAAAGCACCAGCACGGCAACTACCAACTCGTCCGCCAAGATGTTGCCAAAAAGTCGAAAGCTGAGTGAGAGCGGCTTAGTAAAATCTTCTAGGATGTTAATGGGCAGCAGAATCGGCGTTGGTTCAATGTACTTTGCAAAATAACCCAGTCCTCGCTTTCGGAAGCCTGCGTAGAAGTAGGCTAAGGAGGTTAACAGGGCCAAGGCAACCGTCGTGTTAATGTCGTTCGTCGGCGCTGCCAGTTCACCACCGGGTATGTGAATTAGCTTCCAAGGAATCAGTGCGCCTGACCAGTTAGAAACAAATATAAAGAGAAAGAGCGTGCCAACGAAAGGAACCCAAGGGCGATACTCTTTTTCACCAATTTGATCTTTGGCTAGGTCACGAATGAAGTCCAGGGCATACTCCATGAAGTTTTGCAGTCCTGATGGAATGCGCTCTACTTTGCGCGTAGCCAAAAAGGCTACGCCGATGAGCAACGCAGATACAAACCAGGAAACCAAAAAAACCTGGCCATGAAGCTTAAGGCCGCCGATATGCCAGTAGTAGTGCTGGCCCACTTCTAGCTTGGCTAAAAGCGGGGACATCAACAGATGACTGGTGAAGTGCAGAGTGTTTAGCATTGCCGATTAAGTCTCTTCTTCGTCTAATTTGGTCTAAAAATTTTAAATTTCTTTGGCGTAAGCGAATGGCTAACGTAAGTGTTTAAAACAAGGCTCTAGCTTGATTACACTTGATTAGAGGCGAGGGCCACCTCAATCGTCACTCCACAATTACCTTAACAATCACCCTATAACCACCCTGTGAACCACGATCCTATGAATCACGCTAGCTAGCTACCTTCTTTTTCGGCAGAACAGCCGTCCACAGGACGAAGGTAATCAGCGCTCCCTTGTAGGTCAAAAAACCGAGGAAAACCGGCAACACCGACAGCTGCTGCCACTGGGTTGCCACGATAAGTACGCCGATGAGGATCGCCAGCCGTCCACTGCTGGACTTAGGGGCTTCTCGGCCAATGTTGCCAACGCTTTTGGCCAGCATCCTTAGGTATACAACACCCGTACTCGCGCCTAGTAAGTAGTTGAGAGCCGTGTTGAGCGAGTAAGCCCACCAAACGCAAGCAAAAATGACGATGCTAAAGGCGACCGTCAGTCCCAGTAAATCTTGCTGTAGCTTGTAGTACTCCTGCATAGAGGATTCAGAGGGCGGCTGCAATGAGGTTACAAAACCTGCTTGAGCTGGCTCTAAATTCGCCTGATCTGCGGCTAGCTCAACAGGGGCTGCCAGGGGTTCTGGCGGCTGTGATGAGTGAAAAGTCGGTGAATGTGCAGAGGTCACAAGCGGTGAATTTTACGTTTGTTTTACAAAGGAAGAGGGGCTGAAAGATTCATCAAGCCAGTTGATTTGAGTTGGATGTAACCCTTCTTAAACCAAGGCAGATCATATCACGGCAACAATACTTAAGAAAAAGTTTTGGCCATAGAAGCCGAATTATTTTTGTGATTTTGATAACACAATCAGCTGCTGGGACTGAAGCTGCCGCACCATTTTCAGTCCCTCTTCTAGGTTTGTTTGATGCGCTGCAAAAATCTCAGCGACGCACTGGGACTGGGCTGGGTCACACTTTTCTAAAAACGCATATTCCGCATCAGAAATAGAAACGACCTGATAGTCGAAATTAAAAAAGCTGCGGCTGGGCCAGCCTTCTATACAGGCGTGGCGCTCGGGGATGGCCGCTAGCAGCTCCGCATTGTTCGTCCAGTCTGTTTTTTCTAAAGGCGGACGGCTGAGGAAAAACTCATAGTGCGTTATTTCTGGATCGAGCAGCTCGATCAGGCGGTAGCGATCGCGCACCTCCAAGCCCTTTGCCCGTGCCATCAAATCCGGCGCAGTGCCCACCAGCCGAGACAAGTCCCAATACTGTGGATTGGAGAAGCCGACAAAATCTAGCCCTGATGAGTCAATCAGCTCAAAGAGGGTTTTCACGTTGTAGTCAATTTCCTGCGGATGAACGTACATATCAGCAAAGCATTCGTCCCGCTGATTCTCTAGCGCCCAGCGGGTCTCCTCCCGTCTGCGCAGCCGATTTTGCTCAGGCAGGGAGGAAAACAGGGTTCGCCCCACCCCAACCCCATCTGTGTAGTCGCCGCGTTTGGCACCTTGGAGGAGAGCGATCGCCTCCTGAGTGAGCTGAATTTCCCACCGGCCTAGCTCTGCATAGACAAATACATGGAGCAGTCCACCCGGCTTTAGCTTGGTGGCCAAAGCTTGAATGCCCCGAATTGGGTCAGGCATATGGTGCAGAACACCGACACAGTTGATCAAGTCAAACTCGCCCGGAATCTGCGCAACATCGTAAATGCTCAGATTGTGAAAAGTGACCCGATCAGCGCGCGATCGCCGGCATCGCTCAGTGGCAACGGCAATCGCACCCGCACTTAAATCCATTCCGACCACTTCGGCCTCAGGGTTTAGATGCACCAAGTACTCTGTGCCGACCCCCGTACCACACCCAGCATCTAAAATTCGCACCTGATTGCGCTCAGGCGATCGCCCCGTACAGAAGCTATAGGCGCTGGGCCAGTGCCAGCGCCAGTTGTACCCCGGAGGCGCTTCATCTAGCAGCGGTTCAGGCGGAAAAGGATAGGTGTCATAAAGCTTAGCGACCGCCGAACTTACCGTCTCTACACGCGCATTTTCGGCTGGCGTTGCCTTGTTCTGTTTATCACTCATGTTCATCACTCATTTATCACTCATAGGAAGAGCGTCTTCTAACGTCTTCTATATATAGAGGGCTGTATATAGAAGGCTGTATATAGAGGGCTGTCTTACAGCATCGCTCAGCTTGCACCCCACTGCTAACCTCAGACGAAAACTTGAGAAACCAAACTTTACAAAACTTCGTGTTTCTCTCAGAGAGTTCAGCAATCTCCTATGATTCATGAAAGGAAAATGAACATAAAATGGCTGCTGCATAGCCCATACATCGACTATACATCGAAGTCCTGAAGGTCTTTAGAGGCAACGACACCTGAGCAAAAAACTTCAAACCCGAAGTTTCAAACAATACGGTTCTTAACAATCCCGTATGAGGCTATCCAAATCGTTTTACTCTAAGGATCTAAATCGGAATGGATCTAAATCGGAATCTAAACCAAATGGATCTATATCGACATATTCAACCGATATAAATCGATATAGAGATTCAGCAGCCTTAACGACCTAATTCATACAATAGGGAGTCTTTGAGAACCCATGACAGTGACAGCTAGTGGCGGAAGCTCTGTAGCGCGGCCCCAACTTTATCAAACCTTGCCTGCTTCGACGATCTCTCAAGCAGAGCAAAAAGACCGTTACATGGAGAACACCGAACTGGGTGAACTCAAGACTTTCTTTAATTCTGGGATGCAGCGTTTGGCGATCGCCCAAACTATCACACGCTACTCAGAACTCATCGTCTCCCAAGCAGCTAACCGCATTTTTACCGGCGGTTCCGCTCTAGCCTACCTAGAGCGCAATGTTGATGAGCCGATGGAAATCACCCGAGGCGGTGTCCCACTCAATCAAAAAGAAGCCACCAAGCTAGGCACTGCAACCTATGCAGCAGCCCAAAGCCCAACCGACGAAGAGCAAAAAGGCGGTATTTTCAGCGGCCTCAAAAATTTGCTGGTCAACAACCCAGACGAAGGCCCAACGCCTGCTGGCTTTAGACCCATCAACGTCGCTCGCTACGGCCCTAGCAACATGCAAAAGTCTCTGCGAGACATGAGCTGGTTCTTGCGGTACCTCACCTATGCCATTGTTGCAGGCGACCCCAACATCATTAAGGTGAATGTTCGCGGCCTGCGCGAAATTATTGAAAACGCCTGTTCTACACCAGCAACCATTGTGGCCCTCCAAACCATGAAGGGGGCGTCGGTCGGCTACTTCAAAAATAACGAAGAAGCCAAAGCGCTGGTACGTCAGTATTTTGACGTCATGCTCGCCGAGTTCAAAGGGCCGACACCTTCGGCCAAGCTACGTCAGCGTCAGTCTAAAGACTTGCAAGGGCTTAAGCTCCCTCAGATTTATTACAACGCCGCTGAACGTCGCCCCGTTTATGCGATGAAGACAGGGCTCGGCAGCGTTGAGAAAAACGATGTGATTAAGGCCGCCTACCGGCAGGTCTTTGAGCGCGACATTACCAGGGCTTACTCTCAGTCAATTTCTGACCTGGAGTCTAAGGTTAAAAACGGCGAGATTTCCATGAAGGAATTTATCCGCCGTCTGGCCAAGTCACCGCTATATCGCAAGCAATTCTTTGAGCCTTTTATCAACAGTCGGGCGCTAGAACTCGCTTTCCGCCATATTCTTGGACGGGGTCCTAGCTCTCGCGAAGAAGTTCAGCAGTACTTTTCTATCGTGTCTGAAGGTGGCCTACCGGCTCTGATTGATGCGCTAGTAGATTCTCAGGAATATGCCGATTACTTCGGAGAAGAAACGGTTCCCTACATTCGAGGCCTCGGGCAAGAAGCTCAAGAATGTCGTAACTGGGGTGCTCAGCAAGATCTGCTGAACTACAGCGCACCTTTCCGCAAGGTGCCCCAATTTGTTACGTTGTTTGCTTCTTACGAGCAGCCTTTGCCTGACCAGCATGTGTATGGTGCGGGCAACGATCCGTTGGAAATTCAGTTCGGCGCAATTTTCCCCAAAGAAACGCGCAATCCAAGCAGCCGCCCTGCTCCGTTCAACAAAGACACTCGCCGTATCTTGATTCATCAGGGCGCGGGGATTAACAATCAGCTGAGTAATCCGGCAGCAAGGCCACAGGCACCTGGATCGCTAGGAGCCAAGGTATTTAAATCCTCTGAAGCGAGCCCTGCCGTCATTATGGCCGCGGTTTACCGACAGGTATTTGGTCGCAAACCCTATGCGGGACAGCAGCTAAGTGCGGCTGAGAGCCGGTTTAAAAATAACGAAATTAACGTCCGCGAGTTTGTTAAAGCGGTCGCCAAGTCAGAGTCTTTCCGGCAGACCTACTGGACGTCGCTATATGTCATGAAGGCAGTTGAGTATATTCACCGTCGCCTGTTGGGTCGTCCGACCTATGGCCGGAATGAAACCAACTTGTACTTTGATATCTGTGCGAAAAAAGGGTTCTATGCTCTGGTTGATGCCATTATCGACTCTCAGGAATACACGGATTGCTTTGGGGAAGATACTGTTCCGTATGAACGGTATTTGACCCCGGCAGGACAGTCGCTGCGATCGCTTCGCGTAGGCTCTATTCAGGACAAAGGTGCCCGCGTCGAAGAAAAGACCACACCGCGATTTATTGAGTTAGGTACGGTGTCGAGCGATCGCGCCCAACCTCAAATCAAACAGCGCATTCTTCAAGGGGTGACCACTCAGCGCGAACAAACCAAACGGTTTAAGCTCATTAGCTTCGACAAGTCGGCCGTTAAAGTCGTAGCCCAAGCCGCCTGCCGTCAAATCTTTGAGCGCGACATTGCGCCCTATGTAATGAATGACAATGAGTTCTCAGAACTCGAAAGTAAGCTCACCAACCGCGAAATCAACGTCAAAGAATTCATTGAAGGGCTAGGCTGCTCTAGCCTCTACATCAAAGAATTCTACGCACCTTATCCCAATACCAAAGTCATCGAGCTAGGTACTAAGCACTTCCTAGGACGTGCGCCCCAAGACCAAGCAGAAATTCGCAAGTACAACAAAATTCTGGCCGCAGAGGGCATTCGCGGATTTATCCGTACCATGGTCAACACGCCAGAATACGCCCAGTACTTTGGCGAAGATACCGTCCCCTACCGACGGTTCCCAACGCTACCCGCAGCGAACTTCCCCAACACCGAAACTCTGTACAACCGATTAACCAAACAAAATACAGAGGTAGTGGTTCCTAGCTTCAGCTCGTCAGAGTCAAAAACAGCCGTCGAACAGCTGCCTCTCATGGCCAGCGCAATCGACTAAAGAGACATTTCTCTTCACTGGCTTCACTAGCTTCACCAAAGAATCAACAAAAGAGGAGGCACAGATGTGCGTTCTCTTTTGTCGTGCGACTGCGGTAGCTTGTGAGCAGATTGGGATGTGCGAAAGACCTCAGAAAAAGAGCTTTCTAACGTGGTCTTTCCGCAATCTCAGAAATCTGAGGAGTTTTATTACGAAATATTGCTGAACCTCTAAGAAGGTCGGCGGAATACCGGAAAATGTTTACGGAAGGTGGCTGAGCTTATAAAAACAAACCTGCCTACCAACGACTGCTGTAATGGCCGAACCGCCATCGCGGCATGGCAGAGGTAAAGCAGCTTTATCAAGCTCAGCTATTTGTTTTTTTGTCTGTGTTTTTTTGAAAGCCAGTGAAACTCATCTGGTTTATTCTTTCGGAGGAATCCATAAATGAGTATAGTCACGAAGTCAATCGTGAATGCTGACGCTGAGGCCCGCTACCTCAGCCCCGGCGAGCTAGACCGCATCAAAAGCTTTGTTACCTCTGGTGAGCGTCGTGTTCGCATCGCTCAGGTGCTAACTGAGTCCCGTGAGCGCATCGTCAAAACAGCCGGTGACCAGCTGTTCCAGAAGCGCCCCGACGTTGTTTCTCCCGGCGGCAACGCATACGGCGAAGAAATGACTGCTACTTGCCTACGTGACATGGACTACTACCTACGTCTTATCACCTACGGTGTAGTTGCTGGTGACGTGACCCCTATCGAAGAAATTGGCCTGGTTGGCGCACGTGAGATGTACAACTCTCTAGGCACTTCCATTCCGGCAATGGCTGACTCCATCCGCTGCATGAAAAACGTTGCAACTGGCATGATGTCTGGTGACGAAGCTGCTGAAGCTGCTTCTTACTTTGACTATGTTGTTGGTGGCCTACAGTAGATTTTCCATTTGATATGGAAATCCTCTGCCGACGTCTTTTTTAATCATCTAAGTCCACTTTAAGGAAGCACCCCAAATGCAAGACGCAATTACTGCTGTAATTAATGCTTCAGACGTTCAAGGTAAGTATCTTGATTCGTCTTCTATGGATAAGCTCAAGGCTTATTTCCAAACGGGTGAGCTGCGCGTTCGTGCGGCCACTTCTATCAGCGCAAATGCAGCTGAAATCGTCAAGGAAGCAGTGGCTAAGTCCCTGCTTTACTCCGACATCACTCGTCCCGGCGGCAACATGTATACGACTCGTCGCTATGCAGCCTGCATTCGTGACCTCGACTACTACTTGCGCTACTCCACCTATGCCATGCTCGCTGGCGATCCTTCCATCCTAGATGAGCGTGTGCTCAACGGTTTGAAAGAGACCTACAACTCCTTGGGAGTTCCGGTTGGTGCAACTGTTCAAGCCATTCAGGCAATGAAAGAAGTAACTGCTAGTCTTGTCGGCGCTGATGCTGGTAAAGAAATGGGCGTTTACTTCGACTATATCTGCTCTGGCCTCAGCTAGAGGAATGTCAGCTAGCTTTAGCTGACGCTCTTTTAGCTCATCGTCTTTTACGGTGTAAAAGACACACCATCAGATATCCAAACCAAATCAGGATTCATCCAACGCTCACTTGCTGAACTGTTGATGAAACCTCCCCTTTCTGTCTAGAAGTCTGGGGTGAGTGTTAGAAAATTAAAGGCTAATTGCAACTTGCGAAGGGCTTTGATTGGTTAGCATTGACTTTTTAGACTTCTAGATAGTTTTAGGTATAGCTTAGGCAAGACAACTCCAAGGTAGATCTTGCTTCAAAGTTTTATGCCTCCTGCGGTAGGCAATTCGCTTTTCTGGGTTAATGTGCCTCCTGCTAGCAACTGTTATCGCGTTCTCTGCTGGGACTTATAAAAAGTCTTGAACACCCGTTTAGCGGAGTCTATAGCGATAAAGTTATGGGTATTCCCAATCAGTTTTTAGTCAGTTTTTAGTCAGTTTTTAGATAGCAAAGAGGTCCTTGTTATGCGAATGTTTCGAGTCACTGCCTGTGTCCCTAGTCAAACAAGGATTCGAACTCAACGGGAGCTTCAAAATACGTACTTTACTAAGCTAGTTCCCTACGACAATTGGTTTAAAGAGCAGCAACGTATTCAAAAAATGGGCGGCACTATTGTTAAAGTAGAGTTGGCTACAGGTCGTCAAGGCGCAAATACAGGTCTTGCATAGCGTCTTGCATAGCAACGAATAAGCCTGTTCGATAAATAAACAGCAAAAAGGGAAGCGACGAATGTGTTGAACACAGGTCACTTCCCTTTTTTGCGTAAGCAGTAATTAAAAGATAGACAACTTACTGCCAACCCATCATCGCAAACCTATCCAGGTTAAAAAGTCTTGCTTGGCAAAAAATTCAGTCAATAACAGCGCGATAAAGCCAATCATAGCAAATCGTCCATTAATTTTTTCTGCATATTGTGTCCAGCCAAAGCTAGGGACAGTAGGATCTGCGTTCTTTTGCGGATCGTTCTTTTGCGGATCAATGGCTTGCGGATTAATTGAAGGGTCTGAAGATATTTTTGCTGGCATAGGAGGAAAGCGGGCTGATTGATTGCTCTGACTATAGAGCAATCAGTTGAATATGTTCAACTATCGCTTTGGCCACTTATCGCTTTGGCCACTTATCGCTTTGGCCACTTATAGTATTTTTCACTTGGCTAGAACATAAAAAATTCTGTGAAACCTTTACAGCCTAATAAGCTAGGCAAGTCAGGCTAAGGCGTACGAATGAGTCTACCTGCCGCTGCAGCTTAATACATTAGTGATAACTAGAAGCGTTATGGATTGCAGGCTAAGTAGCTAGCCGTTGTGAGCATACGTCCAGCGACAACTGTACATGGAGCAGCATTTATCCACTGGATCTCCATATTTACCGTATGGTTCTTTGCTACAAGCTGTACGATCTCTTTCCATTGTCTAGAGGGTGGCCGAGGCTCGCTAGCATCTACAAGTTAATTGAAACTGTTTACTTATTGAGGTCTAGATACTGCGTTCACGTCCTAGCTACTTTATTTGTGTCCTAGCGACGCATATCTTCAGGTACTTAGCTAAACACGTTTTTAACTGACGCTCTACTTTTTAAGCTACGAGCAAAACATATAGCAAAAGTACAGATGCATTCGTACTTGACGATATGTTTTGGCTGTTGCCCTATAAAGATTTCAGTCGATTTAATGTTCTCATCCAAGGGACAGACCGTGTAATTCTCTTCTGTAGTTCTCTTCTGTAATTTTCTTCTGTAGTTCTCTTTTGTAGTGCTTTAGAGAGACGTAGCGACTCAATGTGATGATATGGCGTTAACAATGGCGTTGGGTATATTTTATACCGCAAGCTAGTTAGATAAAGCACCGCATAGCATAAACGGCAATTTCGACCGATATAACGCGTTTTCTGAAGTGGGTTTTCCGGCTTACGCCCCTATGGGTAAACCGGCTCAATAGCGTTACAATGCGCAATTTGGCGACTGTAGTTATGAATTATTTCCATAGAGTTTCATATCGTTTCATAGATGTTTCATAGATGTTTCATAGAGATAGTAAATTTTAGCAGTGTTGCTTGAACACCTGCAGGTTAATCAATTATGGATTCACAGCACAGCTATGGCATTGTAGGATTGATTAATAAACTAATCAATCCTTTCCATCAATTCTTTCTATCTACCTTAGTGCCTATAAAATGGCGAAATGTAGCAGTCTAGACACAACCTAGACACAACTAAGATATAACCACTCTAAGAGCAGAAAAAATTTTATCAATGTTTTCCAAGGCTACTTTTGACGAAGTTTTTCACGAAGTATAGATAGCAAATAAACATTTATAGAAATTGACGCCATTAGGGTTTAGCATACTTTCTATAACAAATATCTAAACTAACAGGCCGGTCGTTACAATCGAAAGAGACAACCTGAAGTCAACTAATCGTTATTTTATAAAATTAGAAAAGCCAGTTTAGGGCTATACGACCTGACTAAAAATCAGTTTCTGCGTCCATATGCATTGTTTTTTTCAGGCTTAGGCTGTTATTGAAACAAGTAGCATATCTAAATATTTCATGTCACTTTCAAACGTTTACTTGTTCGAGGGTTATGGCTGACAAAAATTCGCCGCTAAAGGGGAAAGCGCTCCTCCAAAAGTTTGAGGAACTAGCCCATCTCTCTAAGCGTGAACGCGCACAGGGATGTGGCTACTACACCATTACGAAAGACAATCAAATTCGGGCAAATTTGGCCGAATTTATGAAGGCATTGCTAGAGGCAAAAGGGGTTTCTATCGATCCTGAAGGGTCAAAAGATGGAAGAGGAAGAGAGCCGACCTATCGAGTAAGCGTGCATAAAAACGGGCAAATTGTGATTGGTTCTACCTACACTCAGGACATGGGACTGAAGCCGGGGGACGAATTTGAAATCAAGCTCGGATACAAACATATTCGATTGATTCAGCTAGAGGACAGCAACTCAGAGGCTACAGAGTAATCGGAACTAAGTTATTTTTGCTATTTTTTCGCTGGATCTCTTCCCAGTGAGAAATTTGCAATTTTATTCAAAAAACTATGTACTTGCTTTGCATAAAAGTTTGCTGACTTGTCAAAATCGCCAATTTTTGACTTTAAGGCTCCCTTAACTATCGAATAAAACCTAATAAGCTCGATCAGCTCTAAGTACAAACCGGCAATCAATTTCGGCAGTTAATTACAGATTCATCACTTTAGTTACTACAGCGATAAGTAGCCCATAGATTAATTCGCAAGGTCACCAAATTCATTCCTTTACTCCGGTGACTCTTGTAAGCTATTACTCTCTTTAAGCAAATTGAACTTAAGTGTCGCAGGGCCTAGTTAAAAGGCCGATTGGAAATTGTAATTAAAGTAATAGGGTTTAAAGGCAAAAATCGTGTCAGTAGGCCTACTGGCAATGACCGAGCGATGTTTATTTGGGTGAGCTGGTAGTGCCAAAGGGTCGCAATATGGGGTTGTGCTAACCAGGTTGTGGCTTCGCTGAGATGTTCTAGTGTGGCCAGGGCGATCGCAATCCGACGTACTGGCGCAGCGGGTAAATCAGCGGGGACATCAGCCGGTGAACACATTCTTTCTGTCAAAAAGTTCAGGATGGCAGTGAGCTGTCCGCTGCTGCCGCCAATAAATACCCGGTCGGGAATAGGTAAGTCGGCTAGGGCAGCAGGTGCGACGCCTTGAACAACTTGGATGGGCGCGATCGCTAACTTTTCAGCATTCTGGGCAATGAGCCCAACGCCCATTGCTGTTTTCTCAATGGCGTATAGTCGGGCTTTGGGGCATAGCCGACTCAGCTCTATGCTCACAGAACCGGTGCCTGCGCCAATGTCCCAAATTATTTGACCATCGACAGGTGCCAGGGCGCCCAAAATCAGCAGTCGAATTTCTCGCTTGGTCATCAGGGTAGGGCGATCGCGAAACCCCTCAAACACCGAATCCGGCAGGCCAATCAGCGGCAGACTATCCAGTTGCCGATCAGACTCAGCAGCAGCCATGCTTTGACGAAGCAAAACCACCACATTGAGATCGGCAAAATCAACCTGAGTCGATGAATGGGCATCACGCTGGGCTAACTCATGAGGCCAATGGGCGCTCAGCTGCTCATCAGCACTCCCCAAATTTTCACAAACCCATAGGCGATAGCGAACCGGAAAATCGAGAGCCGTTATGAGCGCAGCGATCGCCCGTGGCGTAAAGACCCCGTCAGTGAGAATTGCAATCTTCGTCTCGCCTCGCTTAATGGCCGCAACCAGCTGTTGTTCATCTCGGCCATGAACGCTGACCAAGGTGGCATCTTGCCACGGCAGCTTAAGCCGACTAAAGGCTAGCTGGATGGCGCTGGGCTGGGGGTAAAACATCAGCTGCTCAGCGGCAAAAGCTCTCAGCAGGAGCCGACCAATGCCAAAAAACAAAGGGTCACCCGAGGCGAGAATAACTACTCGGGTGTTAGGGTTAGTCTGAAAACGTGACTGTAAATCTTCAAAAACGCGCGTAAAGTCACCTAGGGGCCAAGTTTCTATTCCTTCGAGGAAATCAAACGCTTTGAGATAACGAGGCGCGCCTATTAACAGCTCAGCTTGGCGAACAATTGCCAATGTATGGGGCGTCAAGCTGTCTGCTCCAGTTAGCCCCACCCCCACCACATGGACGATTGGGTGAACCTGATCGCCAATAGTCATCACGAGTGCTCCCAGGCCCAAATCATCAGCGCGTTCAGAATAGCCGCAGCGATCGCCGATCCGCCTTTGCGACCGGTCACCAAAATGTAAGGCACTGCCAAATCAGCCAGCACCTGCTTAGACTCCACCACATTGATAAACCCAACCGGTGCGCCAATCACCAACGAGGGCCGGTAGTCGCCCCGGGCAATGCCTTCACAGAGCGTCAGCAATGCCGTTGGCGCATTGCCCACCGCAAAAATAGCTTCAGGATGTTCGTTTGCACAGGTCTTCATACCCAGGGCAGTGCGAGTATATATTAGGGCGGTTACGCCGCCGCCATCGACCTCGCGATCTAGGGTGTCTGCCAGATTTGCTGAGGTGTCTCGATCTACTAAGGTGTCCTGATTTAAGGTGTCCTGATTTAAGGTGTCCTGATTTACAGCCGAAGTAGCCGATAGCGGCGCGGCTTTTTGCACTGCAATAGAAATTGGCGATCGCCAAGTCTTAGCAACCACCGAACCGATTCCAGCAGCCACCATAGAAACATCTGTCACAATCTGCTGCTGCTGTTGCAAAGCTTTCATAGCCGCCTCAAAAGGCCGATTGCCAAAGCGAATGAGCTGCTTGTACTCAAAGTCAGCGGTCGTGTGAATGACCCGGCGCACCACTGCATACTCAGCCTCGGTAAAGCTATGGTCACCTATTTCCCAATCAATTTGAGCAAAGCTAGCTAGCGTAATCGAATGTTCGCCATAGGCAGGCATAGGAAAACTCGCCTACTGGCCCTCACGAGAAGATTGCGCCTGCAGGTAAACCTCGCCTGCATCAATCTCACCCACCACAATGGCTTCGTAACGCACCACACCTTCTACCATCACCGCTTCACCTTTCTCAGGCGCAATCTCAGATGCAGATTGATCGCCCACCACCCACAGGCTACCGCTGTCATCGCGAACTTGATACAGCCAGCCCTCTAGTAGGGGCACCCGCTCAGCAACCGTGCCAGCAATCGTCACAGTTTCATCGATCTGGTCAACCGAGAGAGAATTGATATCCACCACAGCCCGATTCGACAGCCGAATTTCAGGCAACCGCATCGTACCTGGCATCTTGGTAGCAGCAGACTCTGTTTCTGCCTTGGTAACCGCGATTTTAGGTTCCACTTCCGATAGGCTACAGGACGCAACAGCGAGCAGCGCGATACCCAACACTGGACTCAACAGCAGCTTCGGCAACAGCGAACGAGTTTTCATATCAAGGTTCATAGCAAATAAAAATTTTCTACGCTGCTTTGGTAATCTGGATTCAGTATCCGTCATTACGCTGACGGAGACGGTGACGAATAACGACGAATAAATCAACGGCGAATAACGGTGACACCGGCCCTGCCATTCAGCCGCCATTCAGCTGCCATTTAGCCGCCATCAAACCGTACAAGCGGTCGAGTCACCAAAAAGCGCTCACTGACAGCCTATCCACAGAAAGCCTATCTAAGCCTAGTGGCAATTTTAACATTATGGCTCAGCTCCTAGACGGGAAAGCCCTCGCGCAGCAGATTCAAACCCAGCGCCAAGCCAGTGTTCTTAGCTGGACAGCGCAGTATGGCAGAGCGCCCGGACTCGCCGTGCTGATGGTAGGCGACAATCCAGCCAGCGCAGCCTACGTGCGGAACAAAGAAAAAGCATGCGATCGCGTGGGCATTGCCTCCTTGGGCAAAAACCTACCCAAAGACAGTACTCAAGAGGCGATCGCTCAAGAAATTCAGGCCCTCAACCAAAATCCCTTAGTCGATGGCATCCTGATACAGCTGCCGCTTCCTGACCACCTAGATGAGTCCTCTCTGCTGAACCTGATAGACCCCGATAAAGACGCCGATGGCCTGCATCCCATTAACTTAGGCCGCCTCGTCAGAGGTGAACCAGGGCTGCGTAGCTGTACGCCAGCAGGCATTATGCGGCTCATGCAGGAATACGACATTTCCCTCGTTGGGAAAAGCGCAACCGTATTGGGCCGCAGCATTTTAGTCGGCAAGCCCATTGGGCTGATGCTGCTAGCCGCCAACGCCACGCCAACATTTACCCATTCAAAATCACAAAATTTACCCGAATTGACTCGCTCAGCCGATATTCTAATAGCAGCTGTCGGCGTTCCTAACCTCATTGGAAAGGACATGGTAAAACCCGGTGCCGTCGTGATTGATGTTGGCATCAACCGAGTAGTTGCCGCTGACAGCGACAAATCTAGACTTGTTGGCGATGTTGACTTTGCGGCTGTTGAACCGGTCGCAGGCGCTATTACACCTGTGCCTGGCGGCATTGGGCCGATGACCGTAACCATGCTTCTAGAAAATACAATCGCCAGCTACTGCACCCGTATGAAAATCTCTACCCCGCCCCTCTCATGGTGACGACAAACCTCAATCCCCCCAGCACAACCGCTAGCACAACCTTTAACCTCAAAAGCTACCTCGCCAAACGTGCCACCCAAGTCGAAGCCGCGTTAGACAGCTCGTTGCCGGTAGTTTACCCGGAGCAAATTTATGAGTCGATGCGCTACTCGCTCATGGCAGGCGGCAAGCGCCTAAGGCCGATTTTATGCTTGGCAACCTGTGAAATGCTAGGCGCAGATAGCGCGATCGCCATGCCCACGGCCTGCGCGCTAGAAATGGTGCATACAATGTCTCTCATTCACGACGACTTGCCCGCAATGGACAATGACGACTACCGTCGCGGCAAGCTTACTAACCATAAGGTGTATGGAGAAGATGTTGCAGTGCTCGCAGGCGATGCGCTGCTCACCTACGCGTTTGAATACATCGCCACCCAAACTCAGGGTGCGCAGCCCCAGCAAGTGCTCAAGGTCATTGCCGACTTGGGGAAAGCCGTCGGTGCAAACGGCCTAGTAGGCGGGCAAATTGTGGATTTGGCCTCGGAGGGCAAGGCGATAGATGAAGAAACGCTCACCTACATCCATATGCACAAAACAGCGGCCCTACTAGAGGTGTCTGTGACTTCAGCAGCGATTTTAGTCGGCGCTGATGTCGATGTAATTGAACGGTTGCGGCGCTATGCTCAGCGAATTGGTCTGGCCTTTCAAATTGTGGACGATGTATTAGATATCACCGCAACCTCAGAAGAGCTAGGCAAATCAGCCGGAAAAGATGTTGCAGCGCAAAAGGCAACCTACCCTAGTCTCTTGGGACTCGAAGCGTCGAAGCAAAAGGCCGATCAGCTGATTGAGGCAGCGATCGCAGAACTAGCAGGCTTTGGTGAAGCTGCGCAGCCACTAGTGGCGATCGCCCAGTACATCACCGCACGCACACACTAAGCCTAATTTTTCAGGCAAATCTGGCACTCACGCCTTGCGAATCCGCTTCACTTTTCACGTTTACATCCATCTGCTCATACCCATCTGTCCGTGGCCTGTACTATTGGCCCGTATCAATTATCCATGCAGGACTTCAACCAAGTTTTCGACAATCATGTACTGTGGGTGGCCCTTGTTGCCTGTCTCGTCGCGCAAACGCTCAAACTCGTGTTTGAATTTGCCCAACACCGCTCTATCAATCCAAGGGTGCTAGTAGAAACTGGCGGCATGCCTAGCGCACACTCAGCCTTAGTCACCGCCCTAGCCTGCGGCGTCGGCCAAACCATCGGTTGGAACACCCCGGCCTTTGCCATTACCTCAGTATTTGCCGTCATCGTCATGTACGATGCCGCTGGCGTCCGTCAGGCCGCTGGCAAGCAGGCCAAAGTCCTCAATCAAATCCTAGACGAACTCTTTCAAGAGCACGCCGAATTCAACCAAGATAGACTTAAAGAACTGCTCGGTCACACGCCTGTGCAAGTCATTGTTGGCTCAGCGCTGGGTGTCCTCATTGCTTGGATAGCCGCACCTGCTGCCTAAGCTGCATAAAGGGCATAGGTCTAACTCACGCCCCTAGCGAGCCACTTCAGCAGTCAGCTGTACTACCTGCCGAGCATCGACCAAAATAGCTGTGAGCTGAGCGTCACTGAGGCGCTCTAAAGTCGCCGCCGCCGCCGCCGCATCGCTAGTATATTCCGCTAGCAAATAAGCCTGCTGACGGTAAACAGCCAAACCCACGGGCCGCACCAATTGCCCAACCATCGTCGCAATTTCAGGCTGAGCTCCATAGTTAACCAGCACTGCATAACCCGCAGCTAAACGCTGAGGCTGATAACGATGGTCGCCAGAGGCCGCAGTTCCGTTACCGGTCTGGGTTGCCACCTGATTACCTGATGGCCTAGAAACAAAACTTTCATAGCCTTCTACCGTTGTCAGGTAGGTCGCCCAGGCGTTTGCCGTTTCTAGGCTAGTAAAACCGCCCGCTCGTACCAGCGTCTCATTTAAATACGTGCAGATCAGCACGGTATTAGCAGCAGGCAACACCGAGGCAATTTGATTGCGCTCTGCTTCTGTTGCACCGCGTATTAGCAGCAGATATTCCTGATCAATAGGGGGAGGACAATTAGGCAGTTGGGCATGCGCTGGGTCGGGCAATAGGGGCAGCAGTAAAGCGCTCAGCCCTATACTTAGCAAACGAGCGAGCGGAGGCAACCGACGAGAAAATGTCATAGGTGATGATTAAAGGGAACAGCAAGTGAATAAAACAGCCAAGGTGCTGGATATTGAAAACGCCCAAACCTAAGCATTGAAACACATTAGGCAGTTACTTCTACAGACGCCAGTGCATCCGGAATAGAAGCCGAAGGCGCTTCAAACTCGCCAGTCGCAACATATTCTAGCCGCAGTTTGAGCCAAGTAATAAAGGTTTTGTCAGTAGACACCACGGCAGCGGCTGGCTGAGGGCACTTGGCCTTTACCGCAGCAAGCTCGGGCGCTGTTAAAAAAGCAGGCTGCTTAATCAGCCAAAAATCAACTTCTTTTTCCTGAGACTGGTAGTGCCGAGCGCGCTCCGTGAGCACTTCATCAAGGGGCTCTTCTTCTAATAAAAAACGCTGGCTAGCCGCTACGTAGTAGTAAGTTGTCATTTTTAAACTATCTTTGTGCTGGACGCTATGTAATAAACGGTCGGTGATAGACGATCTGGGATAAACGGTCTGGGATAAACGGTCGGCATCTTAATTCGGGGTCTTAATTGAGACACACCTTTTTCAGCGTACCTATTTAGATTCGCTTTTAGACTCGTTAATCTAGGCTCGTTAATTTAGAACCGCCAATTTAGACTCGCTAAGATTATCCTACGACGATGGCGAAATCCAAAAAATTGTCCACATTGTCCACATTGCCCACAAAGCAGTCAGCTGTTCAATTGATGAGAACAAGCGGACTAGATAGCTGGTCGCGCCTTCTCCAGCCGCATCTTCTCCAGCCGCATCTTCTCCAGCCGCGCCTTCTCCAGTCGCACCTTCTGGTGACTTTGCCTTAGAGAAAGTCCATTAAAAAAAATGGGTTGAAAACCAATGGAACCAATGGATTAGAAGTCAATCCGACCCGACGGCGCAGCGCTGAACTCAGGCTCACGCATTAGCTCAATGGGCTCATTATCCATATCGCTCTCTAGTGAAGCATCCTGAGCACTGATGCTCGCGGCGTTGATGACCGCCCCTAGCAGCCGCACATCATCACTGAGTTCTAGCTCTTCTAATGCGGTATCGAGCACGGCTTTTTCGGTGACGCCGGGGCGAGTCACCAGCACAATGCCGTCTGTGTGCTCTTCAAGCAGCAGCGCATCGTCGCAGCGCGTCAGCGAAGGAGTATCTAAAATAACCATGTCAAAACGAGAGCGAGCATCCTTTAAAAAGCGCTGCATTTCGCTCGATTCAATGATGGCGGCGGGCTGACGCTGAGGCCCAGGCGAGGGACAAACATACAGATTTTCAACCTGAGAAACCATCTGTACATTCTGACCAATTTGGCCGCTGTAATAGCGCAAAGGTTCCATCACCGCCTGAGGATCGGCGAGTAAGCCTAAGATTTCAGCTTTAGATCCGGAGCGAAGATCAGCTTCAACTAGCAGCGTACGTCGGCCCGCGCGAGCAGAGGCGATCGCGAGATTATAAGCACTCACACTCTTGCCTTCTTGCGATCGCGTACTTGTCAGCACAATCATCCGAGGGCCAATCGAACTTTCTTCGGTGCCAACTAAGCGCAAACGACTTAAGAAACGCTCGTAGCTGGCATTGTATGCCGAGTCCGACTGCACCAATACCGGCACCGACCGGGCCGATCGCGTTTTCATCGCCGGAATAATACCCAGCATCGGCACTTCTTGAGCCTGCAACAAATCTTCCAATTCTTCGGAAGTTCGCACGGTGCCATCCAGCATGTCTAGCAAATAAACAACGCCGCCACCCACTAGCAGCCCCGTTAGCGCACCTGCCAGCAAAATCAACACAGGCGCAGGTCGTTCAGTTTCATTTTCAACGGTGAACGGCGGATTGGCGACCACTAGGCTGCTGACCGTTTCAGCTTCAGCCACTTCAGCATCGACCAATCGCGCCTGTAACTGGTCATATAGAGCTTTGCGAAGACCCACCTGCTGGGCAAGGCGATCGCGCTGTAGCTGCTTATTAGGCGACTGAGAATACTCCTGTCTGAGGTCTCTAGCCGACTGCTGAATCACAGCCTGCTGCGACAACAGCGCATCTCTCTGCGTATCTAGCGAAACCAATTGATTAGCCAAAGCGGCCCTAGCCGGGTCCAGACTACTGTTTTGACGCACCTGATTGCTACTTAAAATAGCCCGAGCCGCCCCTCCGCCGCTCAGCACTTCTCCCGCTCGCTGCTCTACTAGCTGATTAAAAGCCGCTAAATTTTCTCTGAGCGCGCGCTGGTTAGGATGATCCGGCTTGAGGCCCTGCTCTGCGAGTAGCGCCTGCTGCGTCTCTGCTTGAGAAATTTGAGCCCGCAACTGCGCAATCAGTGGATCAGCGCTCAGCGCCGACGAAGCATAGGCTTCCTGTGGGTTAAGACCCAGCTGAGCTTGAATACTCTGCATCTGCGCTTCGATGCCCGCAATAGCAATATTATTGGCACGGAACTGCTGCTCACTGCCAGTAATAGAACCCAGCAAACTACCGTCAATCGAAGCCTGAATCGCAGGCCCCTCCTGCCGGTCATAGGTTTCTAACAGTTGCTCAGCCTCACGCAGCTCGCTCTCAATCTCCGGAATCCGCTTGTTCAGCTCCGCTGAAATAGACTGCAAACGCCGAGAATTTCTAATCTGGCTCAGTTGGATCATGGCATCTACCATCAAATCCATCGTTATGGCAGCCTCGTCTTTATCTGGCCAAACAAACCGAACCGTAGCCTGACGACTCACGGTTTCAGGGCGGGATTCATCGCCCTGCACATCAATCGCAATTCGCGTATTTTCAACCAGTTCACGCTCTGAAATATTAATGCCCTGGGCTCTAAGCTGCGAGGAAACTTCTTTGAGCAGCGCATCAGAGAGTAGCTTATCTTCGCTGATGTTACTACGACCCAGCAGCTGCACCTGATTAGTCGTCGCCGAAAATACAACCGGCAGCGCGTTGTCTACCAGCACTGTTTCTGAAAAAAACTCTGGTGGTGGCTCAGGCTGAAAAGCAACCACACTAGAAGCGCCCAAAATAGAAAGGAATGTAAACAAACCCGGCCACTTATAGCGGTTTAGCGCAAGCAAATAGCGTTTGATAAATGGGGATGCCATGGGTCTACTTCAGAGAGTTTAAGAAACAAAAAAGCGATGGGTCATTAAGGAACAGGTCAGCGGTAGATAGTAGATAAAAGCTAAACATCAGGTCACCAATCAACCGCTGGAAAGTACAGGAAAAGCACTACCGGAAGAAATTATTATCGTCGAAGTCGCCGTTCAAGAAATCGTTAAAGAAGTTAGTAAAGCCCGAAACATCGCGAAACGGGCGCGTAATGGTTTGCAGTGCAAACGATAGTCGGCCCACTAAGTTACGGCCTACGACAATCACGTCACTGTCTTCAAGAGATGGGTTTTGGGTGATGTCCCCTCGGATAGCCATTTTGGCATCCACGCTAACGGTGATAGCCCGACCGGTTTCAGGATCGTAGCGAATAAGGGCCACATCAGACAGATTAGCCGCATCGGGGTTAATCGCTAGCAGAGAAATGGCATCCAGAAAAGTGCTGCCATTATTGAGATTGAGCGTACCTACACCACCGCGTCCACCCGCGTAGTTCAAAAACCGAACGTTGATAATGGGCTGAGCCAGGGTAGAACGAGCGACTAGATTGCGATCATAACTGCCAAAGTTATTGGGCTCTAGCTCAGGCACAATCATGACATCGCCGTCTTCTAAGCGCACGTCAGGCAAGCGGCTGCCTTCCTTTAAGGGGGTAAAGAGATCTACATCTACCCGAGCTTCTACAAAACCATTGCCTTGAGGTATTTGCCGTTGAATTTGAATGGTGCGGAGATCGGAGGTGCGCGTTGCGCCGCCAGCCGTTAGCAGTGCTGTAGCAACCGTTGGATTGGTCAATGGATAAAAGCCGGGCCGCTGAACCGCCCCTAAAATGGTGACTTCAACGCCGCGCTGAGCCACTAACGTGAGCGAGACCTCACGGTCAACCCCGGCGTCAAAAGTCACATATTGGCTATAGAGTCCGCGAATTTTGTCCTTAGCCTGGGCTAACGTCAGCCCTTCTAGCGAAATTGCCCCTTCTATCGGCAGCACAATGTTGCCTTGTAAATCTAAAGTTGCCTGAAAGCTAAGATCAGGGTAGCGCTGTACGCTTACAAAAATGGAATCACCCGGCCCCAGATAGTAGCCATCAAAGCTTTCTGAAAGGTTCGCAGGATTGACCTGAGTGCCCGGTACGCTTAGCACTCTAGGAATTCGCGGATTAGTGGCAGGCGTAATTGTGGGCTCAAAAAAGACCGTGCCATCAGGGGAGATAGACCGAGGCGATGAGGGTTGTCCTGAAGGAGTAGGGCCTGCATTAGGCTGAATCGGCAAGGTCTCTATGGATTCATTATCTATCGAGTCATCGGTTGATGCGTCTTCAGCAGATGGCATTGGCAAGATAGGCAGTTCTTCGGTTTCTTGAGCCTGGGCAGCATGAACACCTACCCCGACTAAACCGCCTGCCAAGCCACTGCCTAACAGACTGGTGACACAGAGCATGGTTGCTAGCAGCTGCCGAACGCTCCCAAAGTACGCGTATTTGCCAGAGCATTGGCCAGCATTACAGGCTGAGTTGAAGCTTAACAAACCGTTATTCATAATCCTACTTTGATACTGATTCAGTGAAAAAGCTGCTGACACCAAAACTGAAAACGTAGGCCAACTTGAGTATTTACTCAACCTACCGCCACTTTATCTCACGATCCTACGGAAAATACAGTGTAAAAAAACGAACTCTAAGAAATCTTCTTCTATCCTCATACCTACTCAACACAACCAAAACAATCGTATAACGACGCAACCGCCAGCCTAATAACCAAAAAGAGGTGATAAAGCAAGCACAGTTAAAATGACGACCTAACTAACATAACGACCCAACTAACATGACAATCCAACTAACATGACAACCCAACTAACATGACAACTCAACTAACATGACAACCCAACCGAAATAAACGAGCTATTTGAGCGATTGATTGTTGCCTGCAGCCTCGCCTGAGGCGGTTTCCGACTTCAGAAAAACCGTTTGTGAAAGGGTATTTTGAACAGTTTTAGCCAGTGATTCGGCAACGTCCTGCTGGGCTGAAATGTCGCTAAATGGCGCAATTGGGAACCAAATGCTGACAGCGACCCAGGGCATGCGTTGCCGATGGTTCCACTGAGACTTTTGGTCAACCCAAAACCAACGAGCGGGAGAAGGGCTGCCACCGTTAGTCCAGGCGTACCACTGTAAAATTGCGTATGTCTGGTCTTTATTCCATGCACGGAAGAAGTCACTGTTAATCCGGACAGTTTGATTTTTCTTGATTTCTCTAGAAGATTCACCAGAAGATTCACCAGAAGATTCACCAGAAGGCAGCTGAGCGGTTGATTGGATCAACATTTGGAAGGGAATCTCAAAAGTCAGCCTTTGATGAGAATCGGTTTGCCACTGCTGAGAGCCTTTGATGTCGAGCCATTCTACTTCGGGCTGATCGGCTTCATAGGTTTGCGATCGCATCAGCAAAAACGCCACAGGGGCGTTGCTCTGTGGGGTCGCCGACGCCGCAGAAAGCTGTTGTACAGACCAGGTTGCGCCGCCCAGTCTAATTTTGTTTTGGTCGGTGGTGACCCAGTTGGGAATGTCTAGTCCGTTATCGGGCATTGCCTGAAGCGCATTGCGGGTAGCCGCAGGCAGCTTGGGTGGGCTCGCCCAGGCCCAGCCGCCCACATACTGAGGCAGCGCACTCACCGCCACAAACAGCGCCAGCAGTGCGACCACTGCAAACTGCACAATCGGCTGGCGCCTGCCGAGGCGGGTATCCGGAGGCGTTGGCTTGGAAGGAACTGGATTGGGCTGCTGACCAGACAGAGTAGGGAAAGACACGGGCGAAGGATCTCTTTAGAAGTAATCGGGCCTTGGCGGTTTAGGCGATTTGGGCGGCTGAGGAGATTGGGAAGAGGGGCTCAGTCTGAGCGAGGCGGGGGCATATTGCTCTAGCAGGCGCACCAAGACAATGAGTAACCCTAGCATGGCAGCTGAATACAGGTCGCCGCCCCAGCTGTCATGCAGCCATGAAAAGGCTTTGTCCATTTGAGCGCCATGAAAAAAGGTGAGGGTGGCGTTGCGGATGATATTGCCAACAACGCTAATAGCAATGATGCCGACAAAAAACAGGTTGGTTCTCAACCGGGAGCGATAGAGTCCTGTCCAATACGTCAGAATGAGGCCCATGAAAAGACTAGTGAAGAGCATCTTAAGCCCCGCGCAGTGAGGCGCGACTTCAACGAGCTGATCGCTCACAGATAAGTAAATGCCATCCACCTGTACGTCTACATCAAACTGAAGCAGAATGAAGCCAGCAACCGAGGCAATAAAAGCCTGTAATGGCAAAATATAGGGCTCAATGAGGTAGGGCAGCTGCGTCGGTGTAGAAAGGAGTACGAGCAGCCAGGGAAACCAGTGCAATCGAAAGCCAGCACGTCCTTTGAGCGCTAGCAGCAAACCGGCTAGCAGCATCGGTAGGGAAAGGTTCATTAAATCTACTAGGCCGCTGCTATAGAAGGCGATCGCGCCTAGCAATAGGGGAAAGGCCAGCCAATGCGATCGCGTGGGGAGTGATTGCCAAGGCGATCGCTTCTCCCACACCAAGTAAGCTGCAAACGGAATTCCTAGCAACCCATGGCTAAAGTATTCGTGCTGGATGCTGATGCTCTTATTGAGCCAACCCTCTACCCAATGCCACAGCAGCGGCACATATAGCACCGCAATCAAAGCGAGAACAACCCATTCAAGCGGCAGTGAGGGGCGTGGCTTAGTTGCAATCATGTCAAGTCACCGTGATCTAAACCGGGATCTAAAATAATGCCTGAATCTTGTAGTGTCTGAATCTTGGCCGCTGAGACCACTGACTTGATCGTCTCCACCACCCGATCAATCTGCGCGGTGGTGAGGCCAGGATACATCGGCAAAGACAGGATTTCTTGACTCAGCATTTCGGCATGTGGAAAGTCACCGGCTCTGTAGCCTAATGACTTGTAGGCAGGCTGTAAGTGGCAAGGAATAGGATAGTGAATGCCCGTTTGAATACCCTGCTGCTCTAGCGCGAGCTGCAAACGCGTGCGATCTAGCGGACAGTCGTGGGTGACTCGCAACACATATAGATGGTAAACATGGCCCTGCCCGCTGATGTTTTTTATTGGCAGCAAACCGTCAGTAGCCAGCGGGGCTAGCGCGCTGTCGTAATAGGCGGCTAACCGGTTGCGCACTGAGTTCCAAGCCTGTAGGTGAGGGAGCTTTAGCAAGAGTACGCCTGCTTGCAAGGTATCCAACCGACTGTTAGTCCCCCCCGGATCGGTATGAAAATATTTGCGAGTTGCACCGTAGTTTCGCAGCGATCGCACGGTTTGCGCAACGACTTCTTCGCGAGTTACCAGCATGCCACCATCGCCAAGTGCGCCCAAGTTTTTACTAGGATAAAAGCTAAACGCCGCGGCCAAACCCACCGACCCGGCCCGATAGCCCTCTCGCTCTGCTAAATGCGCCTGGGCAGAGTCTTCTAAAACAATTAAATTATGCTGAGCAGCTAAGGCCAGTAGCCCTTGCGGTGAAACCATTTGGCCGTATAAATGCACAGGCACAATGGCGCGAGTTTTAGGGGTAATCGCAGCAGCGGCGGCGGTTAGATCCATTAGGGCCGTCTGCGGGTCGCAGTCTACAAATATAGGCACCGCGCCCGCAGCGGTAATGCCAATCAGCGTGGCGACAAACGTGTTAGCTGGCAAAATGACCTCATCGCCTTCGCAAATGCCACAGGCTCGCAGACCCAGTGCGATCGCATCTGTTCCACACCCAACGCCCACGCCATAAGGCGTTGAATCCAAAGCAGGCTCATCACCGACTAAATCATTCACCTGAGTTGTTTGATAGCAAGCTTGCGCAAACGCCGCTTCAAACTCAGTAACAGCTTGACCCAAAACGTAATCGCCCTTTGCCAGCACTGCCTCAACCACTGCCAAAATATCGGCCTGGATTGGATTGTGTTGCCAGGAGAGATCGACAAAGGGAACGGGCGCTTTAGCAGCCGTTAGGTTAGCAGCCGTTAATTGCGCAGGCGGCAGGTGGGCGGCAATGGGGACAAAAGATGTCATATAGTGTCGTATCGGTGAGACACATTAAGAAAAGTGCATGAGCATTAGGCAAGCAATACATTCAAGGATTAAACAGAAATTAAGCCTTAAACAAGCTCCAGAAAGGCCACCTGAGAAAAACGAATACCAGCATTTATACCAGTGTGTTACAAACACCAGCAAACCAACCGCAATAAGCATGAATTCTGTGTAAAACTTGCCTAAATTACTTCAACGGGTTTTGATTAGATAGCTAAAGAGTGCCCTGCCAGGGCGTTGTCGTTACATCAAAATCTTATCCAAAGTACGTTTGGGCAGGCATTTCGGATCAGGTTAGGGAGTCGAATCAATGGACTTTAAGACGGCTCGTCAGCTACTCGCCAATCAGACGCTTCCTGAGCATGAAACAGACGATACTTTTTTAGGTCGGCTGCGCTTTGGCCAACCGCCTGTCCCTGGACAGGTGACTTCGATACTGCTGGCCTTAAGCGTGATTCATACCCGCTTAAAAGACGCTTCAGTGCTTGATCGCGAGCTGGCCCAGTCTCTTTTTTTGGTCGCTTATGAGAGCCGCAACCTTTACGAGGCGGGCAGAGGCGCGAGAGTCGTATGGCCGCCGCTGCTAGACGAAGACCTAGAGAGAATTGCGATCGCGGCCTATCAAATTTTTGCCAACGCGCCTGTTTCTTCTTGAAGGCGTATTGACCCATGAAGACAGGCAAAAAAATAAGTAGCCAATATTTACCCTTGCGACTAGAGTACAGGGACAGCTTTTTAGGGGTTGTTTTGGGTGAACTGATTGACTGCCTATCGAACCGCATACTAAACCACGCAAACTGAACCACACATTGAATAGGGTAAGATGCCATCTCGTTCTGATCTTGAGATAAAGTCACGCTTGTTTTTAGGGCTGGGCCTGCTGGGCATAGTCGCCATTTTGCTGCTGCGCATACTCCTACCTTTGCTATTGATCATAGGATTCGGGGCTGGTGCTTTTTGGCTATGGCAGCAATATCGCAAAAAGAAGCAGCGACAGCAGCGGCAGCAGGCACGCATCAATGCTAAGTTTTATCAACTATTGCGACAGCAGCAAGGTCGCATTAGTGTTTTAGATTTTGCCATCCGTACTCAGCTAGATGGCGCGGCTGCCCAAGCCTACCTCAACACACAAGCGCAGGCATTTTCAGCCTTTTTTGAAACCACCCCTCAGGGCGATCTGATTTACGTGTTTGGCGCGGTTGCAGGGCATGGCGAGAGATATCAGGCTCAGGCTGAAACGGCTTGGGCTTATGAGCAACAGGCCAGATCTCAGGCCAGATCTCAGGCTCAACAATCCCATGCCGCTTGGAACAATGCCAAACAAATTAGAACAATGCGGCAGCTCTTACACACTCAGCCAACGGCTACTCACGAACTCGCAACTCACGAACTCGCAACTCATAAAAGCAAACCCTCCAATGGGTCTCACTTAGCAGTCAAAGACCAGACTAATAGCTTGGTAGCCCCTAGTTCACCTAGTTCATTGGTAGCGCCTGATTCAAGTGTTGGCTCACGCGTTGGCGCCAGCGTTGGCTCCAGCGGATTTATTAACGTTGAGCTGAAAGCAAACGCTAAAAACGAAGGTATTCAGGCAAACAAAAGCAATACAAAACCGAATAAAAGTACGGGTACAAAAGCAGGTCAAAAAGCGGTCGTTAAGCTGCCTAAAGAAAGCGGTTATCCAGAAAGCAAGACCGCTATGAATCAGGCTGCTTCCGATCAGTCTCCCATTGTGCGAGGTCGTGCTTATGACGCGGCTGACCGCGTCGTTACCATAGATGTCACGGCTGAGGTTACAGCGATCAAGAGCTAAACGGCAGCTTTTCTCACAAAAAAGCTTTACAAAGATGCCTTAGTTACTGAGCATGGGAAAGGTTTAAAACCTCAAACGCATTTTTAGGAGCGGTATTTAAGTGGAAAAGAGTTTCATTATGATTAAGCCGGACGGCGTACAGCGCGGTTTGGTTGGCGCCATTATCAGCAAGTTCGAGACCAAAGGGTTTACCCTAGTTGGGCTCAAGCAAATGTCGGTTTCGCGGGAGCTAGCCGAAGCTCACTACGCTGTTCACAAGGAGCGTCCTTTCTTTAAAGGACTGGTTGACTATATTGTTTCTGCGCCTGTGGTCGCGATGGTGTGGGAGGGTGAAGGTGTAATTGCTTCTGCGCGTAAGCTCATTGGCGCGACGAACCCTTTAGATGCTGAGCCTGGAACGATTCGCGGCGATTATGGCATCACCATTGGTCGCAACATTATTCATGGTTCGGATGCCCCTGAAACTGCCCAAAGCGAAATCAAGCTATGGTTCGGTGAAGACGAGCTTTGCAGCTGGGAGCCGACTATCAAGCCTTGGCTATACGAGTAACCAGATGTCTAGATACTGAATGTCTAGATACTGAATGTCTAGATACTGAATGTCTAAAGACCAAATACCTAGAGAGCAAATGCCTAGAGAGCAAATGTCTAGGCAACGAAGAGTCTAGATATTTAGATTGAAATATTTAGATTGAAACATTGAACTAAAAAAGCCCCCTTTGTCGATGACTGAAGGGGGCTTTTTGTTTGTGGTCTTTTGCTTACAAGCTAGACCTTGAGTTCGACACCGAACGGCCTACATGTTGGCCCGAGCATCTTTAACGGCGGCTAAAAACGCGGTGATGCCTGCCGGGATGCTAAGGGCCAAAATGACGGCAGTCGGCGCTGTACCCCAGTCAGGGTCACCAGAAGATAGCTCGAACATTGAACCGACGGCGGCGATCGCAGTCAAACAGGCAATTCCTAAATACGCACCACTTTTAGGCGTCACAGACTTTTCTCCAATGCTCTTAAAAAATGCTCTTTTAAATAAACCTATCAGCTAATGTATTAGCCCAATGTATTAGGCTAGCTAATTTTCTTGACATCTTTGATGGCAAAGCCGTTCTTTTTGAGTTCTTGGTTGAGCGCGATCGCATTGTCAACCCGATCTACAAACATCACGCCGTTGAGATGATCTATCTCATGCTGAATCACACGAGCGAGCAAATCATCAACCTTTAGCTTACGAGGCTTGCCCGTTTCATCTTTAAAGCTGACCTCAATGCCCGCAGGTCGTATCACATCTAAGTACACACCCGGAATACTTAAACAGCCTTCCTGCCCCTTGGCCAGCTCTTGGCTATAGCTCAAAATTTTTGGATTCACGAGCACTAACGGCGGCGCCGCTGCATTTTCAGGATCAGCATCTACCACTATTAGCTGCTTATTAACCGCAACTTGGGGAGCCGCTAGGCCAATACCGTCTTCGCTGTACATTGTTTGCAGCATTTCGCGCACCAGCTCACGCAGCTCGTTGTCTATTTTAGAGACTCGCTTTGCGGGTTGACGCAGCACGCGATCACCCAAGCAAGAAACCTGTAAGGGAGGATGCTTGAGCTTTTTCTTTTCGACTTCAATAACGGCGACCATGTTTTTAGAGCTGGATTTTTAGCAGAAACAATGCGTATCGTCATTGTAACAATTCAAAGTCACTTCGAGATAGGAGGCAGGAGGTTTTTTAGAGCGCTGGTATCAAGTTCTATTGATAAGGGCAACCTAATTTAAATGACCCCAAGCAAACCCCAAGCAATCAAGTAGAGTCTAACGTGCTGAGCTCGCTGACCAAAACAGATTATCTGATCAACGAAACAATGCGAGGGATCAGGCGAGGCGGCTGGATGAACTGGGCGGCAGTGAGCACCATGACGGTGCTGCTGTTTTTGTTTGGCGTGAGCTTGCAAGCCAGCTGGCAGACAGAAGGACTGCTCAACCAGTTTGGATCGCAGCTGGTGATCTCTACCTATTTAGATAGCGGCGTTGATGCCAGCAGCCTGAGCGCTCAGGTGCGCCGCTTACCTGGCGTCGTAGAGGTAGAATCAGTGACCAAAGAGCAAGCTTGGGCTCAGCTCACCGAAGATTTAGGGCTCTCAGACGTATCTAACGCCTCCTCTGAGCTGAGAGGCAATCCGCTCGTAGACGAGCTGAAGGTAAAAGCCAGAGACGCACAGCAGGTTCCTCAGCTGGCCATGACGCTTAAAGCAATGAACGGCGTTAATGATGTGCTTTATGTGAGTGAGGTCATTCAGCAGCTTAGAGAACTCAACGAAGGGCTACGCTGGGTCAGCCTGACGGTGGTTGGCCTACTGACTATGACGGCAGTTGCAGTGGTGACCACCACGATTCGACTGATTGCGATCGCCCGTCGCCAAGAAATAGAAGTCATGCAGCTAGTAGGGGCTACTCGCAGTTGGATTTATCTGCCCTTTTTGCTGCAAGGTACTATCTTCGGACTGGTCGGCGCAGGCGGCTCTTGGGGGCTCTTACTTGTGGTTCAACAAGGGCTTCAGTCGCTTTCTACCTCTCAACAACCCGCCTTTATAACCTTCTTAGTGAACGGCCTTCAGCTCTCACCTCAGCAGCTGTTTTTACTGCCTATGGCCCTGCTTGGGCTTGGCATTGGCATCGGCCTCATCGGCAGCTTACTGGCAGTCAAAAAAGTCGCTGCTCAATAATTCCACAATTCCACTTTTTCTTCTCACAGCTACTTCTTCTCACAGCTAAGTTTTCCGCAAAAATCCCCCGCTGCATCTGTCACTACTCAGATACAACGGGGGATTTTTCAGATAAACGCAAAAATAAAACAACTCGAAAAAGATCCGTAAAAGGAACTGAGCAAGCAGGCTTAGTAAGCCAAACCCATACTGCGAGTTGTTTCAGCACCTAAGTAGACGCGGATGCTCAAGAAATCGGTAGGACAGGCAGTTTCGCAGCGCTTACAGCCGACACAGTCTTCAGTCCGAGGGGAAGAAGCGATTTGGCCAGCGCGGCAGCCATCCCAGGGCACCATCTCTAGAACATCGGTAGGGCAGGCACGAACGCACTGCGTGCAGCCGATACAGGTATCATAAATCTTTACTGAATGGGACATGAAGTACAGACTCCAAAAATGATTATTGCAAGGTGTGCCAATCGCTGAGAAAAAGCTGTAAAAAAAGCTATAAACAGGACGCTTAAGTAGGCCATTGGCCTTAATCCCAAAGCAATTTTCCCAAAGCAGTTCCTCAAAGCAGTTAACAGCCAACCGCAGGGCCAAACCGATTTAGCCAAGTGAACCAAGATTTAGCTAAGTGAGCCAAGATTTAGCCAAGACTCAGCCAAAAATTAGCCAACGTTAAATCAGCTTAAAATTAGCAAAGGGTTCTCCAACCCAAAAGCAGTTTATCCCGGCAGGATGAGCGATCCGACAGATAAGGGGATAAAAATTTATGGAATGTAATATTAAAGTCGGCCAATCTGGCTAAAACCGCTTTACAACGCCTCTGCATTAGCGCGGTACTGGCACTGTACCAGCCCTGTACCAGCCCTGTATCAGCATCGATATGGCTCTATTTAAGCGAGTTAGGTGAGCCTTTCATGATCAGGTCACGCTTTCCTATAAGATGATTGAACCTACAATTAGGCGTGATTGAACACAGCGTTTGCTGGATCAACGCACCGGCTTGAGGTAATTTTTTTTGCGCATTTTGCCGCTGTTTGAAGGTAATTACAGTAATGAGTGACGATATTTTAGGAAAGGTTCAGAAGATCGTTTCTGAACAGTTGGGTGTAGATGAAGCAGAAGTTAAGCCAGAGGCAAACTTTGCTAACGACTTGGGTGCTGACTCGCTCGATACTGTAGAGCTCGTCATGGCTCTAGAAGAAGAGTTTGACATTGAAATCCCTGACGAAGCCGCTGAAAATATCAGCACTGTGCAGTCCGCCGTAGATTTCATCAAAGCCAAAGCAGCCTAGCAAAAATCCACTAGTGCGGCGTTGAGGTTAATAGGGCCTTAAGGATTAGCGGTGCATGATTAGAATAGAGAAATGGCCAAGCGCTCCAAAATTCACTGGAGTGATGCTGGGTTGTTTTTAGCCTTCTGACGTTCTTTAATTAGCAGGTTTTTGAGCAAATCGATCAAAGCGCCTGTTGCCCTTCAGCCCCTGTTGTCTCTTAGCGCTATGTCTAATTCAGACTAACTTTCAGATATGTCTAATTCAGAGAAGAAACGTGTCGTCATTACCGGATTAGGCGCTATTACGCCTATCGGCAATACCTTAGAAGCGTATTGGCAAGGGCTAATGAGCGGCAAAAACGGCATTGGCACCATTACTGCGTTTGATGCATCGCAGCATGGCAGCCAAATTGCTGGTGAGGTAAAAGGCTTTGACCCGCTAGATTTTATGGATCGCAAGGATATGAAGCGAGCTGCTAGGTTTGCTCACTTCGCGATCGCCACCAGCAAAATGGCTTTAGCTGACGCCAAACTCAACATCACTGACCTCAACGCCGAGCAAATCGGCGTCATGATCGGCACAGGCGTTGGGGGTATTCAGGTCATGGAAGACCAGCAAGAGATTTATCTAAACCGGGGGCCTAGCCGCTGTAGCCCCTTCATGGTGCCGATGATGATTGCGAATATGGCCGCTGGCCTCACGGCTATTCAAACCGGGGCAAAAGGGCCAAACTCTTGTCCTGTCACAGCTTGCGCCGCAGGCTCCAACGCCATTGGAGACGCCTTCCGGCTGGTACAAAACGGCTATGCTCAAGCAATGATTTGTGGCGGAACTGAGTCAGCCGTCACCCCGCTGACATTTGGCGGATTTTCGGCAGCGCGGGCAATGTCCACCCGCAATGATGACCCCACCCACGCCAGCCGCCCTTTTGACATCGATCGAGATGGGTTTGTTTTGGGCGAAGGGTGCGGCATTTTAATTTTAGAAGAGCTAGAGCATGCCTTGAGTCGAGACGCAAAAATCTACGCTGAAATCGTAGGCTACGGCATGAGCTGCGATGCCTACCATATGACCGGGATTGCCCCTCAAGGAGAAGGCGCCGCTCGCGCCCTCAGGCTCGCGCTGAAAGACGGCAACTTACAGCCCACCGATGTGAGCTACATCAACGCCCATGGCACTAGCACACCAGCCAACGATCCTAACGAAACCGCTGCGATTAAAACTGTGCTGGGCGACCACGCCTACCAAATCACCGTCAGCTCTACTAAAAGCATGACTGGGCATTTGCTCGGTGGATCGGGTGGCATTGAGGGTGTAGCTGCTGTGATGGCCGTCGCCAACGATAAAGTGCCTCCTACCATCAACCTAACGACCCCTGATCCAGACTGCGATTTGGACTATGTCGCAGGTACAAGCCGCGATCAAACTGTCAATGTCGCGCTCTCTAACTCATTTGGCTTCGGGGGTCACAATGTCACCCTAGCTTTCAAAAAATACGAGTAGGCGTACCGGTAAAACCTTCGGTAAAACTTACGGTAAAACTTAATTAAAGGCCGCCACTGTAGCTTTCAAGGCATTCCTCAAAATTCATTAAAGCGTTCTTGCGACAACGTTCTTGCGACAGTGCAAATGCAAATAAAGTCGCCTCGAACCGTCGCGGATGTTACAGATTCCTAGGTATAATGGCTTAATTGAAAGGCCCAAACGATGGTTGAGGACTGCTTTCATCTGGTGCAAGGGAATAAACAACGGCAGTCTTTGGGCTTATGATCGAGACTACCGAGATTATTTTGGTTAAGACCCACTTTGATTAAGACGTACTTTGAGTGAGCCGACTGATTGAGATTACTTTGATTGAGACTGCTGAACCTAGCTTTTGAATCTAGCTTTGTGTTTCTTGAGTTTTCGCGCTTTACCTTCTACACGCTCTTTATCTTTTATCCGCTAAACAAAAAACGCTCCGATTTACAGTCCCTCTGTTCACATTAAAAAAATAAACGCTATGGCTGTCGCAACTCAATCGCTTGAAACCCTTTGCATAAATTCCATTCGTTTTCTGGCTATCGACGCCGTTAACAAAGCCAAATCAGGCCACCCTGGTTTACCCATGGGTGCAGCCCCGATGTCTTTTGTGCTGTGGGATAAGTTTATTCGTCATAATCCTAAAAATCCCCAATGGTTTAACCGTGACAGATTCGTTCTCTCGGCGGGTCACGGCTGCATGTTGCAGTACGCCATGCTATATCTCACAGGCTACGACAGCGTATCAATAGAGGATATCCAGCAGTTTCGCCAGTGGGGCTCTACCACACCGGGCCACCCCGAAAACTTTGAAACTGCGGGCATTGAAGTGACGACTGGACCTTTGGGTCAAGGAATTTGTAACGCGGTTGGACTCGCGATGGCCGAAGCGCATTTGGCCGCTAAGTTCAACAAGCCCGATTGTCAGGTGGTAGACCATTACACCTACACCATCATGGGCGACGGCTGTAACATGGAGGGCATTTCGAGTGAGGCCTGCTCTTTGGCTGGTCATCTGGGCCTCGGTAAGCTGATTGCGCTTTACGATGACAACCATATATCAATTGATGGCTCAACCGACATTGCCTTTACTGAAGATGTGAGCAAGCGCTTTGAGGCGTATGGTTGGCATGTGTTGCATGTCGAAGATGGCAATACTGATTTGGATGGCATTGAGCGGGCGATCGCCGAAGCCAAAAAGGTCACCGACAAGCCAACGATGATCAAAGTAACCACGACCATCGGCTATGGATCGCCTAACCGTGCAGGAACTGGCGGCATTCATGGCGCAATGCTAGGCGACGACGAGACCAAAGCAACCCGCGAAAATCTCGATTGGAAATACGCCCCATTTGAAATTCCTGAAGACGCGCTAAACCGATATCGTCAGGCCATTGACAACGGTGCTAGTGCTGAAGCCCAGTGGCAAGAAACACTCGCCACTTACCGCACTCAATATGCAGAAGAAGCAGCTGAATTTGAGCGGTTCCTTTCTGGCAAGCTCCCTGACGGTTGGGAAGATGCATTGCCAACCTACACGCCTGATGACAAAGCGCTGGCGACTCGGAAGAATTCAGAAGTCACCCTAAACGCTTTAGCGCCTGTTCTACCTGAACTTATTGGAGGATCTGCTGACCTCACCCACTCAAACCTTACCGAGCTTAAAATCTCCGGCGACTTCCAGAAAGGCGCTTATGAAAACCGCAATATCCACTTCGGTGTGCGTGAGCATGGCATGGGCGCGATTTGCAACGGCATCGCGCTGCATAACAGCGGCCTTATTCCCTACTGTGCAACCTTCTTAGTCTTTACCGACTATATGCGCGGCGCTATCCGCCTCTCTGCCCTTGCCGAAGCAGGCGTTATTTATGTAATGACCCACGACTCCATCGGCCTTGGAGAAGACGGCCCCACTCACCAGCCGGTAGAAACAGTCGCCTCTTTGCGCGCTATTCCGAACCTCTACGTCATCCGCCCTGCTGATGGCAACGAAACTTCCGGTGCGTACAAAATCGCTGTGAACAAGCGCAAGGCTCCCACATTGATGTGTTTCTCGCGTCAGGGCTTGCGCAACCTCCCTGGGTCTTCTATTGATGCTGTTGCCAAGGGCGCTTACATCATGTCTGATAATTCAGAAGGCAATCGCCCTGAACTGATTTTGATTGGAACGGGTAGTGAAGTCGAGCTTTGCGAAGATGCTGCTGAAAAGCTACGAGCCGACGGTAAGAAGGTTCGGGTTGTTTCTATGCCTTGCTGGAAGCTATACGAAGAGCAAGATTTGGCTTACAAAGAGTCTGTGCTACCCAAAGCCGTGAAAAAGCGCTTGGTTGTAGAAGCCATGAGTAGCTTTGGCTGGGCCAAGTACTTTGGCGATGAAGGCGACATGATTTCCGTAGATGGCTTTGGTGCTTCGGCTCCTGGCGGTATCGTGATGGAGAAGTTTGGCTACACCATTGATAACGTCGTTGATCGGGCAAATGCACTGCTGAGCTAGCTGAACGGGTCATTTACTCAATTTTAGGGCGCTGAGGCTAAGCAAGGTTTTGCTTTTCTCTTTGCCCTTTCTTTTGACCTTATAGCGATAGCCCTTAATCGATAGCTCTTAATAGAGAAATAGATAAAATAAAGCCCCTACTGGTTCAATCTCAGTAAGGGCTTTATTTTTTATCTAGATACTCAAAGGGCATTACTCAAGGATTAAGGCATTTGGCGCGGCATTGAGAGCACCTGTCACTTTGACTGAACTATCAACGGCAATTGATTTTTTTATAACGGCCCTTGTAAAACAGATAGCATCGACTTTTTGGGCTATTTTATTTTAATATTTTGCAGTGATCTCGATCACAAAAAAGAACATAAACTAATTATGTGTCGTCATGTTCGATAAGATACCAACATTTAGCTAGGTATCTACGAAATAACACTGAGTTGCTGAGCAGTCAATTGCTGCCTCTGCTCAACATATCTGAGCAACATATCTGAGTCAGCACCTTTGCTCAACATATTTCTGCATCTACACAGGAAAGCCTTATGTCCTTGTCCATAATCTACCATCAGTCCACAAAGTCTGCGCTTAGAGTTTTTTGGTCGTCTTGCTTAGTTGCGATCGCGAGTACAGTTGCGATCGCAACCACTGCTCGCCCGTTCGAACCGCCTGCCGCCCTATTAGCCAAAGGAGCCGTCTACGCTAGCGAACTCAATCTTTCGGGTCTTACCCTTTACACCACAGAGTCCGAGATCTACAGCATCCTCGGTCCACCGAAAAGCAGAGAGGTTGGCCCTACCGCCTACATTAACGAAATTTTGTATTACGGCGGTGTTTCCATTGCTGTAGCCAACGGCCAAGTGTGGGACATCATTGCAACCTCTCCCAAATTTTGCACACCTTCAGGCGTTTGTCCTGGCGATTCGCTCAGCCTCGCCTTTGATATTTTGGGGCCAACCGAAATCATCGGCACAGAAGCCGTTTACACCGCGCCTTCAATGGGTTCATGCGCCCTTAGCCTAGGGCTTGCAGGCGATACCGTGAGCCAAATTAAGCTCGCTTGCGAATAGAGACGCCCCTCGTAAAAACTCACCTGTAAAAACTCATCTGTAAATACGTATTAGTCCGACCACTCACGCGCGTAGACAAACCACTTTCACCAAGCACTCGTAAGCAACCGGGTAAACTTGAAACAAGCTAATCATCAATAAGACTTGTTACTATGCCACGATACGACTGCATTGTTGTAGGCGCAGGGCCTGCGGGCGCGAGTGCGGCCTACCATTTGAGCAAACAAGGCCATCGGGTGCTGATACTAGAAAAGGCGTCATTGCCCCGATACAAACCTTGTGGCGGTGGCGTTTCTCCCGAAATTGCGGCCTGGTTTGACTTTGACTTTGAGCCGGTAATTTCGCAAAAGGTGACTCGGGCACGCTATACCTGGAAGCTGGGCAGGGCCGTTGAGATTGACTTAAACACGCCTATTTGGATGGTGCGGCGCGATGAGTTTGACCAATACATTGTGGAGCAGGCGCAGGCACAAGGGGCCGAGTTGCGCGATGCCACTAAGGTCACTGGCATTGCGTTTGTAGAGGGTTGCTGGCAGGTGAGTACCAACCATGGTGAGACGTTTGAGGGAGAGTATGCGATCGCAGCCGATGGCGGACGTGGCCCGATGGCCAAGTGGCTGGGCTTTGAGAATCGAAAAACCAGCATCGCAGGCGCAATTGAAATAGAGCCCAAAGGCGTGGTAGAAAACGCCCACATTGTCCATTTTGAATTTGGCCTGCTCAAAAATGGCTATGTGTGGAACTTCCCCAAACGAGACGGCTATTCAATTGGCAGCGGCTTGTTTCGGTCGAACCAGCGAACAGGCCGAGACTTGGTAGAACCCATGGTGGAATACGCCACGGCCTTTGGCGTAGATGGCGCCAGCGAACAAAAACACGGTCACCCTGTATGCCTGTGGGATGGTGATCAGGTGCTCCATACTCAAAATGCACTACTGGCGGGAGAAGCTGCCTGCGTCGTCGATCCGCTGACCGCAGAAGGCATCCGTCCCTCTATCTTGACAGGGGTAAAAGCAGCTGAAGCAATCGGCAAAGCCTTAAATGGAGAAACCACTGCGCTCGCTGGCTATACCCAAACAATAGCAGCTGAGCTAGGGAGTGAAATGAAGCTAGCATCGCGACTCGCCAAGGCTTTTTATGCCGCCCCCCAGCTAAGCTACCAAGCAATTTTGACTCAGCCATCAGCGACGCAGGCAATGCTCAAGGTTTTTACAGGTGAGCTAAAGTACGCCGATATGATGCAAAAAGCAATGCGGCGACTGAGCGGAGGGTTGATAGCATAGTCAACCAAGTCAGGAGCCAAGCATGTCTGAACAACTTCCCAAGAAAGACAGTCGGCGCCTAATGCAAATTGGCAACAGGCTGAGTCAGGCGTCCAAGATCGTCATGATATCGATGGTGACAGCATTAATTGTGTTTGGGCTGTTTAACTTCAACAATGCGCCCGTTATGGCAACGGCCCTACTCATCTGTGGCGGAATCGGAACTGCCGGGATTTTAGGGTTAGTGAGCCGGGGAAAATTGTAGCGAGGCAACGCCTTTTAGCAGGATATGAGCGCAACGAAGCAGGCGCTAAATACGCTACGCTAGCAGAGTAGTTTCCGGTCTTGGTCAGTTTGTCAACTGCACGGCGAAATTCACCGACTTCCGTGGTTACCGCCCAGCCCATCGCTGCCGTCGAAACGACTCCAGCTTGGTTCACTGACCACATGCTGTTTCACTACCATCGCTGTCGGCGTCGCCTATATCTCGACAGCTACGGAGACGCCGCACTCAAAGATCCGCCTAGCGACTATTTTGTAAAGCTAAGAGAAGACAGCGCTGAGCATCGGCAGGCGATGCTGGCGCAATTTGCCCCGCTGAGCCAGCCCATCTACGAAAAATTTGACTGGCAAGCCGGTGCCAACGAGGTTTGGCGCATGATGCAAGCGGGCGTAGAGACGATTTATCGCGGCGTTCTGATTGCTGAAGGCCCCGGCAACATCAAGTATCGAAGCGAACCCGATGTGCTGGTTAAGCACTCTGGTAACTCTTGGCTCGGCGACTGGTACTACGTGCCTTATAACGTCAAATTGGGTAAAAAGCCCAAGCCTGAATATCAGCTCGTTGCTGCCTTTAACGCCTATGTCCTGGCTGAAGTACAGGGGGTATGGCCCGAAACCGCATGGCTATTGCTGAAAGAAAAACAGTATGCCGTCAGCCTTGAGCGCTATGTGCCTAAGCTGCAAGCGGCCTTAGACGACTGCTTAGACTTACACAATGGCATTCTCACCCATGCCGAGCCGCCGGAAGTGTTCATCTCTCGAAGTCGCTGTGACATGTGCCCTTGGCTGAGCCATTGCTACGAAACAGCTAAGGCGACCAACCATTTGTCGCTGCTACCGGGCGTAACAAAAACGCGTTATCCCACGCTGGTAGAGATGGGCATTACTACCGTTGAGGCGTTGGCCAAGTCGCAGCCAACGCGGTTAGCTTATGAGCTAGCGGTAGAAGAGTTTATAACCGAGAAAATGGTTTTTCAGGCCCAAGCCAACTGGACAGGGAGTGCGATCGCTCAGCTGCATCAAAATACTTTTCCGCTTACGCCCAATCACATTCCGACCACCGAGATTGATCTCTATTTCGATATTGAAGCGGCTCCCGACAAAGACCTGATTTATCTGCATGGCGTCTTGGTGGTGAACCACACCACTCAGGAAGAGACCTTTCATGCGCTGGTTGCCGAAACACCTGAACAAGAAGAAGCGGCTTGGTTTAGCTTTTTAGCCTTAGTCGATAGCTACGCCAACGCGCCGATCTATCATTTTTGCCCTTATGAAGCACAGACCGTTAAAAGGCTGGGCGAGCTATATGGCAACCAAGGGGTCGATATAGAACAGCTGTTAGATCGTTTTATAGATATTCATAAACATATTGTCGATTCGGTCGCGCTGCCAGTCGAGAGCTATGCGCTTAAGCATTTGGCTAGATGGATGGGGTTTGAATGGCGCGATGAAGATGCCAACGGAGCACAGTCAATTTGCTGGTATGACGATTGGTTGCGGACGGGCGATCGCACCTATTTAAATACCATCCTGCGTTACAACGAAGACGACTGCAAAGCCACTTACCGCGTCAAAGATTGGCTGGTAAACTTTGCTCAAGAATTTTGGGTCTAACTTCGGGTTCTAGCTTTGGGGTCTAACGACCAAATCGTGATTGTCTGATTCGGTATTACAACATCTGTAATGGAATCGGGCGCTCAGGGGCGGGGAAAGCATGATCTAGCGTTTTTAGATCCTCAGCGCTTAATGACAGGTTCAATGCAGCGTAGTTTTGATCAATGTGATCAATACGGCCCGCTTTGGGGATAACAATCACGTTGTTTTGATGGAGCAACCAAGCGATCGCGATCGCCGCTTCACTGACACCCTTAGCCTTAGCGATTTTCTCCAATGCCGAATTTCCTAGCAGCCGCCCCTGCTCAATGGGCGAATAGGCCATCACCGGAATATTGTGCTGCTGACACCAAGGCAATAAATTGAGATCAATGCCACGCCGACTCAGGTTGTAGAGGACTTGGTTAGTTGCGATCGCATCCCCACCTGGCAGCTGAACTGCCTTTTTCATCTCATCGGTGTCAAAGTTGCTAACGCCATAATCTCGAATTTTACCGGCCTGCTTCAGCGTTTGAAAGGCTTCGAGCGTTTCTGCTAATGGCACAGCGCTGCGCCAGTGCAAAAGGTACAAATCAATATAGTCAGTATTAAGGCGTTTGAGGCTTCTTTCACAGGCGGCGATCGCCCCTTTTTTAGAGGCATTGTGCGGATACACCTTGCTCACCAAAAAAACCTCTGAGCGGCGATCGCCCACCGCCTCAGCAATCACCTCTTCTGCACCGCCCTCGCCATACATCTCAGCCGTATCAATCAGCGTCAGCCCAAGCGCTAGACCATGACGGAGCGCTTTTACCTCAGCCTGCCTATGCTGGCGCTTTTCACCCATGGCCCAAGTACCCATCCCCAAAATCGGAATGGCCTGCCCCGAAGGAAGTTCAATCGTTTTCATCATCAAATCGTTTTCATCGTCAAATCGTTTTCATTATCAATAAATACTCACTGCAAGGGATAGAGCGTAATTTATCGCACCATTTATCGCACCATTTGCACAATTTACAGAGAGTTTAAGAACGTCAGCAGCGCCTGTCGCCTGTCTTTAGATAGTAAAGATAGTAAATATGACATTTTTAAATAGAATTTTGCACAGGGCGCTCTACGGCACTCTCTAAGTTGACAATTACTTAGTTCAAATATTTAGTTCAAATATTTAGTTCAAATATTTAGTTCAAAATTTGTTTGACAAAGCGCACTCAAATCCGCACAATAGAGATCGCCTTGAGAGGGGAGCTTACCAACCCATCACAGCAAGGGCCCGTAGTTCAATTGGTTAGAGCACCGCCCTGTCACGGCGGAAGTTGCGAGTTCGAATCTCGTCGGGCCCGTTTAGTTATATCTCTACTCCTAGATTTCAGTTCTCTGAATCTAGCTTTTTGTTTTACTCCCCTTTTAACCAGACTTAAGTTGATTGAGATTTAGGGCAGAGCTAATCAGCTCAAGTCTGATCAGATATTAAGAGTCATATCTGATCAGACTTGAGCTGTGTTTAGGGCTGAATCTTTTAGATTTATTTTTTTAGTTCTAACTACTGAAATCTGAGTTGTTTAAATCTCAGAACCGTTTTAGATTTCAAGTTTAGATCTCAACTGTGCCGCCGTACTTCACGGGTAGCTGATCTTCTGCCGGTAAGCCCATGACCTTGCTGTAAAGCTTGATGTATTCTATTGCCGATAGCTCCCAGCTGAAGTTCTCATTCATGGCTCGCCGTTGCAGCGCTTCCCACTGAGGCTTAAAGCGATATGCCTCTGAAGCACGCACCATAGAGGTAAATAAGTCTAACGGTTCGTAGCGGTCGAAGCAGTAGCCGGTCCCGAGCTGGTTAATGGGGTCGTTGTGGCTGACCGTATCGACTAGGCCACCTGTGCGACGCACAATGGGGACACAGCCGTAGCGCATGGCCACCATTTGGCTGATACCACAGGGCTCAAATCGAGAAGGCATTAGGAAGGCGTCGCAGCCTGCGTAGATGCGGCGAGCAAGCGCATCGCTGTACATAATATAGGCGCTAGCCCGGCCAGGGTAGCGCGCAGCCAGTTCCCACAGCTGGTTTTCATAGGTGCGATCGCCCGTGCCTAAAATCACAAACTGCGCATCCGAATAGGCTAAGTAGCGATCCATCGTTTGCAAAATCAGGTCAATGCCCTTTTGCTCAACCAGTCTGCCTACTAACCCCATCAAAAAGCAGTCAGGATTCTCACTCAGGCCCATTTCCTTTTGAATGGTGGCCTTGTTCTTCGCGCGCTTATCTAATGTTTGAGCCGTATAGTTATGCTCAATTCTAGGATCGGTCGCCGGATTGAAGGAACTCACATCAATGCCATTGACAATACCGCTGACCTTACCGCTAATAAACGACAGCAGCCCTTCTAGCTTTTCGCCATACTCAGGGGTTTTAATTTGCTCTGCGTAAGTAGGCGACACCGTATTGACCTGATCGGCATACTGCAAGGCAGCCGCCATTGTATTGTGGCCCTGCATAAACCACGGGCACCAGGTATTGCGCTCTAACCACCAGCGCCACGGCCCCTGATAAGCCAAGTTGTGAATCGTAAAGACCGTGCCAATATCAGAAACCTCATGCATCCACACCGGCAACATCCCAGTGTGCCAGTCGTGACAGTGAATGATATTTGGCTTCCAGTAATTCCAGGCAAACTCAGCCGCACCATTCGAGAAAAAGGTGAATCGCCAATCTTCATCGTCGCCGCCGTAGATCATGCCGTTGTCAAAGCAGGGATGACCAAACAGATACAGCGGTACGTCAGTGTCAGGCAGGCGGCTTTCGTACACCGCAAATGAGTTAAACATCGCCTTTCCCCACCAAACCGGCTCGCCACGCAGCGGCAACTTGTCGGCCATAACGTTGTAGTAAGGCATCAATACACGAACATCATGGCCCATCGCTCTGAGGACAGCAGGCAAAGAACCCACTACATCGCCCATGCCGCCAACTTTTGCCAGCGGTGCGGCTTCGGCGGCCACAAATAAAATTCGCATATTTTGCCCTGGGTAAAGTGCCCACTTATTAACTCAAGTCCAAGTCTATAGCGATTTGGGATTGCAGTGTAGTAGCAAATGCATTCGCCGCTACACCGCCTGAGCGATTTAGCCAGCTATCGGGTTAGGGCGTGATTAAGCTGTGCCGGTTGGTTGTTCAGTAACGTCAGCAGGCGGCACTGGGATCTCACCAGCGGGTAAGTCATCAAGAATGATTTCGCGCTGACCGGGGACATGCGTTTTCATATGGTTGTGCTGCTTGTCGTTCAGCTCTTTGAGCTGCCGAAAGGCCGCGTCAAAAGAATCTCGAATGATGGCTTCTAAAGGCGGATACTGTTTGGCCTGATCGGGGCTTTTATCAACCACAATTTCACGATCTTCAGGAACCATAATGTCCAATCTCACCCGGTAGGGAGAGCCACTATTCGGGTGGTCGTGAACCTTTTCTATCGCGATTCGGCAGCTGCTGATTTGCTGATAAGCCTTTTCTAGCTTGGCAATTTTCTCAGCGATCAGGCGCTCTAGCGCGGGCGTTTTATCAACGCCGCGATAGGAAATGGTAGGAGGGACTCTCATAAGGATCTTCGGCTTTATATAGAATGTGTCCTTACTATCTGTAGCAGGCACCTCTAAAGCCAAACATCTATCTGAAGAAGGCAATCGGCCAGATTCAGGCCTCACTGCTAAGCATGATTTTTAAGCACGATTTTGCGCGTTAATGACGTCCAAAATCTCCTGTGCGCCCTGATTGCGCAGACGTTTTGCGAGTTCGTTACCCATGCTTTCTGCGTCGGCAGGTGAACCGGTTACGGTGTCTTTAATGAGCTGTTGACCATCTAGGCTGGCCACAATACCGGTCAGTGTTAGCGTATCGCCCTCAATGACGGTGTTAACGCCAATGGGCACCTGGCATCCGCCTTCTAGCTCTCGCAAAAAGGCTCTTTCGGCGTAGCAGCGCTGAGCAGTGGGCTCATGTTCTAGCACTTTTAGTAAGGTCAAAATCTCGTCGTCCCCGGTTCGGCATTCAATGCCGAGTGCGCCTTGGCCAACGGCATGTAAGGAAATGTCTGATGAGAGGATTTGGTGAATGCGATCGCTCATATCCAACCGATTCAACCCGGCTGCGGCCAGCACAATCGCGTCATATTCGCCCTCATCTAGCTTACGCAAGCGGGTATTCACATTGCCGCGAATATCTTTGAACTTAAAGTGAGGATAGTGATGACGCAGCTGCGCTAATCGGCGCAGTGAAGAAGTGCCAATGACCGCACCTTCAGGCAGCGTATCGAGCTGCTTGTCCTGATGCTTTGGATGCACGACCAGCGCATCGGCAGGGTCTTCACGCTTGGTCACACAGCCCAAGCGCAGTCCTTCGGGCAAGTTAGTGGGCAAATCTTTGAGCGAATGCACGGCAAAGTCAATATCACCGCTGAGCATGTCGTCTTCTAGCTCCTGGGTAAACAGGCCCTTGTCGCCAATTTTTGAGAGCGCCACATCTAAAATTTTGTCGCCCTGAGTCTCCATGGTGCTGACTTCAAAGGTAATGTCAGGAAAAGCTTTGCTCAGCTCTGCTTGAACCCAGTGAGTTTGAACGAGAGCTAGCTGGCTTTTTCGAGAACCGATCCGTACGGTACGAGTGGCAACGTTAGAAGACATACTATGGCGGGCGTTTGCTATGGTGATTGACTAAATGCGAGATCACAAGCCTACCGCAATTAAAGAGTGTTTTAAAACCTGCGAACTCTGCGCTGAGATTGACTACACCCAAAGCAGCGCTAGCCATACCATGACAAAACATAAAGTTCTGCAAACTATTTATTATTCTTCGTTTTACCAGCTGTCTATCCTGCGCCAGCTATACAAAATTACGTTCAAGGTTACGTTCAAGATTACGCTCAAATTCTTTGTAGCTGGCCTGTTGGCAGCCGGTAGCCTAGTGGCCTGCGAGATGATTCTCAATCAATCGGCGATCGCACAGCAAATTAGCCCTCAGCTACGCCAGTATTTTCTATCTGATCCGCTGGCGACTACGCCTCGTGATCCCTTTTTACCGCAGGCTCCTATCGACAGGCCGCTCAGCCCGCTAGAACTCAGCGCCCTGTCAGCCAATCTCGACGAACTCAACGCGACCGCCCAACAGCTGCTAGCCGCTGGCCAAACAGACGCAGCTTTTTTGCTATGGCGCAGAGAACTCCGTCTGCGCCGGGTACTCGGCCCGATTGAAGAATTCAACACCATTATCCGAGTGGCCCAACTCGCTTGGGAAGCTCAGCGCCCCATTGAAGTTCAGCTGCTGACGCTGCGCACCCGCGAAATATGGGAAACGCTACAGGCCGCACTAGGCGTGAATGCTGAGGAAGAGGCCTTTGAAGAAGTGAGGGAGGAAGATGGCTCGGAGCCTGCCCGAGTGCTGGTGAGCGGTCAGACCGCTGACGATATTGCCGCACTCAATACACTGGCGCAAACCTTTACGCTATTGCGGGATGTTGACTCAGCTACAGAAGTTTACGAGCAGATAATTGCGCTCAGCAGCCGTCAGGGTGTGGAACCCACTGCCCAACGGCGATCGCTGGCCGAACTGCATCTGCAATGGTTTCAATTTGCCAAGGCCGCTGACATTTACCTGGCACTGCTGCAAACGGCCCGAGCAAGTGGCGATCAAGAAGCTGAAGTGGCCACCTTAGAGCGGCTGATTTACAGCTATCAGCAGGCTGATGCGATCGCCTTTGCCACTAGGGCTCAAACTGATTTGCTCCGCCTTTATCAGGCGCGTCAGGCAGAAGACAAACTGCCTCAATTGCTGCTGGCGATCGCGCAAAACTACCGAACCTTAAACCTGCCCAGCAGCGCGATCGCGTACTACCGATCAGCCTACAGCGCCGCCCAAAGATTTGAGCAGTTCAGCTACTCGGCCCAGGTCTTAAAAGATCTGGGTGCCCTCTATCAAGGCCTTGCCCTCAATGAACAAGCCCTCGGCGCTTATAACCTCTTAGTACCCGTCGAGCAACAGGCCTACAACGACTACGGCGTCATGCAAGCCTACAACCGCATTGGGCAGCTGCAACGCCGTTTGGGCAACTCGCTAGAAGCACTCAAAGCCTTTGAACAAGCGCGCGCGATCGCCAATCGGCTTGGGCTCGACCCCACCTACTTTATTGAACAAATAGAATCAGTCACTTAACGGTCATCAGTCATTTAACGGCCATGAGTCACTTAACAGCCACTCAACGACCCAACTGAAAGCCCTTAAGCGGCCCGTAAAAGACCTTAAGAACCAATGCCTTCCAGCCATTGCCATAGCCTGAGACCGTTCAAATTCAATTACTGCAAGGCTGGCTTTTGTTGCATCAGCGCTGGGCTTCAGCTTTAGAAATTGCATAGCGAGCGGCGGCCAGTCCTAACTTTGCTTGCTCAATCGGAGAAAGCTCAGCCCAATCTGCCCGGCGCACTGATCGAATACTCGCTTCGATAAAGTCGTCAGCACTGTCGCCCCGCATGGCCACTGCCATGGGTCGTGCCATCACTCGCAAATCATCGTCAGCTACATGGCTGAGCACATCCTGCACGCAGGCCATCATTTGCGCTAGCACATTCTGTCTAGCCGCGTCACCACTACTGACTATCTGCCGCGCCTTCTCCCCAATGCAAACAATAATGTCAGCAGGCAACCGACCGGCAAACTTTTGCCTCAGCTGAGCCATCACGTCCGTATTGCCCCATAGTTCTGGGAGTTGTTCTGGAAGTTGTTCTGGGAGTTGTTCTGGGAGTTGCTCTGATAGCTGCACTGATAATTTCTGCCAGCCTTCAGCCGCTTCTTCTTCAGACACCTCTAGCAACTGGCCAGCGGCTTCCAACTGCATCTCGTAGTTAGAAGCCGCTGGCTCATCGGCCAGCCAGGGATAGGCATTATCCGATAAAACAGCCTGTAGCAGCTCAGCTTGAGCCAGGTGCAAGGCAGCGCTGTCCCCTTGCCGGATAGAATCGCCAGTGGAGGCCGATGGGTTAACCATAAGTTAAAAGAAGTGATAGAGATTTTCTGACTGATGCAGAATCTGACTGATGCAGAATCTGACTGATGCAGAAGTAGAGTGCATGACAAAAGAAGAATACAGCGGTCAGTTTAGCGGTTCCGCAAAGGCTGCGTTTTTTTTTAATTTTCTACTACAAATTCCAACAGTTGGCCCTCTGAGCTGCTGCCAAAGCGAATTTGGGTGCCCGACTGAAGTGTAATTTCCTGCCGATGGACTTCTCGCCACTCGTCGCCCTGACAATAAAAAGTGCCATACCGAGAGTTATCCCGCAAAAAATAAACGGTTTGTAAGCCTTGTTCAGGCTTGCCGAGAGTCATCCGCCGATGAAAAATTTCGGCATGGTTACTCGATACCCAAGGCTCAGCAATCACTAGGTCGTTGACCTCTGGCTTGCGACCAATCCGCATGACGTCGCTGTAAACAGGCCACACCTTTTGAGGATCGGCTAAGTCGCGTAGCAAGGCCTGCGGACGGCGCGGCACAAAATCGTCATTGATATTGATTTGGGTCGTTTCTTCGCGTAGCAGTATCGCCCCGTCGTAGTCAGGATGCATGTACAGTACCGGCAGCGTCCAAGCAGGCTGATTGAAGTGATACAGGGTTAACAGGTGCTGACGTGCGATCGCCACTGCCTCATCTACAGGCTTTCGCTCAGCTAAGGTCTGCGCAAACACCTGAATAAAGTCAATCGCCTCTTCATCAGCAATGGAGTCGCGCATCGCGACTACCGCTGGCAAACCATGGTGTAGCAATACCTCGGCCAAGCTGCTGCGCGGTAAAGACCACTGCTGACTACGCTCAGGCTGTGCCCCCCAGCAGGTATTAAATACAGCTAGCTTTATTTTGGCGCGGGTCAATACCTGAGCAAGCTCCGTGCCGCTCATCGTCGCATCCGACAGAAACAACAGACCCCCATCCGGCCCCGGCACCCCATGCCCCGAGTAAAAAAATACGTTGTAGTCGCCTCGCTCTAGCGTCCGGCTCACCTCTGCGGCACTTGGCTGCAACAGCACATCGACCTTTCTTCTGGCCGTTGGTCGCATACTCAGATCGCTGCCTTGCTCCAAAATTTTCTTCAGTAAGGCCGCTTCTTCGCCCAGCCGTAACATGGCATCCGGTTCACCGACTTCCGGTTTGCCTATCTCTAAAAGACTTTCGGCAGAACCTTCAGCAGAACTGATGACGACCTCTTCGGCAGCTAAACCATCAGAAACGGGACTATCAGAAACGGGACTATCTTGACCAATCACCAGCAAAATTTTCAGCGATCTGTCTAGCCCTGTAATCTCTAGCTCATCTACATCACTGCTAGTACGACTGAGCAAAATTTTTCGGTTAAGCGACAGCGCGCGGCTACCGGGCTGCGACTGCATAATCTCCCAGGGCAGGGCAATCAGCTCCGGATTACGAATTTCTAGCCGCAGCCGTAGGGGTTGATCTTGACCAATTGCAATGCCTTGCGATCGCTCAAAGCTGCTTTTTATCGGCCCGCTAAATAGCCACTGCCATAGGCACACGCCTAAATGCTGCATATACCGGCTGCTGTAGCTAGCAGGCTGTCCGGTTAAGGGGTCATCTGGCATTTCTGCCACTTCTTCTAGCACGAACTGCGGCACATACGCCGATGGAATATGCGGCACCTGCGGCAAACTACGCAGCGAAAAAATAGACTGCCAGCCCTGCCAAGCATTCGCCAAATCAGGGCTCCAAGCACAGTCGTAATGAACATGACCACTCGGATGAGGCGCTCTTAGCACCCAAATGGCAAAGCGATCGCGCTGTATTAACAAACTATCGACCGCTAACCATAGGCATAGAGACTCCCTATCCGCCATCAGCTCCCACATACCCCTCTCTGGCTGGGCTGCAAATTTCCGTCTAAATTCTCGGCGACGCTAGCCACGGTGGTCTCAAGCGCCCAACCTTCTGCCGCTGGCGATAGCATCATCGTTTCACTTAACTGTGCAGACGCGGGCGAATTGGGTTCAGACCCCGATCCAGAGGCCGATCCAGAAGCAGCTGGGCCAGAAGATGTCGGTGAATCAGTTTCAGCGGGGACATCCGCCAGCGATTCGCCTGAAGGAATAGAGCATAGTTTCAGCCGAACCCACCTCGTTTGATTAGTCGTGACCTGCTGCTCTAGCACCTGAACAATGCCACCAGCCGGAATCAGCCCCGGAATTTCTCTTGCAGCGTTAGAGGGCTGAGGGTACAGTCGCAGCGAAAGCACTTCGACGTTCTTAGGGGTTGTACCATCGGGCGACGAACTTACGATGCCAGGAACGTCAGACTGCCGAATGCGAACATAGTTGCCAACCTTGATATCAGCAGGTACAGCGATCGCGCCTCGATCGCCCACTCTTGCCCCATCATTGCCAGAAGAAGTTGAATCGACGTTGGACTCCTCCGAGCGATCAAGCGTTTCAGGCTCAAGACCTAAACGCCCCCCAAACAAACCGCCAAGCGAACCGCCTAATAAAAAGTAAAGCGCCCCACCCAACGCGATTAGAAGCGCCAAAACGGCAGCTATCTTAGACAGGTTGGCCGCCGTTTGAGACTGCTGAGAATTAGACGAAATCACCGCAGTGCTCTGCCGATGACCTGCCGTCACCGAGCGTCCACGCTGTGAAGAAGGCTGTGAAGAAGGCTGTGAAGAAGAGACTGGCTCATCGCCTACGTTCGCCCGCTGATTGCCCGACTGACTGACCGTTGGATTCAGCGGCATAAGCCGCGTCGTACCTCTATCGGCGCCTCTAGCCGATGGGCCTGAAGTATTTCCGGCACCTGCATTGGCGAGGTTCGCAAAAGTACCCGGTTGGCCAGCGGACCCACTGACTAGCTCACCAGCTAATTCTCTAGGCAACATTCGGTTAGCATCCCTGACCACCGCTGCCTTCAGCAAGCCGACCGTCACATTGTCGTGCCCGTTATACTTATTCGCGAGCTCTATCAGCTGCTTGCCCACTTTGGCTGTCGATTTTTCTTCTGCCGCCAGCGGTCGAATCACCTGATGCCAAAACTGTTCGACGCGATCGCTATCGCTCAAGCCATCTGAGCACAGCAAAAACACACAGTCCTCAGCTATTGCAAACCGTTGCACCGTAGGCCGTAAGGTCTGCGAGGAACTCATCCCTAGCGCCTGAATCAGCGATCCAGATCCGGGCTGCAACAGCACTTCTCGATACAGGCTGCCCCCTAGTCGGACCTGTCGAGACGCCACATCGTCATCTAAGGTCACCTGCTGACAGTTGCCCACGCTAACGCGATAGGCACGGCTGTCGCCCACATGGGCGATATATACATTGGCCCCTTTAATCAGGGCGAGCACGAGTGTCGTTCCCATGCGATCGCGAGCCTGCCGCTGCGCCTGGTCATTTTGCGCCGAAATTTCATCATTGGCCGCGCAAATAGCAGCTTCTATCGCAAGCACTAGCTCTGTTGAGGTCAAGTCAGAATGAGCGTGACTCAGTAGCGGCTGTAGCCTAGATTCAATCGTTGTGATCGCCAGCTTAGAGGCCACATCACCGCCCTGATGACCGCCAATACCGTCACATACAATCAGCAGCTGAGGCTGAACCTTTACCTCTTCACTGGTCAGCGTTTTCATGGTGCCGCTCGCCGGATAACAGGCGTCTTCATTGCGCTTCCGCGTTGGCCCCTGATCGGTAAACACCGCTAGGTCGTAGCTCACCGCCTGATCCTGAGCACACATGCTCATGGCCTGGCTCAAATACTCACTCAGCTGCTCAGCATTGATCTGCTGCCGCTCTAGCCGTTCACATAACCGGTCTAAAAAAGCTCTGATCGTTTGATGCGACCGACCGACCAAGGGATACCAGCTGCGCGCCAAATCCGTCAGCGTAGGCTGCGCAATGGGGCCTGCCGAGGCCCCACCACCACTCATCGTTTGCGCAGGCTGCCCAGGCTGTCGCGTCTGCTGAGGAATGCGAGATCTGCCTACCGGCGATGAAGCCAGATCTAACAGTCGCAGCACCGATCCATCTACCCGCACAAAATCATCATTCAGCAGCGTCGCAGCCACCTGCTCAGCTTGAAACGCATCCCATAGCTGAGCCATCTGCCACAGCCAGCTTAGTTGCCTTAAAGGAGAAGTCTCATCCCACTGCTCTGATAGCCTAGGCAGTAAGCTCGGAACCCCAGGCAGCCCCTCACGCTTTGAGACTGAAAAAGCAGCCGATTCTAACAGCAGCAAATAGTCCTTATCTGGCCCTTTAATCAGCGCATAAGGTCGCGGCACAGACACCGGATAAACTGACAAATGCAAATAAGGCAGCAAAAATTCAGGGAGCTCTGGTAAAGACTCAGGCACTAGCCCCGGCTGCGTGTCTAAAAAGATTCGATTTTCCGCAGTGCTTTTTAGCAAATAGCGCTGGTTGACCAGGTCTCCTGGCTTCAGCGTTGCCGGCCAATTACCCACACCCCACAAGTAGCGGTAGGGCAGTGCTGCCTGACATACCCGGCAAGATTCATATCCCTCAGGGTTCGCCGCCTTGCAGCTAGGATTAGGGCAATTAATCACGAAAGATGGGCCTCAGACAACAAGTCAGACAACAAGGAAGTCACGGTCATAACAGCTAGCCATAACGGGTAAAGGTTATTAGGAAGACGCCCCTTCTACCACACGCGGTAAACCCATACTGTAATTCAGCACGCGGCTCTCAAGGTTGTAGCTAATCTCTCCCGACTGTAGTAAAGCACGGATAAAATGCTCTAAATCAGAGCCAATACGTCGCAGATTATAGTCGGTTAAGGCTTCTTGGTCATATTCTTCTACTAATCGGTCAAACTCTCGATAAACCTTTTGCAAGGATTCATCGCTCCAGGAGAACTCATTTTCCGGATCAATATCGAGCGTCAGTTGATTCTCACTCGGCACCAGTTCATTATTTTCAACGGTTGCCGCATAGATTAAAACATGGCGGGTGGTGGACTTTAACAACATGGTTAATGGCTCGCAACACGGTAAATATAGTTTGTTAATTGTAGACGCTTAACTTACGACTCTGCTGCAATTATGGTGACAGTCCGCTATCTCCAGCTTTCACTCATCCGTCATGCCCAGTCGGTCGGCAACCTGCAACAAAAAATGGAAGGTCAAAGCTCTACCGAACTCTCAGCCCTCGGCCACCAGCAAGCCCAGAAACTGGGACAGGCCCTAGCAACAAGTATCACTCAGCACCTTGCTACCCAGCCAGCACTGACGGATCCAAATTCGGCTAGCTATGACCTTACAGAACTGAGCCTATCTCTGTACAGCAGCCCAATGCTGAGAGCCAGTCAAACCGTACATCATCTTATCCAGGCGCTTCAGGCACAGAAACGAGAGCAAACAGCCTACCGTTATCCCATTCGCTTTCAAAATCATCAAAGCGTAGACCTACAGGAAATGCATCAGGGTATTTTTCAAGGACTGACTTGGGCGCAAGCGCAAGCGCAATATCCTGAGCTATGCGATCAGCTGCTGTCTTCTCGTGTTTGGCAGCCGGTTCCGCAGGCAGAATCTTTAATTGAGGCCAGAGCCAGAGCCCACCGGTGGGTCCGTCATGTTTTAAATCAACACCAGCCGGGAGAGGTGGTTTGGGCAGTTTCTCATGAAGGCTTTTTACAGCACCTGATTGCTGTCATTATGGGGTGCGATCGCACCTGGAAAATTCATATCGGTCACACCGGTATTTTTGAGTTTTGGCTCAGCGACGAAGCTTACACATACCTACAAGAGCACTCAGCTTGTCCCTCATGCCAAACCTTATCTGCCAGTCGAAGCAACCAGCTTTTTAACCCTGAGCAATGGATTGTGCGCCGCTTTAACGACTGCTCACACCTGCACCGGTTCTAAATTCAGATGCTACGCCGCTAAACGATCTGCCCCAATTTCAGGTATCCTCTATAAGATTTGCAAGATTTGCGCTCCAAATATTTGCAAGTGACTTAGCCAGATATTAACCCGACATATCCCGACTTTAAGCTGCATCGGTTTTGCACAAAATTGCCTAGGGCATTTCATCCATGAAAGGAGCTATCTCAACCAATCCGGCGACCGAGACGTTTGGCCAGGCTCGACAAGGCAGCGTTGCTGCTATCATTCAAGTCCTCAACGAGCAGCTGTCCACCTTGGGCATTCGCACCCGTGCGGTGGTTGCCGATGGAATGCTTCAGCTACTTTGCGAAGCCGCGTCGCCCGAGCAGCTCACCAAAGACACCGTCGTCGAGCGTGTGCGCACTGAGCTAGAAACCATTAGCCCTCAGCGAATAAAAAAGGTCAAAATCAACAGCCGTATTGTTCGAGAAGATCAGCTCCTGTGGCTAGAAGAAATTAATCGCGACCCTGAAAACGCGCTGCTGTGGTCGGAAGTCATCACGCTCAAACGTCCCTTTTTTGTCAAACGGTGGATTCGCGATCGCCATCTCAAACCCGCTGGCCCCATATTCAAAGACATCTCTGAACCAGAACCGACCAGCAGCAGCCTCATCAGCAAGATCATTGGTGGCAGCAGCCTGGCTTTATTGTTATTAGCCGCTGGCTGGCTCTTTCGAGACGACCTGAGCCAAATCCGCTCAGCCGAGCAGCCAGCTAATCAGCCCACAGAGCAGCTTGCCGATCTGCCCGCTGACCCTAATACCGTCGATACAGAAAAAGTTTCCACAGCAGCCATATCACCTGATGAGCGCACGGCTGACACAACACCACCCGCAGCTAGCCCATCCACAACCAGTAATTTGCCCCGTTCGTCAACGACCTCTGCGCCCCCAGCGCCAGCCACTCAACCTGCCGCAAATACGCTGCTCCCCGCTGCTAACACCGGCACGACCGACGCTGCCGGCAATGCTGGCAACGTGGCCGATGCCTTTGCCGAAGCGGTTCGCATTGCCGAACAAGCCGCCATTGATGGGCAAACAGCAACAACCGCCGCAGAGTGGTTAGATCTTGCCGCCCGCTGGCAAAAAGCATCCGACTTAATGAGTAACATTCCATCTGGCAATGAGCAATATGCGACCGCTCAAAATCGCATTGCCAAATATCAGGCCAACAGTCAGGCAGCATTGCAAAAAGCCACCGCTGCTCAAGCTCAGTAGCCAAAGCGCCCAAAGCGCCCAAAACACCTAGCTAATCTTGATTACCTGATCCTAATTACCCGATCCTGATTACTCAATGCTGACACCGCGAAAGGTTTTGGCGCTGCCTTTTGAGGCCACGGGCGATCGCTCAATTTCTTGCGATCGCAGCCGATGACTCTGAAAATGCTTTTGCCACTCACTTGGTGCATTGAGCGTTTCGCCACCATGCCGTGTCAACCGCTCTCGCACCTGACACAGAACCGGCGTATTGACACAAGCTCCCGAAATAATCACCTGCCCTTTGGTCAGCGCTGGCAGCTCTTTAAGCAAATCTCGCCCCGCCGCTTCCACCCCATACTTTAGGCTTTCTTGATCCACCGGATTGACAATGCGCATCAAAAACTGGCTCATACACTGGCTCAGCACATCTGAATCGAGCTTGCCGGGTCGTTGAGTAATCAACCCCACTCCTAAGCCAAACTTCCGGCCCTCACTCAAAATAGTCCGCAAAATCGCCTTGCATCGAGAAGGCTCTTTGGCCGGTGCAAACCGATGAGCCTCCTCTACTAAGGTAAACACCGGATAGGGCAAATAGTTCTCATCGTTTTCGTTGATTTTGTCTTTTTCAGTATTGATCCGAGCCAAATAGCTCTGACGCAGGATCGCAGCGCAAATCACCTGCTGCTCCTCCTGACTAATTTCATTCATTTGCAATACCGTCACCCGCCCCGGCATAAACAAATCCTTAGGCGCTAGGTGATGAGTCTGATGAAAGTAAGGTGAGTTAGCAAAGCGCTCTAACTTCCAGGCGATCGCTGGCGCCGAAGATCCGATTTTCAAATTGCCTTCGTCATCTTCAGCGGTATCGGCCTCATTTACAGCTGCAATCAAATCATCTACATTCCAACGGTACTCGCCTCGCTTATGACGGTGAAGAATTCTAAAGGCTTTATTGAGAATAGACTGCTGGCGATCGCTCATCTCTGGCAGTAGCGTCAGCACATCATAATAATCCAACGACGAAATCCGAATCGTAATATCGTCTGGCGTCAAAATCCTCACATCCGGCGCATAGCCATCATCCCCCTGAAAGCTCGGATGTCCACGCATTTCAGCCAGCGTGCCATACTCCCCATGCGGATCAAAAATCAGCACCGCCGCCCGATTATAAGGCTGCAAAAACTCCTCAATCAGCACACCAGCGGTATAGCTCTTACCTGAACCCGTACCCGCCAAAATCGCCATATGAGTACTCACCAACTCTTTGACATCTAGCGCCACCTGCACCGCGCCCAACGGCCTGAGCAGCAAAGAGCCAACAGTCGCAGAACCCACCTCACCCGGCTGCTTTTTATTCACAACTCTCAGCAGCGTGTCATCGTCAACAATCGATACTTTTGTGCCTGGGTTTGGCGTCAGCCGAGGATTAATAAACCCTAAAGCCGGATGAAAATGCCCAATGACATCTACCGTCACCTCATAAATTTCTGGGCTAGGATGAGAAAACCCCACCAGCGCCGCAATAGTCTCCGGGCTAATTTCGGTATCAGCAAAAATGCGATCAGGCAAATGATCGCTCAGACGGCGATCAGAAATCTTGCCCAATATTCGCAAGACTTTCCCAGCATTGACACTCCCATCACCGCTATCAGGAGCCGCTACCTCGTAATATACAAACTCACCAATCTTGACATGGCGGTTATCAGCCGTAATAAAAAGATATTGGTTGCCATCTTCTCCCGGCCCTTTTACCGTACCAATTACGAGGGGCGTACTCGCAAGCTGAGGTGCCGCTGAAGCTTTAACCATTGCAACCATTACGCAAAACGTTTCACTGATGTTTATAGCAGGTATAACCCCGCTTCGCACGGTTTACCCATACAAACTTACTATTTCCACAGTCTATTTCCACAGTCTATTTTCACAGTTAGCCTTCTGTCCCAATCTGCCGCAGCTCAACCAGATACGCTAAATCTGTAAACTTCTGTGGAAGTCCTATTTCAAGGCTTCGCTTTTATCAGAGAAATTGCTATCCTACTGATGGAATGTATTGGCTAAAGCCTCTACGCTCCAGCAACCAAGCTCAGCCAACAAACGCTAAGGCCAACAAACGCTAAGGCCAACTTGCCGACAAGACTAACTTATCTGAATAAGCCGGTAGAAATTACTTGACTTATCTTCAAAGTAGCGTCCCGACAAATAATAAACCCGCCTAATTACTGAGTGCCATTTAGTACTTCACCGAGAATACTAACCAGTATCAACACAGATTTTAGAGCCTGAAAACGATTGTGACTCAACACACACTTTCTCCAATCGAAGACTCCAGCCGTCAGGCAACTGCTAACAGCAGAACAAACGACAATGCCTACGTTGAAATATCCACTGAAAAGCGCCCTGCCAAGGAGCGTCGTATTTTAGCGACTATTACCATTCCGCAGCCGATAGAGCAGGTGTGGCAGGTCATTACCGACTACGAGCGACTAGCAGATTTTGTCCCCAACTTAACCTCCAGCAAGCTCGTATCCAACTCCGAAGGCCGCATCCGACTAGAGCAAATCGGCAGTCAGTGCTTTCTTAAATTCAAGTTCTGCGCTCGTGTCGTCCTTGATATGACCGAAAACTTCCCTTACGAATTAGGGTTCGCCATGAAAGAAGGCGATTTTAAGCAATTTGAAGGAGCCTGGAAGCTTCAGTCAACCACCGATGAGCAAAGCGGACAGCCCATCACCCAGCTCTCTTACGATCTATCGGTGAAGCCACCACGAGCTATGCCTGCGACCCTGATTGAGCACCATATTTGCCACAACCTAACGCTTAACCTATTGGCCATTCGTCAGCGAGCGCTAGAGCTAGCCTAGGCACTAAACAACCTACCCAACCAACGCTTTTTCATCTTCCATAACTCATCAATTACAAAAAGCCGACTTTCACGATCCCTAGGTGCAAGTCGGCTTCTTTTTAGCAGGACAAATTGGGAGAAGAAAATGAATAAATGGGGAGGAGAAAATTGGAATAAAAATTGGAATAAAAAAAAGACCTTAGAAAATTTCTAAAGCCTTTTTTATTAATACCCCCAAGGGAATTCGAATCACCTATTTTTTGTTTAATCTCTCTCTCTATCTGTTGTTCAGAGAAGATATAAATTTTTGGCCTATTATTTGGCCTAGTTTTTTGGATTGGGTATAGTAGCCGCGTACCATTCAGATGATCCGTACCTATGGCAGAGCCTACCCTTACCGAAGTTTTTGGAGCTGGCGCGATTCAAGACGCTACAACGCTAACAATCACAAAGGCTGATTTAGTTTCTGTGGGCTTAACTGCCAGTGCCAGTAATACCGCTGAATCGTTGTTAGCCGCGATTGTGCTCAAAGCTAGAGATTTTTTGACTGATACCGCGTTCACCTCGAATCCTGATCAGTCGATCACAATCCTGTCAGGGTTTGACAGCATTGTGCAACGTGACAACGGCGGCGGCACCTTTAGCACTGTTAGACAGGCCCAGCTAAATGTAAACCTGCATCAGCCCGATACTTTTGTGATCGACCCTGATAATTTCTAGGGAAATCCTTCTTAGAAATGAACACCTATTTCTATAACGACGGAGAGAGAGAAGTAAGAGTAGAGGCCGACAGCTACCAGCAAATCAGCACCTCTGGAAATTTTGGCGGTGGTCAATGCCCGGTAGACTACCGCTTGACTTATACCGTTGACCAGTACAACTCAAGCGGGGGCTATGTTAACACCCTCTTAAATCGGCTGTTTAGTAGCTTTATACGAGGCCCTATTGTTGCCATATATTTGAGGGCCGATAAAAGGCAACTCCTTGTAGAGCAATCTAATGGGTTAATCCGTTCTCAGGGCCTGCCCACCAGCACAAACTACATGGATAACCTACGAGACATAACCCTGACGCGCCGCGATGGCCTCCCCGACAATTGCGGGAGCTTATCAGGGGGGTGTGAAACCGAATTTTTTAGAAACGGCGCTATATTCTTCACTCTTGACTCTTGCCCGCCAATTAGGGAGGGTGACGACTGCGCCAGCTGCTGCGCCGAGCTGCTACCCATAGCCCGAACTATACGAGTTTGATATGTCTTCAGAATGCGATGCATTACGCGCTGAGCTGGCCAGGATTCGGGCTGAGATAGCCGCTCTTGATAGCAAATTTCTGCTAAGGAATGAGCGGCCGGGAATCATAAACGCCTCGGTTGATCTGTTCAAATCCATTCACCCCGGCTTGTTTGGCGCGTTGTTCGTCGGGGCCATACTCCCTTACTCAGCTGAAATAAACACTGCTAAAAGCATGGCAGAGCTTAGCCGTCGAATGGCAGCTGTAGCAGACGGAAAAGCGACCTTTGGAATAGAGAAAGCTAATTTTGCCTCTGAATTGGCAAACGCCGCCACCAGTGAAGCTAGAAGCGCCGCGTCAGATGCTGCGAACGCAATAAGTTATTCAACCGATGCACAGGCAAAAGCGACTGTAGCCAGTAGTAAAGCAACGCAGGCGATATCAGATGCTGCTGGCGCTGCTGATGTCGCCGAAGTCGCCAGGGGTTCGGCCTTGCGCGCCACTGCAAAGGCGAATGCTGTTGAAACCGGCCTAAGACGTGCTGAAACTTTGCTTGATAGCGTTGATAGAAAAGCGGGCCAAGCGCTCAACCGAGCGGGCAGCGCTCTATCTAGGGCAGCGCGAGCCGTAGGGATTAGTGAGGATGCTTTGAGGCTCGGTGGACGGGCTTTACGGCTAGTCGGTAGAGCTTTGGGTTTTATTGAAATCATCTTTGGTATCCTCGCCACATTGACGATCGCCCAACAATTGGCCGCTATCGTCAGGCGTTTGAATTTGATAGAACGCACTCTAGATCTAGCGTTTAGAGCAATTGGCGTTAATAGGGCAAAAATTAGGCAGGTCGAATCGACCGCAGACCGAGCCGCTAGGAAAGCTGAGCAGGCTACTAACGCCGCTGATGCAGCTCAGACTACAGCTAACAACGCCCTATCTAATGCTTTGCGAGCAATTACCCTAGTGGGTACTTTGCTTTATCTGCCATCCGCTCTTAGGGCCTTGACTGCGACAGTTCGCGCGACTAATCAGCTCGCTCAACGTGCGCAGGCCACAGCTACGCAGGCGCTTACTAGAGTGCTGAGACCAGGGCCGCCAGGACTGAGAGGTTTACCAGGGCTAGCAGGGGCGCCAGGGCGGCCAGGGCTGAGAGGTTTACCAGGACTGAGAGGTTTACCAGGGCTGAGAGGTTTACCGGGGCCAGCAGGGCGGCCAGGGCGGCCAGGATTGCCAGGCCTAGCAGGGGCGCCAGGGCGACCAGGGCCAGCAGGGGCGCCAGGGCGACCAGGACAAGACGCAAGGGAGAATCCAGTGAACGAAGCACTTTTACGCAAGATTGATAGAACGACGACCGCTAACCTACAAACCTCACGCGCTAACACTGCGCTTGGTTCGGTCATTCGTGAGCGGGTGATCGCCATTCAAACGTTTACTAAAACCGCTTGGGAAAATACCCGCATTCAAAAGCTTATAAACTGGCTAACGCTGGTTGGTGTGCTGCATAACGCCGCTATGCTTAGCCGCAATGTTGGCGAGACCTTGGGAGACCTGACCAGCAACATGCTGGCAGCTGTAGGCATTAAGGACGAAACCGGCTCACAGCTAGACATCAATGAACTGGTTGGAGCGTCTGTGGAGACTTTTGTTAAAGGTGTGGTTGGTGAATCGGTCTACGACGACGTTTCAACCGCTTGGCATAAGGCCAGCCGTATCGTGAGCAGTGCAGCGATGATCGTTTACACGGTGCGCTCCATTCACGACACATCGAAAGACGTGATGGAATGGAGCGCTGAAAATATCGGCAAAATTGGTAATGCTCTGAAGCGGTGGGGCGTTGTGGGTGAGCGCTCATATCCATGGATGGCTGAAAGGATTCAAGCTCAGGATGCCTATAGGCGTAAGTTTGAGCGAGTCACGAACGGCTTAGAGTCTTTAGAAGATGCTGCTTCATCTCTATCTCAAGTAACGGGCGATGTGAGAGAAATTCAAGAGGAATTTTCTGAGCTAAGCCAGCAACGGGAAGACTTTACACGGCTGGTTTCAGATCAAACGCCTTCGAGTGTGCCTACATCAGCCCCTCAGAATGAGCCAATTTTGGATCAGGAGGTTCAAAAATCAGCTATTAGTCAATCAGCTGATGTTGCTATAACCGACGCTCAGAAAGGCTCTTAAGATGACAATTCCGCCCGCTAGTCCTACGGAACATCTCCAAAGCACGCTCAGAAAGTATTACAACCGAGAGGTTAGAGAGTGGTTTTCAGATATAGATATAGATAATCTAGATCTCAATATCCCGCGTCAATCAATGGCGTTAGCCTGCCGCCATCAGGACGAGGACAGCTTTATTCTTACCATCAGCAGACAGATGTTTTTTGAGTCGATTAGAAACCGCTATGCCCTGTTTCAGAGTGGCGTAGGGGAAACGACTTTGAAGCAGACTGTACGCCGCAAAACACGGCCTAAAATTACGCTCTACTTCCTTGAGGACTTAAGCGATGTGGCGGATGGTTACGCACCGATTGATGGCCAGATATCGATCCGCTTGATGGACTATGACCAAGGCAGTATTACAGAGGCTATTGCCCGTACCCATGCCCTACGCATTAGAAGCGCGTTTGCTGCGGGCGCTGGCTTTGTGTGGAAGAAAGGCAAAGTGATGTGCAGTTATAGCGATTGGGAGAAAGGCTATCAGCTACAGCTGCTATGCCGGAATGAGACGGAAGGGCGGCGAGTCGTTGAGCAAGTGTTAGATATTCAGAATGATTCGCCTGACTGGTCTAACTTTAATGTCAATGAAAATGCTGAGCCTGCAACGGCTTTCCCAACGATTCCAGACCGAGATCGGGCCTATGGCGAAATTCGTCGCCAGCCACGACGAAGGCCGATTGCTGACGTACGGTTTCAGCTCGCAAGAATGGATGTCGTTGGGGTTCCAGCCCCTATCATTTTGGTGGATAGATCCGGGACGTACCCTAACCCCCTGGTTTCGTAGTCGTCCATCTGAACTCGTGCGCGTGTCTGCAAATTCGCCGGAAAGGTTTAGCCCTTCCGAGAGAGTTTATCAAGTGATTCCAATGGGCAATAGTAGTTAGCGACAGTTACCCCTATTCTCAGGACTAATCATGAGCAGACGCTACAGCAGAATCCGCCAGGCGGGCCAATTAAACCTCGCTTTGACGAACTACATTCAATATTTGACAGAGCCTCGTGAACGGAACGTAGGATCACGCGGTGCTCAAGCCCCTCGAAAGAGTGTTTATGTAACGCCGTTTGGCTTTGATTTGGCTACTGGTGAGGTCGCACGGGCTACCAATGGCGTTGATGACTATACTGCTTTGGCTACTCAGATCAACGCTTCTGGCACTGGTGGCGCTGTTACCGATACCTTGGGTTCTAACTCAATTGCGACCGTAGGCCAGTTCTCCCCCGCTCGGGTAGTTTGGTTTCGGAATAACACGAGAACTACTCAAGTCGTTCGCTCTGAGGTAACCAACCTCCAATATCTGAAATACAACGGCGATCGCTCTAGCTGCGCGTTTGGTCGGGATGCTGCTGATGATAATCAGTACGACGCTTTTGATGCTATTAAGGCTGAGATTTTAGACGCTAACGCATCTCTAGCAACCAATCGCGTCAGCCTGACCCGTGAGCGCTATAGCTACAGCTAATGGTTGATCTGATTGACCCATTTCTGACGTTCTACGGTCACCATCCTGATCACAATCGGGCTGATGGCCGTAGAGAGACCGAAGCCCTGGTGACTCGCCAGGGCCTCATTGAAGATTGGATAGAGGGGTTTGAATCGGCTGAAGCCGTCCTAGATTGCCTAGAAGAACAGGGAATAGGCGCTACTGAGTTCGTCCAGTTAGTTGAATCTAACGTGCAGCATGTCATTGATGGGGGGACGGCCTACGTTCAGAACGAATCAGGTCTACTTGTACCGGAGCTGATGCGATGCCATGGGAGTTAATAGGGGATGTTCCGGTTACTTTTGAAGGCGTGCAGCTAGGGACGCCGTTGATCGGCGATGCCTTGATCAAAATTGAGCACACCTTTGATTTTGCCGACTTCCCCGGCGTTGGCTATGCGGTTATCTCTGACTTGTATTCGGATGGGGTAAAGGGCCGGTTTATCCGTTCTTATCCCTATAAAGCGGCTCGCATCTACCCGCTAGAGCTGCTAGATGTGCAAAAAGAGGCGGGCTTTATTGTTCGGCATCTCATTGTTAAACGCTCTTTACGGGCTCGTGTTGATGCCGACGCAAATTGGAAAATACGCATCTACGAATGGTATACGCAAGGCGATCCAGATATCGAAATTGACCCCGAGACTGGAGAGTTCACCAATGGAGACACATGACTCTCTCTGATAGATTCGCGCCCTATGATGGCGTTGACAAAGGAATTTGCATAATTGCCTACGAGCGTCGAAGTACTATCGTTTACTGCAATCGCATTTTTGCGAGCTACCTCAGCACTCACCCTAAAAACATTGAAGGGCGAAGCTTAGACGAAATTACAGCGGCGACAGAATTACATTTCAAGCAGCTCAGCCCGTTTGTGACTCGAAATACTGGCGCGGTGCAGTTTATGGGCGGTTTCTGTATCAAAGTCATAGACCAGATAGATAGGCACGAACCGCTAACAAGGACTTTGAAAATCTCCAGAGTTGAAACAGAGCTTTTTGACGATCAGCTCTATTTCATCGGCTATGTGAGGCTAGCGACAAAGCTAGAGCTTTGGCTAAACAGGCTGAAGCTTGACACGAATATTGACCCTTACATTAGGCCGGTTGCGACCTTTTTCCTCTCTGGGCATTGGCGACCATACGCAACGCTGACCAGCCCGCTATGGATGCCGTATGTGGTGACACAGGCGCCAGAGGTTCAAGCCTTTTTAAAAATGCTTATTCAATCATGAAACTAAAAATTACAAAACACACGTTTTTAAAAGCCTTTCCATTGCAGTCAACAGAGCAAACGGGAATCCCTAGTGCGCTGTTGACTGTATCGGCTGGCGATGAATTTGAAATCAAATCAGCTGCGCCCTATGAGGGAGCGCCCAGCAGTGGCAGCGGCGATCATGTTTATGTACAGCTAGCTAACCCGCCTAAAGACTCTGATCAGCTGCGCTGGTTTGTCTATGGGCCTCATGCCAAGCTAGAAGGAACCGAACCGGATAATAATCCACAGGATAGGATCGCCGTCCGCAATGCGGGGCCTAAAATCTCAATTCCTGGTATTAGTGCTTTGGTCGGGGTGGATCAGCCGATTTATGCCGGTAGCAATTTTACTTGGGCCGAGCTTACCAAGGGCGGATCTAGAGTGCCGGTAAATGCCACGGTGACCGGGCGGATCGTTCAGATTGCTCGCTATATGGACAAGGTAAGGGAATTTCTAGGAAATAAGCCGATCCGCGTGACCTCTGGCTATCGAGATCCAAAAAGTAACCGCAATGTAGGCGGGGCGCGCGATAGTCGCCACATGTACGGCGATGCCGTTGATTTTTGGGTAGAGGGAATGAACGTCGTCGATACCTTCTACAAGCTGAAGCAATACCACCCTAACGGCGGGTTAGCCGTTGGTAATGGGTTTGTACATCTCGATCTGCGACCTGGCGCGCCTGCCCGGTGGACTTATCGAGGGGGGCCGCGTGTCGATCTATGGTGATGATAAAAGCCCTACCGGAGCGGCGGGGCTTAACCTACCCATTACGGGCGAGCATAGGCTAGACAGAAACCGCGCGATCGCACTCACTGATCCAAAAATCTTAAACAAGAAACCCATGCTAAAAAGCATGGGTGCCAAGTCGGATGTAGTAGCCTCAGAGGGATTCTACTTTGCCTTGTGTCTTTGGCGTATTTCAACCACTAGATCAGGTTTTCGTTTTGGTGGCTTGGTGTCGCCGGAGAGCATTGAGCCGAAGGCGGCGGCGGCAAGACAGACGATGACTGCGCAGGCGAGAAAGAGGGATTGCATAGCGTCGATTTTCTAGGATTTTTGGCTCTAAATTCAACGATTGCCGCGAGCCTGCAAGCATGAATCCAGTCATGGAGAGAAACCAGGGCTAGCGGATCACGCTCGCAGCTGGCTTTCATTTCAGCGAGTGTTTTAACAGGAGAGGGGGCGTCCTGATTAGGCATTGATTTTTTACGATACGTTTGCTCAATCGCACCCTTGAGAGCATTATTTTACAGCGTTGATTAGTTGCTTTAGGTGCAACTATACAACGAGTTTTCAGGGGTTTCAGCCTACAGCAAAAAAAACGCTGAAACCAAATAATCAGGGTTTCAGCGTTTTTGCCTGTGTGACAGTTGCCGATTTAGTCCATGTTTTAGTCCAGAGGCTAATTTGGCTATGAATTCCGGCGCTCGTCAATGAGCGATTGAATCTGTTGACCGATGAGTTCAAAGCGCTCGTTTTGTTCTCTTGTAATTGATTGCAGAACATCATAGAAACCTTGAATGTGTCTATTGACAGCGGTTAAGGTTTGGCTATTTTGAGACTGCACATCAACCATTACTTGCACCTGGCGAGTCAGTAAGCTTAGCTGTTCGTTCAATGAATCCGTTTTCCCTTCTAGCCGAGAGATAGCACGGGCACTGTTTTCTATAGCTTGCGCGTTACGCTCTACCAGCGCTCTAAGTTCTTCATCGGTCATTGGAATTTTCCTATGTGCATTACACGATCTATTTGTTTTGAAATAGCAGGTCTGAGGATAGCGTTAAGCCTTCAACAGGTTTTATTTTCCCCTTGTTTATGGCGTGTTGAAGACGAGAGATTAAAGGCGCAGGGCTTTTTAGATTAGAGAGAATCTTCAACCTCTCTTCTATTGAGATCTGCTCTAGCCAAGGTTTGAAGATCTTCTCTAACTTCGTTTGCATAGTCGGGTTCATCATCAATCCTCTTGTTTAAGGTTTCGTGCCAGCTGTCGGGATAATCTCCATTGTAATCGCCTCCTGTAGCCTCGCCACTAGCATCGGGGCTTGATAGAAAGGGATCGCCGCCGAAGATACTAGCGCGGGCCTGTTCTCCTGCTCTTGCCATTCTGTCATCATCATCCATTTCATCTTCTGGTTTGGTAGAGTCACCTTTACCCCATCCAAAAATACCCATGTTAAAAACCTCCTACAGTAAAGCTGTATGCTGTGTCGCCATCAAAATAAACAGCTATCTCGCTGCTTCCCGATATTCGCCAATAAGAATATTTGCCATCCTCTGAGATTGGATAGCCTAATAAAGCGATAAGCGCTGAGCGGCTTTGAGGCATAGCCACATGATTAAAGAGAGTATGCAAAGCCGCCTGATCAACACTGTGGACCTCGGGTAAATAGTGGTCATAGACGGTGTTTCTGTGTGGGTACTTTTCACCGGCGATAAAGCCGATGCTATCGGTAGCCACTGCCTCACCGGCGAAGAACTCAGCGATCTGATCTGTGCAGGCGGTGGGAGAGCTGGCGAAGGCGATCGCAACGAGCAAGTTAATTCCTTTCATTGGCTATCCCCTCCCATGCGCTTTTGTCGCAGGGCATTGAGCGTTTGCGCCCTGGCGATCTCTTCTGTTTTGAACTGTGCAACGGCTTTTTTAGCGCCGTTTGCTGCCCATGTTTCTAATTCAGCCTGTGAGTAGTCAGCATCAACGGCGTTGAGCTGCCCGATAAAATCGGTAACTTCAGCCAGTTCTAAAGAGAGCGCATTATTTGAGGCTTGTAGGTTGGTTTGCAATAGCGCCAGCGTACCGCCGACGACATCGGGCATTACCTCACAGTCAATAACGCCGACGCTACCCCATTCGCTTGAGTAGCGAGCTTTCGCATCGGCTACCCAGGCGATCCGCTCGCTTTTATCGACCTTGGCAAATTCATTAAATAAGGTGTGAGCTAATTCGGTATAGCTTTTACCTTGTTTGAGCAACGCCGGCGGCGCTACCTTACAGATCCATGTAAACCAGCGATTCCGAACAGTTGCATCAGTAACGTTGTTCTCTTCTGCGATTTGTTGAGCGGTGTATGTTCGTTCTGTGTACGTTTGCGCGTTCGTTTCGATGTACGGGGCTGTATCATTCATAGGTGAAATCCTTTTAAATTCAGGGGTTTCAAATGTTCGCTCACCGTTCAAAAAGCTGTTCTTGTGAGGTTCGTTTTTTGTTCGGTGAGCGTTCGGTGAGTGTTCGGAAAGTGTTCGTTTTGACTAAATGGCGGGGCTCTTGAGCTGGGATAACTTGTCGGCATGGATACTAATAAACTATTGGTACAGCTATCGTTTGTAATGATTTTGGTGATGACCATTACGGTGATTGTTTCTTTTGGGCTTAGTCAATAGCGCTTCCATAAAAAAAGGCGACTCCAGACCGTGAAAGCCCGTAATCGCCATCTGCTTTCTTCGGGAATTCTGAAAGCACGATTGTTGATTGAAGGTTTCCCTTGAATAAATTGATTAATGGATTAGGCATCACATGCGCTGTTGACTGGGTTCGAGTTTCAAGAAACGGAGAGGGTTAAGCGCTATGAACAAATCTAAATTGATGGGCATAGGCGCTTTTATCGGACTAGGCGCAGCTGCATTGCTATCGTTTGAGTACCATCGCTATACGGGATGGACAGATGAGAGAGTAGATCCCTACACCATTAGGGCTGTATGCAAAACAACCACATACGTTGGTATGTTTGGAAAGATTGTTTTAGACGAAGGCCCACAGCTGCCAGCTGCTGAATGCAAGGAAGCGATTAATATTTTTCTCACCACAACGCCTAGTGAGGGATGCTCTGTAGATAAGACAGCGTTGACGGCTAGATGTGAGGAGCCTTACAAGTATCCTTTCTATTGATTTGAGCTCTACTGGCGGAGCGCGATCGCAATGATCTAAAAAATGTATATTCATAGCGCGTGCCTACTCCCATAGGTGCGTATATGCCCTTCACCGTTACAGCGGTGAGGGGCTTTTAGTTGTCTTGCAAATCAACCTCGGTGAAGTCATCAGGCAAATCATCAAGGCTGCATTCTAATAATTCGCACAGTCGCTTCATCTGCCTAACCGTCATAGTGGGTTCGCTACGCCCCTTAATCCAGTTTCTATAGGTGTGGTCAGTAATGCCCAAGGCATCGCTAAGAGCTTCCTGGGTAACTTTTGCTTTTTTGCGTAGCACCTCAACCATCGGTACCTTCTCTTTTTTTGCCATACTACCGTATATAAGTTTACGGGTAAAGCAAGTTACGGTACTCTATGAGAATCGTAATTCACTTTACGGTTTGCATATCAGCGCGGATCTTGTTCAGGGATGGCCGCGCTGATACCCAATCTGACCACAAATTAGGCATGAAAAAAGCAGGCTGTTAGACCTGCTAAAACCCATTGCTAATTCTTGAGAGGAGTAAATAAACCAAATGTACAAATCGGCCTTCATTCTTACCCTTCACAGTACCTAGAGCCTTTGATGAGTGCGATCACAGATCGCCGCTTCAAAGGCTTAAAACTTAATGGTTTATACGTAGGTGACCGCTCAGGACTTTAGGCAAATAACGCCCAAATAAAAAGCCGTTAACGGTTTATGCCCGTTAACGGCCCAAATGTAAAAAATGTAACCTCATGATAACCGACCTAACGCCATCCGATCCACTAGGCCAAAAATTATGCGAGCTATTCCCTTATAGGTGGCTAGCGATCCAAGGCTCGACAGAAGACGCCAGCAATCCCAATTGGCAGACGATAGGCCACACCGAAAAAGGGCCGGGAAAATTCCCGCTACGACAAAGAACCCTATGGGCGATGTGGGAAGATCCGGCGCAGCTGGTAGGCGTGCGATTCGACGATATGACCGCCTATGGTCTCATCGATGTTGACCGGCTTAGTCAGTTTCATTCAGCCACTGGCATTAAGGCGATCTGTGAGGCCCTAGAAACCATCGGTATTGTGCGAGTTGTACTCGTCCGATCCAGCTTTAGCGGTGGCATCCATATATATTTACCGCTGCCCGAACCGGTCAAAACGTTTGACCTGGCAGCTGCCATCAAATACGCCCTAGAGAGTCAAGAAATTCACTTGGCACCTGGCCAAGTTGAGGCATTCCCAAACTGTAAAAGCTTTGGCCGATCATGGCTCAATGAGTTCACCCAATACAACGCGCACCGGCTGCCGCTTCAACCGGGAAGCGGATCAGTACTTTTGAACCAGGATTTTCAACCTGACGGCGCTAACCTTCAAAGCTTCTTTTGGCGGTGGGACTATGCCCAACGCCTGCAAGATATGGAGATGCTCACCGAAGCAATGCGCTACGGTCGCGATCAGCATCGCAAGCGCCGAAAAATTAAGCACGGGCCTACCGATACTTGGAAGGCAGATCTAGAACTAGATATCAGAGAAGGATGGACGGGCCGAGGTCAGACTAATTACCTGCTAAAACAGATCGCCTGCTATGGTCGCGTTTTTGAAGGACTAGCAGGCTATGAGCTGGCTGAATTCGTAGAGCGTACCGCCGTTACCCGACCGGGCTATTTAGAGCACTGCGATCATCGCCACGAAATCGACAGCCGCGCGCGCGCTTGGGCTAGAGCTGCCGAGAAGTATTATTGGCCGCTGGCATCAACACCGACGCGAACCAGCGAGACCTACAGCATTAATGACGAACGATCTGAAGATGCGATCGCCCGCATAAAACGCGCAGTGCTCACCCTGGCATCTACCGGCGAGCTGCCCGAAATCGTTCACCAGCGAGCCAAGAAAATATGCGAGCTGGCTAGAACGAGCGCTCAAACGCTCTACAAGTATTTGAACCTATGGCACCCGTCGCAGTGGTGTGTAATAGTCCACCCCGCAAGCGATACAGCCGATCCACCCCCCAAATCGGATCACAGCGCTGATCCGCCCAAAACCTTACAGGACGGACTATTACACACCACCCAAAAAAATATGAAAGGTGAACCCGTTGAAATTCCTCTTAAAAAAACTTTTACTCTTGCCTCTGGGGGTTCAGAGGGGGGTCTGGGGGGAGAAAGGGGTTTTCCACAGGGGGAAAAGTCCTAAATGAGTACCAAGGAAGTTTTTGAGCTGCCCTTAAGTGTCGATCTGTCGGTTGCCCTGGCTGAGATTGATATTTTTTGTTTTCAACTCGACTTTTACGAGTCTGGTAAATGGTGGGACTATGAGCGCAGTCGCCGCAAGCTCACACATCCTGCCGTTACAGCGTGGTTTGCCCGGTATGGGTTCACCAGCTTTCACGATCTACCCATCGGCGCGGTTTTAGCTATGCGCGATTCATTAGGCCGATACCTCACCGCTCAGGAAAAAGGCGAAGCGGTGGCATCGCTGCCAGTGGCTCAGGAGGTTGATTAATGGCTAAATGGCTATCGACGACACCGGCTGCCGCTGAATTAGGCGTAACGCCAAAATTCCTTAGAGAAAATCGGCTCAAACTTTTTGAAGCTGGCAGACATTACCGGCTAAAAAATCCCACTGCTTACCGCCCGTCTTATGTTTGGCAGATAGAAGCCTGTGTGAACCTATTGAACCAAGCAACTAGGGAAGCTGCCGCAATCGAAAAAGGGCAATTGCGGGCCGCTGCCGGTCGCGGTTCACAGCTGCCGTTAGTCCCAGGCGTAGAACCTTATGAAATTTCATAGCGGCGGCGGTCGCGGTCGATCTGGCCGATTGAGCAACAGATCATAAACTCGCTGATGATGGGCCTTAGTGATCCATCGTTGATACGTCCGATTATGAACGTCTAACGAGTGCCCCATTTGCTGCGCTGATAGCGCATCGGGTAAGCCAAATTCGAGTGTACGAACTGCCCAACAATGGCGCAAATCGTAAGGCTTAAACGGTAACTTAGGCGATAAATAGGCCGATACCGCCCGCCCTATCGCTTCATTAGTTTGGGTTAGGTCAATCGGTGGCAGCTGCCGATCATCTAGTCGCCACATTACCGCCCATTCGGGATAACAGGGCCACACCTCACGCTCACCCGTTTTAGTATTGCTGCCGACTCGCACAATCGGGAAATCATCAAGCTCTAATCTAAAAACCTCATGATTGCGCAGGCCATAGCAGGCCATCACCCCATAAACCCAGCGCCATGATTGATTGGTTAATGTGTCGCGATACCGGGCGATCATTTCATCGGTAGGCAAATTACGCGGTGAAACCTTGCTAGGGCTGTAATTCCCGCGCAGCTGCGAAGCGTCAAATTCTAAGCCTGCAAATTTTGCCAGCGCAGCTGCCGCCATACATACCCGCTGCCTGCTGCGCTTATTGGGCTTTGTCTGTAAAATCAACGCCTGCAAAATATCCGCCGATAGCTCAGCGTCAGCCGGTAGCCCTTTCAATGCTTTTTTGTAGTCACCGTCCCAAGTGGTTTTGCTACCGCCCTTACCGTTGATATACCAATGTTCAAATTTTTCAAGCCATAGCCCGCAGCTGCCGATCTTCTTTTCAGCCGGGATAACATACCGGGCCCAATTAAATTCGCCACTGGCTAGCAGCTCACCCATTAGCCGCGCTTCTTTTTCAGCTTTCCGCAAGCCTGCCGGGTTTGCCGGTAGCTTTAAGCTGATCCGCTGTTGACTCGCTTTTATTTTCTTGCTGCCCGGTTTCGGTGGCAGCGTCGCCCGCAAATACAATTTTCCGCCACGCTGACCGATGGTAACGCCCGTTTTCCGGTCGCGTAGCTGCGCGTTTATCTGTTCAATCTTCTCTGAAATATCCAAAACTCATTGGCCTAAAATATGGCCTACTTTTTACAAGGTAATTACGGTTAATTAGGGATAATTAAGGACAATTAAATTCTACAGCTAGCCTGCCAAAACAAAGCCACACCCGCCTAATGGCAAGTGTGGCAACGTTTTCTGTTCAATACCCCCAAGGGAATTCGAATCCCTGTCGCCTCCGTGAAAGGGAGGTGTCCTAGGCCTCTAGACGATGGGGGCCTGTGTGTTTTGTAGTTGCTTCACAACCTTTACTAGGATATCTGCCATTTGTGCCTTATGTCAAACCCTAAAATTAAATTGAAGCAAAGACAGCTAAAGAGAGTAGGCGAAGTAAGCTTTACATCAGCTAGCTTACTCCGACTCCATACCCCACCCGACTAAGCAAGCCGACTAGAGTTACGCAGGCGAATAAGCTGTCGCCGCATTTGCGGAGAGGCTTGGCCAACATCTTGCAGTTGCTGAATATCTACAGCGCTGTCTAACGCCTCTAGATACTCATCACTACCATAAGCAAACGCATCTACTAATGTTTCTACGAGTGACTCCTTGTTTGTCATGGTTAATTGCTCCTCAATAATACGAAACTTGAGGCGCACTTCACACTCATAGATTCCAACATCACTATCAGGTAGCGCTCTATTCGTTGAACTGTCCATATCTTAAATTTGAGTTCCGCAGGCTATGTAAATCGAAAGAATTCGGCAGACCCTTGAATTCAGCAGCTGAAGATTCATATAGCGGATGAAATACCGCTCTTAATCAGACTATCCGAGTAACTATTGAATTCCCTTAATCTCTTTTGAGATAACACCTTAAGAAGTTGATATGAGCGGCTTTTTCCTAACTTTCTTAGAATCAATTTTGCTCAATAAATGGATATCAGGAAAGTGATTCCAAACGACGCGGACTCACTTTTTTATACTCGTTTTTGGTGAACAGTTACGGACAACTCTTCAGAGAATTTTATAATGAGTGAAACGAAGCAAAAAACAGATAAAACCATCAAGAAAGCATCGTTATAAGCCTCAACAAATTGGGTCAGAAGCGTTTAAGCCAATAATTATACAGATATTTTTTGTTTTATTGATTTAATTAAGGGAGCCTAAAAGCAATGGACATTTTAGACATAAAGTGTGTTGCCTTTTACCTGTACGGTCAACCCTTGTTACAGAGGAGTTAGGCAGCTGCGAGGCAATAGGACAAACACCCCATTTATGTCGCGACTTACGTACATCCGTTAATTACTTTATGTAAAGTAGTTACGAAAATGAGTTTCTTACTTACGGCTAAACATAAGTTAGCTTCCATAGTACCGATGTTTCTAGCAAAGCTCATAAAAGACCAGACAGAACAAGCATTAAAAGAGCCAGACAGCTTGTTTAGAAAGGAGCGTAGGGAAAAGACATGATTTAAAATTACATCTGGAATGGAACAATATATAGCTGACAAGGGATAATAACAACCATAACACCATAATTATTTTATAGATACATACATTCAGTAGGATCTTATATTCGCGTCTAATACATATGTACGATCGTTAGCTTTGTCGCTGTATTCGCGGAAAGATCTAATAGAATAGGGAGCATCGGCAGATCGCACCTAAGATCCTGTACCTAAAGCGGATTGGAGCAAAGAGTCAGTGTGAGCAAATTTTTTAAGCGGGTACAGAATCAAAACAAAAAAGCAGCGCAGCCTAAACGGAAACGGGTTGAACCAGAAATTACTGAGACAGAGCAGCTCGACAGGTCACAGTTACTCGTTGCAATGGCAGTTACGGCACTTATTTTGCTACTCGTTGCACGGCTATGGTTGTTTTTCGAACCGCTACAACTTTCTGCTGCAATCGTTTGGCATGATGCCGGTATTGGACTGATCGTAGGGTTGGCAATTTCTGCTGTTAGCGCAGCTATTTATCGGCTATGGCCGGCCTATCAAAAAAGCGCTGACTTTTACCTGAACTTTGTTTTAGCACCACTCACACTCTCAGATTCTATTTGGGTTGGTTTACTGCCTGGAATGAGTGAAGAACTGCTGTTTCGCGGCGTTATGCTTCCGGCTATAGGGCTGAATGCAACTGGCCTTCTGGTCTCTAGTTTATGCTTTGGGGTGTTGCATATGTCGAGTTGGCGGCAGTGGCCCTATGCGATTTGGGCAACCTGCATTGGCTTGGTATTAGGGTTTAGCGCGTTGGCTACTCACAACCTACTTGTACCTGTTGTGGCTCATATCACCACGAACCTGGTCTCTAGCTTATTTTGGCAGTATCAGAACCGGCCAATTGACAGGTGATTGGGAGGCTAAACGAGGACAGGGAGCACACTAGCGTGCTGCCTTGCGATTTCGGTTGCTTCGGTTACTAATGCCAACGCTTCTGCAACAACGGGAGCCGCTGCCGTTGGTTTACAGGCGTTCTCAGTGAGATAGCGCTTCCAAATGCGACTCCCTGGTTGGCCATGAAATAAGTGCATCATGTGACGAGTAATGCTGTGTAACCTAACGCCTTTTTGAGTTTGAAGAGTGATGTAAGGTAGCATGGCCTGCACCACCTGCTCACGAGTGGTGAGCGCTGCTGGGTCACCAAAAATATCACGATCGGCGATCGCAAACATAAATGGATTGTCGTAGGCGGCTCGGCCAATCATGACGGCATCTACTAAACCGAGTTGGGCTTTGACCTGATTAAGCGTTTTAAATCCGCCGTTAATTTCTATTTGCAAGTGGGGAAAGTCTTGCTTGAGACGATGAACATCGCTGTAGCGCAGTGGTGGCACGGTTCGGTTGTCTTTGGGACTAAGCCCTTGCAACCAGGCTTTGCGGGCATGAACGCTGAACCGCTCACAGCCAGTGGCGGATACGATGGCGACAAAATTGGCCATGTCTTCGTAGCGGTCGAGTTCATCGATGCCAATTCGATGTTTTACACTCACTGGCAAAGGAGAAGCTGCCATCATTTCGGCGACACAGTTAGCAACTCGTGCGGGATCGGCCATGAGGCATGCACCAAAGTTGCCGCTCTGAACGCGATCGCTCGGACAGCCCACATTCAAATTCACTTCGCTGTAGCCAAACTCGGCGGCTTTTCGGGCACAGTGGGCTAGCATTTTAGGATCGTCCCCACCCACTTGTAGCACCAGCGGATTTTCTTCGGGGCTAAAACCTAACAGCTTTTCTAAATCTCCGTAGCAAATGGCCATGCTGGTCACCATTTCGGTGTACAACAGCGTGCGCTTTGTAATCTGCCGCATAAAGTAGCGGTAGTGACGATCGGTACGATCCATCATGGGAGCAATACTAAGCGGCAGCATTGAGAATCCTCGTTTTTAAGTCTTTAGATTCAGTCGCCTTTTATGCGCTAATCACTAAAGTTTTTGACAAAGCTTTTTACAGTAGGTTCTGTTAGTTTATCGCTGCTGTTTGCCCTGACTAATCGAACCCTGACGAATCAAACCCTGACGAATCGAACTCTAACTAATCGAACCCTGATTAATCGTCGTGATTATGGGCAACCAACATCCAGCAAGACGTCTATTGTAAAGGCTTCTGTAGAGGTTTCTGGATAGAGAGCTTCTAGTTAGAGGATTCTAAAGACGGGCTAGAGGCCCTCGCTAGGGTTCGCATCATAGCCGATCAATAAAGGCTTGTGCCTGCTGAGGCTGGCCCCAGATGACTCGCTCGCGCTTGTAAATGACCATGCCGGGCAATGCGCCGTTGGGCTTGTAAACATGTTTTGGCTCTGTGTATACCACGGGCACCTGTTCTGACTGACGAGCACGGCTGTAGTAGGCGGCCATACTAGCCGCCAGATTCAGGGTTTCGTCGCTCGGATCGTCGCCAGCATTCAGTCTGAGCAGGACGTGGCTACCTGGAATTTCTTGAGCATGAAACCAGAGGTCATAGTCGCTGGCCTGCTTGAATGTAAGCTGCTCATTTTGATTGTTGTTGCGACCCACCAGGAGATCGAACCCTTGAGGCGTCGTATATTTGCGAAAGCTCGTTTCGCTGCTTTCGGTTTCTTTTGAGCGACCTGAAGCTTTTTGAACGCTGGCTAATTGATTGCGGTTAGCAATGGAAGAACCTGCTTGGTAGCCGGTGGTGTCGCGCAGGTAGCCTTGAGCGATGAGTTCGCTGCGGCTTTCTTCGAGCGATCGCAAGTCAGCCTCTACTTGATAGGCAGGCACCTGAAGCAAACTGTCTTCTACCTGCTCTAGGTAGCTAATTTCGTTATTCACAGCTGTGAGGAGGGGAGCGACAGCCGCGCGGGCCCGCTTGAGCTTTTGATGCTGTTTATAAAGCATCTGGGCGTTTTGTACTGCGTTTTTTTCAGGATTTAGCGGCAGGACGACGGGCTCGCCGCTTTCAAAGTCTGTCAGCTCAATTTGAGTCATGCCAACCTTCCACTGATGGAGGTGAGCCATCAGTAAGTCGGCTTTTTGCCGGTAGCTTTCGGCTTCATCAGACTGACGCAGCCGCGTTGTAAAGGTGTCGGCCTTCTGGCGCAGCTTGGCCAAGAGCGTTTTTAGCCGCTGTTCAAGGCGATTGTACAGACGGCGAAATTCTTCTTGGTTGAACTGATGACGGTAGTAGTCGTCTAGCAAGGTTTGCACGTTCTCAGCAGGCTTAGCCATGCCAATACCGAGGACGGTATAGCCACCGTAGTGGCGATCTAGCCAGCCGGGGGTGAACGATGTTGAGGCGAGCTTTTCTAGCCAGCTTTGCCACTGCTGAAAAAGCGTTTGCCATGCCGCCAAAGACAGATCGCTCGTGAGGATATCGGCAGGAAGGTTGGCAGCCAGTATTAGCTGGCCAGCGATCGCAGAACTAACACCGCTATGCGTTTTTACCAGCATTTTTTGAAGCGGGCCCGGAATGAGAGAGACGCGATCGCACCAGTCTTGAAACGGCTCAGCCAAATCGGGCAGCTTGCCGCGAATCGACGGCGGACTCACATACATTCGCCCCGTTTGAATAGGTCGCAGGCTCGACTGCTGTTCGCTCACCTGATGCGCAGCCGTCACAATTTGCCGATCGGCAGTGGTTAAAATTACATTGCTATACTTGCCCATTACTTCGACATAAAGATGCCATAAGGCAGGCTCATCAGGCCGACGCGCAAACTGTAAGTCAAGGACTCTTTCCCAAGGCGCAATCGAGTTGATTTGGGTAAGAGCTAATCCCCCTAGTTGATGTTTTAGCTGCTGTGAAAAAGTAAAGGTATCGTTTCTTTTGGGGGGTGGTTCAGCGATGTGCAAACGAGCAGCTTGAGGATGCCAAGAAATCGCTAGCCAACCGCGTGATTCTAACGTGCGTAAAGCGATAAACAAGGTGTAAGGATCTCGCTGGTAAACCTGCTCGCATCTGGCAGGTAACCAATATTTACGTAAGTCAGAACTCACCGCCATTAATGTTGTAAAATCGACCGGCTGCAATATCAAAAACCTCTATAAAAAACACCGCTGAAGCAAAGCACTAGATCAGGCAATAAGAGTCGCCTAACGCAACTCTATTCAATTCAAACGACGACAGAAATAAATGAAAGAAGAAGTCATTTAGACGTTAGACTAACGGACGTAAAAATATCCCTTTTTGGGGCATCCAACCTTTATTTTATAAGGATAAACTGTGAAATCACTAAAGATGCTAGTTAAGTTAGAGAAAAAGCACACAAATGCTTCCTTTTTCGCTAGCATAGTAGAGGGCAAGTAAGAAGCTGAAATGGACCATATAAAGGTCTAGTTCGAGTTAGTTTCATACACCATTGAATTTCACTCGCAGTTATTGTTCGGACACTGCATTCTGAAAGGACTTGGTCTATGAATTTTGCTTTTCGTGACTGCATCTGTGTTTTTTCCATCTATGTCTTTTCTCAATTTTTAGCCTAATTATTTGACCCGTTTTTAGAGGGTCCAATAGAGGGTGAAAATGGTTAATGCGCTGTTATAACGACGTCGTTATCTCTGGATATTAAGACGTTGTTATAACCTGGCGTTATAACCCATTGAAGAGAAGCCGCAAATACACCAGAAGTCTGCGCTGAAGCAAATCCTACCAAGATCGGCTATCGCCATTAGCCCCTAATCACTTTAACCGTAATTCAACAGACATGAAGCTTATCAATATCGGATTTGGAAACATTGTTTCTGCAAACCGAGTAGTCGCTATCGTTAGCCCAGAATCTGCCCCTATTAAACGCATCATTTCCGAAGCTCGCGAACGCGGGCAACTGGTAGATGCAACCTACGGCAGACGAACTCGTGCAGTCATGATTACCGATTCAGGACATGTTGTCCTCTCAGCTATTCAGCCAGAAACCGTGGCCCAGCGCTTTGTTGCACAAAAAGACCTCAGCTCTAAAGAACCGACTACGCCAAAGGATATCTCGGACTAATCACCGCTTAACAACCATTAAAATAGCGATCGCCTTAAGTGGCGATTGGCCTATTGTGACTGAGAAGTCGTCACTAAAACTTCACTCACAATTAGTACTCACAACTGAAAACAACTAAAAAAGGACGTTGCGCAATTAGGCACTACGTCCTTTTTTAATCTTGACAGATTTTGAGGGAGCCGGAGCCGGCTGGTAAAAGCGCTATGGTAGAAAAGCGTAAGCATTACTTAAACGCCCCTGCCTAGACATGACCGATTCTTCTCGTCCGCCACAGCTAGACAAACTCGTTAAACGATTTGCGCGTATTAGTGAGCCAAAGCGTCGCTATGAGCAGCTGCTGTGGTACGCCAAAAAATTAGAGGCATTTCCAGAAGCGGGAAAAATACCCGAGAACAAAGTACCTGGCTGCGTTTCGCAGGTGTATATTACAGCCAGCATTGACGATGGCAAGGTGGCTTTTCAAGGGGACTCAGACGCGCAAATTACTAAGGGTTTGCTAGCGATGCTAATTGAGGCACTAGGCGGCCTATCACCGGCAGAAATTGTGCAGCTAACACCCGATTTTATTAAAGAAACCCAGCTAGATGTAAGCTTGACGCCTTCGCGAGCCAATGGGTTCTACAACATTTTTAAAACGATGCAAAAAAAGGTGCTGCTGCTAGCTAGTGAAATGAATTAGCGACAAACGAGTCTATTTGGTTAAATAGCTGCGTGATGATCTCAGCGCTGGTGTAAGGGTTGAGTAAAACCGCCTTGAGCCAGCGTTGGCCTTTATATATCGGTAACGAGAGGAAAACAGGTATCGGCTGTTTTTCACTGAGCGGCTTATCCTTGGCTAAGGGAGTCGCTAGCAACAAAAATTGCTGAAGTTGCCGATTTAAATCATCCCACTGTGCGTCATCTAACTGTGCGTCATCTAACTGCGGTGGTGCTAGCCGAAAGCACACTAAGTTCATTTGGGGTTTGCTGGCTAGTTGTAAGAAAGGTCTAGCTAGCACTGCGCTAACGAACTGATCCGTCAGCGCGTAATTATGGCGAATAATATCGGCATAGCCTGCGATACCGATATGCTGCAAAGACAGCCACAGCTTTAAGATATCGGGATGGCGAGTGCCTTGAACGGTGAGTTCGCCCAGGTTGGCCCATTGGGAATCGTCGCTCATGTAGGGCGCAACAATGCGGAAGTGATGCTTGAGCGTATCAAAGTTTTTAAACAAAACAGTTGCGCATGTTTTAGTAACATACAGCCACTTTTGCGGATTAAATGTGATGGAGTCGGCTTGGTGAATGCCGCTGAGCAAATGGCGGTGTGCGGGCGAAAATACGAGGGCGCCACCATAAGCTGCATCAACGTGAAACCACAGGCGATGGGCATGGGCGATCGCACTCATCTCGGCAATCGGGTCAATGTTACCGGTTACCGTCGTGCCAGCTGTTGCCACTAAAGCAAATGGCTGCTGATTAGCTGTTTTAGCCTGCGCGAGTTTAGCCGTTAGGTCATCAAGATCCATTTGTGAGTTGGCATTGGTGCGCACAGCGATCGCCGCCTGAGACCCCAAACCCATCATCATTGCGGCCTTTTGCATTGAGGTGTGGGCCACTTCTGAAACAAAAAACACTGGCTGACGGGCAAGGCCAACAATGCCTTTTTCTAAGGCGTTGAAATGGAGATTGCGAGCGACTGTTAGCGCCTGTAAGTTAGCCAAGCTACCGCCGCTGACCATCACGCCGCCAGCGCCTTTGCCCCAGCCAAACTGAGCGGCGAGCTGCTGCATCACCAAAGGCTCTAGCCGCGAAAAAACAGGAGACATTTCTACGCTGAGCATGTTGTTGTTAAGCGCAGCAACCAGCAGATCGCCCACAATTGAGAGGGTGGTGGGGATAGAGTCCATATGGCCGATATAGCCAGGATGGGCCGCATTCATGGAATGACGGATGTGCGATCGCACCTGTTCTAACAATTGGGCGAACGGAACAGAGTGATGAGGAATCTGGGCCTGCTGCTGTAGCTGACTGAGCGGCAAAGGGTCAGGAAGGGGCGATCGCGCCATAGCCTGAGACATTTCTTCTAGCAGCAGCGTCGTCACTTGGCTCAGCAGCGCCTTAATTTCATCATGATTGTCCCCTGTGGGGTCGATAAAAGCAGTCGTCGGTAAGGCGGTCACAGTCAAAAAAGCCCTTGATAGTAAATTACGTCACACTCAAACTTTGCCATGACACTATGATCCTAAGAAAGGGGCCTAAGAAAGTTCGGGCGTGATCTAATTTTTTAAGCTACCAATGAATGCCGCATTCTGTTTTTTCACTGCCCCGCCAGCGACCAGCCCGCTCATCTTCGTTAGCAGCGGTCGGCGTCGTTAACGGTTCATCGCCAATGCTGCTATAGCCCTGATCGTGCAGTGGGTTATACAGCACTTTTTGACTCGTGATATAGGCCCAAATATCTTGATTGGTCCAATTGGCCAATGGATTAATTTTGAGCCGTCCGCCCTCAACGCGCTCAATAATCGGCAAATTTTCACGAGTTTCAGACTGATCGCGACGGCGACCCGTAATCCAGGCCGTTACATTGAGCTCATCGAGCGCACGCTGTAGAGGTTCTACTTTGGTAAGGCGATAAAACTGATCGATATCGCGCTCCCATAGCTTATCGCCGTAGCGCTGGGCAAATTCTTCGCGGCTGCTCACGCCAGCAGCTTGATAGGTTCGCAGGTCAAGATGGTAAAAATCCTTGGCCTTGCGCGCTGTTTCTAATGTTTCTGGAAACAGATGTAGCGTGTCTAAAAAGATGACCGGAACTGGATGGACGAGTTCCTTATAGATCATATGGGTAATCGCGAGCAGGCTGAAGGAGGCTGTTTGCACCAAACCTTCAGGAATGTTGTGAGTACACCAAGCCAAAATCTCTTGAGGAGTGGCCTGCTCGAACTGCTGATTGAGTGAGTCAAGATCTAGCTGCGCTAGCTGACGCTGAACCTGCGAGTCTTGATGAGTCGCGGTTGAATCTGCTGATTTTTCTGCTGATTTCTCTAGTGAGGAAAGGGTTTGAGGCGCGATCGCAGAAGGCGCTTCTATGCACTGAACCATAATGAATGCCAATTAATACCGGCGATAATGAACGCCAGGGAGTTATGCCGTAATTTAGTTATTTTTATCCTACTTCATAAACACGCATAATCCGGTCGGGATACCGGTCATTAAAAGATGAATGTTATAAAAAACGCTATAAGTCCCTTCACGATAGGTTTTTGAAATATTTCGGCGGCTCCTCAAAGCCGTGACAACCGAACTCGCCTCAAAAGATACCGCATTCGATGTTGGCCAAAAAGCTTATTTGGAACCTTTAATTGCTAAAAATACAGAACGCTCAACCCGCTCAACTAAGGTTTTGAATCAATACACATTGGCGTTTTAACCTCTTTCTTTTGCGAGAGAATGGGCAAGCGCAGGTTTAGCCATTAGCAAAACGTCAAAAGCCCATTTATGATTCTCATCTAAAGCCCCCTCATCTAATGCCACTCATGAAAACGCTGATTTTGTACAGCAAACCGGGCTGTCACCTATGCGAAGGACTACAGGAAAAACTAGAAGCACTGCCTTTGCAGCTAGAGGTTCGAGACATCACTCAAAATGAAGTGTGGTTTCAAAAATATCAGTATGAAGTGCCGGTACTGTGCCCCCTTGGCTCTGAGCAACCGCTGCCACGCATGTCGCCGCGGGCTTCGGCCCAGCAGGTGGCACAGATGATACAGACACAAATAGGCCCCTTTGAGGCATAATCTCAGCCAGCAAAGCCTGATCAAAAAGGCCCCATTAAAAAGGCTCCATTAAAAAGGCCCCATTAAAAAGGCCCCATCAAAAAGGAAGACATCACATGCTGCTCAAAGAACTTTTTTCACAGCTGCCAGGATTTGTTGTGCCGAAGAATCTGGCGAGTCATCCCAATTGGGAAAAAGAAGTGACGGGGTTGTCAACCAATTCGCAGGCGATCGCACCGGGCAATCTTTTCATTGGGATGCCTGGCACTCGTGTAGATGGTGGCGAGTTTTGGCAGGGTGCAATTGAAAAAGGAGCGATCGCAGCTCTCATTTCGCAATCTGCCCTTCAGGCCAAACCCATAGCGGCGAGCCCAAACGAGACCCCAGCGCTAGTTTTAACCATTGGCCCTTCTTCAGCAGACAGTCCTTCAGCAGACAGTCTTTCAGCAGACAGTCTTTCAGCAGACAGTCTTTTAGCAGACAGTCTTTCGACCGTTTGTGCCGATCTCGCCGCAGCCTTTTACCATCGGCCAGCACAGGCGATGAAGATAGTGGGCGTTACCGGAACCAATGGCAAAACGACAACCACTCACTTAATCGAATACTTTTTGAATCAGGCTGACCAAAAAACAGCCATACTGGGCACCTTGTACACCCGCTGGCCAGGATACGAAAAAACAGCCGTTCACACAACGCCCTTCCCGATTGACCTACAGCAGGCGCTGGCGAGCGCTCAACAGGCCAACTGCCAAAACGCAGTCATGGAAACTAGCTCTCATGCGCTTGCCCAGCATCGCGTCTGGGGCATTCCCTTTGAAGTCGCCGTTTTCACGAACCTCACCCAAGATCACCTCGACTATCACAAAGATTTAGACGACTACTTTGAAGCCAAAGCGCTACTGTTTGGGCCTCACTACCTCAAAGGCAAAGCCATTATCAACCAGGCGAATGCCTATGGGCAAAAGCTCATCGACCGGCTATCGGGTCTTAAAGACAAAGTATGGACATACAGCGTAAGCGATACCAGCACTGACTTGTATACCGAAGCCCTAACCTATGGGCCAACTGGCGTGAGTGGCATGCTATGTACGCCGGTTGGGAAACAGCCCTTTTCCTCGCCGCTGGTGGGTCAGTTCAATTTAGAAAATCTGCTGGCAGCAGCGGGCGCCGCACTGCATATGGGTGTTGAGCTAGAACAGATCGTTGCCGCCTTACCCAGCTTTACAGGTGTGCCGGGCCGCATGGAGCGCGTTCAAATAGAAGTCTCGACAGCAGCAGACGAACCAACGCAAGACATCAGCGTGATTGTAGACTACGCGCATACGCCAGACAGCTTAGAAAACGCGCTGAGGGCGGCGCGGCCCTTTATTTCAGGCGATTTGATTTGTGTATTTGGCTGTGGCGGCGATCGCGATCGCACCAAGCGCCCCAAAATGGGCCGTATCGCCTATACAGAAGCCGACCGTGCAATCGTCACTTCTGATAATCCCCGCACAGAAGATCCGGCACAAATTTTACAGGATGTAGTAGCTGGCATTGAGGGGCCGTTAGAGGCAGATCAAGTCATTTGCGACAGAGCCGAGGCCATTCGTAGCGCTATCCTCAACGCCAAAGCAGGCGACGGCATCGTCATCGCAGGTAAAGGGCATGAAGACTATCAGATCTTGGGCACTGAAAAAATTCATTTTGATGACCGTGAGCAGTCGAGATTCGCCCTTATGGAACGGCTAAAGCTGAAACGCTAAGCGCAGAAATGCCGAAATTGCTCGTGCTGAACTGCGAATATCTGGCGATAAGCTGGGCATATTTAAGTAAATATCCCTTGCCTGCTTAAAAACAACCCAAATACCGTTTTTTATCACACCGCAATGTGGATGTTTTAGTAAAGCTTTTTAATGCCGTAGTTTTACTGAGTTTTAGCCCGTTTAGCAGCTGTTTAGCAGCCGTCAGTTCGCCATTTTGGCCAGGTTATTGGACGATGCTTGAAAGCGTGGTATTACCCTATGAACACCTTGAGTGCATTTCATGCATTTTAGCCGTGCATTTCGAACGGGCGTTTATGCAGTGCGCCGATCTGATAATCGGTTAACTATCACATCCGGTACTTATTGCTAGTGAGCTATGCCGTCTCTATCCTTACAGACACTTCTGGTCAGTTCTCGGCCACAGCTACCGTCAGTTTCAGTCGATCCCCGAGGATTTAAAGCTGCATTACAGTCACTGACTCAGTTTTTAATTGAGCAAGAGGTACAGGCGACACTGTGGTTAAAGCTGCCTAAGGACGATGCCTGGTGGACGGATGTTTGGACATATGGCATGCAGGCAGAAGGCTGTACCCTTTATACGCTGGGCGAGCAAATCGGCAATCCGCCGGAGAATTTGGCAGCGAGTCTACGACCTTTGGCGACCCATCAGGACGATGACCTGAAACGAGAATATTTGTGCATGGCGATCGCCAGTAACTTCTTGTGTGTTCTACTCGCCGTACGCAACCCACCCGGAACACAACCGGCGGCTGACAAGCGCACCATTAAACTGTATTGCTCTACGTCAGGAGTTGCGGCCAGCGCGATTTGCGAAGGGTTAAAAAACATTGTCGAGAGCAGCCTGCCAGCACCAAGCTCCGAGGGGGGAGAAATATCTGACGGCAGCACCCTGACTGACGGCACCCTGACTGACGATACCCCAACTGACGGCACCCTGGCCTGCCATGCGGTATGCAGCCAGTGGGATCGCTGTTTCCCAGCGGCTGTGCTGGGCTGTGAAACCTTGCCTTTGACGGAAAGCTTTTTGAGCTGGCAGCTACAAAAGCAGGAGTCATTGCGATCGCAGCTATCCACCTATCGCAGCGCCAGCAAAAACGAATCTACTCACACCCTATTACCCAACTTTTTATCCAAGGCAGGTCAAGAGCTTCAGTCGCCTCTTACCACCATCAAAACCGCGCTGACCCTGCTGGGCTCACCCACGTTAAAAACGGCCCAACGGCAGCGTTATCTAGAAATGATTAGCACTCAGTGCGATCGCCAAAAGTCGCTCATTAACGGCATTATCAACCTACTCAAAATTCAAACGACCCCCAGTCCTGAACGCCAGCCAATCCAGCTAGCGGACATTATCCCCGGCATCGTCAGCACCTATCAGCCCATCGCCGAAGAACGGGGCATCATGCTCGCCTACACCATACCGCCCAATCTTAAAGCAGTACTCGGCGTAGAGCCGGAGCTAAAAGAAGTAGTCATTCACTTAATTAACAACGGTATTGAGATCACACCCAAGGGCGGTCGCCTCTGGGTAGCAGCAACCCCCCATGAGGGCGATTTAATCGCATTGACCGTGCAGGACTCAGGAGCAGGCATCTCCCCATCCGAGATCACACAGCTATTCGAGCCGTTTTATCGCAATGTAATTGGCAAAGATGGAAACACCGGCTCAGGGTTAGGACTTACCCTAGTGCAGCAGCTTTTAAAGCGAATGGGTGGCAGCATTGTAGTTGAGAGCATTCCAAACCGAGGTACAACCTTTACAGTGTTGCTGCCGATACATCGTGTCAATGCAACGGCCAGCACCTCAGCTGTAAAGGGGCACTTAAGCCATTCCCTATCCCCAAATTCGTCACAGACTCACTTGCAAAAATCTAGCGCTCATCAAGCCGCCTCTATACCGAACTTTCCGGTATCCGCCGCAAGCATTAGCAGCAGATAGAACCAGCCCTACAAATGTTTACCCCACATTCCGCCCTTTGAATTGTCACATTGAGAATAATGTCAGAGGATATTAGAGGAGCGCAGATAGGGGTCAAGCGATCACAGAAATCACTGATACGATAGCAGTCAAAAACCTAGACCACCTGGGCATCATAGCCGGTATCGTTGATGAGCTAGGGGTGGTCGAT
>Ga0208979_100150_pt1 | contig 109569 bp, 99 predicted proteins | sample HotLakConsUCCSLE_FD_184738 | JGI IMG/M metagenome (GOLD analysis project Ga0208979, IMG submission 184738) | Hypersaline microbial mat communities from Hot Lake, Washington, USA - Hot Lake Consortium UCC-SLE (SPAdes) | ecosystem: Environmental > Aquatic > Non-marine Saline and Alkaline >... | reverse complement strand
AAAAAATATGATAAAAGAATTAGTAGAAGAAGCAGGTCATCTAGTAATGTTTTTACCAACTTATTCACCAGATTTAAATGATATTGAACACGATTTTAGTGCTTTAAAAAGAGCAAAAATGTATAGCAATAGTACAATAACTTTATATGAAATAATTTACAATTATTGTACTAGCTAAATGTCTCAGTCTTATTTTGATTGACTATAATGTTTGTTTCTTCATAGGAATCTTTCTCTTAATAATTTAGTATTAGCTTAACATTGTTTTGAGGGATTAAAGTAAAGAACAGCGATGGTGCGATCGCCCATTATCAAAGATACATAGAGTCATAATACTTAGCATAATCACCGCTGACGATATTTTCTACCCAGTCGAGATTATGAACATACCAATCAATGGTTTCTTTAATGCCCTGCTCAAAAGTATAACGAGGCTTCCAACCTAATTGAGAAGTTATTTTACTATTATCAATGGCATAACGGCGATCGTGTCCTGGTCTATCTTTTACAAATTGAATTAAATTTTCATTCTTATTTAAACTATCAATAATTAAACGAATAATATCCAAATTTGCCTTCTCATTATTACCGCCAATATTATATATTTCCCCTACCTTTCCCCGATGTAAAACCACATCAATAGCATAACAATGATCCTTCACATGAAGCCAATCCCTAACCTGCATACCATCCCCATACACAGGAATAGGTTTATTTTTTAAACAATTATTAATAGTCAAAGGGATTAACTTTTCAGGAAATTGATACGCTCCATAATTATTACTACAACGGGTAATATTAACAGGCATCGCAAAAGTTTCATGGTAAGCCCGAACAATTAAATCTGCACTGGCTTTAGAAGCCGAATAAGGGCTATTAGGAAGTAAAGCCATGGTTTCGGTAAACATTCCCGTCTTACCCAGCGCCCCATAAACTTCATCCGTTGACACCTGTAAAAACTTTACTCCATCTCGATATTTTCCACAGTATTTATCATCAGGGTTAATTTTCCAATACCTTTTCGCCACATCTAATAAAACCTGTGTACCTATGATATTAGTGGTTAAAAAAATATCTGGGTCAATAATACTCCTATCAACATGGGATTCAGCCGCAAAATTGATGACAGTATCAATGGAATAGACTTGAAAAATTTTCTCTACGGTTTCTCTATTCCTAATATCACCTTTTATAAAAGTGTAATGGGGGTTATTTTCAATGGTTTTAAGATTTGCTAAATTCCCTGCATAGGTTAACAAATCAAGGTTAATAATTTGATAGTCGGGGTGAAGATTCAACATTTCCCTGACAAAATTACTACCAATAAATCCTGCACCACCAGTTACTAATATTTTTTTCATAATTTATTTTTCTTTGATTTCTTGTAAATATCTTTTGAGGGCGTTTTTCCAATGGGGTAATTTTTCTAGCCCAATATTTTCTGTGGCGACGGTAGATAAACGAGAATTTTTTGGTCTTTGGGCTTTAGTTATGTATGCTTGGGATGATATGGGTACTATCTTCATATCTTGTGCCAGTTGAGCAAAAATTTCTTGGGCGAATTGATACCAACTACAATAACCTTCATTAACTCCATGGTAAGTGCCATAGTTTTCTGTTTGAATTAAGTTACTGATAAATGTAGCTAAATCTTTAGTATAGGTTGGAGAGCCAATTTGATCGTCAACTACTTGTATTTTCTTTTTTGATTCCCCTAAGTGCATCATGGTTTTAACAAAATTATGTCCGTTAATTCCATATACCCAAGAGGTTCTGATGATAAAATGTTCTTGAATGTAATTTTTGACAATTTCCTCTCCTTCTGCCTTGGTTTGACCATAATAGTTAACAGGATTTATCAAATCTGTTATGGCATGGGGGGTGTTTCCTGAGCCGTTAAAGACATAATCGGTGCTGATATAAACTAATTTAGCGTTTATTTCCTGTGCACTTTGAGCTATATATTTTGTTCCTTCTACGTTAACTGAGTAACATATCTCTTGCTCTTCTTCGGCTTTGTCAACAGCGGTGTAAGCGGCACAGTGGATGATAATATCGGGCTTCGTTTCGATGATAAATTGTCTTGTGCGTTTTTCGTTGGTAATGTCTAAATTATCTTTGGTGGTAGTAATTACCTTGATTCCTATTTGGGATAATTGTTTACTGACATCATACCCTAGTTGCCCATTTCCCCCTGTTACTAATGCTTTGATTTGAAAGTTCACATCACTATCTTTGAGTAAGGGGGCGACTAAGTCTTTTTCGGACATGATGGGGTTTTCAATGCCCCAATTGATACCTAAGGCTGGATCATTAAATTTTAAGGTGCGATCGCACTCAGGACTATAATATTCATCAACTTTGTATTGAACTTCCGCATCATCGGTTAAAGTCAGAAAGCCATGGGCAAATCCTTTGGGAATGAGTAACTGTTTTTTATTTTCCGCCGACAACTCCACCGATACCCATTTTTGAAAAGTAGGTGAACCCTTGCGTAAATCAACAGCCACATCAAGGATACTTCCCCTAGTACATCTAACCAATTTTGTTTGTGCTTTAGGTTCAACTTGAAAATGTAAACCCCTTAAAATTCTTTTTTGTAAAGATAAAGAATGATTATCCTGAACAAATTTAATATTAATCCCTTTTTCTCGTAATCGTTTATCAACATAGGTTTCCATAAACCATCCTCGATTATCCGAGAATAACTTCGGTTCTAAAATTAAAACCCCATCAATAGCTGTTTTACTAATTTGCACAATTGCTCACTCCTCGCTAATAAATAATTTGACCCTCTGCTACCTTCTGTAAATGTTGACCATAAGGAGATTTACCATATTTGATTGCTGATTTTAATAGAGTATTTCGATCAATCCAACCATAATAATAGCCAATTTCTTCGGGGGCAGATATTTTGATACTTTGTCTTTTTTCAATGGTTTCGACAAAATTTGTTGCTTCCACTAAACTATCCATCGTACCAGTATCAAACCAAGCGTATCCTCTTCCTAATAATTCTACATTTAAACTTTGTAGCTCAAGATACATATTATTTAGGTCTGTAATTTCTAGCTCTCCTCTGGGGGAAGGCTTAATTTGCTGGGCAAAATCTACTACTCTATTATCATAAAAATAAAGCCCCGTAACACAGTAGTTTGATTTAGGATTTTTTGGTTTCTCTTCGATAGATATAACTTTAAAATTTTGATCAAATTCTACTACCCCAAAACGCTCTGGATCATTGACATAATATCCGAAGATAGTTGCCTGACCATTTTCTACATTTTTCTTAGCTTTTTTTAATATTTTTGTTAAACCGTTACCATAATAAATATTATCCCCCAAAATCATGGCCACATTATCTTTTTCAATAAAATCTTTGGCAATTATAAAAGCCTGTGCTAAACCGTCAGGAGAAGGTTGTGGTGCATAGGATAGATTTATTCCAAATTGACTACCATCCCCCAACAGCTTTTGAAAATTGGGTAAATCTCTGGGGGTAGAAATAATTAATATATCCTTAATTTTACCCAACATCAATATTGATAAAGGATAATAAATCATGGGTTTGTCATATACTGGCAAAAGTTGTTTACTTGTGACCATGGTTAGAGGGTAAAGCCTAGTACCAGAGCCACCAGCTAAAATGATTCCTTTCATATCGTCATGTCATAAATTTATTGTTATGTTAACCAATACTAAGACTTTCCTCTTCAGTATTTTGTGGGGTTAAGGTATATCAAGGCTTAGGGGGGTTAGGAGCAATCAACTTTTTTATTGTTTTGTGAATGGGAAAAGTGGGTAAATCATGTATAACATTTTTTTGGCGATCGCCCTTATAATAAAATTTTGTAAAGATTTAATATTGTGAAGGGGAGTTTTTAATTCAACCCATGGAGAAATCAGCAGTCAAATTAAAATAAAAGGGTGAGAAAATTCCCACCCTATATATAGTTAGAAATTACCGACTAAGGCTTCCTTACACCGATCGCAAATTAGGGGTTCATCAACAAAAGTGTTGATTATCAAACAATTATAGTTTTTAGGTACTCTATAAGTTTATAATTACAGTCAAACTCAGTATAACCAAACTTTATTATGAGTGCAAAAAAAAGAATCTTATCTTTATTTTCAGGTTGTGGAGGAATGGATTTAGGAATGGAGGGAAATTTTTGGATTCATGAAGATTTTATTAATGAAAAAATACATTCTAATTGGATTATTGATCGAAATCAACATTTAATTAAACTAGCCAAAACATCTTTTGAAACAGTTTTTGGCAATGATATTGAAATCAGTGCAAGAAATGCCTGGTTATCTTACTTTAAGAGAAATATTTTTTACCAGCAAAGTGTCGTTGATTTGGTAGAAAAATATAGTAAAGGAGAATTTACCTTTCCTCAAAATATAGATATAGTAACGGGAGGTTTTCCCTGCCAAGATTTTAGCATTGCTGGAAAAAGAAAAGGTCTAAATTCCCACAAAAGTCATGACGGTAATTATTTAGATGAAAAAAGTCATAATCATCTAAAAAATAGAGGAATGCTTTATTACTGGATGAAAAAAGTCATTGAAATTACTCAACCCAAAATATTTATTGCTGAAAATGTAAAAGGCTTAAACTCTTTATCTGAGGTTAAGAGTCAGATAGAGTCTGATTTTAAAGCAATTAATAATCAAGGTTATATCATTTTTTGCAAATTACTGTATGCTCCAGATTATGGTATTCCTCAAACTAGAGAAAGATTATTTTTTATTGGTATTAATAAACAATACCTTAGTAAAAGATTGCTTAAACTTTCTAACATTAAAGACTTTATTAATCCTTTTCCAGAAATAACTCATTGCGATCCACAAAATAGTATTATTCATAATAATATTTTAAAACCTTATTCTACAGTTAGATCTGCGTTAAGTGGATTACTAGAGCCAGAGTTAGAAACAAAAGATCAAGCTCAAATGAAATTCTCTCGAGCTAAATTTTATGGAAAAACTCAAGGACAAATAGAGGTAAATTTAGATGGATTAAGTCCTACAATTAGAGCAGAGCATCATGGAAATATTGAATTTAGAAGACTCTCTGTAGAGTTAGGGGGGCGTTATCATGATGAAATAAACTCGGGAAAAAAAATGAGACGTTTAACAGTTAGAGAATGTGCAAGAATACAAACTTTTCCCGATAACTATCAGTTTGTGAGAGATAGTAAAATATTAAAAACTGATTTACCTGTTTCTGCGAGTAAGGCTTATAAATTGATAGGTAATGCCGTACCTCCATTATTGAGTTATCATATCGCTATGAAATTAGAATCTATTTGGGACAATTTGTTTGATGATAATTATTTAGATAACCGAGAGCAACAAAAGTTAGGTATTTTTTAAATCAATTATTTTCTATGTTTTTGATTTTTGCTATTAATCTATTTTTATCAATAGATAGTTTGTCCATAATCTCCTCTAAAATTTCTGGATTATGTAAGAGATATTTAATGATCTCAATAACTAAATCATCTTGCCAAGAACTTTTATTAATTTTATTGTTAATGATTCTATTCACTGCTACTTGAGCATACCTTTTAATCCATTCTTTATCTTTTTCTACAACTTTATCATCAGGATTATCTTCTATTTTTTGAAAACCACTCCATGCTAATCTAGGTCGAGGAGTTCTATCTTGAAAAAGATCATTTTCAGTAATTTTTAGACCTTTATAGTATCTTCCATATCTAATATCAAATTGTCGATTATTGTTTTTTCTTAAAACAAAAATAACCCAAATATTTATATCGAGTTTTCCAATGGTGGATCCTGGTATGATGACATCATTAGCCTTTTCTGTATAACCACTCTTTAGTTCTATTTTTCTCTTTATGGTAATTTTACTATCTAAGATAGTAAAAAATATTTTTAAATCAGGTGATTGAACTTCAACGGTAATTTTATTTTTAAATAATGGGTATAAACTGATAATTTCTTGAAAAATATTTTTAGCTTTTTGCCCTGCTAAATAAGAAAAATCTGTATCTGTATTTGCTTCCCCTTCTGCCCATTTACATCGTTGCAATTCTTCTTGAGAGTTTTGTAATTTGCTTGCAATTTGTCTTGTTAATTTGGGCATTAAATCTTGATCTATAAAATCTTCGTAATCTTTTTTCTTCATTTAGTATTTATAAAAATATTTTAATAAAAATTAAAGGGTGAGAAAATTCCCACCCCATAATGTAATTAAAAATTACCAGCTAAGGCTTCCTTACACCGATCGCAAATTAGGGGTTCATCAACAAAACTACCTACAGCATTAGAATAATTCCAACACCGATCGCACTTACGCCCTTCTGCATTAACTACTGCTACCTTAAGAGTAGTATCCGTTAAAGTGATTTCCCCTCGATATTCACTCTCATCCAACGCAGACTCATCATCCACTAACTCCACCTGAGATACTAACAAGAGATAACGCAACTCATCCACCCTGTTACCATCATTAAGCGCATCATCAGGATTTAGACTTGCCAAAGTGTCGGCTAACTTACCAGTGGTGTCATATACCAACACCTTCGCCTCTAAAGAAGCACCGATGAGCTTTTGGTTACGGGCATCATCTAAAATCTTATTAACTCCCGTGCGAATATGGCGTAATTCCTGCCATTTTTGGGCAAATTCAGGGCTTTGCACCCATTCAGGTTTTAAATTAACCCAACCCGCCTCAAACACGGAATTACAAGGTTTCTCATAGGGTAAGTTTTGCCAAATATCCTCCGCCATGTGACATAGTACAGGAGCGATCGCCCTTACCAGATTTTCTAGTATAATAGCCATAACAGTTTGACAACTGCGACGACGAGCAGAATTAGGGTCAGAAATATAAAGCCTATCTTTCGCAATATCCAGATAGAAATTAGAAAGATCAACTACACAGAAATTTTGCACCTTCTGGAAGAACTTGAAAAATTGGAAACTCTCGTAAGCCTCAGTAATTTCCGTAAAAACCTGATGGGTTTCATGCAAAATGTACTTGTCCAACTCAGGTAAATCAGCATAACTCACCGCATTTTGAGTAGGATCAAAATCATGTAAACTACCGATTAAAAATCGAGCCGTATTACGAATCTTACGATAAACATCCGCCAACTGCTTGATGATACTATCCCCAATGCGCACATCCCCAGAATAGTCCGTAGAAGATACCCAAAGCCTCAACACATCAGCACCGTAAGGAGGTTGTTGTTTTTGATTTTTACCCCCATTAATGATTAAATTAGGATCAACCACATTACCGATAGACTTACTCATCTTCATGCCCTTTTCATCCAACACAAAACCATGGGTTAACACAGTCTTATAAGGCGCATGACCATTTACCGCTACACTGGTTAAAAGACTAGACTGGAACCAGCCTCGATGTTGATCAGATCCCTCCAAATATAGATCCACAGGGTATTTCAATTCCTCCCGTTGATTTGCCACCGCCGCCCAAGACGAACCAGAGTCAAACCAAACATCCATGGTATCCATACCCTTACGGTAGGTTTTACCATCGTTGCGGTAACTTTCAGGCAATAACTCCTCCACCGACATCAACCACCAAGCATCAGAACCCTTTTCCTTGATAATATCTCTCACATGGTTAACAGTCTCCTCATTTAACAAAGGCTCATTAGTTTTCTCATCATAAAACACAGGAATCGGTAAACCCCAACTACGTTGACGGGAGATACACCAATCGCTTCTCTCACTTACCATAGGAGTAATTCTATTTTCCCCCTGCGCAGGAATCCAGTTAACCTCTTTGATAGCCTTTAATGCTTCCTCTCTGAAACCATCCACCGAAGCAAACCATTGCTCCGTTGCCCTAAAAATGGTCGGCTTTTTGGTACGCCAATCATAGGGATACTTGTGTTCGTAGGCTTCCTCTTTTAATAAGCTACCTTTACCCGTTAAAGCATCAATAATGGCTCGGTTGGCATCTTTTAAGACATTTAAGCTCTGAAATTCCCCTGCTTCCTCCGTAAGATTCCCTTTATCATCCACAGGAGAAAGAATTGGTAAATTATACTTCTGCCCTGTCATATAGTCTTCTTGTCCATGACCAGGAGCAGTATGTACTAATCCTGTACCAGATTCTGTAGTGATATAGTCACCACCGATAACGACGGGGCTTTCTCTGTCAAAGAGGGGATGTTGGTAAGTGGATAATTCTAAATCTGCACCTTTGATGGTGGTTTTAACTTCTAATTTAACACCGAAGGTATTACCAAGGCTTTCTACTAAATCTTGAGCAACAATGAGGAATTGCCCCCCCCTTATTAAGGGGGGTTGGGGGGAATCATTTTCCGCAATTACCTCCACCACAGCATAATCTAACCTGCTATTAACCGCTACTGCCAAGTTACCAGGAATTGTCCAAGGGGTAGTCGTCCAGATAGCAACACCCAAATTAGGCATATATTTCTCTAAACTAGAGGCTTTATCACTCAACTTAGTGATAGTGAAACTAGCATAGATACTGCGAGAAACGTGTCCTTGAGGATATTCTAATTCTGCTTCAGCGAGGGCGGTTTGAGAACTAGGACTCCAATGAACAGGTTTTAAACCACGGTAAATATAACCATTGATGGCCATTTTGCCAAATACTTCCATTTGGGCTGCTTCATATTCAGGTTTGAGGGTGAGGTAAGGGTTTTCCCAGTCTCCCCAGATGCCATAGCGTTTAAATCCTTCGGCTTGTTTTTTTTGGGTTTTGATGGCAAAGTCACGGGCTTTATACCTTAGTTTAATGGGGGTTAACTCAGCCCTTTTTTCTTTTTCGATGCTTTGTAATACTTTTAATTCGATGGGTAAACCGTGGCAATCCCAACCAGGCACATAACGAACTTTATGCCCTTGTAATAGTTTATATTTATTGATAATATCTTTTAGAACTTTGTTTAAGGCATGACCCATGTGTAAGTCACCGTTGGCATAAGGGGGGCCGTCATGGAGGACAAATAATTCTTTGGGGTTATTTTCGGCTAGATTTTCATATATTTTATTTTCTGCCCAAAATTTTTGCAATTCTGGCTCTTTTTGTACCGCATTAGCTCTCATATTAAAGCTAGTTTGGGGCAAATTTACGGTATCTTTATAATTTTTAGGTTCACTCATGGATAAGAGAGATTAATTAATATAACTTTTTACATTCTGCTATTGTATTGCGAATAGGTGTTGTATCTCAATGTCAAAATTGACGAAGAAAGACTTAATCGAATTATTTTTAACTATAAAAAAAGAGGGATAATCCCTCTGTGATGAAAAAATTAATCAGCTTTGCTGTTATCTAAGTGGGAATTGCTTCTCCGGGGCGTAGTTTTGCCCATTTATTTTTTTCCTCTGTAAAGCTATCACAACCGACAACATCCCACTCAGTTTCTATATAGTCTTCACGGGTGCGAATATTGACGTTTATGGAAGGATTTTCTGGCTCAAAACTAGGATTGTTTGTTAAATGGGGTTGCTCATGTTGAGTTTCTACGGCATGATAAGTATTGCAACGATCAACGTAGTAACAGTTTACACAGATACACATAGGCTTTTTCTCCGACTGTCTCTACTTCCTAATCTAGCTTAATTTTAATAAGGTTGGTTATTTATTAATGTTTATTGCGGATTTTTTAAGACAAGTATTGCCTTTTGATTTGGATTTGTTGCCCCCTGATGCTTTTTTGGTGGGGGGAGTGGTTAGGGATGCTTTATTGCACAGGAGAAGGGATTATATTGATTTAGATTTTGTTTTACCCCATGGGGCTATTCAAACGGCGAAGTTTATTGCTAATAAGTATGGCGCTGGGTTTGTGGTGTTGGATGCGGGGCGGGAGATTGCTAGGGTGGTTTTTCCTTCGGCAACGGTGGATTTTGCTAGACAGGAGGGGGATTGTTTGGTGGATGATTTATATCGTCGTGATTTTTGTCTAAATGCGATCGCCCTTAACCTATATACTGAGGAAATAGTAGATCCCTTAGAAGGTCAAAAAGATTTAGAGAAAGGTATCATCAGAATGGTATCACCAAAAAACCTTGAAGATGACCCCCTCAGAATTTTAAGGGCTTATCGTCAAGCCTCCCAATTAGGTTTTAAAATTACCCCTGATACCCGTAAAACTTTGCAAAAATTAGCCCCTCTTCTGTCTCGGGTAGCGGCGGAAAGGGTAAAGAGTGAATTAGACTATCTCTTACAATCGAAGAATGGTTGTCATTGGTTACAATTGGCTTATGAAGATAATATATTATCCCATTGGTTAGCAAATATTACCTCAGAAAGTATTGTTAATTTATTGAAAATAGATCTAATTTTAAGTAATCTTGCACAAAAATATACCCCATTTCAAAATCTATCTTCAGAGTTTTTAGGATTAGCAAAATTATCTTGTTTAACTTCTAATGTTCCTGAATTAGTTCAAGAGGAATTAATTAATTTAAAGTGTTCTAAAAATGAGATTAAAACGGTAACTACTATTATTAAATATCTTCCTAAGTTACTTAATTTTAATTTTAATACTACCCTTAGAGAACAGTATTTTTTCTTTCTTCATGTTGGTGATACTTTTCCTTTAATAGCTTTTAGGGCAATAGCTTCTAACCCTGAAAATAAATCGACAATATATCAATTAACAGAGCGTTATTTCAACCAAAATGATTTAGTAGCCCATCCTCAATCATTGATTACAGGAAATGATCTTATAAATGAACTAAATTTTAAACCAAGTCCATTAATAAAAGAAATATTAATAGAAGTACAAATTGCCCATTTAGAAAACAAAATTAATAATAAACAAGAAGCCCTTATTTTTGCTCAAAAATATTGTAATGAAAATCTCTAATTATTTACCCATATTAGTCATATATCTAACAAGGGGCTTAAGCCCCTTGCCTTGTCATCACTCCCTCTTTCTTGTCTCTTATTCATCTGATTAATTCATCTTTTCATGAAGCCTTGCGTAGTGATTATTGATTTTGTGAAACCAAATAAAGGACAATAGAAAAATATTAAATCTTAAAAAAATGATACCTATGAAGTCAAAAAAAATAGATAATTTACCTTTAAAAGCTATTTTAGAAGATACCCTAACTATTTTCTGGGCTGAATGGTTAGATTTACGGGCAAGAATGGCTCAAATTGCCTCTACGGGGTTAATTTCACCGTTAATATATGTCCTTGCTTTTGGCTTGGGTTTGGGCAATACCATTGATAGGGTTAGCACTCCTGCGGTGGGGGATAATTATTTAGAGTTTATTTTGCCTGGGATGGTGGCGCTATCTTCCATGACGATTAGTTTTGGGGGGACTACTTTTTCCATATGTGGCGATCGCCTTTTTAGCAAAACTTTTGACGAGTTGTTATTATTACCAGTACATCCCCTTGCTTTACATTTAGGAAAAGTGTTGGCAGGAATTGTGAGGGGGTTAATGACGGCATTTTCTGTGATACTGGTGGCAATTCTGTTTACAGGGAAGGTTTTCAGTTTTATTAATCCCCTGTTTATTTTAGTTGTAATCCTCAATTGTGCTGTTTTTGCTGGAATTGGGGTAATTATCGGTTTAAGGGTCAAATCCCTTGAATCTGTGGGGCTTTACAACAACTTTTTGATCGTGCCGATGTCCTTTTTAGGAGGTACCTTTTTCTCCCCAGAAAGCCTACCGATGGTTTTAAAGGTGATTGTTTATTTACTACCCCTAACCTACACTACCACTGCTTTAAGAGCGGCGGCTTATCAACCCATCAGCGTTTTTCCTTGGTATAGTATTCCTATACTATTAGTAATTGCGATCGCACTGGCTTTTGTGGGTGCTTATCAATTTTCCCATCAACAAGAATAACTAGAGATTAGGTAGTAGGATTTAGGGGTTAGGTATTAGGTTTAATACGCACCGCCGTAAAAGCTGAAGCCTTAGCGGTTAAAAATGATTTTTAAAAAGTAAAGTACCTTTACCCTGTTGCATGGGTAAGGTATTGATGATATTTTCTTGGGCGCAATATTCCAAATCATCCACGAGATTAAGTCTCACTAATCTTTGTCCATGACTGGCGAGGGAGAATAATTTTACTAAATCATGTTGCCATTGTTGATAAAGTGCGATCGCACTAATAACCTCATCATTACCAATCATATCTATATCATAGTTGGAAATGAGCCTGGAGGCGATCTCTCCTGCGCAGATAGTATCCTCAAGGGAATAACCCCCCTCCCAACCTGAGCCCACCAACCAGACATTTTCGGGTTTTGTTTGCTCCAAAAAATCAACTACCGCCCCAAAATTAATCATCGCCCCAGTGACTACCACCTCAGCATTTTGCACCCTCTGCAAAGCCCTAGTGCCATTAGTTGTGCTAATAAACAACTGCTTATCCTTTACCACTTCAGGGGTACAATCAAGGGGAGAATTACCCATATCACAAGACTCAACCTTTTTTCCTCCTCTTTCCCCTAATCTTAACCTTTTCTCAGAAGACAAAGACTCACTCTGTGCTAATAATAAATCAATATCACTAAAAGCCCTTACCGACTCCGCCCCTGCATCTATCGCCGTCGCCATGGTAGTAGTGGCACGAAGTACATCAATAACCACAGCGCAATCAGGCACTTGATTTTCAGGAGTTGACTCAGGAGTATGATAAACAGAAATTTTCACGATGATTATTTTACCTATGCTTTCACAATCAGCAATTATATATCACCGAGGGAATCTCCGTTAGTTTAACCATTGGTGAGGGATAAAAAAGAATCTATCCCTCAATCCTAATTAAATATTGCGCATTCTAGCACTACTACGAGAGCGAGGAGAAGGGGGAGTTTGTAAAGGTTGATTGCCCGTATTTTGTGCTTCCCGTTGTTTAGCCTTTGTGGCACTACGACGCAACGCCTGTAAACGCTCTTCATATTTCTTCCGTTGATTGCGTTTAGGAGTTTGCTCAATTAAAGTTTTAAGGGCGCTACCTAAACTCTGATAAGCATTTTTCAAAGAATAACCGAAACGGGTAGCCAAAATAATTGCTTTCTCATCGGCTTCCATAGCATCCTTGAGATTCTTTTCACCATTATTTTTTTGCCAAAGACGATAACCAGAAATACCACACAAAGATAAAGCTAACAATAACAATAAACCATCTTGTACCCAAAGCTCTCCCACAGCACCCCCTAAACCAATGGCAAGGGCAGCCATTTCCCATCCTTCCTTGGGAATAGTATCATTCTGAATTCTAGCAACTTCATGCCAAAACATCAGATTTCGTTGGTCAATAGCTAAGTTTTCCCATTTTGCTAAGTCGATTTGAATTTCTACCTCATCTTTGCCTAACTCTTCACTGCGGATTAGGGGAGGATTAACTTCAGTGGAAGATTCTACCATTACCCAACTTTGCAATTCTGGGGGTAACAGGGTTTTTAATCTTCTTAATTCATTCATTTCTGCTCTGGCGGAGGATGTTGTATAAGAAGTCATATAATTATTTTACTTAACTATTATCTATAATTTTGATCTTGTTGATCTTATTCTATGGTAATCTAATCTTAATTTGAGTTGCTAAATTCTAACATGGAACGTGGTTTGTTTTGGTTGCCGTTATTAATACTCTTTTTTTGGTTAGCATGGAGCGGTAAAAATGAATACCAAAAGTTAGAAAATTATAAAGTTTGGGCAGAAAATTTTGATAAGTCTAAATATGATATTTACTCGGTATTAGGAAAAAAAGGAAATATCATTACTTGGGGCAAACCGACGGCAAAGGGAATTATCAATGAGAGTCAGTTTTGTTTAGATGACATTCAAGAAATTAATCTATTGAGCAAAGATAAAGTCGTCTCAGAAGCAGATTTATCAGAAAAAGAAGAAGCAAATTTACAGTTTATTACTAAGGAAAATAACTCTATTATTATTCCTTTTACTCAAGGTACATTGGCAGGAAAATGGTATCAATATTTGAAACGATTTTAAAGATTGTAAATAGGCGTAAATAGCTTTGTTAAATCAATTATAGCTTTTATTTTATTAAGACTATTATGAACAAGGGGTTTAAACCCCTTGCCTAAATCGATTTAATTATGCCCACTTACTTAATCTAGCTTACTTTTATCGAGCGATTACCTATCTGTAAAAAAGAATTTAGTAATAACACAAATAATATTTTGTTACTTTTACAATTAATTTGATTGAGGTTTATTAAACTATTGCCATAGCAAAATGTGATATTATTATGGAGACTTGATAAAACTCTTTACTTAGAAAATAAAAGAAAAACTTGGTTTGTTTGTGTGTTATATTTCTAATAAATAGATAAAAAATATACTTTTCTACACAATTCTGACTTAAACTTCTCATAAATTTTTCTTTTGGTTGGAAGAAGATAAAATCTTAATTCAATAGTTTTTTTATCAATAATCAATGATTCTAAAATTTATTTCTAGTGGGGAAATTCTGCAAACAGAAAGACTGTCTCATTACCTTTCGTCTTGGGTAAAAGTAATTCGTTATGTTGAGAGGCTAAAATTATTGTAAATTAATATTATGATTATTAAAAAGCCACTCTGGACACATAACCTAGAGACACAAACAAATAATTTTAAGGTTTCCCGGTTAATTTTATTGATTTTTTGAGGAAATCTTTTCCATGAACAGATATTTATAAGAGTACACTATATTAGGGATCGAGGAGTTTTGTAAATTGGATACACAAAAAGAAAGAATTTTAGTTGTTGATGATGAGGCTAGTATTAGACGGATTCTGGAGACTCGTTTATCAATGATTGGTTATGATGTGGTAACGGCTGCGGATGGAGAAGATGCGATCGCCACTTTCCACGAAACCCAACCAGACTTGGTGGTATTAGACGTGATGATGCCCAAGTTAGATGGTTATGGGGTATGTCAAGAACTACGCAAAGAATCGGACATTCCCATTATCATGTTAACAGCTTTAGGAGATGTGGCTGACCGTATCACAGGACTAGAATTGGGTGCGGATGATTATGTGGTAAAACCTTTCTCTCCCAAGGAATTAGAAGCAAGAATTCGCTCTGTATTGAGACGGGTAGATAAGGATGGAGTAGCTGGTATCCCTAGCTCTGGGGTTATTTCGGTCAATTCTATTCGCATTGATACAAATAAAAGACAGGTTTATAAAGGAGATCAAAGAATTCGCCTCACGGGAATGGAATTTAGTCTATTAGAGTTGCTAGTGAGTAAGTCTGGAGAGCCTTTTTCTCGTTCCGAAATTCTCCAAGAGGTATGGGGTTATACTCCTGAGCGCCATGTAGATACTAGGGTGGTAGATGTCCATGTTTCTCGTTTACGGGCTAAACTAGAGGAGGATCCTAGTAATCCTGAATTGATTTTAACTGCTAGAGGTACAGGATATTTATTTCAACGTATTTTAGAACCGGGAGAAAAAAGAGCTTCTAGTGGTAGTTGATAATTAGTTATCTTCTTTTGAAAGGTTATTACACCAATTCTATTTTATTTACGGAATATTAGAAAGTAGCAAAAAAACAGTTCTATTAGTAATTAATGAGGGGTGTAAAACCCTTCACTATAGATATATTTTAATTTAAAAATTAAAGTCAAGTATAGGCGTTATTATTTGTCTTCCTGCTTATTTACTGCCCCTACTTTTCAATGATTAATACCAAATCCGTGAATCAAAATATACCTTAGTTCAATTCATTGAACGATAAACTGTTAGCCTTGTAATTTATTGCAAGGCGGGGATGGCATACTCTACCATTCGGATTTGGTATAATTTGTTATCCATGCCTTAGCTCTGTAATAATGCAACGGAGTAATGGAAATATTTTCATAAAAAATAATGCCAGAAAAAATCAAATCTTCTGAAAATAGTCTTTTAAAAAATTTACCCTTAATTGCTGGTATATTGGGGGGAACTTTGTTAATGATAAATCGCTTAGTTACTCCCACTTTATTAGATTCTCAGGCTCGTTCTGATGCTTTGGGTATTATTCTATGTGCTATGTTATTATTAACCAGTATTTTAGCTAGGCAAATTCAACCAGAACCTCCTCAAAGTGTAGTATTACAAGGAGAAGAAGGCTTTGAGTTAATAGATGATCTACCTGATAAAATAAAGACAGAATTGGCTTGGGCTAGTCACTTAATTCTTACTAACACGGTTAGTAAATCAGTGCTTATTTATTATCAAGAAAAAATTCTTTTAAGAAGAGGTATTCTAGGTACAGAAAAGGAAATAAAAGTTGGGCAAATTGTAGATAGGGTTATCAAAACACAAAAGCCTGTTTATCTGGTGGATTTAAAACACTATCCTGGTAAGGTTGAGTTTGATTATTTTCCCGAAAATATACAGGGTTTGATTTGTTTACCGTTGAATGATGGGGGAGTCATGATGGTAGCCACAAATATTCCCCGTAGTTATACAAAACAAAATGAAAATTGGATCAATGGTATTGGGGCCAAAATTGCCCTTACGTTAAAGGAAGAATATGCCTAAATGTTGTTTTTGTGGTGATGGGTGTCAAAGTATAAATAAAGAGGCGATCGCCCCTAGGGATATAATTAAACTAAGTAAAAGAAACTGATTATCCTTGGTGTTAACTGTACTCAAATCTACCAACTCTATTTGTCTTTTTGGCTCAATTTTGCGAGGGCTACTAGCACGACGATTGACAGGTAAACTAGATTTAGCATTGAGATCTGGAATTTCCGTCATCCATTCCTTGGGGCGTTGCAATTCAGGGGCTTTGAGAATGTATAGCAAACGTTGAGCCTGAGTTTTGGTGTCTGTATAGGGATGGGCGCATAAACTTTGGCAAAGGGCGATCGCACTTTCACCCTCCCCCATGGCCTGATAGGCATTTACTAACCACATCTGCACTTCTCCTCCCAAACCACTATTAAGGGATACCAACTTACAAGCATCCTCCAAATATCCAACACTCTGGCGATACTGCCCAGACTCAAAAGCCGATTTGCCCTGACTATATCTTTTGGTAAATTCTTCCTGTGCAAAAGAGTTCACAATGGTTAATTGATTCAAAAACTACATTAATCACCCCAATAATGAAAATTTAGGGTGTATAGTTGATTGTACACTTTTGATTGATTGATTTGACAATCAATTATTACCAAATTCCTCTCTCAAAGAATCATCATTATCATCAGCAATACTGGCTACTAAAGTAATTATACGAGAAATCTCACTAGGATAAAGATCAGCAATAGTACGTTGGGCAGAAACCACTATCTGATTATCAAAAATACTAAAGCAAGTCTCAAAAGTACCACTCCAGTTTGTTTCTAATAACCTTTTCATCAATTCAGGTTCATTTTTGGCAGGTAAAGGTAAAACCACTGACCAAACCGTTAACAAATCATCTTCACTTTCCCCCGTCAGTTGTACAAATACCTCCACGCTACCATACTGAAATTTCCACAGATAACCCTCATCATTTTTCAGCACCATAGCGCTGTCATTTTCTTCTAGGCTATAAATAACTGTCTCGATTTCATCCTTATGATTAACCTTATAATCATCCATAATTAAATTGTCTTCCATAATAAATTTTTTTCTTATTAACGTTACTCTACTGATGAAGGCTAATTTCTGATTTAGCACCACTCAAATATTAAACCAAATTGACAATTATTTGACAATCTTGTACGTCATAACACAGAATAGGGATTATTAAAACCATTGATAATTAAGACCAAAGTATTATTTATAAATACTTTCTGCGAAACTTAGGTTATGATCAGTGCTTTATTTTATATAGCAATTATCATGGTTACGGAGTACAAGATAATCCCCCTAAATCCCCCTTAATAAGGGGGACTTGAGAATAATGAATGTATCTCATAATTATAAAAAACGCTATATTACTTTTTAAGTTAATTATTATATTTTAAATTTGTGCCACATCTAAATATTTCTACCTTAAAAGGGGCTTTATGGGGGGCTTTAGCAGGAGATTTTTTTGCGCGTTATCCCCACCAAGATTTATATTTAAATTATGATTTAGAATCTTTTTCTCCTTATTTAGAAGTTATTTTTATAGGCTTTGAAAGGATTATTAAAGATAATTCTTTTAATGTAGAAACATGGATTAAAGAGATAAAAAATAACAATTATTACATTCAAGGTTTGATCATAGCTGATAATGAACAGAATATAGTAATTCCCTTAGAAATAGCTCTTTTACCTCTAGTTTTATCCTGTTATGAAAGCAAGAATAAATTAGAACATCATCTCGATCAGTTAGATTTATCTTTAAATATTAATAATAACAATCGAGAAAACATTTTTAACTTACACTTAATTATTAACTGCATCCTTACCCATAACAACAATAATATTACTCAAGTATTTGATTTAAATAGTAGTAAAAAAATAGAAAAAGTAAAACAATTTATTAATCAGAAAAAAAATATTAACGAGCTAGAAAAAGAATTTAACCAGCACTATCATCAACAAGAAATTAGTCTTTATCAAGGAATATATAGCTTTTTATCCCTATCTAATTATGTCGAACTGTCACTACTCAGAAGCACTAACTTTAAAAATCAAAAGTCCTCTACATCAATTCTGACGGGATTTTTATTAGGCTTACATAACGGTTATCATGCCCTTCCTTTCTCTTTGAAAAAATACTTTCAACTAATACCCATCGTCAAAGAGAAAAATATAGACTTACTAAGTCAACAATTTATCGATAATTGGCAGGGAAAATATACAAAAAATCCCCTCTCTAAGTTTTGAGAAGGGAATATTATTATGGCAGTTTTTAATGTTGATGATTAAACATCATAAGGGTTTTTGCCAGAAAACTTGAGGGTGACAGGCTCAGGATTTCTGCCGATATTTCTATCTTTTTTGCCGTGGAATTCACGCCCTTCGTTCACTTTTTCAGGGAATACACCATCAGCGGGGTGGAGATATTGAACTTCACCGTTAGGATATACACGGTAAACTTTATAATCTTCCATTTTGGGCTTAAATTTGGTGCGTAATTGAGTACCTAAAGCCAAACATTGCTCTTTACGGGCAAAGTAGTATAGGTTTTCACCTTCATTCATGATTGCAGCGCCACCAGTAGGCATTTCAAATACTTGCTCTTTGCTGCTAGTCCAGGTGATGGCGTATTTTTCTTCTCTGTCAGCTGCAGAGAGTAAACCGCCCGTACTTCCGCCAAATTTAGGCATTTGACCTGTTAATTGGATTTTTTCGCTCATAGAGATATTGCTTTTATAGAAATCACATTTACTATCTAGGCAATGCTATCACTGACTTAACCCCTATTTACTATGTCTGTTATGAACTGTAACAGTTTGTTACCTTTTGTTATTTAATGGGGAACGGGGAATGGGCAATGGGCAATGGTCAAACTTCATTCTTACTCAAGGATGGGGAACTTTAATATTTATTATTAATGAGGTTAACAAAGTTGGAGAGGATTTTTAAGCCGTAATCGGAGGATTTTTCGGGGTGGAATTGCACTGCCATAAGGTTTTTATGGGCGATCGCACTTGTAACTTTTTGACTACCATGGGTAACTTCCCCTGCAATTATGCTTTTATTGGTAGGATCGACATAAAATGAATGCACAAAGTAAAGATAGGTTTCAGGGGGCAACCCAGCCCACAGAGGGTGATTAGGTTGAGTTTTTTCCATAGTATTCCATCCCATGTGCGGAATGGTTAAATTAGGCTCTGATTGTAAACGACGCACCTTACCTTTTATTACTCCTAATCCTTGCTCTTTACCTTCTTCCGAGGATTCAAAAAGGATTTGTAACCCTAAACAGATACCTAAAAATGGTGTTCCCGAGGCGATCGCACTTTTAAGAGGTTCAACTAAATTACGTTCCTTTAAATGTTGCATAGCAGGATCAAATGAGCCAACTCCCGGCAACACAATCGCCTTTGCTTGGGCTATTACATCCGCAGAATAGGTTATTTCGGGAATCGCCCCCGCCTTTTCCAAACCCTTGCATACCGAGTGCAAGTTACCCATATCATAGTCAATTACAGCAATTTTCATAGTTTTATAGAAAAGTGATTTTTTATATTTAATGGGTGGTTACAATATCTTACTTATCTCCCCCAAACTTGGAGGTAGGAGGGTTTAGTTTCTAAATCTTCTGTATTTATTCCCCCCTTATTAAGGGGGGCTAGGGGGGATCTTAAATACCTAGTCTTTCATACACTTGGTCAAGATTTTTCAAGTGCTGATTAGGATCAAAACAAGTCTTCAAATCATCCGCCGATAAATGCTTCTGAATATCAGGACTAGATTCGATTAACTTACGGAAATTGCCATCTTGGGTATTCCATGCTTGGTGAGCACACCCTTGTACAATGCGATAGGCCTCTTCTCTACTCATACCTTTTTCCACCAAAGCCAGTAAAACTTTTTGGCTGAAAATTACCCCACCATATACATTCATATTACGGAGCATATTTTTAGGATATACCAACAAGTTTTGCACTAAATTAGTGGTTTCCTTGAGCATAAAATGGATCAAAATGCAAGTATCAGGTAAGATAACCCTTTCCACAGAACTATGGGAAATGTCTCTTTCATGCCAGAGAGCAACGTTTTCAAGGGCTGCCACCGCATGACCACGGATAATTCTCGCCATCCCCGTAATACGCTCACTACGAATAGGGTTACGTTTATGAGGCATGGCAGAAGAGCCTTTTTGTCCTTTAGAGAAGTATTCTTCTACCTCCAAAACGTCCGTGCGTTGCATATTACGAATTTCCACAGAAAATCTTTCTAGGGAAGCCGCTACGAGGGCAATTTGTTGTACAAATTCGGCGTGTATATCTCTGGAAATTACCTGAGTTGATGCGGTATCAGGCTTGAGTCCTAAAAGATTACAGGCGATCGCCTCTACCCTAGGTTCAATGTTTGCATAGGTACCCACCGCCCCAGAAATTTGACCTACTGCCACATCCTGACGTAATTTTACTAAACGGTCACGGTTACGGCGCATTTCTGCCAACCAACCAGCTAACTTAAAACCGAAGGTGATAGGTTCGGCATGGATACCATGGGAACGTCCTACCATGACAGTATAACGGTGTTGCTGTGCCTGATAGCGAATTGCTTGAATTGTATCCTCCACCGCCTCTAAAATGAGATCAAGACTAGCAACCATCTGCAACGCCAAAGCAGTATCAAGCATATCAGAACTGGTCATACCCAAATGGATATAACGGCCCACATCTCCCACATACTCATTAACATTGGTCAGAAAAGCGATGACATCGTGGCGCACTTCCGCTTCAATTTCCAACACCCTGTTAACGTCAAAAGCTGCCTTTGCTTTGATTTCTTCCACTGCTTCTTTGGGAATGTTGCCCAACTCTGCTTGAGCTTCACATACCGCAATTTCCACTTGCAACCATGTTTTCAGTCGATAGTTATCAGTCCAAATTTCGCCCATTTCGGGCAATGTATAGCGTTCAATCACTGCAATTCTTTGTTTCTCTGCAAATACGACTGTTATATTTTACCTTAAGTTGGACAACTCCAAAAGAATGGACAATGGAAGATGATCAGTTATAGTCAAGTTTGTATTGACATTATCAATTATCTATCCCCACCGCTTCACTAATATTACTTAAACCTTTTCCCTGTAACCTTGTTTGTAGCCCTGTCATAATATCTTTCACTGCCCAAGGCCCTTCATATACCCAACCGCTATACATTTGTAAAAGAGTTGCCCCTGCGGTAATTTTATCCCAAGCGTCCTGAGCGTTGAAGATACCACCCACCCCGATGATGGGTAACTGTCCTTGAGTTTCTTTGTAAATAAAACGTATTACTTCGGTGGAGCGTTGTTTGAGGGGTAAACCACTGATTCCCCCTGCTTCATCTATTAATAGATTACCTGTCTCTTTGAGGATTTTGGTGGTTAGTTGCTCTTTTTTGATGGTGGTATTAGTGGCAACGATACCCGATAAATTGTAGTTTCTCGATAGGTCTAAAATAGCCCTAATATCGTCCCAGCTTAAGTCAGGGGCAATTTTAATTAAAATTGGTTTTTCCCCTTGATTTGCTTCTTGTAGGGTTCTTAAAATGGGTTCTAATTGTTCTCCCCCCTGAAGCGATCGCAACCCAGGGGTATTGGGAGAACTAACATTTATCACAAAATAGTCGGCATAGGGGCGTAAAGCCTCAAAACTGCCCAAATAATCCTGATGGGCTTCTTCTAGGGAGGTTATCTTTGATTTACATAGATTTATGCCTATAGGAATGGTTCTAGGACTTCTCTCCCATGTTTCTTTTAGTCTAAGGGCGATCGCCTCTGCCCCTTCATTATTCGCCCCCATCCTATTCAAAATAGCTTTATCCCCCTCAATGCGGAACATTCTTGGTAAAGGATTACCATATTGCCCATGGAGAGTTACTGCCCCCAATTCCGCAAAACTAAAGCCAAAATTAGCCCAAATCCCAGCCCCCACCCCATTCTTATCAAAGCCAGGAGCAAGTCCTATGGGATGGTCAAAATCTAGCCCCCAGAGGGATTGTTTAAGGGAGGGTATATCTACACAAAAAGACTTTTCAAGCTCTTTGATTGTCCATTTTCCCCAATACTTATGCCGATGGTAGTCAATTTTCGCCAAAATATCCAAACTTTGTAGATGGGCTTTTTCAGGATTACCTTTCAAAGAAGCGAAAAATAAGGGATAAAGAGGGCGAAACACATTAAGCATAGTTCAGAGCTTTTAAAAAAGACAATCTTGAAGAATATTGATCGTAGTTCATTTTACCCTGATTTTCATCATCACTTTTACACTAAATCAAAAAATGAGAAAATTTATCTCACCAAGTAACTTTTTCTCAGTAAACTAAGTAAATCACATCATATCAATATTCTTTATTGTATAAAAATATGTCTTATTCTATAACTGTTTGATTACATGGTTATAGATAAATATATATTCAATGTAAAAAGAAGTCTTTTTATCTTGATCCCTGTTTGTTTTCCTCCATAACAAGAAAAACGCAAAATTATTAAATATACAGCATTTAGAAATGTTTGTAAATATGTCTTTGTATGAAGCAATAGTTAAGACAATATAAAAAATAAATACTTATAAATATAGTCGATTTCCTCATTCTGTCTAGCTTATAAGCAAAAAAGCCTTGATCCCAGATAGTTAATAATAAAAAGAGAAGGTTTTAATAAAAAAAATATAGAGAAAGAAAATGATACCCAACAATAATAAATGCGCGTCAGCCTGTCGATATTGTCGCTTTTACCATCCAGAGGGTAGGAGAGGTGGAATGTGTGAACAATTAAATGTTTCAGTACAAGGTGCATGGAAATCTTGTAGTTTAGCAGTTTTGGCTTTCGGAGAGTCTTGGGAAACCATGCCAGAAATTGTTTTACTAGAAAAATCCTTTTCCCTCGGATGTGCTACCCCTAATATCGAAGTAAATACTCCCAAAATCACCCAATACTTACCGGAAAGTACTCCTGTCAAAGTAGAAGCTACTCTGTAATTTATCAAAATTTAGTAGGTTTATCTCGATTCCTATGTTTTTTGGTATCTAACTTTTTCCATAGTATATGGTCGCACCATTAAAATAACACCATAATTAAAACATCTTTAACAATTTATTTTCACCTTTGGGGAAACAAAATATACTTTATATAACTAACCATCGCAACAAGTTAATCATTCATAAATCATTCATATTGTTTACCCCACTAAATAGCATTATCAAACCGCCTATCACGATTAATAAAGCGATAATTCCTAGTACAGCGTCTAATTTACTGGTATCCATTTTTAAATCTTAAGGCATTAATAAATTTGCACCCCCCCTGCGAGGTAGTGTCGAGGGGGTATTGTTGTTGTCGGAGGGAGGATTTTCTATGGGGGGAGAATCCGTTATTTCTTCTGATGGTGAAGTGGGAGGTTGATAGACACTAACCAACAGATCTACTAATTGATTTCTTTGGTTTCTTGTTAAACTTTTTATTAATTCTCTGTCTTCCGTAAAAGGATTTTCGGTTAGGGTACTAAAACCTGGATACCTTTCTTGTGTCATGGTTTCGTTGTAGCCTAGGTAATCAGCGAGGGTTAGTTTCCAGTCGAGGCGAAAAACTACGGGGCGAGATTTTATGTACTCGTGATACCTAATAAAGCGACTTATTAGGGTATGTTGAGGCATTACTTCTCCCGTATTACTAGATATGTATTGATTATTTTTAGGTATTTCTGGCATTTGCTCATATATTTGTTGAGCAATGGTTTCGGGGGTGAATCTTTGGGCAAATGCGGGGGCATTCCATGACAAACTCGCCGATGGTTGCTCGATGATTTTTTCTCCATGAACAAAATGCACCCCAAAAAAAGTTATAAGTGCGATCGCACCATAACCAAACACATTAAAAGAAGTACCGCAAAAAAGACGGTACCACCGAGAAAAATTCTTTAATAACCTAGTCATCACTAATAATTTCAGGTTGAGTAAGCTCATCAGACATTTCAATAATAGCCCTTAAAACAGGCTTCATGATTTCTTCAACATTATCAAAATCTTCATAACGTCTTTGTTTAGCCCTTTTTGCAACCTGCACCGTAATCTTGTAACGATTGGAAGCCGCCTCCATTAACTCGTCACTACGAAACATAACTTGTCCAGATTCAAAGTTGTTTTTTAACATTCTTTGCTTTTATAGTTTTTGTGAAGAAAACGCACCAACAATCATTCTATCAAGTTTTGGGAAACCACACCATATTAAGCTCCCATAAACACAAAAAAGCCCGTTACATAGCAATGATGATAACGGGTAAATTAAGTCTATTATTGTATTATAGTAATATTATTCCGCATCTTTGCGTCCAGGGTTACGCGCAGGGTCTCCAGAGAGGAAGCCAAAAATAAACATTAAAATGAAAGAAGCAACCACTATATTGACAACAATTTTTAAAGTTAACATTTTATTTTCTCCTAATTATTAACAGACATTACTATATTTTACACCTCTTTCAGATTTTCTTGAACTCCAAACCAATATCCTTTTCCATAAATCGTATGAATCAAAGCTTTTTCCCCCTTCATTTCAATCTTTCTGCGTAACAGTCTGATTACCGCAGCCACCACATTACTACTTGGCGCTTGCTCCTCCGACCAAAGATGATGATATATTTGTTCTTGGGTAACTAACTGATTCGAGTGCAACAAAAAAAATTCTAATAGTCGAATTTCCTTCTCCGAAAGTTTAAGTAACCTCCCCTGACGGTAAGCCAGTTTACTATCCATATCCAACTCCAAATCATCCATGGTTAATAACTTTTTATCCCTCTCCTCTCGAAGAATCTCAACCTTTGGACTACCCCTTCTCAATAAAGCCCTTACCCTAGCCAATAATTCTCTCAATTCAAAAGGTTTCATCAAATAATCATCCGCCCCAGCATCCAATCCCAAAACCCTATCATCCAAAGTATCCTTAGCCGTCAAAAACAACACAGGAGTATCAGCCTCAGTTTTAGCTAGACTATCATTTGTACCTTTGAAACCACGCAAAGACTCACAAATACTTAATCCCGTCCTATAAGGCAACATCCAGTCCAGAATTAAAAGATCAAAAGAATCTTCCAAAACAAAACTCCATCCTTGCTCACCATCATAGGCAATTTCCACCTGATAACCTTCTTTTTTTAATACATGGGCAAGACTATCAGCCAGTTGCCTTTCATCTTCCACTAACAATATTTTAATTGACATAAAAGTTCGGCTACTTATCAATGATATACACAGAATTATCAATATTAATCATTAATTTAGCAGTTTTAGAGTTTAATGATTTTTGCCTTCTGCAAAACCAACATCGAATCATTTAACCACAAGGAAGTTCAATAAATTTTTGCCCAGAAAATAATCCATAAGGTTTAGAATGTGTAGAGACAAAATTAACTAATCATGGTATCGTTTATGGTACAAATAAAAATCAATCAAAATCCTAGTAAAACCAATTATGTCTCCTTCCCAATTTGGGCAATATGACGACAAAGAAATTGTTATCATTCATGATGATGAAGAAAGGTTTCTTGAATGTTATGTTGAAAACGAAATTAACTATCAAGGTAACAAATATCTGTTACTAATGCCCGTTGATAGCACTATTATTATCTTAACTGATGATGTGGTTGATGAGGATGATCCTGATTCTACCGAAACTGTCATTGTGGAGGATGATGATGAAATCGATGCTATTTTCGATGATGCCAAGGCTGTGTTAGGGGAGTTGAATTTATCCTTAAAACGTTCGGGAATTAGCCTTACCGCTAGTGGAGAATTACCCCCCGAAGAGGATGATGACATCATTAGTTTGGAATTAGATGATGAGGAAGAAGGGCTAGAGGTAGAGGAATTACAGTTTTTAGCTAGTTTTTATAGCTTAGAACAACGATACGATATTTGTACTCCCCTTGCTCCTATTCTCTTGATTGGCGAACAAAAATCCTCTAGCAAAGTAACGTTGTTTAATCCAGACAAGCCGGAGTTGCAAGGAATTGTCGGGGAGTTACTTTTAGACTTTAATGATGATGATTAGTTTTTGATATTTACAGAAAGTATTAAATTCAATATTTGATAAGGGGGATTACACCCCCTGCTTTGAAACCCATCAAAACTATTTTTTAGCCATTAGCTAATGTAGCTGTATTTTGAGTTAATTTTAATGGAGTTAGGATAATCTAAAAATAATAACAATTAGTAATCTTACATCAGGGAATGTGAGTTATTTTTTAGATAGAAAAGTAATCAAATTTTATTGACGGTTTAGCTTTTACTTTCTTCCACTTTTATTTTTTTAATCTCAGAATAAAAAGAGGTTTCAATGACTTGATTTTTACTTTTTACGACAGTATTTCTCATTCGTAAGTTATCATTTGCAAACCAAATTCTTTCTTCTACATATTGATTGTCTGCAGTGATAGTTAAAGTTAAAGAGTCATCATCGGCGATGGTATATTGTCCTTCTAATACGTGTTTATTATCAACTAAACGCCAAATTTTACCGTTTTTTAGGTCGTTGTCTTGATGGTGAATAATCATGGTGCTATTACCAGTTTTTTTGGGTTTTCCCCAGTCGGGGGAGTTATCCCAATAGGAAGTGATGATAATATTATTTTCTGGGTTTATGTCATTTTGTTGATAAATAGCTTTTGCTTGGTCGCTATTTTGTTCTAATAAGTTGATGTTTAAGTTAGCTTTGCTGTTATCTACAGCTTCTTTGTTTATATTGTAGGTGGTACGTTGAGAAAACCAACTCCCTGCAGTTTTCTCTATAAAGGTATTTATATCCATTAATCTTATATTTAGTTATTTTTTATAATAAATCGATCGCCCCTAACTGTAAATGTAGTTATTGGCAAAATTAATTATAGCGCCCTGAGATCAATGGACAATGAAAATTAAGGTGTTCGGTATCAAGTTTTATGAAGATGAATATCAATTACTATTTCTTTGCTTTAATTATCCATTCTCAATTATTAATTATTGAATATATCCCTCTATCAAAAAATCATCATCAAATCTTTGCAAGGTAATATTTTGTAATGATAAAGCATCCTTCATGGCAGTGATGCCCAAATCACCTAAGGGGTTAAAGCCCTGTTGCCCACCAATGATTTTTGGTGCCATAAAAGCCAATACCTTTTGTATATTACCAGATGCGATCGCCCTTGCCCCCAAATTACCACCACATTCCCAAAAAACAGCATTAAAACCACGACTATATAAATCATCCATCACCACCGTAGGACAAAGATTGTCAAACTCCAACACCTCCACCCCCTGTGACAATAAATGTGCCTTGAGGGCAGAATCAGAGGCTTGAGGAAGAGTATAAACCACCGTCGGTGCCATTGCCGTATCCCATAAATTACAATCAAAAGGTAAATCAAAACTAGCTGACATCACCATCCGCATAGGATTGTGAGTAGTGACACCATGAGTAGTCAAACGAGGATTATCCTTTCTGACAGTATTTCCTCCCACCACCACCGCATCGCAACTAGAGCGCAGAAAATGTACATAATCCCTAGATTTTTGGCTCGTAATCCACTTACTATCCCCCGTCGCCGTAGCAATTTTCCCATCCATGGTCATAGCATACTTTAAAATACCAAAGGGGCGCTTATGAATTACTCGATGAATAAAAGCCTCATTTAATTGTCGACAGGCTTCTTCCTCCACCCCCACTTTTACATCTATACCAGCAGACACCAAACGCTTTATACCACCCCCTGCAACCCTTTCATCGGGATCCACCATGCCCACCACCACCTGACTAATTCCTGCCTGAATGATAGCCTCTGTGCAAGGGGGAGTTTTTCCGTAATGATTACAGGGTTCAAGGTTAACGTAAATAGTCGCCCCCATAGCATCCTCTCCAGCCTCCTTTAGGGCAAAAACTTCGGCATGGGGTAATCCCGCCTGAGGATGGAAGCCCCTGCCCACAATCTGACCATTTTTAACCACCACTGCACCCACCAAAGGATTAGGAGAGGTTTTTCCCAGTGCTTTTTTTGCTAAGGTTAAGCACTCATGGATCATTTGTTGATCAAAGTTATTCATAACTCAATGATAGAGAGGATAAATCAAACATTAAAAACTCTGTAACCCTGATGTAACATAAACTGTAGTGATTTTCAAAAAAAAGTTTTACAAAACTTTCCCTTATGCCTTATGATTGATAAGTGGTCAACTTTACTATTATGCCGTAACTAATCCATGAAAGACAAGGTCGGTAATAGTAAAAGGCGAGTTTATTATGCGAAAAACTCAAAAAAATGACCAAGATTTACGCACTATTATGTATAATTTTAAATCCCTAGATCTTATTAACTAATCTAGTATAGATAATTATTGTCTTATGCAACCTTTACCCAAAAATATTGATACAATCCGTGTTTATTTGAAAGAAATTGGTCGAATTCCTCTATTAACTCAAGAGGAAGAGATTATTTATGCTAAACATATTCAAGAGCTAGTCAGCCTTGAGAAAAAGAAAGAAACCCTTGCTAAAAAACTTGAAAAAGAACCTACTTTAGAAGAATGGGCAAAGGCTGCCAAAATTTCTGAAAAAAATTTAAATATTAAAATTACTCAGGGCGAAAAAGCTAAACGTCGCATGGTGGAAGCCAACTTGCGTTTAGTAGTATCCATCGCCAAAAAATACCTCAAACGTAATTTAGATCTCCTTGATTTAATCCAAGAAGGCACCATTGGGATGCAAAGGGGTGTGGAAAAATTTGACCCCACCAAAGGTTATCGTTTCTCTACCTATGCTTATTGGTGGATTCGTCAAGCTATTACAAGGGCGATCGCAGAGAAAAGTAGAGCAATCCGCTTACCTTTACATATTACTGAAAAATTAAACAAAATTCGCCAAACTCAAAGAAGATTATCAGAAGAAAAAGGTCGTCCTGCAACCATTGCCGAATTAGCCCAAGAGCTAGACTTAAGCCCCGAACAAGTTAGGGAATATCTTGGCAAAGCCCGTCAACCCCTCTCCCTCGATCTCAAAGTAGGAGACAATAACGACACTGAGTTAGGAGAATTATTAGAAGATAAAGGACAATCTCCCGAAGACTTCACCGACTATTCTTGTCTTCAATTTGACCTCAAAAAAATGATGTCCGAATTAACCCAACAACAACAAGACGTAATTAGATTACGTTATGGGTTAGAAGACGGCAAACCTCTTACCCTTTCAAAAATCGGTGACATTCTCAGCATCTCCCGCGAAAGAGTTAGGCAAATCGAAAGAGAAGCCCTCACCAAGTTGAGAAAGCGCAAAGAAGTAATTCAAGAATATATCGCTAGTTAAATATTTTTTTGACCTCCACATTGGGGGTTTTTTTTGTAGCAAAGAATACCTTTACAAAATCTGCCCCATAAAAATCTAATCTTTAGACTCAGGACGCTTAAATTGAGAAGCCGCAGGAAACGGAAGCACAGGCTCATTCTCTAAAGCCATATTCATAAATTGTCGCCATACAGGGGCTGCTGTTCCTCCTCCTGTGACTCCTCGCCCTAGGGTACGGTTAAAGTCATCATTGCCAATCCAAACCGCCACGGATAATTGGGGTACATAACCCACAAACCAAACATCTCGCTCTCCGCTAGTGGTACCCGTTTTACCCGCCGCTGGTCTGCCAATATTGGCCGCCGGGGCTGTTCCCCCCGGACGCAGTACATTTTGTAATATAGTGGTGAGGGATGCCGTTGACCATTCGTCCAAGACTAATTGGGGTTTGGGGGTATTATCAATAATAACATTGCCATTATTATCGGTAACTTGTAAAATCATGGTGGTATCAGACTTCCAGCCATTGTTGGCAAAGGTTGCATAGGCACTCGCCATTTCCATGGGGGTAATACCAATGGGGCCAAGGGGAAGGGACACCACGGGCTGTAAAGGGCTTTCTATACCCAAAGTTCGAGTCAAATCAATGACTCTATCAAGACCTATTTCTTGACCTACAACCACCGCTGGAATATTTAAAGAAACAGTGAGGGCTTGGTTAATGCTAACATCGCCCCCTCCCATGTCACCGCCATAGTTTTCGGGGCGATAAATCCCAGAGCCATCTCGAAAGCCTTTGGAGTAGTTAGCCACGCTACTGCTAGGAGTATATTTGCCACTGGCAAAGGCTTCATAAAATACGAAAGGTTTAAAAGCTGAACCGGGTTGACGACGAGAGTGTAACACTCGGTTAAATTGGCTGGTTTCGTAGTCGATGCCCCCCACCACAGCTTTAACGAAATGGGTACGAGGATCGATCGCCACTAGAGCCATTTGATCCGCTTGAACCCCTGAACGACGTAAGTTTTGGTGGGCGTTACGGACAATTTCTTCTGCCCGAATTTGCATATTATAATCAAGGGTTGTTTGCACATTCAAACCCCCCCGAATCAACATATCACTACCAAAACGATTAATAATATCTTCCCGCACAGCATCAGTAACGAAAGGAAGTCGGCTTCTTTGCCATGCTTGAGGTTTTCCCACTCCTAGGGGTTCTACCTTAGCCGCTTGGGCTTCTTCTTCCGTAATCCAATCTAAGTCCACCAGGCGATCGAGAACTAACGCTTGTCTTCTTTTAGCTATTTCATAGTTAGCAAAGGGACTAAAGGCTTCAGGAGCCTGAATAATACCCGCCATCATGGCAGATTCTGCCAAATTTAACTCGGAAGCAGGTTTATTAAAATAACTTTTGGCGGCGGTTTGTACCCCATAATTATTATGACCCCAATAGATATTATTAAGGTACATATCAAGAATTTCATCTTTACTAAAAACCTGCTCGATACGCAGGGCCAAAATCGCTTCTGCTAATTTCCGAGAATAACTTCTTTGGTGAGAAAGAAACATATTTTTGGCCAACTGCATAGTGAGGGTAGAAGCCCCCTCTACAACTCCTCCGCTACGATAGTTAACCAAAATCGCCCTTGCCACACTGGTAGGATTAATGCCCTCATGGTAATAAAAATTGCTGTCTTCAATGGCCAGTACAGCCCTTTTTAACTCAGGGGAAATTTCATTTAACTCCACCGTCTGCCGATGTTCCTCAGAATGAAAACTAGCCAGTAAAACTCCCTTTACATCATATACATAACTGGTTTGGGCAGGAACATGACCCCTTAAAACCCTCACATCAGGTAAATTCCGAAAACTAATCGCCAACCCCGCCAACCCCCCTGCCACCACAGAGGTAGTCAACAAAGTTAAACTGAGGAAAGTTCCCCCCGCAACCTTGGTGACACCCAACACAAACTCCTTGGCTGCGTTTATTTTTGGTCGTTTAGTTTTTAGTTTAAAAGTAGTAGAAGATGACACGGTGATTTATATATAGCGATAGGACAGGTTTTTAATAAAGCTGGGTCAAAAAAAGCATTAGAACAGCCATGGATAAATATTGGCAATGAATAACATTAAAAATAACTGCGCATGATTCTAACACAAACACTTTATAATGTATCAAGATATGACTTGACATTTAATTACAATTATTTTAAAGCAAAATTTAGTCTAACTTAACTCATGTTTGTTCTTAGCGGTTACGAATATTTTCTCGGATTTTTACTTGTCAGTAGTTTAGTGCCTATTTTAGCCTTAACTGCTTCAAAATTACTTAGACCTAGAACTGGGGGACCAGAAAGACGCACCACCTATGAATCGGGAATGGAACCCATTGGGGGCGCTTGGATTCAATTTAATATCCGTTATTATATGTTCGCCCTTGTGTTTGTGGTGTTCGATGTGGAAACTGTTTTCCTCTACCCTTGGGCTGTGGCTTTTAATACCCTCGGATTACTTGCCTTTGTAGAAGCTCTTATTTTCATCTCTATTTTGGTCGTTGCTCTCGTCTATGCTTGGCGTAAGGGTGCTTTAGAATGGTCTTAAGTAATGGATAATTATTTTTCATGATCCACACCATTATCAAAGATTCAGTCAAGATAAAATGCTTTTAACTACTCTGTACGAGCATAAGAAGTTCAAGAGTACGGTTAAAATTGAGATGGAAGCAAAGACAGCTATTAAAATAAAAAATTATTATGAACAATTCAACTCCTGATTTAGCAACTTTGGAACAAACAGCCAAAGACAAAATTCTTAATCCCATTGCCAGAAGTCAGGTTACTCAAGATTTATCAGAAAACGTCATCTTAACCACCGTTGATGATTTGCATAACTGGGCTAGGCTATCTAGTTTATGGCCAATGCTTTACGGTACTGCCTGTTGTTTCATCGAATTTGCGGCTTTGATCGGTTCTCGCTTCGATTTTGATAGATTTGGTTTAGTACCACGTTCTAGCCCCCGTCAGGCTGATTTAATTATCACTGCTGGTACTGTCACCATGAAGATGGCTCCTGCGTTGGTTAGATTGTATGAAGAAATGCCTGAGCCTAAATACGTTATTGCCATGGGTGCTTGTACCATTACTGGGGGTATGTTTAGCAGTGATTCTACCACCGCTGTGCGTGGGGTTGATAAATTAATCCCTGTGGATGTTTATATTCCTGGTTGCCCTCCTCGCCCTGAAGCGATTTTTGATGCCATTATCAAGTTAAGGAAAAAGGTGGCAAATGAATCTATCCAAGAGAGGGGTACTGTACAAAGTCAGACTAATCGTTACTATAGTACAACCCATAATCTAAAGATGGTTAAACCCATTTTAGATGGTAAATATCTTCGCAATGAGTTGTTGAAAAATCCCCCTGCAGAATTGGCGGCGGCTATGGGTATGCCCGTAAATTCAGCATTAGAAACCAGTAAAGAAAATGAGGAGGCTTAAGAGTAAATGAGTGAAGAAAATCAAGAAAGTGTAGAAACCACTGAAAATGCTGAAATTGTTGAGGCTGGAGTGGCTTCTAAGTGGTTGACGGAGAATGGTTTTGATCATCAATCTTTGGAAAAAGATCATTCTGGTATTGAGTTAATCCAAGTTGAGCCTGAATATTTGTTACCTATTTGCACGGCTTTATATGCCTATGGTTTTAATTATCTTCAATGTCAGGGGGCTTATGATTTAGGGCCTGGTAAGGAGTTGGTTAGTTTTTATCACCTGACAAGGGTTAGTGATAATGCGGATACTCCTCAAGAGGTTAGAATTAAGGTTTTCTTAAATCGTGAAGAGCCTAAAGTTCCTTCTGTGTATTGGATTTGGAGAGCGGCAGACTGGCAAGAAAGGGAGAGTTATGATATGTATGGCATTATCTATGAGGGTCATCCTAATCTTAAACGTATTTTGATGAATGAGGATTGGGTAGGTTGGCCTTTACGGAAGGATTATATTTCTCCTGATTTTTATGAGCTTCAGGATGCTTATTAACACCTTTGTTATTAATCAATTTTTGGGCGATTTTTTTGCGTTTTTATGGGACGCAGGGCGATCGCCCTTTTCTATGGCTTTATAATAATGAATAGGATAATTTATTTTATCTCTAGTAATCCCGAGTAAATTAAGATCGTGATCAATTAATTTATTCTCATGACGAAAACTAAAGTAGGGGCGAGGAATAAAAAACCCATACCAATTGCTAAAAAACCTCCTCGATAGATATTGAAGTCATATCCAATGCGTTTCCATGAATAGTGAAAAACATATCTACCCAGTAAAATATCAAAACTGAGCATTAAAAATAACCATAATAAACCAATTAATAAACTATCAATAATAGTAGCGGGTTTTATCCAAGGAATAGCGAACCAACTAATTAAAAATATCAAACAACAACCGCTAATTATACCGAGTTTCTTTGCTAAAGGTTCTCCTATTTTTCGGCTCACAAATTTAATTCTGATAATGCCCTGTATTGTTTCGGCTAAAGCTATTAATAACCATACAATGAGGGCTTTTATGATCATTATTTGAGGAGATTTTCTACTATTATATCGGCCAATTCAGAGGTAGCTCCTAAAGGGTCTATAATCTGTATATTAACATTATCATACTGGGTTTTTATCTCTTCGGCTCTAAGGACGATCGCCTTTAAAATTTTACCAGGGAATAAAAAATAAGGAAGCATAGCGATATTTTTAGTACCTGATTCAAGTAAATCGATGATAGTTTGATCATAAAAAGGATTCATTGACCAAAAAGTAAGTTTTGCGGAGGTTTTTTGTGCTAATAATTGAGCTTCTTTTTTTCCTTTTTCTAGTCTTGTGCCGTGGCTTATTAATAATCGAGCATGATTAGGATATTTTTGATATTTTTGTTCTAACAAGTCTGTTACTGAATCTTCTGAGCCTAAATGGGGTAATATTTTTATATCTATACCAATCTTAGAAGTATTTTTAAGGGCGATCGCACTTTCTTCGGGTATATCTTCCATTACATGGGTGCCTGAAAAAAGGAATAGAGGTAATATTTTGATTTGTTTATATCCTTTCTCATGGCAAAAGTGGGCAAATTTTGTTATTTTTTCCCCCAAAGATTGTTGAGAAAGTTCGAGATATGCAGTTTCCAAATGGCTTTTTATGGCTTTTTTTTCCAATGCTTGACGAGTTAAATTAGCGAGGGTATCAAGATAAATTTGATATTGGGAATTTCTACTACCATGCACTACCAAAAGATAGCCTGTGTCATTATTCATTGATATTTAGAGTTTAATAAAAAAGTGCTTTAATTCAGGAGATCAGTGAAAAATAGTAACAATAAAGGGATTGATTGAATAATTTAGTAGTATTTCATACCATCATTAAACAACACCAAAATTTTATTATCAATTACCTCTTTTAAATAATCTTTTACCTTGTCATAAGCCGTTAAATAGGACAACTTAAATCCCCTGCTTTTTGAGAAAAACGAAGATTCTCCGCATAATCCACAGGGCAATCAATGACAGCGGGAACATTTTGGGCGAGGGCTTCTTTGAGGGTAGGAATCAAATCTTCACTGGAAGTAACTCGATAACCTTTTAAACCCATGCTTTCGGCAAACTTGACAAAGTCTGGATTAGTAAAATTCACAAAACTAGATGAGCCAAATTGATTATTTTGTTTCCAGCCGATTAAGCCGTAGGCGTTGTCATTGAAGATAAGAGTAACAAAGGGAGTTTTTATTCTCACGGCAGTTTCTAATTCTTGGCAATTCATCATAAATCCTCCATCCCCCGTTACTGCCACTACTTTTTTATCGGGGTGGACTAATTTGGCAGCCAATGCCCCCGGAATAGCGATACCCATGGCAGCGAAACCATTAGAAATAATGCAGGTGTTGGGTGCTTCTGCGTGGTAATGCCTAGCCATCCACATTTTATGGGCGCCTACATCACTAATAACTATATCTTCTGAACCCATTACCTGTCTTAAATCGTAGATTATTTTTTGGGGTTTGATGGGAAAGCCTTCATCATGGGCATATTGTTCGTAGTCTTCTCGAATATCGTTCCTTAGGGTCGCAGAAAAAGGAATTGATTTACCAGTGCGATCGCACCTTTTGCCAATTTCATCAAGGGCATCGGCAATATCACCCACTACCTCCACTTCAGGGATATAACTACTATCAATTTCCGCCGAATGGGTGCCAATATGCACAATGGGAGTAGTGCCGTCAGGATTCCATTTTTTCGGGGAATACTCAATTAAATCATACCCCACCGCAATAATAAGATCTGCCTGTTCAAATCCACAGGTAATAAAATCCCGTTGCTGTAAACCCACCGTCCACAAAGAGAGAGGATGAATATAAGGAATAGCCCCCTTACCCATAAAAGTATTCGCCACAGGGATATTTAAACGGGTAGCAAACTCCGTCAACGATTCCGTTGCCCTTGCCCGAATAGTGCCATTTCCTGCCAAAATTAAAGGATTTTTTGCCCGTGCGATCGCCAAAGCAGCCCCATTGAGACTACGGTGAGACGCATAAATTTTCTCTTTTTGGTCAATTCTGAGGGGCTTTCCATCAGCTACCATAGCCGCAATATTTTCAGGTAAATCGATGTGTACAGCCCCTGGCTTTTCCTTCTGTGCCACCTTAAAAGCCTTGCGCACCACCTCTGGAGTAATGCCTGGGCGCACAATTTGTTTATTCCACTTTGTCACAGGGGCAAACATCGCCACCAAATCCAGATACTGGTGAGACTCAATGTGCATCCTATCCGTGCCTACCTGCCCCGTAATGGCTACCAACGGCGCCCCATCAAGGTTGGCATCAGCTACCCCCGTCATGAGATTAGTAGCCCCTGGCCCCAAAGTAGATAAACACACCCCCGCCTTACCCGTTAAACGTCCATAAACATCCGCCATAAAGGCTGCCCCCTGTTCATGACGAACAGTGATAAACTGGATAGTAGAGCTTTTTAGTGCTTCGAGGATATGTAAATTTTCTTCCCCCGGTAAACCAAAAATGTACTCTACCCCTTCATTTTCTAAACATTTAATTAATAATTCTGCCGTGTTTAGTTGAGACATATCTACTCCTCACATTTTTATGTTTAATTTGTTCCCCGTGCCTCAGAAAAAGCTATCCTAAAGGTAACTGAATATATAATCTTTTCTATTAATCCTTAATCTTAATAATTAGAGTGAATTTGAGTAATCCCCCTTTATCTAATCCTAATCAATTTTTACCCGATTTAGATGGCTTTTCTTATAATCCGATTCCCACCCCTAGCCATCCTAAACAATATCGGGCTATAGGAATAATACAAGGAAAATACACTCCTCTCGAAGGAAAACTAACTAAAGGGGTGATGGAAACAAGGGATGGACAAAAATGTGATAGCGTAATTTTATCAAGGGCTATTGGCTCTATAAAAAATTATGTTGATGTTAATGTATCTCAAAATTGGATTGTTTATCCCCACAAAATTCGTAATAGTGACCAACTTTACTTACAGATAGTAGGTATTTCTCCCTGCGAAGACTTAAGCCACATTGTATCAGAAAAAAGCCTAAAAAAAGATTATTTTTCTATTCGGGGAGAAATTTTATATTTCAATAGAAAAGCAGAAAAAGTTATTGTAAAAATACGTTTTAATAGAAAAATTAAAGGCAAAAAATCAAGATTTTTTAAATTAGAATTAAAAGGTACTATTGAGAACAACTCTATTCACCACTTTTATAGCCTTGATACTATTTTAGAAGACAATAAATTAGTAATAAAAAAATATATAGATCTAGGTTTAATTGCCGTTAATATATAAAATATAAATGTATGTTAAATCAAAAATGGTTAATTCAAATTGCCCAAACAACGTGGAAAACTATGTGGCAATTAATGATGTCCAACTTAGCCCCTAGTGACAATGGCAACTATCAACGCCCTTCAAGCACCTACCGTAATATAATTAATGAAAATGGCGATTATCAACCAGAAAAATATCGCTATACTATCTACGCTGGTTTAAGTTGTCCTTGGGCTCATCGTACCCTCATGGTTAGAAAATTAAAAGGTTTAGAAGAAGTAATTGACTTAGTAATTGTTACCCCTTCTCCAGCAGATGGAGGATGGATAATTCCCCAAGGTTCAGAAAATTGTTATACCCTAAAGCAACTGTATTCCAAGGCTAATCCTAGTTATCAAGGACGCTGTACAGTACCCATTTTATGGGATAAAAAAACTAAAACTATTGTTAATAATGAAAGTTCAGAAATAATTGTTTTACTTAATAATTGTTTTAATCAATTTGCTTCTTACCCAGAATTAAATTTATATCCTGATGAATTAGGCGAAATAATAAATAATTGGAACAAAAAAATATATCACTATGTTAATAATGGAGTTTATCGTTGTGGTTTTGCTCAAACTCAACAAGCTTATGAAGATGCTTGTTACGGATTATTCAACCTCTTAGATGAAATAGAAATAGTATTAAAGAATAATCGCTATTTATGCGGAGATGGATTAACCCTTGCTGATATTCGCTTATTTACTACTTTGATACGTTTTGATTTGGTTTATTTTGGTTTATTTAAATGTAATATTAAGAGGATTGCTGACTATCCAAATCTTTCTCATTATTGTAGGGAAATATATAACCTAGAAGGGGTTCGGAAAACTTGCAATTTTGAAGTGATAAAACAAGACTATTATGGTAATCTTTTCCCCCTCAACCCAGGGGGAATAATCCCATTAGGTGTACCAAATTATCAAGATTAAGATGTAGCAATTACTATGCTCACCAAATACAAAGTAATTCGCCTAACTCCCCCACAAATTCGGGAAACTTGGAAATAATAAGCATTCTTCATCACTACGATAAATGCTACATTAATTATCAGAAAAAAAACTACTGACAATTAATTGAGTTTTCTTTTCTATTTCATCCCAATTTAATTCTCCAGAGTCATTTACTAACATGGAATCAATTTCGACGGGTTCATTTTTTTCTGTGGTAAACTCTTTAAAACAAACTTGAAAACAGATAAACCAAACATTAGTTTCTTTTACTATATCTCGTTTTTTTTGAGTTAAAATATGACTGGGAAAGGGTTCATTAATTTCCTTATAGGTTACATCCCAATTATTTATCTCTGCTTGTTTTCTAATGTTATCTACTACTCTGATATAGACAGGTTGCATTAGTAGATTTGCTTTTTCATAGTCAAGATTTGTTTTAAATTGTGGTGATTTCATGGTTAGATATTATCGAAATGTTTGCTTTGCGGGTAATAGTATAAATTATTCTCGCAATTACAATAATTTTTTGAATTTTTTGATAGTTATACTTCCACTGTTGATATTTTAATTTAGATTTTTTTACTTCTAAGCCTACGGTTAAAATTGACAGAGAAATTTGTTTTAATACCAGATTTAACTCTGGTTCTATTCCTTCTAATAATTGATTGATTTCTTTTAGTTTACTATTAATTTTTATTATTTTTATAAATATTAAAATAAGGGCGATCGCCATTAAAACATTTATAGAACAAACTGTAATAATAAGAATCATTAAATTACTTAAATTTCAGTTTAAAAAACAGAATACTACCTGCCAAAATTAAAGTCACTAAATTAGTTAACAATACAGGAATATCTTTAACAAAGAAACCATAAATAATCCAAAGAATTACCCCAATACAAAAACAAAGAAACATGGCTAAAGAAATATCTTTCGCTGATTTTGAACGCCAAGTTTTGAGGGCTTGGGGAAGAAAAGAAATAGTGGTTAAAGTACCAGCCATCAAACCAACCATTGTAATAATATCCATAAATAAGGTATAGAAGGAGTATTTAGTTAAGTTATCATATCATTGCTTAAAATCTTTAATAATCAAGAAAATCAAATAGTTAAAATTTTCCCTGTAATCAACCCTTTAATATTAAAGAATATTATCAATTATCCACTATCAATTATTAATTATTAACCCCTCCGCCCCCTGGAGTTTCAATGACAAAGACATCATTAACATTCATTTGCACTTCCGCTGTTGCCCCCAAAGTTTCAACCTCTCCACTCTCTCTTATCACATAATTCTTACCCACCATACCCTTACCACCACCATTTAAACCCGATGGAGGTATTAAACGATGACTCGATAAAATACCCGCCGTCATTGACTCCAAAAAGCGAATTTGACGGATTACCCCATCACCCCCTCGAAAATCGCCCTTACCACCGCTACCCTTGCGGATGGAGAAAGAATCTAAACGCACGGGAAAACGCCACTCCAACACTTCAGGATCTGTTAATCTGGAGTTAGTCATATGGGTTTGAATGGCATCTGTACCATGGTAATTATACCCTGCCCCTGAACCTCCACAAATGGTTTCATAGTATTGATATTTGTCATTGCCAAAAGTAAGATTATTCATAGTGCCTTGGGAGTTTGCCATGACACCCAAAGCGCCATAGAGACAATTAGTTATTTGTTGGGAGGTTTCCACATTTCCTGCTACCACGGCGCATGGATATTGAGGATTTAAAAAACAGTTGGAAGGGATGATAATTGTTAGGGGCTTGAGACATCCTGAATTGAGGGGAATATCTTTATCAACAAGGGTACGAAATACATATAAAACCACTGCCTTACATACGGACATGGGGGCGTTAAAATTATTGTCTAGGGGCGCTGATGTGCCTGTAAAATCGATGGTGGCTTGATCTTTATTCTCATCAATGGTTACTTTTATACTAATGGTTGCCCCATTATCTAGGTGGCTAGTGCATTGACCATTTTTTAGTAATTTGATGACATCTTTTACGCACTCTTCGGCATTTTCTTTGGCAAAATTCATATACTGCTTTACTGTTTCTAAACCATAATAATCCGCTAGTTTTGTTAATTCTTGTAAGCCCTTTTCATTAGCAGCAATTTGTGCTTGTAAATCCGCTAAATTTTGCTGGTAATTACGTACAGGATATTTATGATTGGTAAGTAGTTTTAATAGTTCTTTTTTCCTTAATTTTCCTGCTTCTACTAAACAAAAATTATCGATTAAAATGCCTTCTTCTTCAATAGTTTTACTCATGGGAGGCATGGAACCTGGAGTGATTCCCCCGATGTCGCTATGGTGTCCCCTAGAAGCTACAAAAAAGTCTGGTTTTTCTGAGTTAATAAATACGGGAGTAATGGCGGTAATATCAGGTAAATGGGTTCCACCATTATAGGGATTATTTGTAATATAAACATCTCCTTTTTTTAGTTGGCTTCCCTTACTATTAATTAGGGCTTTTACTGTTTCCCCCATAGAACCGAGATGCACAGGAATATGGGGAGCATTAGCGACTAATTGTCCTTTTTTGTCAAAAATTGCACAGGAAAAATCGAGTCTTTCTTTTATGTTGACAGAATAGCTAGTTTTTTGTAATGTTATACCCATTTCTTCGGCGATAAAGCGAAAAAGATTGTTAAAAATTTCTAGTAAGATTAAATCTTTTTCAACTGCTTTTTTCTCGGAAGATAAGTTATTATTTTTTACTTGATTATTGACTGTTGTGATAATTAAATTGTTATCTTGATTAATTTCTCCTTGCCAACCTAATTCGATTACATTTGTGCCCGTGGATTCGATAATTAATGCTGGACCTATAATAGGTTGATGATGGGGAATTTCTTGCCGTTGAAAAACAGGGGTATTATGCCATTGATTTTTGCTGTAAAGTTGTACATGGGTAATGGGAGTTACTTGTTTTACTGTTTTTTGTTCTATTTCTGGTAATGTATCTCCATAGGTAGGGTTAATTAATTCGAGAGAAATTTGTTGAACTGTCAGGGGTTTGTTGTCTAAGATAAAGCCGTAAAGTTTTTTATGAGCTTGGTTAAATTGTTGGATAATTTCTGAGTAGTTATGATAGTGTATTTCGAGGGGTGAATCTGTGCCTTGATATTTGAGATATATTTTTTGTTTATAGGTAATTTTTTCGGGTTCAATTTTGTTTACTTGATGAGATAATTCGGTGAGAGTTTCTTGTTTAAGTTGCTCAAAATCTTGGTTTAATGAGCTTATTAGGGAAGGGGTAAAGGTTTTTTCTTGGCTTTTTTCTTTGATGATGCGAATGTCTGCTAAGCCAATTCCATAAGCAGATAAAACTCCAGCGAGAGGATGAATAATGATATTTTTGATACCCAAGGATTCAGCGATTAAACAGGCGTGTTGTCCCCCTGCCCCCCCAAAACAACAGAGGGTATATTCACTGATGTTATAGCCTTTTTGTAGGGATACTTTTTTGAGGGCGATCGCCATTTTTTCTACTGCTATTTGTAGGAACCCTGAGGCAATTGTTTCAATAGAAATGGGATTATCTAATTGATTTTGTAGATCAATAAACTTCTGTTTAACTACTTCTATATTTAAGGGTGATTTACCATCCATAGCAAAAATTTGTGGGAAAAATTGAGGTTGTATTTTACCTAAAAATAAATTACAATCAGTTATGGTTAAATCTCCCCCCTTGCCGTAACAAGCAGGCCCTGGATTTGCCCCTGCTGACTCTGGCCCCACTCGATAATTTAACCCGTCAAAGGTACAAATAGAGCTTCCTCCAGCGGCTACTGTGTCGATGGCCATCATGGGGGTGCGTAGTCTTACCCCTGCAATTTCGGTGTCTAGGGTGCGCTCGTATTCCCCGTTAAAATGGGCGACATCGGTGGAAGTACCTCCCATGTCAAAGGTGACAATCTTCTTAATTCCTGCTTTTTGACAAGTTTTCACGGCGCCCACAATCCCCCCCGCAGGGCCTGATAATATGCTATCTTTACCTTGAAATTGAGATGCGCTGACTAACCCCCCATTGGACTGCATAAACATTAGTTTGGGTAAGGTGTCTTTTTGTCCCCGGGTTACCATTTCCTGTTGCACTTGCTCCACATAACGGCGTAAGATGGGGGATAAATAGGCATCGACGACGGTAGTATCTCCTCTACTGATTAATTTCATCAGGGGGCTAACTTCATGGGAGAGGGAAATCTGCGTAAATCCGAGGTTACGGGCGATCGCCCCTATACGTTTTTCATGGTCTGGGTAACGATAACCATGGAGTAAAACAACGGCACAGCACCTAATTCCTTGATTATATACCCGTTTTAGATCTTGAATAACTTTTTTCTTGTCAAGGGGTCTTAACTCATCACCATGAGCCGAATAACGGGCTGAGACTTCGATGACTTCCTCATATACCATAGAAGGTAAAACAATTTCATGGGCAAAAATATTAGGGCGATGTTGATAACCAATGCGCAAAGCATCTCGAAAGCCCTCATTAGTAACTAAAACTACCCTTTCCCCTTTTCTTTCTAACAAGGCATTGGTGGCTACCGTCGTTCCCATTTTCACCACTTCAATGTTTTCTAAGGATATGGGTTGCCCTTCGGATAAACCCATCAAAACTCTAATCCCCTCCACGGCAGCATCAGAATATTGACTGGGATTTTCTGACAATAATTTATGGGTGATTAGCTTTTTTTCTGGATTTAGGGCAATAACATCGGTAAAAGTACCACCCCTATCAATCCAAAACTGCCATTTATTATTATGTGCGATCGCCATTTTCCTCTTTACTTCTCCACAGTAAAAATCTTGCTATAAACAGTATAAAAGGCGATCGCACTCTATATCTATACTCTCAACAAAGCTGCGATATTTGATTATAATGCTATCTAGTGTAGATAACATCGCAAAAATATGACTGTTTATAATGAAATATTAAATCAAATTCAAACTCTTAGTATTACTGACCAAAATCGACTTTTTCAAGAATTAAAAAAACGTTTTGATAATTTAGATGATGATTTTACAGATGAAGATTTGGCTGAGTCTGAGTCTGAGTGGCAAAATTATCTTAAAGGTACTGATCAAGGAAAATCTCTCCAGAGTCTTGAATTAGAATTATTTGGAGGAGAAGTTGAATAGCTGGAATTTAATTATTCTTAAAAAACCAGAAAAATATTTACAAAAATTATCTCTTCCTGAGCAAAAACGAATTATTCAAAGTTTAAAATTGTTGATTCAAGATAAAACTTTAGTTGATATTAAACCATTAAAGGGACGTTCAGAATGGCGTTTAAGAGTTGGTGATTTTCGCATTTTATATCGAGAAGATAGAGAAAATAAAACTTACGTTGTCACGAAAATTAAATCTCGTGGTGATGTTTATAAATAAAATAAGGCGATCGCACTCTATACTCTCAACAAAGGGGAGATCGCTATTTTACAAGTAGATCTAAAAAAATAGTTATTTACTATAATGAATGTCAGATTCCTAAAAATAATCAATCATTCAAATAAAATAAGATGAAAGTTAAAGCAATCATTCATACAGCACAAGAAGGCGGATATTGGGCAGAAGTTCCAATTTTTCACGGATGCTATACACAAGGTGAAACTATTGAGGAAGTTTTAGAAAATCTTCAAGAAGTTATCAGTTTATATGCAGAGGATGAACCAGAAAATCTTAGCCCCTCAGATAAAGTTGTAGAATTAACTGTATGAAATCAATATCAGGGAAAAAATTAGCAAAAATCTTGGAGAAAAAGGGATGGCGTTTAGTTCGGGTTAAAGGTAGTCATTATCGGTATCAAAAAGATAATCAAAGTATTTCTATCCCTATTCATGGTAATCAAGATTTAAAAATTGGCTTATTAAAAACTGTTATGAAACAAGCAAATTTAACTGATTCTGACTTAATTTGAACTTTTATTGAAACAAAATCGCATCTTAACCAGATCGCACTCTATACTCTCAACAAAAATGCGATCGCACCCGTAAAAATAATTAACAGTTAAAATTAGAAGTATATGAGTGGCTTGATTTAATATTTGGGTAATATTACTTCATGTAGATAGTAAAAATTAATCATTATGAATCAAGTATTAACGTTATCCCAAGCAAATTTAAAAATGGCTTTATGGCAAATAAAAGCTGATGCAGTTAATGATACGGATTTATACGTTAAGGTTTCTAACCTTGGTTTTTCTGATGATATAGCCCTCAGATTACATGAACTGATAAAAAAAGTTCAAAAAATTGGTAATAAAGTATTTTCTATAGGCAAAATTATATTAATTAAAATAATCGAATTTATTAAATTGCATCCCCATTTAGCCGTTGGTGTAGCATTAGGAATCGCTGTCGGTATTTTAGTTAATTCAATTCCATTTTTTGGTTCATTTTTAGCTCCTTTAGCTATGATACTAGGCGTTGGTCTTGGTGCGATCGCAGGTCATCGACTAGATAAAAAACACAAAGGTGAAGACGTTTACGGATTAAACACTATCGAAATAACTCAAGAAGTCATTGAAATTTGTAAAGAGTTTTTTGCTTTAGTAATAGAAGTATGTCGTTTAATCTTTAGAGAAACACCAGAAATAAACGTATAATCTATTTTTTTCTTCACTCATCTTAAATATAGGGTTTTATCACGATGTCAGAAGCTCAAATGCCAAATAAAAAAGAATTACTAAAGGCATTAAAAAAATTAGAAAAAAACCCAAAGGATAGCATTACTATACTGGGTGAAATAGGAATAACCGTTCTCGGTGCTGGTGTAGTTGGTTTCGCTGTGGCTTCCATGGGAGTTGCATCTTCTATACCCATCATTACAGCTGTTACGGGGATTGTATTAGTACAAGCGACTCCTATTGGTTGGGTTGCAACGGCTGCAGTAGCGGGGGGAACTGTTGCTTATGGGTTAACACAAGCTGTTAAACATGGTTCTAAAATGGAGGCAAAGAAAGCACAATTAAGAATAGATATAGAAAAACGTCTGGAAGATATTGAACAAAAAGAAAAAATATCCAAGGAAAAACCAAACACAAAAGACTTGAGTAGTTTTTATAACGTATTATATAGAGCTTTAGAGAATGATCTTATCAACAAAAAAGATGCCTTTGATTTATTGCAGGCTATTGCTAATAAAAAAATGCTTTTAAGTGAGGCTTATAAATTAATCAATAATATATTAAATGATGGTTGAATTATTCATACGTTTTAAATATCATCCCTTAAAGTCTGTAACTCATCAGAAATTAAATTTTGCCACTCCTCATCACAATGGGAATGTACATGAATCGAACTCGCTAATAAATTAGCTAGAATTTCTCCCTTTTGAGTATCACTCAAATCTGATAATTGTAATTGATTAATTAAAGAAATCATATTTTGACATTCTTTTTTTAATTCCATAATCAGAATATTTAAAGTAGAGTTTTTAACGTTAATTTTTCTATCAGTTACTTGCATTATTTTTTCCCTAACCTTTTTAATGCTTATTCAATTCCTTTTTCAAATGCTTTTACCAATGTTTCATTAATCCTTGATCAAAATAATCTTTATCTAATTATAGGTTGATTTTTTCTTTGTGTTCATCGATTCTAGCGTTTAAAGATGAAATTGCTTTTTTAAAATGACTTTTTTCGATAAACTCAGGCGAAAGATCATACAGGCGTACTTAAAATGTCTTTATTTTTTTCTATTTGTGTGACTATATCTTTATCATCAATTCCCTCTTGAACGAGAATATTTGTTAATCCTTCCTCAAAATTATCATCTTCTATCACAATTTTATCGTCTATTAAACGAGCGTGAAATAGAATTTGATCTCGCCAAGATTCTTTTTGCCAACCTGTCATAATAATCAAAAAATGTCCTGTATCTCGATCGCACACAGAACTAATTGTCAAATTTTGTAATCGAGGTTGAATAGTAGATTGTTGTCTTAAAACTTCAGTTAAAATATCAGCGTATTTTATTGATTTATCCATTGTAAAATATCCTCATTTTGTGAATCAAAAATAATTAAATTTATTTTATTTCGTTTAATAGCTAATTTGAAAATCGGTTTTTGAAAGTGTTTTAAGTATACAGATTGGCTAATTGCTAGAAAAAGTATTCTTTCAGGTTCTTGTTCTTCTAAAGCCCATTGATAAAACTGAATTTGTCCGATAGTTTTTTCTAACTCACTAATCACTGAACGAGAATCAAAATCTTTAACTTCAACAGCAATCTTTTGATTATTTTTTTCTGCTGTAAAAAATTTTTCTGCACCTAAATCAGCTTTAAGTAAGGTATTTTCTAGTATTAAAATTAAAGGATCATCCGTAATGCTCCAACCATCTTTTTCTAAAGCATGACACAAGGATAAATGTAAACTATCTCTTTTTGACATTATTTTTTATCAAAATAAATCCTAAAAGGTGGGCAATGCCCACCCTACAAATTATACAGGCATACCTAAAATGTCCTCAATTTTCGGCATATCTTCTAAAGCAATAACGCGCCCTTCGTCTTCAAAACCATCAATTTCATTGAAGTTCAAATAGCGGTATAAATCATCCTTGAATGGATCAATTTTCTCAGAAACGATCGCACTGTACTCCTCCACAGTGGGAATCTTGCCGAGTAAAGCACATACCGCCGCCAACTCCGCACTACCGAGATAAACCCGAGCGCCCTTACCCATACGATTATTAAAATTACGAGTAGAAGTAGAAAACACCGTCGCATTATCTTCCACACGGGCTTGATTACCCATACATAGAGAACAACCCGGCATTTCCGTACGAGCACCAGCTGCCGCAAACACACCGTAAACCCCCTCATTGCGCAACTGTTGTTCATCCATACGGGTAGGAGGACATATCCATAAACGCCCTTTCACAGTACCTGCACCCTCAAGGATTTTCGCCGCTGCTCGGTAATGTCCTATATTGGTCATACAAGAACCGATAAACACCTCATCCACCTTATCCCCTGCGCACTCACTCATGAGCTTAACATTATCAGGGTCATTGGGGGCGGCTACAATAGGCTCTTTAATTTCATCAAGATTAACAACGATAGTATCAGCATATTCCGCATCAGGATCTCCCGACATCAAAGAAGGATTTGCCAACCATTCCTCCATCTTGGCAATACGGCGTAACATAGTACGTGGATCTTGATAACCACGGGCAATCATATTTTTTAATAAACTAACATTAGAGCGCAGATATTCTGCCACAGTCTCCTCACTTAGTTTAATTGTACTACCAGAACAAGAACGCTCGGCGGTGGCATCGGTTAACTCGAAAGCCTGTTCTACTTTCAAATCGGGTAAACCTTCCATCTCCATGATACGACCATTGAAGACATTGATTTTATCCCCTTTACCAGCGGTTAACTTACCTTCTTGCATAGCTACCCAAGGAATGGCATTAACGATGTCCCTTAAAGTAACACCTGGTTGTAATTCTCCCGTAAACTTGACCAATACCGACTCAGGCATATCCAAAGGCATAGCACCCAAAGCCGCCGCAAAAGCGACTAAACCAGAACCTGCGGGGAAAGAAATGCCCAAGGGGAAACGGGTGTGAGAATCGCCCCCAGTACCCACGGTATCGGGTAATAACATACGGTTTAACCAAGAGTGAATGATGCCATCCCCCGGTTTGAGAGCTACACCGCCACGGGTAGCGAAAAAGTCTGGTAAATCTTTATGAGTTTTGATGTCCACGGGTTTAGGGTAGGCGGCGGTATGGCAGAAGGTTTGTAAAGTCAAGTCTGCGTTGAAGCCTAAACAAGCCAATTCTTTTAATTCATCCCGTGTCATGGGGCCTGTGGTATCCTGAGAACCTACGGTAGTCATAATGGGTTCACAAGAGGTACCGGGGCGGATGCCTTCTACGCCACAGGCTTTGCCAACCATTTTCTGCGCGAGGGTGAACCCTTTACCACTATCTTCGGGGGGGGTAGGACGTACAAACAGGGTACTAGGTTCTAATCCTAATGCCTGACGGGTTTTATCGGTCAAAGCCCTACCAATGAGTAAGGGAATACGTCCCCCTGCTCTCACTTCGTCTAAAATGGTTTCGGGCTTCATGGTGAAGGTGGTGAGGGTTTCACCGTTTTCATTGGTGATTTTTCCTTCGTAGGGGTAAATGGTGATGACATCCCCTGTGTTGAATTGGTTAACGTCACATTCGATGGGCAATGCCCCAGAGTCTTCGGCGGTGTTGAAGAAAATAGGGGCGATTTTACCTCCAAGGATATAACCCCCTGCTTTTTTGTTGGGTACGAAGGGTATTTCGTCCCCTAGGTGCCACAATACGGAGTTGATGGCGGATTTACGGGATGAACCTGTACCGACTACGTCACCGACATAGGCTACGGGATGTCCTTTTTCTTTGAGTTTGGCAATGGTTTCTAATCCCTCTGGCATCCTTGATTCGAGCATAGCCAAGGCATGAAGGGGAATATCTGGGCGAGTGGTGGCATGGGGGGCAGGGGATAAGTCATCGGTGTTGGTTTCACCCGGCACTTTAAAGACTGTTACGGTAATGGTTTCGGGTACTTTGGGTTTACTGATAAACCATGATGCTTCTGCCCATGCGTCAATTACTTGTTTAGCGTAGGGGTTGGTTTCTGACAGTTCTAATACGTCGTTGAAGGCATCGAATACCAACAGGGTTTTACTAAGGGCGATCGCAGCTTCGGAGGCGATGTCACTGTCAGGGGATTTAAGTAAACTAACAAGGGATTGCACGTTATAACCGCCCATCATAGTACCTAATAGGCTTACGGCTCCTTGTTTGGAGATGATTGGGGAGGTTAATTCACCCTTGGCGATCGCCGTTAAAAATCCAGCTTTGACATAGGATGCTTCGTCAACTCCGGGGGGGATGCGATCGCGCAGTAACATCATTAATTCTTCTTTCAATTCCTCGGGAGGATTTTGCAACATTTCGCATAGGTGCGATGTTTGTTCGGCGGTGAGGGGTAAGGGAGGAATGCCTTGTTTTGCTCTTTCTTCTGCGTGTTGATGATATTCTTCTAACCAAGTCATAGTATTTATGCTTATTTTTTTCTATAATTTACTATTTTAAGCATATCAAGGTCATGGACTCTGATTTTGTATTTAATGTATCGAGTTGATTGAAGCTATTGGTTTGAATTTTGGAAAAACTAGATGGACTAAAGCATTTACAATGGAAAAGTTATAAAAACTTGTTAAGATATTAATCTATAATATGGCAACGATTGAGTCACAAGATTTAAGTATTAGTAAACTATTTAATGACTTTTATATTGTACCTAGCTATCAAAGAGAATATGTATGGACTAAATCAGAAGTAGAAGATTTTTTTAAAGATATTTATGATGAATTTAACACAAATGAAAATAGTAAAAATTCTGAATATTTTATTGGTAGTATTATTGTCTGTTCGACATCTAACGGTTTATATGAGGTTATTGATGGGCAACAAAGAATTACAACATCTTATCTATTACTTTGTGCAATTAAATTTTATTTAAAAACATTTAATCAAGATATAGATAAATTAAATAGTCAAATTTCTGCTACTGACATTGATGAAGATGGAAACAATATTTTCCGCTATAGGGTTACGTTACAATATGAGGATAGTAGAGGAATTCTAGAGAAAATTGCACAACAGCGGGATTTTAGTGAAATTATAGAAACATCTTCTACACAAAATATTAAAAATGCTTATCTAAAGTTAATTTCATTACTAAAAGAAGAGTTTGATAGCTTAGAAACAAAAGATAGAACTGCACACCTTAGAAAATTTTATGCTTACTTTACGGGAAAAGTATTACTGGTACGAGTCAAAACTGCAACACTTGCAGACGCTTTACGAGTATTTGCAACCATTAATTATAGAGGTGTTAATTTAGACTCTATAGATTTAATTAAAAATTTAATGTTTATGGAGGCAAAAAAACAAGAGTATGAAATAATAAAAAAAGAGTGGAAAAGAATGAATGACATTCTTTTTAAAGCGAAAGAAAATCCTATTAGATTTATTCGTTATTATTTAATAGCATACTATATAGAGTCAAATACCATCAAAGAAAAAGAATTATATGACTGGTTTTTAAATTCCAAAAATAAAGCAATTTATCAAAACGGTGCTGTTAGTTTTGTTAAAAATTTATTGTCAACTAGCGAATTTTATCTGAATTTACTGAATTGCAAAAATATAGATAATACCTACAACAAGTATATTGATAATCTCCGATGTTTAAGTGATAAAGCTAGAACACCATTTATGGTTCTATTATCTGCTCGACATTTGACAGTAGATCTTTTTATGGAGCTTTCTCGACATATAGAAAATTTATTTTTCATTTATTTGATTACTAAAGAATCTACAAGAAATTTTGAGAATATCTTTTGTAGTTGGTGTATAAAACTAAGAAAAGTTAAAACAGAATCAGATTTTTATAGCTTTTTAAATGAAAATATTATTAGTCATAAAAATAAATTTAAACAAAGGTTTGAATCATCTTTTTTAAATCTATCATCGGATATTCCGAAAACCCAACTGAAATACATATTAGCTAAGTTGACTAAGTATATTGACGAAGTAGCTTATGGAGAAAATATGAATAATTCACTTGATACATATATTAATCGTAATGTAGAAATAGAACATATACTACCCCAAAAACCTTCTGAAAGTTTTCTCAATGTATTTTCACAGGAATATGATATAGAAAGTTATATCAATAAATTAGGTAATATTACTTTATTAGAAAAACCTTTAAATAGTTCTATTTCTAATAAATCTTTTTATGAAAAAAAAGAAGCCTATATGCAATCAAAGTTTTTACTAACAAAAACTATAGCAACTAAACCTAAGATAGGTAAAAATACGGCTATAGATAGAGCAGTTGCTAATTTATCAACTTTTGAAGAATGGAATGCTGAATCTATCGACAAAAGACAATTAATGTTAACGGATATAGCGAAAACTATCTGGGATATTTCTTAAAACACCTTTAGTATAGTCTTCTACGAGAACGGTTGACAATACAATAAATCCTTTAAAATGTTCTATTTTCTCGTTTGTAGTGATGGCTTTAGCCGTCATTAATAAGCTTCAAAGAGCTATTGAATTTTTGTCAGAATTAACAGCGCAATAGGTGTTTTAAGGTGCGATCGCCCTTAGCCTTTTCCCCAGAGGAATCTTATTAGAAAAACTTGACACTTTGAAAATGATTATGTTAAATTATTATCAATTAAACATTAACGTTTAACCGTTCAGGAAGAAAGGAGGTGATGCCCATGGTTGATAGTAGTAAAACTTTGGGTTCCCTAGCTGGACAAAGTGAACTGAGTTCTGGAGCTATTCTTTAAATCATAATTCTGATTTGGTCATTGGTACGTTCTGAGAGTTATTTAAAAGTTTCATCCAGCAGTTACACCTAAACCTTTTAGGGAATCCTTAAAAAAAAGCCCTTGGAATGTCCAAGGGTTTTTTTATGTTTCAATTAACGATTTTCTATGGGAATATAAATCCCATCTTTCTCACCCACATAAATCTGAGTAGGTCTAAAAATACGGTTAACCGCTAATTGCTCTCTCCAGTGAGCCAACCAACCTGCCACACGGGATATGGCAAACATAGGAGTAAATAAATCAGGCTTAATGCCTAACTTGCGATACACCAAACCAGAATAAAAGTCCACATTGGCATAAATTCCTTTATGACCTAATTTTTCAGCGACAACTTTTTCTACCTCCAAAGCAATATCATAATATTCATCATGACCCGTAAGCTCAAAAAGTCTCTCTGCTAACTGTTGTAGAATTCTAGCACGGGGATCTTTCACCTTATACACCCGATGACCAAAACCCATAATTTTTTTCTTATTCTCAACACAATCCTCAATATAAGGACGGACATTTTCCATAGAGCCAATTTCCTCCAACATTGTCAAAACTTCCTCATTCGCCCCCCCATGAAGAGGCCCTGCCAAAGTACCCACCGCCGATGCCACCACCGCATAAGGATCCGTTAAAGTAGAAGATGTTACCATAGCCGAAAAAGTAGAAGCATTCATGGTATGCTCTGCATGAAGCATTAAGCAAACATCAAAAATACGTGCTTCCAAAGGTTCAGGCTCTTTTTCCGTGAGCATATACAAGAAATTAGCAGAATAATTCAGATCATCATTAGGCTTAACAGAATCATTGCCCTCACGCATCTGGGAAAAAGCAGCCACCATGGTAGGAATTTTAGCAATAATTCTCACCACCGCATCCCTAATGTACTCCTCCTTATCCAAAGCACGACGAGAATAAAACAAACCTAAAGCCGCTGCTGAAGTTTGCAAAGCATCCATGGGATGACCACTTTCAGGAAAACACTTCATCATATCCCGAATATGATACTTAATTCGTCTATGGTTATTTATATCAACCTGAAAACTGTCCAACTCTTCCTTACTAGGTAATCGGCCCCAAATTAATAAAAATGCAGTTTCCAAAAAGGTACTTTTTGTGGCTAATTCCTCAATATTTATACCTCTATATTTTAATATACCTTCCTTCCCATCCACATAACTAATGCTAGATTTGGCGACGGGGACTCCTTCTAAACCTGGTTTGTACTCACAAGCTGGTTGTGCCATTTTTATACCTTACACAAATAAATATATTGAATGAAAATAGATGATTTTAAGTTTCTCATAAGTCATCAGAGATACTAAACAGGTGTTAAAGTATCAGGGACTCTTGTTAAATTCCATTGTTAACCCTCATCTGTCAACTGTCAATTGGTGTTAACAACCACTTAGGAGAGGTAAGTAAAAATAGTTCACTATTACCAATGGGATTACCCATATCCAAAATGTTAATGCCAATTATTCCTGCTTTTTTTAAGGTTATCTTTCCGTTATTACCACCCCATATTAATATTTCTGCCCAGTTAGCCAAATCAGGTTGATGACCGACCAAAATTAAATTATCTTCTTCAGTATAATCCGAGTTTTGTAACCAGTGAATCCATGATTGAATATCACCATTAGGAAGCAAAGCGGTATTTTCTTCCATGGTAGGAGCAAGGTTATAATCTAAAAGGATTTGAGCGCTTTGTTTTGCCCGAACATAGGGACTGAAAAGAATGAGATTACACAGGGTTTCTATGGCTTTAAATTTTTGAGCCACCTGATTAGTTTTAGCTATTCCTTTGGGAGTTAATGCCCTTTGGGGGTTATCTTCTCCTCCCACTCTTTCTTGGGCGATGCCGTGACGAATTAAATAGATTTTCATAAAGATTAGGGCTAGTAACAATAGGCAATGAGACTTTAATTGATTTTGTTTTGCTCATTGTAGCCCTTCATTTTCCTATTTTTTATCATTATTCAAGCACTTTTTTATCACAGTCTATATAGTAATTAACCTACATAGGTTATTTTCCTCAAAATGATATGATTAAGAAATATATAAATGAGTGGAAAGAATTATAAAAATAGAGTATGTTTAAAAAAATATTTGGCGATCCCAACACAAGGAAATTAAAGAAGTTACAACCTCTGATTGCCGAGATTAACTTATTAGAGGAAGATTTTAAAAATTTATCAGACGATGAAATGAGGGCAAAAACAGCTTCTTTTAAGGAGATGTTTGCTAAAACCAAAACCAAAGAAGAAAGAGACGATTTGCTAGACGAAATTTTGGTGGAGGCTTTTGCCCTAGTAAGGGAAGCTGGAATAAGAGTTTTAGGTATGCGCCATTATGATGTCCAACTTTTGGGGGGCATTGTATTACATACGGGGCAAATTGCAGAGATGAAAACAGGGGAAGGTAAAACCCTTGTGGCGACTCTACCTGCATATCTTAACGGTTTGACGGGGAAAGGGGTTCATGTGGTGACGGTAAACGATTATTTGGCTCGTCGTGATGCAGAGTGGATGGGGCAAATTCATCGCTTTTTGGGTTTAGAGGTGGGTTTGATTCAAGGGGGTATGACTTCGGTAGAGCGTCGTAAGAACTATTTGGCAGATATTACCTATGCCACTAATAGTGAGTTAGGTTTCGATTATTTGCGGGACAATATGGCGACTTCCATTGAGGAAGTGGTACAACGATCGCCCCATTACTGTATCATTGACGAAGTTGACTCTATCTTGGTGGATGAAGCCCGTACACCGCTAATTATTTCGGGACAAGTCGATCGCCCCATAGAAAAATATCAAATGGCGGCTCAAATCGCCCAAATGCTCACCAAACAAGAGGAAGAAGGTGATGGTGGACATTATGAAGTGGATGAAAAAGCCCGTAATGTTTTATTAACCGATGAAGGTTTTGCTAAGGCGGAAGAGCTTTTAGGGGTCACAGACTTGTATGATCAGGAAAACCCCTGGGCTCACTATGTTTTCAATGCCATTAAAGCCAAGGAATTATTCACCCGTGATGTTAACTACATGATTCGTAATGATGAGGTGGTAATCGTGGATGAATTTACGGGGCGGGTATTGGCTGGAAGACGATGGAGCGATGGTTTGCACCAAGCCATGGAAGCCAAGGAAGGGGTTGAAATTCAACGGGAAACCCAAACTCTTGCCAGTATTACTTACCAAAATTTCTTCCTTCTATACGAAAAGTTATCAGGGATGACGGGTACCGCCAAAACCGAGGAAACAGAATTTGAGAAAGTTTACAACTTACAAGTAACCATCGCCCCTACCAATAGACCAAATGACCGTAACGATTTACCCGATGTAGTATATAAAACCGAGGAGGCTAAATGGAAAGCGGTGGCGGAAGAATGCGCCGAAATGCACGAAACGGGGCGCCCTGTATTGGTTGGTACTACCAGCGTAGAAAAATCTGAATTATTATCGGCCCTGTTGGCAGAGAAAAAGATTCCCCATAACCTCCTCAATGCCCGTCCTGAAAACGTGGAAAGGGAGTCGGAAATTGTGGCTCAGGCAGGGAGAAAAGGCGCTGTAACCATTGCCACCAACATGGCAGGCCGTGGTACGGACATCATCCTTGGCGGTAACTCTGACTATATGGCAAGGCTGAAAATTCGGGAATATTTTATGCCCCAGGTGGTGCGTCCAGAGGATGATCAATTAAAATTTAGTGTTGCTGGTATTGATACGGGCAAAAAAGCTAAAGGACAAGGGTTTAATAGTAATGGCAGTGGTAAAAAACCCAAAACGTGGAAAGCCACTTCCGATATTTTTCCCTGTGAATTATCCCCTGAAACGGAAGCTCATTTAAAAGAAGCGGTGAAGTTAGCCGTTGATAATTACGGTTTCCAAAGTTTATCAGAGTTAGATGCCGATGAAAAAATTGCGATCGCAGCGGAAAAAGCCCCCATCGAAGATCCCGTCTTGATCAAACTTCGGGAAGCCTACAAACGCATCCATGGGGAATATGAAGCCCTCACTTCCAAAGAACATGATTTGGTAATTGAAGCAGGGGGTTTACACGTAATTGGTACAGAAAGACACGAATCTCGCCGTATCGACAACCAATTGAGAGGTAGAGCCGGAAGACAAGGGGATCCTGGTTCTACTCGCTTCTTTTTGAGCCTAGAAGATAATCTATTGCGGATTTTTGGGGGCGATCGCGTGGCTGGACTCATGAACGCCTTTAGGGTAGAAGAAGATATGCCCATCGAGTCTGGAATGTTAACCCGCTCCCTCGAAGGCGCTCAGAAAAAAGTAGAAACCTTCTACTACGATGCCCGTAAAAGCGTCTTTGAATATGACGAAGTCATGAACAACCAGAGACGAGCCATTTATGCTGAACGTCGTCGAGTATTGCAAGGAGAAGATTTGAAAGATCAGGTCATCCAGTATGCCGAAAAAACCATGGATGAAATCGTAGATGCCTACGTTAATCCAGAGTTACCCCCCGATGAATGGAACCTGGAGGCGCTCGTGGATAAAGCCAAAGAATTTATTTATCTGCTCCAAGATGTCACCGTCAAAGACTTAGAAGACATGACTGCCAACGAAATGAAAACCTTTTTAAGGGAAGAAGTCCACAAAGCCTATGACTTAAAAGAACATCAAATCGAACAACTCCAACCAGGCCTCATGCGTCAAGCCGAGCGCTTCTTTATCCTCCAACAAATCGACACCCTCTGGCGTGAACATTTACAAAACATGGACGGATTACGCGAAGCCGTTGGTTTAAGGGGTTATGGACAAAAAGATCCCCTCATTGAATACAAACAAGAGGGTTACGAAATGTTCTTGGAAATGATGATTGATATTCGTCGTAACGTCGTTTATTCTCTTTTCCAATTCCAACCCCAAGCCCAACCCCAAGCTGTATAATCTCAGTTTCCCCTAGCAAGGGGGTTAAACCCCTTGTTTTGTATTACTTATGGTAAGGACTTTATATATTATGTCCTTATCGTATTATTCTATTTAAAAGATAAAAAGACGATTTAAAATGTCCGCCCAAAAAACGATCTGCATTACCCTCGGTACAAGGCCAGAAGCCATCAAACTAGCTCCCGTTATTCAAACCTTTCAACAAGCCTCTGACTTTGACACCAAAGTAATTTTAACAGGGCAACATCGGGAAATGGTTGCTCAGGTAATGGACATTTTTGGCTTGAGTGCCGATGAAGACTTGGATATAATGCAACCCAATCAAACCCTCAGCGACATCACCTATCGCAGTTTGCAGGGGTTAGAAAAGATCTTTAAAAAAATACAACCTCAATTAGTCATCGCCCAAGGGGACACTACCACCGCTTTTGCAGCTGCCCTCGCTTCATTTTATCAACAAATACCCGTAGGTCATGTGGAGGCCGGATTACGCACCAATAATATTTATAATCCCTTCCCTGAAGAAGCCAACCGTCGTCTAATTTCCCAAATTACTCAACTCCATTTTGCCCCCACTACCCTAGCAGTGGAAAATCTTGAAAATTCAGGGGTAACAGGGGAAATTCACCATACAGGTAACACGGTTATTGATGCTTTGTTATCCGTGGCTGACAAAAATCCTCCCTGTGATGTGGAGGGGTTAAATTGGGATAAATATCGGGTTTTGTTAACTACAGTCCATCGCCGAGAAAATTGGGGCGAACCTTTGCAGGACATTATTAAGGGAATGCAGTTAATTTTAGATCAATTTCCTGATGTTGCCATACTCCTTCCCTTGCACCGCAATCCAACTGTGAGAAATCCTCTCAAAGAGGCTTTTGATAACCATGAAAGGGTATTTTTAACCGAACCCTTGGACTATCAAGAATTAGTAGGAGCAATTAAGCGTTGTTTTTTCCTTTTAACTGATTCTGGCGGTTTACAAGAAGAAGCTCCCAGTTTAGGAAAACCTGTCTTAGTTTTACGGGAAACGACGGAAAGACCAGAAGCTGTCACCGCAGGAACAGCTAAACTGATCGGCACAAATTCAGATACAATTTTTAAATCAGCCCAAGCATTATTAACTAATAAAAACAGTTATGAAGAAATGGCGGGGGCAATTAATCCTTTTGGGGATGGTAAAGCGGGCGATCGCATCTTAAAAATTACCAGAAATTATTTAAGTTAAAAAGGAGCTATTTGCTCCTATTAATTAATAACAAAAACTACAAACTATTAACCGTTCCCATAAACAAAATAGTGTCAGTTGTTTCATCCTGAATTGCATAAAAGAAAGGACGATTTACTGACATTTCAAAAGGAGGATCTACGGGAAGAGAAGTAACTCGAACACCAATAGAAGTAACTGCTGCTGCCTCCGTACCCTCCTCATTTACATCAATAAAAGTCTTATGTTTTACCTGATCAATGGAGACAGGTTCATCAGTTAAATTGGTAAAATCAGCCTCATTAGTAAAAGCCTTAGAAAGACCTAACTTTTGAAGTACATCATTCAATGAAATATCATATTCCACGGTAAATCTTGGCAAACGAATAGTCCCTTCCCGACGGTTTAAACTAGCAGTCCACTCCTGCCATGTATCCGCATTTAATTCTCCCATCACAGCATTTAAACTAGATTCTTCTTGGGGTAAAACCACATACATCGCCAAATCCTCCGATTCACCATAAGGTAAACGAATAATTTGTAAATCATCATTTTCTACATAAGCAAAATTCCCCTCTCGACTCATGAGAGGATGCTGAATAACCTCCCCATTAGATTGGGTAAAATCCATCTCTTGGGTTAATTCAGGATCAAATGCTTGTTGCCATTCTCCGTTAAAATAAATGGCATTAATAAGAAATAAAACATCTTCAGGGGAGATAGATTCAATAATACTGGTAATCTTCTCTTCCGTAGCGTCACTAACCCAATTGTTGATAGTATCTACCGCATCAGGGCTATCAAAATCTAGGGCTGAAACTTCACTCTCATAATATTCCCTATTTTGGCTCAAAAAGTCTGGCTTAACAGGAAAACCCTCTCGAATCCAAAGAGAATTATTAATAGAAAGGGTGCTTTCTTTTTGATTTTGCAATAGTGTTTGTAAAATTTTATATTGCTGATTAATTTCAGGGAGGCTAATTTCTTGCAACTCTAAAACCTGTTTAATTTCTTCCCTAGTATCACCATCTGCACCATTATTTAACAAATTTAAAGCAATGGAAATACTGGGAGCAGAAATAAAAACATTTTCTGTCTCATCTTCTTCTCGAATGGCAGAAAACAACTTGAAAGCAAAATTACGATTAGCATTGACAATTTTTTCATCTAACTGCTTAGTTTCAGATTCGGTTATACTGGAATCATCTCTTTCTGCATAGACAGCGTTATTAGTGGTAAAAATTTTATCTAAATTAGGATTAATTGCCACAAAACTAGCGGTTAATAGTAAAAAAGTTGCTAGTAATATTTTGCCTTGATTATTGTTTAGCATAGTCTTTTTTTTGTTAATTATTATTCATAATAATAGTTAATACCCTAACATCAAAATAGTTTTGATAAAACCATAAAATCGTACAATATTCACTATTACTAAGACTCATTAAGTATAAATTTAGTTCCCAACAATTTAACTTTTTGTTATAATTATTGGTTGGATATGGAGAGGTGGCAGAGCGGTTGAATGCGGCAGTCTCGAAAATTGTTAAGGGGTAATACCCTTCGGGGGTTCGAATCCCCCCCTCTCCGTTTATCAGTCCGACATTTTAGTTTTAGTCGGGTGCGAGTAAATTAGTTATGATGAGTATATATTGGATCGAATTTTATTAAAGGAGATATTTATGGCTTTAGCTTTGACCAATGACAATGTAGAACAGGTTTTGGATGATTTACGCCCTTATTTAATGGCGGATGGTGGTAATGTCGAATTAGTCGAAATTGATGGTCCTACGGTAAAACTAAGATTACAAGGGGCTTGTGGCTCTTGTCCTAGTTCTGCTATGACTTTAAGAATGGGCATCGAGCGTCGTTTAAGGGAATATATCCCCGAAATTGCAGAAGTAGAACAGGTTATATAGCATTTCTAATACCCTCATCCCCAAAAAGGCGAGGGTATTTTTTTTGATGGCAAATTAATTTTTAGGAGTTGTGGTTAAAAGCCAATGGGTGTCTTAACTTGCTATTTGAGCAAGAAACGCCAACTATCGGCTTCAAAAGGTTTACCTTTTAACATTCTATTCCAATAAATCCAAGGTAAGGCATATTTTTTGACCATCCACATACTAGCTCTTTCTTTGGTAGGATCGAGGGGAAAACTAGGGGTAGGCTCTTTGGTGTAGTCAAATTCTGCCATGATGGTTTTACCGTACCCAGTAATGAGGGGGCAACAGGCATAACCTGCATATTTATCAGCGGGATTTTGTTTTGCCATTAATGATAGAAGGTTATTGACCACGACAGGGGCTTCTTTACGAATGGCGGCGGCGGTTTTGGAGGTGGGAATGGAGGAAGCGTCTCCGAGGGCAAATATGTTGGGATATTTATGGTGTTGACAGGTGTATTGATCTACATCGACCCATCCACCGTCATTGGCGATCGCACTGGAAGCTATAAAATCAGGAGCTTTCATAGCAGGAGATACATGGATCATATCATATTTAATAGTGACATTTTCGCCCCCATTAACAGCAAAAACAGCCTCTTTGGTATCGGGTTTTAATTCGATGAGATTATGACCATATTTAACATCAATATTCTTGCGTTCGACAATTTCTTCTAAGGGTTTACAGTAGGCGGGGATACCAAACATTTTTCCTGTGGCATTGGCATAAATAATTTTTGTTTTATTCCTAACCCCATTTTTGGCAAAGGTTTCTTCTGCCATGTACATAATTTTTTGAGGTGCCCCCGGACATTTAATTGCTCCGGCAGGAAAGGTAAAAATCGCCGTACCACCTTTAAAATTATTAATGGTTTCCCAAGTGTAATTAACTACTTCTTTGACATAGTTGGAGGTGACATCATTTTTGCCCACAGTATCCCTAAAACGAGCAATACTATCCCATTTTATTTGCACTCCTGGGCATACTACCAAATAATCATAGCTAAAAACCTGACCAGTTTTGGTGGTTACTTGATTGTTTTCAGGGTCAACATTTTCAGCAAAATCTTTTATCCAAGTTACTCCACGGGGAATTAACTTATCCTCATGTTTGACGGTGTCTTCAAATTCATATTCTCCACCGCCTACCAATGTCCATGCGGGTTGATAGTAATGATTTTCCGATGGTTCAAGGACAGCAATATTAAGACTATTATTTTTCCTCATCAGTTGAGATGCAACGGTAATTCCTGCGGCACCTCCGCCAATGATTAATATTTGAAAAGACTTGTTACTCATAAAAAATAAAAAAGTTGCCGAAGCAACAGGCTAGTTAATCATATTTACTTTCTTTTAGTGTAAAAGATCCCCCCAAATAGGTGGTTATTTCTTCATATTTCTTTGAGATTTAATGATCAAAACATGGATAAAACCATGAATGATTAATGGTTTTTATTGTCAAAAAAATGCTCAAAGACAATAGACTAGGATAGGAAAACACTGGATTAGTCACTATAAAAATTTTTTATGAATGTTAACGAGCAAAAAAACTCTGGTTTAAGTGCCTTTGGTGGTGTTTATACCCCTTCTATCTTGACCATTTTGGGGGTAATTATGTATCTCCGCTTTGGTTGGGTGGTGGGCAATGTGGGCTTGTTGGGTACGTTTTTAATTGTCATCCTTTCAAGTCTGATTACCTTTTTAACGGCTTTTTCGGTATGTGCGATCGCCACTGACCGAGTAGTGAGGGCAGGGGGTGCATACTATATGATTAGTCGCTCTTTGGGCATTGAAACAGGGGGGGCGGTAGGTATTCCTTTATATCTGGCTCAGGCGTTATCTGTCGCCCTCTATACCCTTGGTTTTGCTGAAAGTGTGGTGCAAATTTTTCCTGCTTGGTCAGATTATCAACTGTATATCGCTTTGGCTATCACCATTGGCGTGGGTATCTTAGCCCTCACCAGTGCTGAAATTGCTATCAAGGCTCAATATTTTATTATGGTGGCGATCGCCCTTTCCTTGCTATCCTTCTTTTTTGGGCAACCCGTAGAAGAAACTCAACTGGAATGGTGGAGAAGCACAGATCAATCTTTTTGGCAAGTATTTGCGGTGTTTTTTCCTGCCGTGACGGGCATCATGGCGGGGGTTAATATGTCAGGGGATTTATAAAGATCCTACCAAAGCCTTACCCATTGGCACTTTAGCCGCTGTGGGTACTGGTTTTCTTATTTATATGATTATTCCCATTTTCCTAGGCTTGAGGGCTAATGCTCAAACTTTAATTGATGAACCCTTTATCATGGCAAGGATGTCTTTTTGGGGAGGGGCGATCGCCCTTGGAGTATGGGGAACGACACTCAGTAGTGCCATTGGTAGCATTTTGGGCGCACCGAGGGTGTTACAAGCTCTCGTCAGAGATAATATTTTTCCTAAATCCCTCAGTTTTTTGGGGCAAGGGGCAGGAAAAAATGATGAACCAAGATTAGGTACAGCGGTAACTTTAGGCATTGCCGTAGCGGCGGTATGCTTGGGTGATTTAAACTTGATTGCCCCTATCCTCACCATGTTTTTTCTTACCACCTATTTAGTCTTGAATGCCTCCGCAGGTATTGAAAGTTTTCTTGATTCCCCCTCCTTTCGCCCCACCTTCAAAATCCATTGGAGTTTGTCGGTGATGGGTGCTTTGGGTTGTTTAGGGGTGATGTTTCTCATAAATGCGATCGCCACTATTTTCGCCGCCATCATCGTTTTAGGCATTTACCTATATCTGCAACGACAAGAATTAGAAGTAACATGGGGAGACAGCCGTAGGGGAATGTGGATGGCACTTGTACGCACAGGGATTTATCAAGTAGAAGAAGAAATTGCCGATCCCAAAAATTGGCGCCCCCATATCCTTACCTTCTTCCATTCCCCCCAAAAAAATTGGTCATTAGTCAAACTAGCCGATAGTTTTAACCATAAAGGCTTCTTAACCGTTGCCAGTGTGATTCCCCAAAGGAGAGACTATCAAAGTAAGCAAAACTTGGAAAATACAGTCAAAGAGTATTTAACCAAAAATCAAGTACAAGGATTAGTCAAAATTATTCGCTCTGATGACACCTTTGGGGTAATTCCTCAATTAGTAGAAAGCTACGGTATCGGTGCTTTAATTCCTAATACAATCATCCTTGGCAGTAGCACCGCTTGGTTAAAAGAAGATTGGGAAACCCATCAACAATATAGTCAGATGGTAACTCAAATCCATGAGCTAAAAAGAAATATTCTTATCTTGAAACAAAACCCCCAACAGCAATTGAAACAATATCGTCGCATTGATGTGTGGTGGGGAGGAATTCAAGCTAATGGTAGTCTGATGATTTTACTTGCCTACCTACTCAAAAATGACTGGGATTGGTCACGGGCAAACATTTACCTCAAATTAGTCGTCCGTAATCCTAATGCCTTAAAATCAACCAAAAATAACATTAAAGCACTTATTGAAAAACTAAATATAGAATTAATCCCCGAAATTATTGTTAGTGATGAAAGCTCCTTTGAGACTATTTTAAAAGAAAACTCTCAAGGTGCTGATTTAATATTTTTAGGATTAGCCTCTCCCGCTGAAAATTTTGCTCAATATTATCATAGTTGGTTGAAAAGAACGGAAAATCTACCTACCATTGCCTTTGTCATGGCGGCTAATGATTTTCCCTTTGAGGAGGTTTTACAAAAAGAAGGATGATTAAGCTCACCTTAATTTTTGATTCTCCATCTAAACTAGAAATTTTAAATTAATTAATGCTGACAACTGATTAGACTTTTGAATATCGAGGTATGTTAAAAATAAATTGATTGTTACCGAAAAATAAATGATAGATAATTGCTCTCAAGTGACCATTGGCGAAACACTCACAGATTGGCAAATCAGAGGTTTAGAATTAGTGTCATGGTTTCGGGGTAGAGATGTAGTTTTTGCCATTGACTTAACCGAAAGCGTTAGCCTTGATGATGAGGGAAGACTGCGCCTGAGACAGATTATTGATGATAGCCTAAATGCGGGAGACACCGTTTATATCGTGCCTTTTTCCTCAGAGGTTAATTCCAACGATGATAGTAACCCTTTCACCCCGTCGGCAGCCATTCAGGTTCGTAATCGTCAAGAAAGCATCGAAGAGATTTTGAACAGAATTCCCCTTCAAGCTGACTTAAATGAAAGCAATACCGACATACAAAAAGCTGAACATTTTATTTATCCAAGCCTCGCTCAAATCAATCAAAATCGACTATGTGAAAAAGAAGCCATCAAACATCAATCAGTAGTATGGTTAACCGACGCACCATTAAAAACTTCCCCCGGTATTACCTCTGATGTGTGGGTAGAAACCCCTTTTAACAGCCCTTATCGTGATGCCACCACCCCTGAAAGCATCAACCGTCAAAGTTGGTTAGATAATCTTCCCCTTAGCAGTAACAGTCGTAATATAGGGAATTATCAATTAACCGTGGTGGATATTCAGCCTGTCGCACAAGAATTTTGTACCCCCGCCCCAGGTGGAAAACAAACCTGTTTAGTAAATCCTTATCTTTTTAATCAGTTATGGCTACCTTTTAGTATTCTTTTACTTTTTCTTGTGGGGTTTATGGGCGCTGGGCTTTACGGCGTTAAAACTTATTTAGACTTAAAAAAAGTTTGGAGATTAGAAATTACATTGGATAATGACGAATACAATAGCCAAGTTATTTATCTTAAAAATAACCAAACTCGATCCATTGGTGAAGATATACAATGTGCGGGGGGAGAAGTTAGAGGATATTTGAAAAGAAAAGGAACAAAATTAATTATCCAATCCCAACCTCATAGCCTTCCTCTTGAATACCGCCATAAAGAAATCACTGAAAAAATAGTGGTACCCATCAAACAAAATCGGTCAATATCTTTAAATCTTCCTGATGAAAGACAAGATTTAAGTATTAATATCAAAATAAGTAATTAGAATCAAATTAGTTTAATCATTAAAAAAATTAGAGTTTTACCGAAATTGCTAGTTTTATTGTTACTGAATTATTAATTATTCGCTATATCTTTTTTGTTGTTATGCCAGAAATTCAAAAAATTAAACGTACCATTTGTATTGGCTTAGGTGGTACAGGAAAAGAAATTTTAATGCAAATTAGACGCTTAATCGTCGATCGCCACGAAAAACTAGAACATTTACCCATTGTTAGCTTTCTTCACATTGACACCAACAAAGACGAACACAAAACCACAGGATTAAAAAGTGGTGACAGCCATAGAGGGGAAAACCTTTTATTTAAACCCTCGGAAGTAATTACCGCTTCTATGAATCGGCAACACATCAATGATTTAACTCAAAGCCTAGACAGAAGTAGAAATAATCAAGAATCATCCCCCTACGATCATATTGGTGAATGGTTTGACCCTAAATTACTAAAGAGTTTACAACCCATTGAAAGTGGAGCCAGTGCCATTCGCCCTGTTGGCAGACTAGGATTTTTCCACAACCATAATGATATTCGACAAAAGATCGAAAATGCTGATAACCGCACCAACGGACATTCAGAAACTTTGATGAAAAAAAATATTGCCGTAGAACAGGGGTTAAATATTATTGTTGTGGGTTCTCTGTGTGGTGGTACAGGAAGCGGTACATTCATTGATATGGCTTATACCCTGAGAAGAATGTATCATAACCAAGCGGGAACAGATTTTATTGGTTATTTTGTCATCGCCCCCGAACTATATGGCAATAACAACATCTGTCAAGCCAACACCTATGCGGCCCTAAAGGAATTGGATTACTACAGTTCCGAAAAAAATAGGTTTCAATGTGATTACGATGTTCAAGGTCTTTTTTCTGTCAATGAATCCCGTTCACCTTTTGATTTTTGCTATCTTGTGGGCAATCGAACTTTTAATAGTCACAAAATATCTAGCAAAGAAAATTTATCATATCTTATTGCCCATCGTATTTTTGCTGAGTTTGCCGAAGAAAATGCCATCAGTAACCGATTTAAGGGCATTAGAAATAATAATCAAATTCCCATGCAACTGTGCGATCGTCATTCTCGCCCCAATGTACAAAGATATATTACCTTTGGTCTAGCTAAAATATATTTTCCCCGTGACTTAATCATTGCTAATTGTTTAAATAAATTAAGACAAAATGTAATTTCTTTTTGGCTACGAGGGGAAGAAAGAGTAATTTATGCCGAAGATTTACTCAAAACATTTTTACTAAAATGGAGAACTAGAAACGAAGACGACTATCAAATTTTCTCTACCAAATTAGAAGAAATTAGTCTCGAAAATAGACAAACCTTCAAACAAAAAGTTAAAAGATGGCAAAATAGCCTCATGAATGATGTCGAATCATATCGCACTCAAGAGGAAAGACAACAATTTACCAGCAAACTATGGCAAGAAGTAAAAGGACAATTTAAAGACATTCAAACGGGAGAAGCTGAAAATATTAGAGGGAAATGGTTAACCATCATCAAAGAAAATAGTGTTGTACTCTCTCGGCAATTTAAATCAGACATTAACTCCCATTTAGAAGAATTATTAGACCCCTTTAATACTAACTTTTCCATCGAAAATGCCCGTTCTTGGCTAGAAGCCATGGTAACAAAACTGAATGAGTGCCTCAGAGAATTACAAGAAGAAAAACAAAACTCTCCATCCATTGTTACCTTAGAAATAATGGAAAAAGAAACCAAAAATACCATAGAAAATTTAAAATCTATTGAAACAGAAAAAACAGGATGTTTAGGACTAGGATTTCTTTCAAATAAAGCAAAAATGGAGAAGTTTAAAGATGAATCTCGCCAAGATATTCTCCGTCTCTATAATCTAATTGTTCGTAACTGTGATCTTGCATTACTTGACGAAAGCATAAATATTGTCACCAATCTTCTCAGACAAGTACAAGACTTAAGAGCAAAGATAAATAGTTTTTATAATCTATTAGATGATTTGAACAGTTTATATGTGAGAAAAGAACAACAATTAAGTCAAATTAACTCTCAAGAAATTAACGGAGAAGCCATTTTTAGTATCGAAGATAATCATTACTACTATCAATTTTTATTACCCGAATTAGAAAAATATAACCTTCTGATAGAAACCACTAAATTTATTACCCAAAATACTATTATTTCTCAATCCATATCCCACTTCTTTACTAGCGAAAGAATCATCAATAAAGAAGAATTAAATCAAGCTATAACCTCCACCGTAGAAGTCACATTTAGCTCTAAAACCATTGATTTAACCAAGTCCGTAGTCAGTAGATTTATGGACAAATATCCCTTCACCAATGCAGAAACCCGACTTCAACAAATACGCCAAGAAGCAGAATGGTTACTGCCTCTTAATATTAGTGATCCTTACCTAGTCGGTTTTCCCACAGCACCTCTAGTTCAAGAAACCATAGCTTTTAGACAAACAGACGAAATAGAAAACCAAAATTTCAAGAATATACTATTAGACAAAATAGGAGTAAGTTCCGATAAACTATTATCAATTCAATCAAAAAATGAAATTATTTTCCTTCAAGAAATAGGAGGATTTCCCCTCAGAATTATTAACGGTATCGAAGATTTAAGAACACAATATGAAACTCAAAAAAAATCTTTTTACTTACACAATGATTATACTAAAAACTTCTTAGATATAATTCCCCCCCCAGAAAAAGAAATGAGGCAGCTCCAAAATGTCTTTTATACTTGTTTAGCATTTGGTTTAATTACTAAAACTGTTTCTGTTCAGAAATATAATGGTATGTTTACAGAAAACCGAGACGAAACAGCCATTGTGATCCAAAAATATGATGATATTTTTAACCATCATCAAGACATATCATTAAGCCCTATCTGGGCTGAAGCCTTAGAAGAAATTTGGAATAATCCTTCCTTATATCAAAGTCTAAAACAGAAAAAACAATACTTAATAGAAGACATGACAAATGATCCTTCTGTGTGGCAAATTTATGAAAATAATTTTAAAGATTTTGTAGCAATAGTTAATAAATTAACAGACTATAATGATAACTTTAATCAAAAAGATTTACTAATGGGAGATGACTCTTCTCCTACTTCTAACGGAATTTTGGCCAAAATTTATCAAGAATTTAAAGCATTCTTTGAACAGATCAATTATCAATCCAACACAGCATCAACTAATGACGATGATGAAGTGATTGACGCTGAAATTACCTAATCATTAAATGTTAAATGTTATTTATAAATTAGATGATGAGATTAATTATTACACTCTTTAATTAAATCAAAAATAAATGTTACAAACTTTACCAACATATCTATGGCTTTTTATAGCAATGTTAATTGTTTTTCCAGCAATACTAACACTATTTCTACGCATTCAATTATATAATCATTTAGTTAGACTTAAAAAAAATACTGATGACTTATATACAATAGTCAGAATGGAAAAAGAAACTACTTTTAATAAAGAATTAAGGGAAAAGTTTGAGCAACTAAATAATAAACTTGAAAACGTCAATACAATAGCTCTAATTGATGGTTTATTTTATGAACAAACTTTTAATTATTTTGGAAAAAAAGTACGTTGTGATCAAGCAGAATACATAACAAAAGTTTTACCTAATTTACTCTTGGGTTTTGGTTTACTAGGTACTTTTATTGGTATTACCCTTAATTTAGGTAGTATTTATGATGTTATTGGTGGCAATTCGGGTCAAGATATAAGCAATCTTCTTGATCAATTACAAGTACCGTTAGAAAGTATGAGCATTGCTTTTATTAGTAGTTTATCTGCTCTATCATGCAGTTCTTTGTTAATAGTAATTAATATATTTTGGAATGTAAATCTGGAAAAAAGAGCGTTAATAAATAACTTAGAAAATTATCTTGATAACCATTACCAATTGACTCAAAAAGGAGAAACTAGACTAGATAAAGCTGTTAATAGAATGGTTAAACAACAACAAGATTTTTTGCTTAGATTTCATGAAAATGTAGGACAAGTTTTAGAAAGAACATTTAAACAGGCAACAGATCAAATGATTGAGCAAAATCAAAGAAGTCATGAATTAAGCGTAGATGTTTATCAAAACTTACTAAGTTCATCGAGCGCCCTTAATACTGGAGCAAATGTCTTTAAACAATCCACAGATAAAATGAGTAATTTATTTCAAAAATTTACCGATGGTATTGATTCTTTAGAATTGAGTGCTACTAAAATTAAAGATAGTGCTATTAAAATTGAAAATAGTAAATTTGCTGATAATTTGGGAGATTTAACTAATAATTTACTTAATGTACAAGAGAAATTTGGTCAATCAACCATAAGTATAGCGAGTAATATTCAAGAATTTGTATTACAAAATAAACAGGCTCAAAATCTAGCTGGAAATATATATCAAGATTTAGCTTTATTTGTTGAACAACTAGAAAAAACTCTGAAAGTTTTTGGCAACTTAACCGAGGGAATCAAAGATCAAAATTTAAGTATAATGTTAAGGGAAATAAGTGAAAGTATAGAATATAGTAGAGAACAATTTAAAGAATTAAATCAGTTATTAGAACAGAAAATAACTCTGATTAATGCTAATGTGGAAAAACTTCCCCAATCTTTAGCAGGAGTAAATAGTTTAAATGATAATTTAACCAAGTTTTTACAACTGGATGAGAAAATTCATCAAGAAATTATTACCTTAGAATCTTACCTTGATTCTTGGCAGTTAAAAAATCAAGAATTTTTAGCTAACTATCAAGCAACAAATACAGAAATGATAGGTAGTAAACAAGTTAACTTTGATGAGGGGGAAAATGTTCAACAAATTAATGCCAAGTTAGCCGTATTTATGAATCTCTTAAGAGAGATAAGAGAAGAGTGTAAAATATTGAATACTATGGAGGAAAAAAATATTTCTTTTCGATTAGTCGCCCCAAAAGTTAAACTAAAACCCTAATAGAAATTATGCCCAGAAGAAAATACCATGATGATGCCGACGAATTAAATATTACCAATGCGTTTACAGATTTAATGTCAAATGCTTTTATGATACTGAGTTTTTTTCTTATTCTATCTAGTTTGCAAATATGGCAGGGAAATAAAGATAATTTAGAACTGCAACAAAAAACAGAGAATATGTCACAATTGCTAGAAGAATTAGACAGAGTAACTAACGAAAATCAACAATTAGCCAGTATAAACGAAGATTTAAAAACAGAAAATCAAAATCTTTATAATGCTTCTCCTATTATTATTGATGAGCAGTCAGGTAATTTTCAATTTCCATCGGGTAGTGCGGAATTAACCTCTGAATTGAGGAGTTATATTACCAATATTGTTACCCCACAAATTAATCAAATTATCAACACCAAAGACATAGATTTTATTCAAGTAATTGGTCACACTGATGGGCAGGTATTAGGGGCTAGGGCGACGGGAAATTTAGACCAGAATCTGGAAAGGGTAGCTCAAAATGAGATGAGTGTTCAAAAGTTGGTACCTGCTTCTAATGCTGATTTGGCGTTAATGAGAGCTTTAGCTGTGGTGCAGGAGTTGCAACGACAAGGGGAGTTTAAAAATGTCCAGTTTCGAGCCTATTCGGGAGCTCAATTATATTTGCCATCTGGTAGTTTTGCCCCTGTAAATCGTAGTCAAGATGATACACGCAGACGCATGGAAATTCGTTTTATTCCTCCTGGTAGAAGTAATTAAAAAGTTTGATTAATTATCCATTACGTTACTGAGATTTTGAGAAAGATAATCGGCGGTGGATTCCACAAGGGTGATCGCATCTTCGTACGCTATACGAGTAGGTCCGATGATGCCCACACTGCCTACGGGGTAAGTACCTTGATAATAATTGGAGGAGATGAGACTGCAATAGTGCATAGATTGCAAAGGATTTTCTGAGCCGATGGTAATTTTTACTTTAGAAAAAGATTTTTGTGGCTCATCTAAATTAAATACTACGGGAAAAAGTTGCTCCTGTTCCTCCTCTAACAGTTGTAAAAGGATTTGTAAATGTTCGATTTGGGCAAACTCAGGTTGACGCACCATCTTGGCGATACCCTGTACCATAATGGGGCTATGGCTAGAAATGCGGTAATTTTCGGTAATTTTCTCCAGGAGATGGTTAATAAAATGGGCATATTGCTTAAATCCTTGTTCCAATTCACTCCAATCTAAATCATCTATGTCGAAGAGCGATCGCCCTTTGAGCTTATGATTAAGAAAATTAGATAACATTTGCAACTGTTGATCAATTACCTCCCCTATGTGGCTATCATGATCTAAATTAAAATCGTGATGATCAAATAATACCGACTCTGTCTGATAATTGTCGATCACCATCACCAACATTATTTTTTGTTCCGCAATTCTCAATAATTGTAGATGATAGATAATATTGCTAGTAGTTTGAGGGAGAGTAACCAAAGCAATACAACCACTTAAATCTGATAAAACCTGAGTAATTTTCTTGAAAAGAATCTCATAATTTTTTTGTACCGAACCAACTTTACTATTTAAACTTTGTGCTAAAGACTTCTTAAGAGGTTTCTGAGAAGGTAAAAGCCTATCAACATAAATACGATAGCCAGAGTCAGAGGGAATACGCCCTGCTGACGTGTAAGGTTGATACAAAAAACCAGCCTTTTCTAATTTGCCCATCACATTACGGACAGTAGCAGAACTTACACTAAAATCATATTCTTGAATTAAGGTTTTTGAGCCAACAGGTTCGGCAGTGGCGATATAATGCTTAACGGTTGCCTGTAATATTCTTTGATGGCGTTCATTAAGGTTAACTTGAACAGTCATCTTCTAAACATTGGTTTATGGTGAACAAAACTGAGTTTGATAAAATATTTATATTTTGCTAGTATAGCGTTTCTATCTTTTTTTGATCTGCTTGGGTGCGTCCTGATGATGAATTACCAAGGACTACCAATCATGGTAAAAGGCGCCCAGTAGAAAGGATGGGAAAAATCTTCTGACTGTTGAGATACTTCTGGCAATTCCCCTAGGGAAATATTAACGGAAGGAGTAACAATGGTATCTCCATCGTCAGTTTTGCGAGTTTCACCCCGTAATAGGTTCAATTGGGCTTGGCGTAGGGCTTCTGCTTTGATGGTATCATTCCTTAACTGACCATAAAAACTGGTCATCAGAGCTAAGGTGCCAGTATCGCTTACCTGCCACACACTACCGAGGGCGGTTTTTACCCCTGCTTGGACGGCTAACCCTGCAAACCCTAGTTCCGCCATTTCATTACCAAAAGCAGTGTTACAGGCGCTTAATACTAATAGTTCTACTCCAAGGTCATTGAGTCCTAGGGTACGTAGTTCATTCAAGTTAAGGCGATCGTTGTATAGTTGAATATAGCTCAGATCGGCTTGTATCGTGTTAAATTCTCCATGGGTGCCAAAGTGAACTATGCCATAGGAGTTTTGGCTTAGATTACGGCGGATATTATCGAGGGTAAAACTATCACTGGTAAATAAATCTTGTCTGAGTTGGTCTTCTCCTTGCCATACTTGGGAGATGGTGGGTAATTCTATACCGGCTGCTGGTAGAGGGGTAATTAACTGATCTTCAAAAGTGGACGCACCCATGGCGAGTAAATTGCGATCGGCCAGAGGACTATAATCATTATCATTAAGGTTAATACTAGGAGTAAGGGAAAGACTATATTTTTCTACTAAATACTCATCAGTTTTTTGATCATATAGCACCGCCAAAGGCAAAAAGCGCATTTCATTGGGTAACATGAACACCAAATTTTCAATCTCCCGCTCAGATAGCAATTCTTCCAAAGGCTCCATCAACCATTGATAAATCTGCGTAGCATCGGCCCTGTAGCGATCGTTTTGATCAAAAATATCGGAGACATTTAGCCATAAACTATTCACCGAATTACTCACGTCCTCCCGACTCACAGGAACTGTAACCCTCAAGGGATTACCCTCAGCGGTGATAATTAAAATATCCAACTCAGTATCATCTAACTCTTGAACATCCGTCACAGGATCAATATTAGGAACATCATTCAGAACTAGGCTAAACTCATTAGTTTTCTGAGCCTCTCGCCTTGCCATATCATCATCTAAGCTGATGGGTTGATAGTTGCGAGGACTGAAACTAACATAAATAAACCCACTCTTGACTCCTGTTTTATTTTCAATGGTGGTCAATATTTCCTTAGCCTGATCAATACTCAATATTAATAAACTTTCCTCCCCGTTGATCGGAATATTTTCTCCCACCGTGGGACCATAAGATGTTTGACTATTGCTAGGATCACTCTGATTCGATTGAATTAAAGAAGACAGTAATTCACTCTGAGGATCAATAGGTTCTGGCTCTGGTATGGGTTCAGGGTCTGGTTCTGGTATGGGCTCAGGGTCTGGTTCTGGTATGGGTTCAGGGTCTGGTTCTGGTATGGGTTCAGGGTCTGGTTCTGGTATGGGTTCAGGGTCTGGTTCTGGTATGGGTTCAGGGTCTGGTTCTGGTATGGGTTCAGGGTCTGGTTCTGGTATGGGTTCAGGTTCTGGCTCTGGTATGGGGGTAGTTGTTGGGGGGGGAGTTGGAGGGGTTTGGGGATTTAGTGGTTCAACATCAAAAGAAGTCGTAATTGAACCACCAGCAGATCCGCTTATAGTAACAGGCTCAGTAAAACTTTCCGGATCATCACCACCTTCGGGAATTCTGGCAGAACCGGCTTCAATAGTTCCCCTTGTACCATTAGCAGTATCAAAAATCAAAGCACCCACATTAACATCAAAGGTGAAATCAGAGGATAATAGTTCGCTATATGTTATGGAAATATTACCACCGCTGCCACTAGCACCATTGCTTTGCAAACTAACATTACTAGGCTCAATTTCTCCCAAAGCCCTAAATTTATTTCCCGTAGTAATAGATATATTCCCGGCAGAAAGATCTGAACTAGCATCAATCGTATTAACAACAATACTACCCCCCCCATTGAGAATAATATTACCAGAACTAACTAAAGAACCTGAAACGATATTTTCTGTGGTTATGTTGCCCTTAGAAGCATTGATGCTAATGCCATCTGCATCGCTATTCAATGATGATGAAATAATGTCTTGAGTTTCAATGTTTTGAGTAAAGGAAGTAATACTAATATCCCCAGCATCTCCATCAGATGCTTCAGAGATAATATTACCCGTTAAGATATTTTCTTCTGCCTCAATAGTAATTATTCCTGAGTTACCCATGACACCATCAGTTTTACTTTCAATATCTGATGTTTCGACGTTTTTTCCAGAACTAATGGTAATGTTACCCCCATTTCCAGCGGATGAAAGGCTATTGGCGGTTATTTGGGTGGTGGTTATATTCCCCCCCGCGGTTAGTTCAATATTTCCTCCTAAAAGAAGTCCTGAAGAGTTAATTTCCTCTGCCAATATGGCATTATTAGCATTAACAAAAATATTTCCTCCTGAACTATTCAAAGGGGGATTTATTTTAATATTTTCCCCTGTTAGAGTAATTGAACCTCCAGCGGTGACTATGGATGACCCAGTATTAATATTTATATCACCAAGATCATTTCCATCAACATCAGCATTAAAAATTATGTTGAGAAAATCAGTAGTTGAAGAGGGTTGAATAGATCCGTTGAAATTGATATTACCTGATGCCTCAAGGGTTAGGGTATTATTATCATCTGTTTCATAAGATAGTATTGCTGTATCATTCCATGTGATATTTCCTTGCTGCGTTCCGCCAACCCCTGTAGAAATTTTCACATCTCCACTACCCAAAGCACTTTTAATAGATTGCACTGGCAAGATAGCGCTATCTCCTTCCGCAACAAAAGAATTATCATCATCGTTAATATTAGTTAAAATTCCACCATCAACAATTTCCAAATTAAAAGGATCAATTAACCATTCTCCACCCTGTCCATTGAAGGCTTTAATGTCGGGAACTGATGTGATACTAAAACTTTTTAAACCGCTGGTTTCAATAAAGCCTCCATCCCCTGCTATGGTGCCTCCTGTGGCGCTGAGGTTGCCATTAATCCTTGCAAAGTCTTGGGCAAAGATAATTACATTACCCCCATCCCCTTGGGTGATAGCATTCGCTGAAATGTTAGAATCTGGGCTGATGTAGGTGACAGAGGCGTTGGGGATGGTTCCTTGCCCCATCATATCTCCCCCTATTTTGATATTACCGCCTCCCGTTTGTCCATCGGCGGTGATGGTAGAGGCGATCGCCCCTACATTTTTCCCTAAAATAGTAATTTCCCCTCCCATACCCCCATAATTAGCGGTGGATATGGTGCCAGAGGCGATCGCATTTCCTTGTCCTTGGGGAATCAAACTATTATTTACCCTCACCTCCCCATCATCTACCGTTACTCCTTCAATATTGCTTCCTGTCAACAAAGAGGGCAAATTTTGGGGCGTGAATCCCACTATATTTCCTTGTTCATCCTTGGGAAAATCAACCTCTAAACTCAACAAACTACCTTCGGGAGTAATTTTTACCCTTGAAGTTCCTTCCACTGCCTGTATATTGATTTTGCCCCCAGAGGTTTCTATGGTGCCAGTGTTGATCACGTTGCCACCTACTAAACTGAGATTTTGTCCAGTGCTAAGGGTTAAATTTCCTTGATTGATAATACTGCCGATATTATCTTGACTGAACACAAAGCTATGGGGATTACCCAATAAATTTTGATAATCATTAGAGCCAATGGCACTAAAGACACCCCCATCAAAACCCATACCCGTGGCAGTAGTGGCGGTAAAATCCGCAGGTACATTCAAACTCGCCCCTTGTCCGAAAATAATCCCCCCAGGATTCATCAAAAACAGATTAGAATTACCCCCCACCACCTGCAATAAACCATTTATTTGGGAAGGATTACCCCCAGTGATGCGGGTGAGAATATTTTGAATGTCAGGGTTAGTAAAAAAGGTGGCAATTTGGTCGCTAGTTAAGCCAAATTCTTGGAAGCTATGAAATAAATTTTTGCCATCTGCTGACAGGGTTTGACCATTGATCAAGATATTATTACCATCTACCGTAATATTAGTATCTGTGGTGCGATCGATTCTTATTTCTTGACCATAAACCAAATGGGGATTGAATATCACCGCCCCCGACAAAAGAGAAACTATCAAACCCCATGTTTTAGCCACCATAATCCTAGCCTCTAAAAAATAATATTAGATTGTAATTATCAAATCACCCAGTCCAAAAAAACTAACCATCATTATTATATTAACTTCCTTGCTTTGTATTAGATAAATTGTTTCTCCCTTTTTATCTTTTTTCCAATGAGGTTCGCAAAGGGTCGCTGGACAGTAAGCAGAGCAAGGGGTTAAGATAAGGGGGGCGCTGTCTTTCGGGGCAGTGGAATTAATGGAAACAGTAACTTAACCTACTCTTTGCACATAGGTGTCATAACTACCATCTTCCCATAACCGAATGACACGAAACCCCGATAAATGAGAATCGATAGTAGGGTGAGAGGGAATAACTTGAGAAAAAGTGGAAGGACATCCAAAAAAATCAATGTTGTCACCCACAGCATTAACATGGCAGTGATGTAAAGCATAATGAATATGTCCAAATAATACTAATCGCACTTGAGGAAATGAGTGCAATAAACTTACTAAATCATTGCCATTTTCCACCCCAATTTGATCAACCCAATCGATACCCGTGGGAATTGGATGATGATGGAGCGCTATGATTGTAACCTTATCAGTCTGTTGCCCCAACTCTTGCCTTAACCATTCCAATTGTGCTTTTTCTATATAACCTCCCCCAAATTTTGCTCCCATCAACACAGAATCGAGTAACAATAGTCGCCAAAATCCCAAATCAATGGCTTGATAACCTAAACCCTTGGAAGAAGGTAACATCTGCCCCAAAAGCTTAACGTTATCATGATTACCGTGCAACCAATAAATAGGACAGCTAAACTCACCCATCGCTTTTAGTAAATATTCATAGGCAACCCTACTACCACCATCAGCCAAATCCCCTGTTAATAACAATCCATCGGGTTGTCTGGATTTTACTTGTTCTAAAACAGCTTGCAAATTGTACCAAGGATTTTGCCCCCGCAAAAATTCTTCTGGGTTGTCCAAAAGGTGAGTATCTGTAATTTGAATCAGGGTAAAGTTTTTTGTCATATGAAAGTTAAATTAATAAAATTAAGATTTGTGAGTATTATGAGATGGATAAAAGTTAACATATACTATGAGTTTAGAATTACTAACCTTTGCGGAAATATCTATCGAAAGAAACCTAGAGCAATTTCTCATTGTTTTGTCAGTTTCCCTCGCCGTTGCTACCATATCGAGGGTATTTATCTGGTTTAAACAAATTCCCTACACCTTACTCTTAGTAATAGTAGGTTTAGGTTTAGCCCTAGTTGATATTAGATTAGTTAACCTCTCTCCAGAGTTAATTTTAGAAATATTTTTGCCCCCATTATTATTTGAAGCGGCTTGGAATATCCGCTGGAAAGATTTGAAAAATAATCTCACTCCCATAATTCTTTTGGCGGTAATTGGGGTTATTATTTCGGTAGCGAGTGTCTCCTTTGCTCTTAGTTATTTTACGACTATCTCTTTGGGTACGGCATTGCTGGTAGGTGCTAGTTTATCAGCTAGTGACCCTGTTTCTGTCATTGCTCTATTTCGAGAGCTAGGCACGGGCAAAAAACTTACTACCATTATGGAAGGAGAAAGTTTATTTAATGATGGGGTGGCAGTAGTTGCTTTTGTTTTGTTGGTGGGTATTCCTTTGGGCAACGAGAGTATTTCTATCACCGAATCGGTTGTTAAATTTGGAACGTTTGTAGGGGTTGGAGTTGCAGTAGGTTTTCTTATCGGTTTTGGTATTTCTTATTTGACTCAAAGATTTGATTTACCTTTGGTTGAGCAGTCTTTAACCCTTGTTTCTGCTTATGGTGCTTATTTAATTACTGAAAATTTGGGTGGCTCTGGGGTAATTGGAGTGGTTACTGTAGGTTTAATTCTGGGTAATTTTGGCTCAAGAATTGGCATGAATCCTCGTACTCGATTGAGTGTGTCTGAGTTTTGGGAATTTTTAGCATTTTTTGTTAATTCTATAGTCTTTTTATTGATAGGAGATCAGATTGATTTTCCTGTATTGTTAAATAGCTGGAAACTTATTTTAGTCGCTATTGTTTCCCTCATAGGAAGTCGTTTTGTAGCAGTATTTTTACTATGTGCTATTAGTAACTTAATCACTAAAGAGAAGGTGAGTTGGCAAGAACAATTAATTCTCTGGTGGGGTGGGTTAAGAGGTTCTGTTTCGGTTGCTCTAGCTCTTAGTGTACCAGTGATATTGAGCGATCGCCAAGAGGTCATAGGCACAGTTTTTGGGGTAGTATTATTTACCCTTTTAGTACAAGGATTAACCACAAAGACTTTCTTACAAAAATTAAATTTAATAGGGGATCAAAATGTTAAACAAGAATACACTGAGTTGTTAGCGAGAAGGACTGCTTTAAACAAGGTATTGGCTTATATGAATGGTATCCCTCTTAGTACAATGCCTGAAATTGAACCTGATTTTTATAACTATGAAAAAAATTTAATTCAAGGACAATTAAACTCCATTCAGGAAAAAATTATCGATTTACAAAATTTTAATCCTGAGTTTAAAAATGTATCTATGCAAAAATTGAGAGATAATCTCATTTCCATAGAAGCGGATACTTACGCAGACCTGATTTTATCTGGAGAATTAAACGAAAATTTATCTCCTATGGTTCAAGAAATTATTGCCAAACAGAAGGGAGAATAATTTTTTTTTTTGTGATAACTAATAAACATTATTTTTTTATAAAAATATCTTTGAAAATGTACACTAACATCATATTAAAAAGATATTTATTAAAAGAATTGATCGTCTTTAATCTTTTTGTTGTCAATTTTTTGGTAAAGAAAATCTTTTGTAATAGGTATAACTAGAATAATCATCAAAATACAACAGCAAAGGGGTTAAACCCTTTGTTTAGTAAAAAAACCATAGATGTCTTAGGTATCATTGATATTTTACTAATGATTGAGGAGTACAATAAGATATTTATGTTATGGTAATACATGGGTAAAATAGAGTCATTTGTAATTAATAGGAGTTTGAAAATGTCATAAAACAATCTATAAAGATATGGTGAAGTTGTTATCAGTTATATAAAGAATATGTAAAGCTGTTTTATACTTCGTTAATAAATACACAGTAAAGTACAAGTGTTTTTACCAAACTTTGTAAAAAAAGCTAAAAAAGTCAGTTACAATACATACATTTTATTGAAAATCGGATATTATAACCTTAATAGTAAAAACAACCAAGATAAGCCCATGATGCTCATCAATCCCAGAAAGATAAAGAAGTCATCTTTAAAGCTCGAAGACAAACTATCTAATACAAAAAAAATACTAAATAATAATCACTACACCGAATCTAATAGGGTTCATCGCTCTATTAATAGTAAATTAAAACGTTTGATTGATATTATTGGGGCTTTAGTCGGTTTAATGATCACTGCCATCATTTTTATTCCTTTAGCTATTTGGATTTACAAAGATAATCCCGGTCCTATTTTCTACTCCCAAACTCGGTGCGGGTTTAATGGGAAAAAATTTACTATTTGGAAATTCCGTTCTATGACGGTGGATGCGGAAAGAAAACAGCATTTAGTGAAAAATCATGCTGATGGTTTTATTTTTAAAAATCCAGAGGACCCTCGCATTACAAGAGTTGGAAAGTTTTTAAGATCCACTAGTTTGGATGAATTTCCCCAGTTTTGGAATGTTTTAACGGGAGATATGAGTTTAGTTGGGACTCGTCCTCCTACTCCCAATGAAGTGTCAAAATATAATGACTATCATTTATTACGCCTTAAGGTGAAACCTGGTTTGACGGGAGAGTGGCAGGTAAAAGGACGTTCTAAATGTCTTGATTTTAATCAAGTAGTGGCAATGGATTTGGATTACCAGAAAAAATGGACAGTATGGTATGATTTATATTTGATTTTTAAAACCGTTGAGGTTGTTATTAAGCGTGAAGGTGCTTGTTAATTATTGAATGAATCTTCCCAATACTATTACTTTTAGTCGCATTGTTTTGATAATTCCTATTCTCTGGTGTTTATATCAGCCAATGGAAATTTATCAATGGTGGGCTTGGGGTTTATTTTTACTGGCTTCTCTTACTGATTGGTTGGATGGTTATTTGGCAAGGCGTTTAAATCAAGTTACGGATTTAGGTAAGTTTTTAGATCCTTTGACGGACAAGATTTTGGTAGTTGCTCCTTTATTGGTTTTGGTTGAGCGTCAGATAATCCCTAGTTGGGGAGTCTTTTTGATTTTGTTGCGAGAAATTGCGATCGCAGGTTGGCGGGTAAGTCCTCAACAAAAGACTGTATCAGGAGCTAATGTGTGGGGTAAGTTTAAGACTGTTAGCCAGATAAGTGCGATCGCCCTTTTACTTTTACCTAGATACCCTTGGGCATTAGAAATGGGAATAATTATATTTTGGGTGTCGGTAATACTAACCATCGTTTCAGGGTTAATTTACCTCATTCCCCCACAAGAAACAGCCTAATACTCCTCTTTTGCCCTAAGAGTCTCAATGCACCGAGGATCGATTAAAGTAGCCTTTTCAGGCTCTCTGGGAAACCAAGAAGCAGTCTTTTTACAAAATTCCACCAATACCAACATCACAGGCACTTCTATTAGTACCCCCACCACAGTAGCTAATGCTGCCCCCGAATTTAAGCCGAATAACATCACCGCCGTTGCGATCGCCACTTCAAAATGATTACTAGCCCCAATCAAAGAAGCAGGTGCCGAATCCTCATAGGATAAATTTATCTTCAGTGCAATTACATAGGTAATAAAGAAAATAAAATTAGTTTGAATAAACAAAGGAATCGCAATCAAAAAAATATGCAAAGGATTATTAACAATCAACTCCCCCTTAAAAGCAAACAATAAAATCAAAGTCGCCAACAAAGCAATAATAGCCACAGGAGAGAGATAATGTAAAAACTTCGACTCAAACCAAGCCCTACCCTTATACTTAAAAATCCAATATCGACTAAAAATCCCCGTAATCAAAGGTAAACCCACATATATCAACACAGAAAAAACAATAGTTTGCCAAGGTACACTCAAATTATTAGCCGATAACAACCATTGCCCCAACGGTGCATACAAAAATAACATCGCCAAAGAATTAACCGCCACCATAACCAAAGTAATTCCTTGATTGCTATAAGAAAGATAGCCCCACATCAACACCATTGCCGTGCAAGGAGCGATTCCCAGCAAAATACAACCAGCGATATAAGAATCCGCCAAAGAAACCTCAACCCCTCTAATTATCTCCGTATCCGACAAGAAATTAGAAAAAACATAACCCAGAAAAAATTGAGCAAAAATCACCATGGAAAAAGGTTTAACCAACCAATTAACCGCCAAGGTTAAAAACACAGGCTTAGGAGTTTTAACCGCCTTAACCGCCTGAGAAAAATCTATCTTAACCATGATGGGATACATCATAAAAAATAAACAGATAGCAATGGGAATCGAAACATTATAGATACTGATACTATCCAAACTTTGAGCAATATCAGGGAAAACTCTTCCCAAGCCAATGCCAACGATGATACAAATAAAAACCCAGAGAGTTAAATATTTCTCGAAGAAACTTAAACTTCCCCCTGCTTTTATGGCCTTAGGATTTATATTTACTGTCATAATAAAACAATTTTTATTGGTATATTTTAGGCAAGTAAGTAATGAAAATTATCTATCTTTATTCTCAAGATATGATTAAAGTCCCTTAAGAAATTAACCGTTAAATTTCGACAACAGAAAATTCTTTTCAAATCTTAATTTGAAATCATAACCTGCAAAACAATTATAACAGTAAAAATTGGTATATATATCGCTTCCTAATCGCAACATTTTCGAGAAGGTGTCAAAGAAACCGTGAGACGAAAATCTGCCAAATACTGCTCCAATATCACCATCTGAGATAAGTTTAAACTATAATAAACCCATCGCCCCTCCTGACGGGTACGCACCAAACCAGCTTCCTTCAAAGTTTTGAGGTGAAAAGATAACTTTGATTGACTGATATTTAAAACCTCCAACAACTCACATACGCACAACTCTTGATTTCTCAACAAATTTAATACTTCAATCCGAATAGAATCAGATAACGCATGAAATCCTTTTTTTATGTTAGTTTTTTCTTCTACTTCTGCAATGCTCATTAAAGTTATAGTATTAAGGTACAAAATTCAGCTTTGATACTTACCCTTGGGAAATTTTCACCTAACGAAGTAGGTAATCCTGTGTCACTTGTTACCCAAAAACCAAGTATTTAAAGTTCTCATCTTGTTTTTTAACGTCCACGTTACTATTAATTGTACATCTTATTGCCATTACCATCAAAAAAACAAGAGCAATGCTTGTAAAAGAAGCACTAGCGAAGTAATTATCTTCCGTAGTTTATGCATAGTGTCTCTCGTTGATTTGTGTCTGAGAAAATCAGAATATTCATGGGGCTTAACAAAGTAACGCAATCTAATTATTTACTTTTTATGATGGCTTGCTCAATAAAATTTGACTCAATATTAATCATTATGCTATGATTAAATCTAGTTTAATTGCTGAATTTATTATGTAATTAAAACTCCCTAATATGAAGGTAGCTTATAATACATTGTTCTATTTCTCAGAAAAAAGCCTAGTAGCTAAAAGTAATTTTTAATGTTATTTTCAACATAAAATATCTAATACTATTGTAATTATTTTATTTTTTAAGTATAGATTAAATTAAGTTTAACATACTAAAACATGAGTAAATCTAATGCAATTCTAATAGATAGCTGATAGTTTTATATTTTTAAAAAGTAAAAATAACTATCCCACTCAAAAATTGTAATTCGATAAATAGATCTCAATATATAATCGAAGGCAAAATACTGTAATTATTCATAAACCATAAAAAACAATGAAATCATCTCTAGTCATTCTCTATCACCGTCAACCCTATGACGAAGTAATTGAAAACGGAAAAACTTTTTATCGTGATAAAAAAAGCCCTAATGGTATCGTACCAACCCTAAGAAGTTTCTTTAATAGTGTTGATAAAGGAACTTGGATTGCTTGGCGACAGGTTGCTAAAAAAGAACAATCTACTTTCCAAGAAAGGGTACAGGTAGAGGAAGAAAGGTCTAATTACAGCGTTTTACGTATTCCCCTTTCCCCCAATCAGGTAAAGGAATTTTATCATATCACTTCAAAAGAAGCCTTCTGGCCTATTCTTCATTCCTTCCCTTATCACTTCACTTCTGAGTCTTCTGAGTGGGAAAATTTTAAAGAAATTAACCGATTATTTGCTGAGGCCGCTTGTAAGGAAGCGGCTGATGATGCTCTTATTTGGGTACACGACTATAACCTATGGTTAGCCCCTAAATATATTAGGGAAATGAAACCTAATGCGAGAATTGCTTTCTTCCACCACACTCCTTTCCCCTCGGTGGATGTATTTAATATTCTGCCTTGGCGTGAGGAAATTATTAAAAGTCTGTTGTGTTGTGATGTGGTAGGTTTCCATATTCCTCGTTATTCGGAAAACTTTGTCAATGTAACCCGTAGTTTATTACCTGTGGAAGTAGTGGAAAGACAACCTGTACAAGGACATTTTACTAAATGTGGAACTGCTTTGGCTGAGCCTGAAATGGTAACTAAGTTACGTTATAACGGGCAGGATGTAACTGTTGATGCTTTCCCTGTGGGTACTAACCCCGATTACATTACTTCTGTGTTGGCCACGGCAGAATCCCAGAAAAAATATGAGGAAATCAAAGAGGAGTTGAATGGACGTAAGTTAATTATTGCCGCTGGTAGAATTGATTATGTGAAGGGTAATCAGGAGATGTTAGAAGCTTTTGGTCGTTTATTGGAACGCCGTCCAGAGCTACATGGTAAGGTTAATTTTATTGTCAGTTGTGTGTCGGCGGCGGCGGGTATGAGGGTTTATAAAACTACTCAAAATAAAATTGAGCAGTTGGTAGGACAAATTAATGGTAAGTTTGCCCGTTTGGATTGGACTCCTATTATTCTGTTTACTAAACCTATTCCTTTTACTGATTTGTTGGCGTATTATCGAGCGGCGGATATTTGTTGGACTACTCCTTTGCGCGATGGTTTAAACTTAGTTGCAAAGGAATATATTTCTGCCCATAAGGATGAGAGTGGCGTATTAATTCTCTCTGAGTTTGTGGGGGCTGCGGTGGAATTGCCCGAGGCTCTCTTGACTAATCCTTATTCTGTAACCCGCATGGATACAGCTATTGATAAGGCTTTGGTGATGCCTGAAGATGAACAAAGAGAACGCATGGATGCGATGTATAAGACTGTTTCTACTTATGATGTTAAGTATTGGGGCGATCGCCTTTTAGATGTATTTGGTAAAATTCCTAAAAAATAAGTATTTACTGAATTAATTGACAGATATATAGCAATTATCATGGTTACGGGGTACAAAATGATCCCCCTTAATAAGAGGGACTTGAAAATCATAAATGTATCTCATAATTATAAAAAACGCTATAGAATGGGGGGATAATATTTCCCCTATTTTTTTTGCAATAAATAACCTGATTAATTCATACATCAGTCTTAGAAACGGGTAAAACTAGCAAACATATACCCCAAAACCACACCAATTACCATTGCCCAAACTTGTCCAGATTCCACAAAATTATTCCACGCATCGGTAATTTGACCAATAATATCAGGATCTTCGATTATTTGAGCGAATATATAAGCAGAAAAATCGGTAAGTGCCATAAAATTTATTGATTTGTACTAAGGTAATTCCCTTCAAATTATATATTAAACCACCAAAATCAATACCCATTTATTGATTTCATCCTGTTTTTGTGGATTTTCAAATTTTGATAGTTCACGATATGATAGTTACTAACTTTTACTAAATCCCCGACGGTTGTTGAATATGTTTACTGCTACTCCCCCCCGTAAGATTGAAAATAATATTCCCGATGATTTGTTCAGTGCGATCGCACTTTTGAAAAAAGAACTAAACGCTGTAATTCTCGCCCACTACTACCAAGAAGGAGACATCCAAGACATAGCCGACTATATCGGCGACTCCCTCGGTTTATCTCAACAGGCTGCTAACACCTCCGCCGATGTCATTCTTTTTGCAGGGGTACATTTTATGGCAGAAACTGCCAAAATTCTTAACCCCCATAAATTAGTATTATTACCCGACTTAGAGGCGGGATGTTCCCTTGCGGACAGCTGCCCTCCCGATGCCTTTGCCAAATTTAAAGCCCAACATCCAGATCATATTGTTATTTCCTACATCAATTGTACCGCAGAAATAAAAGCCCTTAGCGATATTATCTGTACTAGTTCCAATGCCGTTTCTATTGTTAATCAAATTCCCCCAGAGCAAAAAATTATTTTCGCCCCTGACAAAAACTTAGGGCGTTATGTGAGCCAACAAACAGGACGAGATTTAGTATTGTGGGATGGTAGCTGCATCGTTCATGAAACCTTTTCAGAAAAAAGAATAGTTGAACTGAAAGTACAAAACCCCGAAGCCGAAATTTTAGCCCACCCAGAGTGTGAAACCCCCGTGCTACGTCATGCTGATTATATTGGCTCAACTACCGCCCTTTTAAAATATTCTCAGAGTAGTGAATGCGACAAATTCATTATCGCCACCGAACCAGGAATCATCCACCAAATGCAAAAACAAGCCCCCAACAAGGTGTTTATTCCTGCCCCTTCTACCACTAATTGTAACTGCAATGAATGTCCTTACATGAGGCTAAATACCCTCGAAAAAGTCTATCTTGCCCTCAAAAATAAAACCCCCGAAATTATTATTCCTGAACCCACTAGAAGTAAGGCTTTACAACCCATACAAAGAATGTTGGAAATGTCTAAGTAATAAGTTTTTGTTTTTTACGTTTGCTTAGCCCTCTCCATTATTAATTCTTTTACTTCCATTGCTGTGGCAGGGGCGAGTAAAATTCCGTTGCGGTAATGGGCGGTGGCTAAAATAACATTATCGTAACCTTCTAACCATTCGATAATGGGGGCTGGGCGCCCTTCGGGGCGAGGTCGTTTCCCTGACCATTGGGAGATAATAGAGGCCGATTTGAGAGCAGGACAAAAGGCGATCGCCCTTTGATGTAAATTAGTAAGTAATTGTTTATCCTCCATTACCTGTCCATCTTCATGGGCAAATTCAAGGGTAGCCCCCACCCAAAAACGATTATCATTCAGAGGTACGATATGCACATCATCCCCCGTAATCACTGGGTTAAAATCAGGCAATTTTTGCCACCCATCATAACTCATCACCATGGCTTGTCCTAATACGGGCTTAATTTTTACCGTCTTTCCCAACTCCTCAGTTAAAGGAGTAGAACCCAAACCACCACAGACAATAACTAAGTCTGCGTCTAGGGATGCCCCCCTCACCTGTAAAGACTCACAGACCCTTTTATTATCTTCATGTGAAGAACTAATTTTAAAATTATCAACTTTTTGACCAAAAATACATTTTACCCCTTTTATCTTCGCACCTTCGACCAAAGCCTCCACGAGGGGAATGGGATTGATTTGTAAATCATCGGGGGAAGAAACTGCCCCAATTATTTCTTCTCCTTGCACCTCTGGGCAAAAAGATTGTAATTCAGAACGATTCCAAACCTTGAGACGATAACCTTGCTCTGCTCTTTTTCCCGCTAATTTATGCCATTTTTCGAGGTCATCCTCTGCCAATAATAATTTGACGATGCCATGGCGGTTATAAGGGATTTCTAGCCCCGTTAACTGTTTCAATTCGGGTAAAAGGGTTTTGTATCTCGTTAAGCTATTCTCTCTTAGTCGCCATGCCCTTCCTTTTATTTTTTGACTCATTACCCCCATCAACAAGCCTAACGCAGCCCCGGATGAACCACTAGCTGGGGCTTTTTCATCTATCAAAGTAATATTAAACTGAGGATCTTGACTTAGTTCAAAGGCGATCGCACTGCCCACAATCCCCGCACCAATAATTACAATTTTATCCAGTGACTTATTCCTAACGCTAACTTTTTGAGTATAACCCAAGATACTACCCAGCGAAGAATTCGTTTTATTTCCTTCAAAAAAAATCAAAAACAATAGGTTTAAATTTCCCCACTATTATGAGATTTTGCCCCATTTATCGGCTAAAACGGCTCAAAATCGTTACCTTTCTTTACAAAAATCAGTAAAAATTTAGAAAAAACGGGAAAAACGATATTTTTTAAACATTTCAGCAATTAATCAGGTAATATCAGATCTAGTGTTAAAAACAGTCAAACACTTATTCGATGGTTATTTCAGCTAATTAAATATTAGAATCTGATGATCATGGTTAGGTGTTAAAAATACAAATACAAATAAAATAGGAGTATATTCTATGAACAAAGGTGAATTAGTTGATGCAGTAGCAGAAAAGGCTTCCGTTACCAAAAAACAAGCTGATTCCGTAATCAGTGCCACAGTAGAAGCAATCATGGAAGCAGTTTCGAGCGGAGAAAAAGTAACCCTCGTTGGTTTTGGCTCCTTTGAAAGCCGTGACAGAAAAGCACGTGAAGGTCGTAATCCTAAAACTGGTGAAAAAATGAATATTCCAGCTACTAAAGTTCCTGCTTTTTCTGCTGGTAAATTATTCAAGGAAAGAGTTGCCCCTCCTAAATCCTAGTTAATCCCTAGGTTGATTTTTCCATAGGGGTAAAAAGAATAAATCCTCTTTCTGCCCCCTTTTGATTTTCAAAGGGGGGAACAGTCTCATTCTATGGATAAAATAACGTTCAATCATTAAAACACTATTACATTTTCCCCTTAAACTGAAAATCCTATCTAAATTCAGTAATACCTACCTATTCAATTCTAATGGGATCGACATCAATACTAAAGGAAACCGTACTAGGACAATATTGTTTTAGGGTTAATAATTGTTGTTTTAACTCATGGGAAAAAGGCTCGAGGGATTTGAGTAAAATTTGCCAACGATAACGCCTTGCTACCCTCATCACATTGGCAGGGGCAGGCCCTAAAATTTCTACATCATCGGGGAGTATTTGTTCACAAACATCGACGATCGCCTCTACCGCTTCCCTTACCTTGTTTCCATCCGCTCCTGTACACTTGAGCAAAATTAAACTACCATAGGGAGGATAATCTAGGGCTTCCCTTTGTTCCAATTCTGTGGCAATAAATGCAGAATAGTTGTGAGTTTGTACCGCCCCGATAACGGGATGCTCAGGGGAATAAGTTTGTATTATAACCTGTCCGGGATCATCTCCCCTTCCTGCCCTTCCTGCCACTTGGGTTAAGGTTTGAAAAGCCCTCTCACTGGCGCGATAATCAGAATGGAATAGTAAACCATCGGCAGATACTACCCCCACCAGAGTTACTTGAGCCAAATCGATGCCCTTAGTTAACATTTGTGTACCAATTAATACATCCGCTTTTCCCGCTTCAAAATCTTCTAAAATACGGCGGTGAGCATTTTTGGTACTGGTGGTATCACTATCAAACCGTAATATTTTCAACTCAGGGAAGGCTTTTTGCAATTCTAATAATACCTTTTGGGTACCCGTGCCAAAAAACTTGAGATAGGGTGAGCCACATTCGGGGCAGTTTCTCGGATGAATTTGGGTATGGTTGCAATAGTGACAGCGTAACAGTTGGGTAGCCCCTTCCTTGGGGTAATGATAGGACAAGGAAACATCACAATGGGGGCATTCCATCACATAACCACAACTGCGACAAGATACAAAGGTACTATGTCCTCGACGGGAAATAAATAGGATGGCTTGTTTTCCTTCCTCCTTAAGATTACCCAAGGCGTTACCGAGGGCGTGACTAAAGATGCTACGGTTGCCCTTGCGCAATTCTTGGCGCATATCGACAATTTCCACGGGGGGTAAGGGGCGGTTATAAACTCGGTTAGGGAGGGATAGGTAATGATTTTTTTGCTCGGATTCTGGGGGATTTTGCCCCTCTGTGGCGAGTTGCCATGATTCAAGGGAGGGGGTAGCTGACCCTAAAATTAGGGGGCAATTTACCAATTCTGCACGCCATTGGGCGACGGTTTTGGCGTGGTAGGGAGGGACGGGTTGACTTTGTTTAAAGCTGGTGTCATGTTCTTCATCGAGGATTATCATACCCAGATTAGGGAGGGGTGCAAATACGGCGCTTCGGGTGCCGATAACCACTTGGGGTTCTCCTGTGAGCATTTGGCGCCATGTGTCATACCTTTCTCCGTCACTCAGGGCGCTGTGATAAACGCAAACTTGTTGTCCAAATCTGGCTCGAAATCTGTCAGTGAGTTGGGGAGTTAGGCCGATTTCGGGTACTAAAACAAGGGCTGATTTTTTTTGTGCGAGGATAGGGGCGATCGCCCTTAGATATACTTCTGTTTTCCCTGATCCTGTCACCCCATGGAGTAGGCTAATATTAAACCCTTGTAAACTGCTGATTTTTTCAAATGCACATTGTTGTTCTTCTGTCAACACTTTTGGTAAATCTTTTTTAGGGGCAGAATTTTGTAAAAGTCGCAAACTCTCTCTTTCTTGGATTACCACACAACCTTTTTTTGCCAAACTATTAATAACAGAATTACTATTTAACTCGCATTTTTGCATTAAATCTGGTTGGGACAATTCTCCCCCGTTTGCCTTGAGAATGGCTAAAACATCCCTTTGTTTTTGGGTGATGGTAGTGGCGGAATTTTCACTAATAAAAGTAACCACTTTCAGATATTTTGGTTTAGCTTTGGCGGGGGGTTGTAGGTAGGTTTGCGCCCAATCTCTTTTGACTAAATCGTTAATGCCCCTCCTCGCCCCTTTTACCTTTTGATTGATGTAACTAAAAGTGTAATCACCATTTTTACTATTCTGTAATAGTTGCAAAACTCGCCATGCCATGGGAGGACAAAAGTTTTCTGCACCTTGGGGAATGTTATCAAATAAAAGCCTAACTCTTTTTTGCGATTTGCCTAATAATTTGGGTGGTAAAGCACATTTAATTACATAAATTAAATCTGTTAAATAATATTCCGAAACCCTAGTTAATAATTCCCAATAACGAGGAGGAAAAAAGCCCGATGTGATGACATCTTCTACTGTTTTAATCTGGTCAATTTCTAATGTTTCTGGGGGTTTTGATACCAGTTTAAGGGCGATCGCACCTACCACCGAATTACCAAAAGGCACACTTAAAATATCCCCTGCTTGTACCTCCATTTCATCACCGATGGCGTAGGTATATAAACCCTCAGCATAGGGGCAATCCACCAACACCTCTACCCACTGACAGTTTTTTGAGCCATATTCTATTTTAGGCTCTGCTAAAGTGAGGGTGGATGAAGATTGAGAATACATAAGGATTACAGGAACAATAACATTTACATCAATTATAGGCTCATGGCTGAGAGTTATGATTTGATTAATTTACTATGGTTTCTTATCCACCACCCATTGCCTTAACTGTCCATTAGTTTAGCTTCTTTGAAAGTTCCAAGATTTTCTAATAGGGTGGCACTAGCTTCATTTAAGCCAATTAGTTCTACATCAGCGCCACTACGACGAAATTTGATCATCACTTTGTCCAAAGCTGCGATCGCCCCTTGATCCCAAAGGTGCGCATGGGTTAAATTAATAAATACCTTAGTCACCAAATCATCAAAATCAAATTTACTGTAAAATTCCTCAATGGAAACAAAGAAAATTTGACCAGACACATTATAGGTACACAAAGAATTTTCCTCATCCAATACCTTCTCCACAAATACCAATTCCGCAATTTGACGGGAAAAAAAGATAGTCCGTAAAATAATCCCTGTAATCACCCCAAGGGCAAAGTTACTGGTAACCACCGTAACAATCATGGTACTCAACATCACAATAGTTTCATTGGGAGGAGTGCGTTTAATATTCTTAAAAGATGACCAACGAATGGTACCAATGGACACCATAATCATCACCGCCACCAATGCACCCATGGGCATCCTTTGCACCCACTGTTGTAATACCAAAATGGCAAATAACAAAAACATTCCTGCCGAAAAAGTAGAAAGTCGCCCCCTACCCCCCGACTGCACATTAATCACCGATTGCCCAATCATGCCACATCCTGCCATACCCCCGAAAAAAGAGGTAATAATATTGGCTATACCTTGCCCTTTAGCTTCTTGGTTTTTGTTGCTAGGGGTATCGGTTAATTCATCTACTAAGGCGGCGGTGAGGAATGAAGCCAATAAACCCACCAATGCCATGGTTAAGGAGGTGGGTAATATAATTTGTAAGGTTTCTAAATTAAAAGGTACATCGGGTAAACGGAAAAAAGGTAATGTGGCGGGTAATTCCCCCATATCTCCCACCGTAGGCACTCCTAAGTTTACATCTAAGTTAAAAACCACCGTAACCACCGTTGCTACCAATAAAGCAACTAACGGGGAGGGTACAACCTGAGTAAATCGGGGTAAAATGTAAATGATTAATAATGAACCGATGGTAATGGCATATACTGCCGAAGGTACGTTAGTTAATTGGGGTAGTTGTGCTAAAAAGATTAATACCCCCAAGGCATTAATATAACCCATCATCACCGCCCTAGGAACGTATTTCATTTGTTTTCCTAGTTTGAGGATACCAAAGATAAGTTGAAGAATACCTGTTAGAAGGGTGGCGGCAAAAAGATATTCTATGCCATAATCTTTAACTAGATCAATCATTAGTAACGCCATTGCCCCTGTGGCTGCAGAAATAGAACCCGGTCTTCCCCCCAAAAAGGCGGTAGTTACTGCTATGATAAATGAAGCGTATAAGCCTACTTTGGGATCAACCCCTGCAATGATAGAAAAGGCGATCGCCTCAGGAATCAACGCCAAACCCACCACTGCACCAGCTAAAAGATCTTCTTTAACATTGGAAAACCATTCCCTTTGTAGGGTGAAAGTGTTAATCATCTCCTCCTCTCTCTATTTTTGGCACGGGGAAATTTTAATACTATCACAAAACTTTACAAAAAAAATAACTAGGATCATTAACCTACCGTAACAGTGAGAGGTTTTCGCACCTTTTTTCTGATAACCTAGATTGAGTCGTTAAAATTTCTATAAAAACTATTTATATGACCGCATCTAATGATAGTGAACGTACTATTGTAATTGGTACTCGTAAAAGTAATTTGGCTTTGGTTCAAACCTACTGGGTAAAAAAAGAGTTAGAAAGTCATTTCCCCCATGTGGATTTTGAAGTGGAAAAAATGAGTACCCAAGGGGATAAAATCCTTGATGTTGCCCTCGCTAAAATCGGTGATAAGGGTTTATTCACCAAGGAATTAGAGTTGGGCATGATTAATAATGAAGTTGATTTTGCTGTGCATTCTTTGAAAGATTTACCCACCAATTTACCCGATGGATTAATGTTGGGTTGTGTCAGCAAAAGGGTAAACCCTGCCGATGCTTTGGTGGTGAATGAAAAGCACAAGGATAAACAGTTAGATACTCTACCCGAAGGCGCTGTCATTGGTACTTCTTCTCTACGTCGTCTTGCCCAGTTGCGCCACCATTATCCTCACCTTACTTTTAAGGATGTCCGTGGTAATGTTAACACCCGTTTGGCGAAGTTGGATGCAGGGGAATATGATGCCATTATCTTGGCTGTGGCAGGGTTAGAAAGGTTGGATATGAGTGATCGCATTCACCAAGTTATCCCTAGCGAAATCTCCCTCCATGCCGTAGGGCAAGGGGCTTTGGGCATTGAGTGTCGCACGGGGGATGAAGCTGTTTTAGAAATTATTAAAGCAATCCAAGATCAAGATACCCTTGATTGTACCCTCGCCGAGCGCTCTTTTTTACGGGTGTTAGAGGGGGGTTGTCAAGTGCCTATCGGAGTTAATACTTCCATTGAAGGGAATCAGTTAACTTTGATAGGTATGGTTGCAAGTTTGGATGGTCAACAGTTACTTAAAGATAGTGTAACGGGCGATCGCACCAATGCTGAAAAAATAGGTCAAGAATTAGCCGAAAAACTCAAAAATCAAGGCGCAGGAGAAATCTTAGCCGCTATCCTCGCCGAAATTGATCGCTAATTTTTATTTTGTAGGGGCGATTTCGTCTCTACATTTTATCAAGTAATTCATTGCACTTATCATGTTAATAACTAAATGTCTTGGATTGATAAAGCACAAACATTTTTGGTCATATTATCAGTTGGTGTTGGTTTAATATTAGGGCAAATAAATTGGATTGCTCAAATTAGTCCTATTTTGATTTTACCTTTACTAATATTGATGCTTTATCTTACTTTTTTGCCCATAGCATTAAGAAAGTTCAGTGGGATTTTAAATCAATTTAAAGTAGTATTTCTAAGCCTAACTATAAATTTCATTTGGACTCCTATTTTTGCATGGATTCTAGGAATAGTTTTTTTAGCAAATGCTCCAGATTTACGAATCGGATTAATTATGCTAATGGTAACACCATGCACTGACTGGTATATTATTTTTACTGGTATTGCAAAAGGTGACGTTACTTTAGCTACAGGACTTTTACCGCTAAATTTAATATTGCAAATTGTTTTGTTACCATTATATTTGTTAATTTTTACAGATAACTTAGTAAAAATTAATGTTAATGAACTTTTTGAGAGTGTATTTTTAGTTTTAATTTTACCCTTAGCCATAGCAACGATAACAAGGTACTTTATATTTCAACAAAAAAAAACTATAAAATGGTTTTATCTTAACATACCAAAAATAAATTTAACTCAGCTATTAACCTTAAATTTAGCGATAGTAGCAATATTTGCATCCCAAGGAAATACTCTTTTAAATAGTCCTCAAATATTCTTACAACTTTTGACTCCCATACCACTTTTCTTTGCGATAAATTTTCTTTTAGCTTACGGTATTAAAAATTATTTTCATTTTTCTTACGAACAATTTGCCTGTTTTAGTTGCACTACTTTATCTCGAAATTCTCCCTTATCCTTAGCTATCGCTACATCTATTTTTCCATCTCAACCGCTGATTTCTCTAACGTTAATTATTGGGCCTTTAATTGAATTACCCATTATGGTTTTAGTCTCTCAATTACTATTAAAAATCAGAAATATCAAACCTAAAGTTTAAGAAAAAGTCTGAAATTGCTCTAAAATAATTCTCATAGACGGGGATTATTTTGATCGCCCTTAAATAAGCGAACATTGGTTAATATACATAACCTATCCATAAAAAGCCTATTTTTAGAAAGACTACACAGTGGAACATCCCAAAATGGATCTAGGCGCGATCGCCCCGTGCTAGTATTAGATGGTGCCATAGACACAAATTTGATTAAATCTAATATTTTCTATGACCAAGAAAGATAAATTATGGAAAAAAGCAAAAACTAATCCTCAAAATCTCACTTTTGCTGAATTTGAAACCTTATTAAAACAATGTGATTGGCAACTTAGCCGTCAAAAAGGGAGTCATCGTTTATGGTATTCCCCAAAAAATCAACCATTACCAATTCAACCTCAAAAAGACGGTAAAGCTAAGATTTATCAAATCAAACAGTTTTTAAAATATCAAGAGGAAATATAACTATGAGTATCAATAATTATGATTTTGACAAATTTACTATTAATCTTTATGTAGATGAGAATAACGATTGGTTATGTTATTTTGTGGAAATGCCCAATATCTCTGCTTTCGGAGATACTCCAGAGGAAGCATTAATGGAATTACAAACAGCATGGGAAATGGTGAAAGAAGATTTTATGATCAAAGGATTAGATATTCCCATTGCACCTCGTCAATTGGCTTTTTCTTAACGAAAACATTCTATCCTCACGAAGATTATTTTGATCGCCCTTAAATAAGCTAAAGTAGTTAATATATATAACTTATAGAAGCAATTATAAATAAATAACTACTCCATGAAAAGCCTATTTTTAGAAAGACTCCATAGCGGAACATCCCAAAACGGATCTAAGGGCGATCGCCCCGTGCTAGTATTAGATGGTGCCATGGGTACAAATCTACAAGTACAAAACCTCACCGCCGAAGACTTTGGCGGGGCAGAATACGAAGGCTGTAACGAATATTTAGTCCATACCAAACCAGAAGCTGTAGAAATCGTCCATAGACAATTCCTCGAAGCGGGTGCTGATGTCATCGAAACCGACACCTTTGGGGGTACCCCCTTAGTATTAGCAGAATATGACCTCGCAGATCAATCCTATTACCTCAACAAAACCGCCACCGAATTAGCCAAAAAACTAGCCCAAGAATATTCTACCCCCGAAAAACCTCGTTTTGTGGCAGGAAGCATTGGCCCTGGGACAAAACTACCCACCCTCGGACATATCGACTACGATAGCCTAAGAGATGCCTATGTAACCCAAATCCATGGTTTATACGATGGAGGTGCCGATTTACTATTAGTAGAAACCTGTCAAGACGTACTACAAATCAAAGCCGTCCTCAACGCCATCGAAGAAGTATTTAAAGAAAAAGGAGAAAGACTACCCCTGATGGTATCCGTCACCATGGAAACCATGGGTACAATGTTAGTAGGTACAGAAATAAGTGCAGCCCTTGCCATCCTTGAGCCTTATCCCATCGACATTTTAGGGCTAAACTGTGCCACAGGCCCAGACTTGATGAAACCTCACATCAAATATTTAAGCGAAAATTCTCCCTTCATCGTCTCCTGTGTGCCAAACGCTGGTTTACCCGAAAATGTTGGCGGACAAGCGCACTACAAACTATCTCCCATCGAACTAAAAATGCACCTAATGCACTTTATCGAAGACTTGGGAGTACAAGTAATTGGGGGTTGTTGCGGTACTCGCCCTGATCATATCAAAGCATTGGCGGAAATTGCTAGTACCCTTAAAGCAAAAGAGCGTCATTACAATTATGAGCCTTCCGCCGCCTCCATTTATGGTACTCAACCCTACCATCAAGATAACTCCTTCTTGATTGTAGGAGAAAGACTTAACGCCAGTGGCTCGAAAAAATGCCGTGATATGCTCAATGCCGAGGATTGGGACGGTTTAGTATCCCTTGCCAAAAATCAGGTAAAAGAAGGGGCGCACATCCTCGATGTGAATGTGGATTATGTGGGGCGTGATGGGGAAAAAGATATGCACGAATTGGCTTCCCGTCTGGTGAATAATGTCACCCTTCCCCTCATGTTAGACTCCACGGAATGGCAAAAAATGGAGGCAGGTTTAAAGGTGGCAGGGGGTAAATGTATCCTCAACTCCACTAACTATGAGGATGGGGAGGAAAGATTTTTTAAGGTGTTGGAGTTAGCCAAGCAATACGGGGCTGGGGTAGTAATTGGTACTATCGATGAGGATGGGATGGCGCGCACGGCGGACAAAAAATATGAGATTGCGAAACGTGCTTATAATGATGCCCTTAAATTTGGTATTCCTGCCCACGAAATCTTTTTTGATACCCTTGCTTTGCCTATTTCTACGGGGATTGAGGAGGATAGGGAAAATGGTAAGGCTACCATCGAATCTATCAAGCGCATCCATGCAGATTTTCCTGAATGTCATTTTATGTTGGGGGTTTCTAATATTTCCTTTGGGTTGAATGCGGCGGCGCGTCAGGTTTTAAACTCTGTATTTCTCCATGAGGCGATGCAGGTAGGGATGGACGGTGCGATCGTTTCTCCTAATAAAATACTACCATTAGCGAAAATAGATAAAGAAGTCTTAGAAATATGCCTAGACCTAATCTATGATAATAGAAAATTTGATGGGGATATTTGTAGCTATGACCCCCTAGGAAAATTAACCACTTTATTTCAGGGGAAAACCACGAAAAGTAATAAGAAAAATGTGGCTGATTTACCCATCGAAGAAAGACTTAAACAACATATCATTGAAGGGGAAAGAATTGGTTTAGAAGATGCTTTAAATATAGCCCTAGAAAAGTACCCTCCTTTAGATATTATCAATGTTTATTTATTAGATGGTATGAAGGTTGTGGGGGAATTATTTGGTAGTGGACAAATGCAGTTGCCCTTTGTTTTACAATCTGCTCAAACCATGAAATCGGCGGTAGCTTTCCTTGAACCTTTTATGGATAAAGCGGATACAAATAGTAATGGAAAAGGTACATTTTTAATTGCCACAGTGAAGGGAGATGTTCATGATATTGGTAAAAATTTAGTAGATATTATTCTTTCTAATAATGGTTATAAAGTTGTTAATATTGGTATTAAACAACCCGTAGAAAATATTATTCAAGCCTATCGAGAATGTAATGCTGATTGTATTGCTATGAGTGGTTTGTTGGTAAAATCTACCGCTTTTATGAAAGATAATTTAGAAACATTTAACCAAGAGGGAATTAATGTTCCTGTTATCTTGGGTGGGGCTGCTTTAACTCCAAAATTCGTCTATGAAGACTGTCAAAATGTTTATAACGGTAAAGTTGTTTATGGTAAGGATGCTTTTGCTGATTTACATTTTATGGACAAATTAATGCCTGCTAAAAATAGTAAGCAATGGGATAATTTAGAAGGCTTTTTTGGCACATTTGAGGAGGAAAATAATCTCTTTAAAGGTCGTAATTTTGATGATTCGGGAGAGGTACAAAAAGAAGAGAAAAAAGAGCAGGAGAAGGAAGAAGTTAAGGTAATTGATACTCGCAGAAGTGATGCTATTGATCCTAATATTGAACGTCCTACACCTCCTTTTTGGGGTACAAAAATTATGTATCCTGATGAGTTTGATTTTGATGATCTTTTTTGGTATTTAGACTTACAAGCATTGTTTGCTGGGCAGTGGCAATTCCGCAAACCTCAAGGGCAACCAAGGGAGGAATATAATGAGTTTTTAGCTGAACAAGTTTATCCTATTTTGCAGGAATGGAAAGCAAAAATAAAACTAGAAAATCTTTTACATCCTACCCTAATTTATGGTTATTTTCCCTGTCAATCGGAGGGGAATACTTTATATATTTATAACCCTGAAAATCCAGAAGCTAAGGAAGAAATTGCTAAGTTTGATTTCCCCCGTCAAAAGTCGGGTAAACGGTTATGTATTGCGGACTTTTTCGCCTCGAAGGATTCAGGGGTAATTGATGTTTTCCCCATGCAGGCGGTAACGGTGGGTGAGATTGCCACGAAGTACGCCCAAAAACTGTTTGCCAAGGATGAATATACCAACTATCTCTATTACCATGGTATGGCGGTACAAACGGCAGAAGCCATGGCGGAATGGTGCCATGCAAGGATTCGTCGGGAGTTAGGTTTTGGGGATTTAGAGCCTGATAATATTCGGGAGATGTTTAAGCAACGTTATCAGGGTTCACGGTATAGTTTTGGTTATCCTGCTTGTCCTAATATGTTAGATCAATATGTGCAGTTAGATTTATTGGATACTAAGCGTATTGGTATGTATATGGATGAGTCTGAACAAATATACCCCGAACAGTCCACAAGTGCTATTATTTGTTACCATCCTGTGGCTAAATATTTTAGTGCTTAAATGAGGTTTTGGTGGGGATTACCCACCCTACAATGAATCATTGTATGATTAGTAAAATAAAAATTAATCATTAAATCAATAAAATATTATGACTTATACAATCGATGCTATTTTTCATGGTAAAGTTTTTGAACCATCATCACAAGTTAATTTAAAACCAAATACGAAGGTTAAAATCACCATAGAAGAAAATCAAGAAAATGGAGAGTTCAATCGAGCTTACACTTTTTTAAAAACAGCTAGAAATCTTAACATAGATGCTCCAGCTGACTTTTCGGAAAACATTGATAGTTATTTATAAGGCGAAATAGATGATAATAAATAGTAAAGTTTTCTTAGATACCTCCTATGTTATTGCCTTAATTTCTACTCAAGATAACTATTATTAAAACGCCTAAATAATTGCTGAAATTTTAGAAGAAAAATCTATTACTTTAATTACCACTCAAGCAATTTTATTAGAAATTGGTAACGCACTATCTAAGTTAAAATATCGTCAAGTGGCTATTTCTTTATTAAAATCGTTAGAAATTGATCCGAAAGTAGAAATTATTAACTTATCCGATGAACTCTATCAACAAGCATTTAAACTTTATTGTCAGCGTCAAGATAAAAAATGGGGATTAGTTGATTGTATTTCATTTATTGTCATGAAAAGATATGAAATTACTGAGGCTTTAACAACGGATATTCATTTTCAACAAGCTGGTTTTCGGGCTTTATTAAAAGAATTAGCTAAAAATTAAAATATGATAATTCACGGTATAGTTTTGGTTATCCTGCTTGTCCTAATATGTTAGATCAATATGTGCACTTGGATTTATTGGATACTAAACGCAGTGATATGTATAGGTCTTCATCAGAGCAAATATACCCTGAACAGTCCACCAGTGCTATTATTTGTTATCATCCTGTGGCGAAGTATTTTAGTGCTTAATTTCTTAAAAAATGGTGGGCTTTTTGCTCACCCTAAAAATTACAATCCAAGATAGAGATGGAAAGATCAAAAATGTTAAATAAACACTGGGATTCTATTTTTGCTGACAAAAAAGATCATCAATTAGGTTGGTACGAAAAGGATATAAATCAAACTCTAAAATTTATTGACACAACCATTAATTTTTCAGTCTCTAATCACACTGTTTTTTTACCAGGTGTTGGAACTTCTCTTTTAGTGGATGAACTAATTATGCGAGGAGCAAATTTAATTTTAAATGATATTAGTGAAGAAGCCTTAAATAAATTAAAAATTAGAATTAATAAAATTAGTAATGACAAAAATAAAATTCATTGGTTACATCATAATATTGCTCAACGACTACCAATAAATATTCCTTTATGTGACGTATGGATAGATAGAGCCGTACTTCATTTTTTGCTCACAGAAGATGATATTAACGGTTATTTTCAAAATTTACATTCTTTCGTTAAGTCAAAAGGCTATGTATTACTGGCGGAGTTTTCTGTTTATGGGGCGAGTAAATGTGCAGGTTTAGAATTACATCGTTATTCTTTAGAGGAAATGACTGAAAGAATGGGAATTGATTTTAAATTGTTAAATTATGAAAATTACACATTTATTAACCCTTCGGGTAATTCACGCCCTTATATATATACTTTATTTCAAAGACAGTAATTTTTAACATTCTAAATTTATATTTTTTCAGATAAAGATTAACCCTTGAAGCTGAGTTTTGGCTATTTGATATGAAGACAAATCAAGAAAAGCAATTAATTTGTGACTGGGAAGAGTTCTGGGGTTATTGTGAGACAGTAACTCAAGGTATTATTAATAATAATAAATCTTATACTCAGGCGATCGCCATTATACGAGGAGGATATTATTTAGGAGATTATATTTCTCGCCGTCTCAATATACCTTTAGGAGTCATTGCCACCAAAAGTTATTCTGACGTTAACCATAAACAACAAAAATTGACCATCGGAGAATTTTCTTGGGTAGAAAAGCCCTGTGGTAAAATCTTATTAGTTGATGACTTGGTAGATAGTGGTGTCACCCTAAAAGCCATCAAAGAAAAACTAATTCAAGAATATAAAGTGGAAGTAGATACAGCTGTGATTTGGAAAAAATCCCATGGTCAATTTGAACCAAACTACTATCATAGTATTACTTCCTCAGACTCTTGGATTGTTCAACCCTTTGAAAAGTAATAATAAATTTAAATCTCTATTAAAAATAACATTTTTTATTTTAATTACTACTCTTGAATTTCAATTACAAATTAATATAAATGACTTTGAAGGCAATTTTGTTTGATTTTAGTGGCGTTATCATTAATGATGAAAATATTCATCGTCAATTGATTAATGATTTATTAATAGGTGAAAATTTGAGACCTTCAGGGGAAGATTATTATAATTTATGTTTTGGTAGGTGCGATCGTTTTTGCCTAAAAGATATACTAGAAAAAAAAGGTCGTGTGGTTACTAATGATTACTTAGATCGATTATCTATCAAAAAATCTCAAGATTATCGCTTGATGATTAAGGGTATGGACAACCTCCCGATTTATGAAACTGTCATTGGCTTTATTCGTCAGATGCCCGAAAAATGCTTACACCTTGCCCTCGTCACAGGGGCTTCTAAGGATGAGGTAGAGTTTATATTGGATAGAGCAAAAATAGCAGAATATTTTGATGTTATTGTTACGGGGGAAGATGTCAAAGCCCGTCAACCTCAGCCCGATGCTTATCTTTTAGCGATGGATAAGTTAAACGAAAAATATCCTGATTTACAATTAAAACCTAATAACTGCTTGGTAATAGAAGACACTCCCGCAGGAATTGAAGGAGCAAAAAAGGCTCAAATGCAGGTGGTTGGTATTACCCATACTTATCCTTTCCATATGCTTCACCGTAAGGCTGACTGGTGCGTTGATTATTTAGCAGAGTTAGACTTAGATTTAGTTAGTGAGGTATTAGCACGAGATTGATTTTTGATCTATACTTGTATATGGTTTCGATCTGGGGCATTAGCTCATTTGGTAGAGTGCTGCGATCGCACCGCAGAGGTGAGGGGTTCGATTCCCCTATGCTCCATAAAACAGAAAAAAACCCGATGGATGGTCGGGTTCAGTTTTTTAATCATCATGAATCAATAAGGATTTACTTAATTTAAGTGAGCATTAAATATGCTTAATATCACAAGTAAGAGGGCAGGAAGCATATAAGGGTAGTATTTGCTGATTGACTTCATGGTCATGGAGCCAACCAAGCCATTTTACATCACGGGGATCAATTCCTTTTATAGTCAATAGCAAGGAACTAAGAAGAATTGTTACTGCCATAGATCCTAAAATGCTACCTGTCACTACCAAGATAGCACTGGCTGGTAAAATTGATTGTAATATGATCGCTCCTAAAATTCCCACGGTCATTAAAATGACTACCACAGGAAATCCTACTACCAAAAAACATACTGTAAGGGTAAATGTCCAAAGTAGGAAATTTTTGGCGATCGCTACAAAATAATTATTCTGCCAACCGTCTCGTTGAGATATTTGCATTATATGATACTCCTTCTATTTATTAAAGACAACAAAGATTTTTTCTAACTTTACTTCTCCGATGGAAAAGTCGGAAACTTTTAAAGTTTTTCTCTATATTGTCAGTATAGGATAACTAAAATGGAAATGAAGGTTTTTGCAATATTTTGTTACATCTTTCTCTAAAAACTGTGGTATGAAAATCGATAATTCCTTGATCCCCATTAATTTCTGGAACTTTTTTAAGTTTGAGAAGTTTAATTGTTACATTTCTTTACTTTGTAACTAATTTCTCTCAGGATTGGTCTGAAAAGTCATCCCTTTCGCCTTTATATGAACTTTACATATAAAAGTAAACACAAAAAAACTCCGTGGAATTACGGAGAGAATAATTTAAAAACCATTGATGAATAACAAAAAAGCCGTTGAGCCAATATTTAGCTTTTAGAGAGCTTATTTTTCTTTATCAATAAACCAACAGACATAAATCCTAAGCCTAACATCATACTTGGTTCAGGAATTTCTTTTTGCTGAACAAAAACAGAAACATTGGATAAACCTTGAGCGTCTCCTTTCTTGTTGGTACTTACTCCTGATGTTACCCATTTTATTGTGCCAGGGTTAACCACATCACCCCAAATGGGAGCATCCCATTTATATAAGCTGATGGCTGTTGAGGATTTAAAACTAACTACAACATTAAAGTTTCGGGTAAAAGTTAAATCATCGAATGGAAGACCCTCTTTTTCGTAATCTTTTTGAATAAAAGTATTAATTTTATCAATGTCAAATGATATACTTCCCGTTGTTCTATTATTATCATCAGTTGAAACACTGAAACGAGAATCAACCTGATCGTCTTCTCCTAAGTTTTGTTTTCCGAGAGAAATCCAACCTCCTGAACCAAAAATTTTGTCCCCATTTAATAAATTAGTTGCCAGAAGTTCTGGAGAATTACCACTATCTTTTTTTTCTGAAGGTTTAGGTTTAGTATCATAGGCTCCTCTACAATCACTATAAGCAGGTTGAAAAACTTCCGCTGCGGCACTACAATCGAGACCTGTTGGTGATAAGCTGGCGGCTTGAACATTAGACCGATTCGCAAGGGACAGGCTCAGCCCCAAAGTTAGTAAACTCGCTCCAAGTATTTGTTTATATCCTGTTTTCATTATCTTTAGTTTTGTTATTTATCAATGTCTTTGTTTACTAATTATTTTTTTATTTATTCCCTATGACTTACTTAAGTATAAGTAAGTATAAGGTTAACATTATTTTCTAAAAAAGATCAATATTTTTAAAATAAGATTTTGTAAAGTTGATTAGAAGCTTTTAGCTTTATTTTTATGGACAAAATTATTTTGAGTAAATAATAGCTATATGTAACGAATAAAGATATTTGTGTGCTGCTTGAACCTATAGTCAATGACACTAAACATTTTTCAAAATACTACTTTTTTTGACGAATAGACTATCAAATAGTTAAATAGTCTGTATTTTTTGTTAAAAGTATTTAACAATAATTCTTGATAGATTCAACATACGTACGTAATATGTTAAGACAAAAATCTGCGCTAGGTTCATAGTAAATTTTCAGAAAAAAATGTGTAACTTGCCATTTGTTTGCTAATGTCTAAAAAATAGTCATATTACACTCATAGCGTACTAACTGAGCAAAAATACTCATGGTTGAACAATTAAATTTACTGAATCAAGGTCAAGTTATTCCTACGGCACTACATACTGAAATGGAACGCTCATATTTAGAATATGCCATGAGTGTGATTGTGGGACGGGCTTTACCTGATGTGCGGGATGGATTAAAGCCTGTGCATAGGCGCATTTTGTATGCCATGTATGAATTGGGATTAAGCCCCGATCGCCCTTTTCGCAAGTGTGCAAGAGTAGTGGGGGATGTTTTGGGGAAATACCACCCCCATGGAGATCAGGCAGTGTATGATGCCATGGTAAGGCTGATACAGGACTTTTCTAGCCGTTATCCCCTGTTGGCTGGTCATGGAAATTTTGGGAGTGTGGATAACGATCCAGCAGCTGCCATGCGTTACACTGAAACGAGGTTAGGGGCGATCGCCTTTGAAACCATGCTAGAGGAAGTAAATGAGTCCACGGTGGACTTTAGCTCTAACTTTGATAACTCTCAGCAAGAACCCGTGGTTTTACCAGCAAAACTACCGATTTTGCTCCTTAACGGTTGCTCTGGTATTGCCGTAGGCATGGCGACTAATATTCCCCCCCATAACCTTAATGAAATTGTAGATGGTTTAATTGCCCTTATCGATCAACCTGATATTAGTGATGAGAAACTAATTAAATTAATCCCGGGCCCTGATTTTCCCACAGGGGGAGAAATTATTGACACCAAAGGCATAAGAGATGCCTACTCTACAGGGAAAGGTATTATTCCTGTGCGTGGACTAGCCACCATCGAAGAATTAAAAACTCAGAAAAAACGTAGTCGTACCAAAACTGCCATTATCATTACCGAGTTACCTTTTCAGGTAAATAAAGCAGGATGGATTGAAAAGGTTGCTCATTTAGTTAATCAAGGCAAAATAAACGATATTTCCGATATACGGGATGAGAGCGATCGCACTGGGATTAGGGTAGTGATAGAATTAAAAAGAGATGCTAACCCCCAAGCCATCCTTAACCAACTTTATCGACAAACTGCCCTCCAAAGTAACTTTGGCGTAATTTTGCTTGGTTTAGTGAACAAAAAACCTTGTCAGCTTTCCCTCAAAGAAATATTACAAGAATTTATACAATTTCGAGAACAAACCCTCACCAGACAATATAACTACGAATTAGAAGATAAAGAAGATAAAACTAACCTTTTAGCAGGGTTAATCAAAGCCCTAGATAACCTAGATATAGTTATCGACATTTTACGCCATGCCCCCGATGGCACTACTGCTAAAACTACCCTCCAATCAGCCCTCGATATTAACGATGCTCAAGCAAATTCCATCCTTGCCATGCCCCTTCGTCGTCTTACGGGGTTAGAAAGAAAGAAAATAGAGCAGGAATATCAAGATTTAGAAAGTCGTATCAATCAATTGAAAGAGTTACTAGCAGATAGAAAGGAATTTCTAAAAGCCCTCAAAAAAGAATTGCGTAGTTATAAACGCAAATTTGGTGATAACCGTCGTACCAAAATTATTACCGTCACTACCCCTGAAAAGGATACTAAAACTTCTGATAGTAAAACTAAATCTCAAACTCCCGCCCTTCCCCTCATTACCAGTCAGGAATTAACCGATGATGCCGTGGTACAAATTAGTGCCAAAGGGAAAATTTATTGGCAGCCCCAAAGTGCGATCGCTTCTACCCCCATGATCAAGAAAAACACTGATTTAATTACCCATCAGGAGTTAATCAAAGACAAAAAAGAAATAATCGTTATCCTCGATAGCGGAAAAGCCTATCCCCTCAGCGTTAGTGATATTCCTCGCCATCCCACCAAACAAACCATCAGCCGACTTATTTCCGAAAGTGCCACCAAAGACAACCATCAACCCATCAACTACATTACCATTACCCCCGAAAATCAACACCTCAGCCTAGTGTTACTCACCGCAGGGGGATTTATAAAACGTATTGCCATCAGTGAATTAGACAACATCGGCAATCGGGGCTTCACCCTCATCAAATTAAAACCAAAAGATAGTCTTCACTCCCTCTTTATCGCCCAAGAAGGTCAAGAATTAGTTACCGCTACCACTGGGGGGCGTTTACTCCGTCATACGGTGAATGATGACAACATGGCAATTATGGGTAAATCTGCTCAAGGTAATATTGCCGTTAAAGTGAGGTTTGGGGAGAGTATTATTGGTTCGGTATTGGTAGATAAAAAGGAAAATGTGCTGTTAATTTCTGAGATGGGTTACGGAAAAATAGTTCCTATTAATAATTTACGTCCCCTTGGTACAGGTAAGGGAGGGGGTTTAGGAAATCAAAGTTTCCGCTTTAAACAAAAAGAGGATAATTTGGTAACAATGTTAGTACCCAATGATCATAAAACCGTCATTGCATCTACGGATTTAGATAAACGACTCATCATTGATGTTAATAAATTATTTAATAATGATGGTGAAAAGGCGATCGCCAAGTTAATGGATCAAGAAAAAGTAACTTTTGCCGTTAATTGGTGGGGAAGGAGTTAGTTAAATTGGGGTAACAAAACCTAACAAAAAACCCTGCAATCAAGAGATTGTCAGGGCAAATCAATTTTTAATGCTTCCTTCTCCCTAGGGCATAAGGAAAAAATTATTTATTTATCAACATCTAACCTTTCTTCCAACTTAGCAATATCTAAGAGAGTTTTAAGCACAGAATCAGGGTTAAGACTAATGGAGTCAATGCCTAATTCCACAAGGAAACGGGCAAATTCGGGATAGTCGCTGGGTGCTTGTCCACAAATACCGATTTTACGGTTATTTTTATGGGCTTTTTCAATTACCATTTTCACCATATCCTTCACGGCTTGGTTGCGCTCGTCAAATATATGAGCCACGAGGGAAGAATCTCGATCCAATCCGAGGGTAAGTTGGGTTAAATCGTTAGAACCAATGGAGAAACCATCAAAGATTTCACTAAATTGATCCGCTAAAATAACGTTACTGGGTATCTCACACATCACATATACCTGTAAGCCATTTTCCCCCCGTTTTAAGCCGTGTTTTTCCATTTCTGCTAATACTCGACGACCTTCATAGGGTGTACGACAGAAAGGAATCATCGGTATTACGTTAGTTAAGCCCATGTCGTCCCGTACCCGTTTAAGGGCTTTACATTCTAAGCCATAGGCATCCCGATAGTTTTCGTCATAGTAACGGGAAGCACCACGCCAGCCAATCATGGGGTTTTCTTCGTGGGGTTCAAAATCTTTACCCCCTAAAAGGTTGGCATATTCATTGGATTTGAAGTCAGACATTCTTACTACCACAGGATTAGGATAGAACGCCGCTGCGATCGCCCCTACCCCTTGAGCCACCTTATCCACAAAGAAATCAGCTTTGTTTTCATAACCCCTCGTCAGGTGCGTAATTTCCGCTTTTACCCCTTCATCGGTCAACTCATCAAACTTCATCAAAGCTAAGGGATGAGCCTTGATATGATTGGCAATGATAAACTCTAAACGAGCCAAACCAACCCCATCACAGGGAATAGAAGACAACTTAAACGCTTCCTCTGGGTTGCCCACATTCATCAAAATTTTAGTCTTAGTTTTCGGCAAATTATCAAGGGGAGTTTCAATGACATCAAAAGGAATTAAATCCTCATAAACTCGACCTTCTTCCCCCTCCGAACAAGACACCGTAATATCTTGACCTGTTTTGATAGTTGCCGTGGCATCACCACAACCCACAATGGCAGGGATACCCATTTCTCGGGCAATGATCGCCGCATGGCAGGTGCGCCCCCCTTGATTAGTAACGATCGCACTGGCTTTTTTCATAATCGGCTCCCAGTCTGGATCAGTTTTATTGGTTACCAAAACTTCCCCTTCCTTAAACTGGGCTATTTCATGGACATCGAGAATGACACGGGCTAAACCTTGCCCAATCATTTCTCCTACCGCACGACCTCTTACCAAAATATTACCACTGCCAAGGAGTTTATAATCTTTCAGGACATTACCAGCCTTACGAGATTGTACCGTTTCGGGACGAGCTTGGACAATGAATAATTCTCCCGTTTGTCCATCTTTCGCCCACTCAATATCCATGGGGGTAAGTTGTCCCCGTTTTTCGCTGTAATGCTCCTCAATAATACAAGCCCATTTTGCAAGGATGAGGGCTTCATCATCGGTAATGGCGTATTGTTCCCGTTTTGGCTCAGACACAGGCACGTTTTTCACCTGTTTACCACCGCCCAAGTCATAAACCATCTTAATTTCCTTAGAACCAAGACGCTTGTTAAGGATGGGTTTAAAACCTTGTTGAAGGGTAGGTTTAAAGACGAAAAATTCATCAGGGTTAACCGCTCCCTGCACCACGTTTTCTCCTAAGCCATAGGCCGCTGTGACAAAGGCGGCATCTTTAAAGCCTGTTTCGGTGTCGATACTGAACATTACCCCAGAGGATGCTAAATCCGAGCGCACCATTTTTTGAACCCCCACCGAGAGGGCTACTTCAAAGTGATCAAACTTATTCATGGTACGGTAAGAAATCGCCCGATCCGTAAAAATAGAGGCAAAACATTTATGGCAAGATTCCAATACATCTTTTACCCCATGGACGTTAAGATAGGTTTCCTGTTGCCCCGCAAAACTCGCATCAGGTAAATCTTCCGCGGTAGCAGACGATCGCACCGCCACATCAGTATCATAAGCACAATCCCGCTTTCTCATTTGCAATTCTTCAGTTTTTTCACATAAAGCAGGATCTGCCCCATATCTTTGGCACAATTTAAAGTAAGCATTGGCGATCGCAAACTCCAACTCTTTAGGAAAAGGAGTATTCAAAACCAACGCCCTTGCCTGTTTTCCCACCGATTGCAAACTAGCGAGGTTATCCACATCCAAATTAGCAAAGATTTGACGCAACTGAGCCTCAATTCCTGCATTTTTCACAAAGTAACGATAAGCATGGGCTGTGGTAGCAAATCCAGTGGGTACATTTACTCCTTTTTTCGTCAACTGTTGAATCATTTCCCCAAGAGAAGCATTTTTGCCCCCCACCATGGGAACATCTTCAATGCCCACTTCCTCAAACCACAACACAAATTTATTTTCTTTGTCGGTTATGGAATTAATTTTTTCTGGAGCGGTGTTAACCATAATAACTGATCTCCTCTATGATTATTGTCATCTTCCAATACTTAGAAACAGATCTATTTATCAAAAGTAATAGAATTTTTATTAACTAAATAACCTTGTCAATAGTTGTTATTAAGGCAATATTTCAACAATTATTTTAAAGGGATTGTTATTACTTTGATACCTTTTATTTTTTCTTAATAAAACTTTCTAATTTTATCGTAAATCTTTTATCAAAAAAAAGCTAACATATCTTAATGTTTCTAATATGATCAGAAGATTTTGTGAATAGTTGATAATTTATTTAAAAGCCTATTTTCATTAAAGCAAATAAATGATCCCTATTATTCACTTTGACAAAAAACTTAACGAATCTTTGATTTTGTATATAGAACCCATTTGGTATCTCAGGAAGCAGTGAGTCTTTTTAAAAGTAATCGAATAAAACATAAGTTAACTTTTTGGGTGGAGTTGAATAAGGTTCTTTCAAAGTTTTTGACCAAATTTTTACATC